>ENA-OZAB01000397-OZAB01000397.1-human-gut-metagenome-genome-assembly--contig:-NODE-397-length-26300-cov-7.400305_pt1 | contig 26300 bp, 16 predicted proteins | sample MGYA00243297_ERZ653491 | MGnify/ENA primary metagenome ERZ653491 (study PRJEB26926, sample SAMN06165154) | human gut metagenome | biome: ENVO:00009003; feature: ENVO:2100002; material: ENVO:00002003... | reverse complement strand
AAGAGACAGATACACTACCGTTCAATAAAATACAATAGCCGATAGCGAATTTTCGTTAAAATCACCAATAGCTGTTCGCATTTTTGGGTAATTGATAAAACTTTACAATTCACTATTGAATTATTGAATAATTTTTGGTATAATAACAATAACCAGATTTTTCAGGGGGTACAATAATGGCAGAACAGAAAAAAGCGCCATCTACAAACGGCGAATTCAAAACCTCGCCGCTCGGCTTCGACAAAGCCGAAGTAATGGCATACATAGTACAGCACAATAAAGAGCGTAAAGCCCTTAAGGAAGAAAATGACGAGCTGAAAAGAGCGCTCGAAGAAAAACAGCAGACGAACGAAGGTCAGAACAACGAACTTACAGCCGAGCTTGAAAAGAAAAAGGCTGAGCTTGACGCACAGATTCTTGAGAGCAGAAAGCAGGTTCTTGACGAAAGACGCAAGCTGGCGCAGACCGAAAAAGAACTGCACGTTATGCAGGACAAATACTCTGCCTTGACAGAAGAATTCACAGAATTCAAAAAGCAGGCAGCTGCAAAAATAGATAAAGCAAAGCACAGCGGCGGAACAATTGACCCCGCTCAGCTTGCAGAGATTTCCGCAAAAGCAAATGCCGACGCAAACGCTGTAATCGATGACGCTCAGAGCAAGGCAAACGAGATTATCACGGCAGCAAAGGCATATTTTGCCGATACGGTAAAGAAAACATACGATTACAAGCAGTCTGTGCTTGAAAAGGCAGGCACATTCGCAAACGTCGTTACATCAGGTGCGGCGGCTCCCGCAATAGATATTCAGGCTGTTCTTGCCAACATAACCGCCTCAGTAAATGAAGCCGTTGAAAAAGCACTTGCCGGAGCTAATGCCGTAAACGATGCGGTTGCAAAGGCTGTTGAAGATACAAAGGCTGTAAACGATGTTCTCGCTAAGGCTGTTGAAGAAGCCGCACAGGCAGAAACAGCCACTGATAACACGGCTGACGTTCCCGAAGAAAAGCTGTCCGATGATGAGGAGCTTATCAACGCAAAGAGCGAGCTTGAAAATATCGGCGGACTTGACGAGAGCGAGCTTGACGCCTACGCTCCTATGGAAATTGAGCCGTATAACTTTGAGCTTAAGCTGGATATGCCGGCTCAGACAAACGATGACGATGATGACGATATGCTGACAGACAACAACGGTCTGCTCAGTTCATTTGAGATAGTATCGGGTGACGATGATATTTCTGCGGATAACGTAGATACGGGCGATCTGCTCGTTGAGGAAACTCCTGCGGCAGACGATATGGCTGACCTGCTTGTAGAGGAGCCTGTTGCGGCATCTGCTCCCAAAGCCGACACCGCTCCTGTTGCCGACGATTTCAGTGACCTTCTTGCAGACGAACCTGCTCCTGCTCCTGTAGCTAAGGCAGAACCTGCTCCTGCAGCCGATGATTTCAGCGACCTTCTTGCTGATGAGCCTGCGCCCGCAGATAAGACTGAACGGACTGCCGACCGCAGCGGTAATAAGCCGAAGGAAAAGCTGAATGAAAGTCGTTCAATGGGTGTTGCCGGCAAGGAAGAAAAGGTGAACGATCCCTGGAAGGATCTCGAAGCACAGATGAACGGCATGACGATTACTCCTCCGCCCTCATCTAAACCGTCTGACGATGACGGAATGACTTCCTCGTTTGACGATCCTGCCGCTCCCGCAGCTTCTGCTAAGGAAGAAAAGATCGATATGTCAGATTATTCGTCTATGCTCGGCGGAATAAACGACAATATGACCACCAACACAGCCCAGTATGATCCTTCGTGGGATCTCAAGATGATGGAAGGTCTTAAAGACAATGACGATGACGACGACGAGATGAGCTCGGATAATGTGGGATTCTTCGACCTTTAATCAAAAGTAAATATCGTATGCCGGAAAGTGTATGCTTTCCGGCATAATAAATTCAATGCGAACAGGAGTACAAACTTGGAACTTAACACAAGCGAACTTAAAGAAAAGGCAAAAACGCTCAGAGCCGGCGACAAGATAGAGCTGAGCGGTACTGTATACACCGCTCGTGACGCCGCTCACAAGCGTATAAAACAGCTTATCGACGAAGGCGGAGAACTGCCCTTTGAAATAGACGGTGCGGCTATTTACTACGCAGGTCCTACCGGCACTAAAGAAGGCATGGCTATCGGCTCATGCGGCCCTACGACATCGGGCAGAATGGACCCCTACGCTCCCCTGCTGCTCGATATGGGGTTATCCGCTATGATAGGAAAGGGAGAACGCAAACCTGCCGTGGTAGACGCCATAAAACGCAACGGTGCGGTATACTTCTGTGCTATAGGCGGTGCAGGCGCACTTGCCTGTCAGTGCATAACCGAGTGTGAGGTAATAGCCTTTGAGGATCTGGGCTGTGAAAGTGTGAAAAAGCTGACTTTCGACAAATTTCCTCTTATCGTTGCAATCGACGCTGTCGGCGGCAACATTTTCGAAACAGGCAGAAAGCAGTACGCAGAGGTCTGATTAGCTGATTTTTATATAAAATATCACGGCTTTTTCAAAAACGAAAAAAATCGAAAAAAATTTAAAAAAAGTGTTGACAAACGCAAAACGCTGTGATATAATATAAAAGTCGCTGATACAGAGTGACAAAACAGAAAGATATGGCGGTATAGCTCAGTTGGCTAGAGCACTTGGTTCATACCCAGGGTGTCGTTGGTTCAAATCCGACTGCCGCTACCATTTCTACGGCCCGTTGGTCAAGCGGTTAAGACATCGCCCTTTCACGGCGGAATCATGGGTTCGATTCCCGTACGGGTCACCACACTACGATACTCCTAAATGGCTTTACAGAGCCGTTTGGGAGTGTTTCTTTTTATACGTATTTTGGTCTTGGTCTTTATTTGGTCTTTATTGCAAAGCAACAAGGTTCTCGTTGCTGTTCGAAATCTTTGATTTCGTTAACAGCAGAGGTTCTTATTTTTAATTTATGGTCTTTAAGCAGGAAATTCGGCTCTTTCGCCGCCCTGCTTTTCTTTTTTGTCAAAGATAAGTGCGTCGGCGATTGCCCGGCTCGTCCTTGCCTGTGCTTCTTGGAACATATGACAGTAGATGTTCGTTGTCGTTGAAGCCTGCGAGTGTCCCAAATCCCCCGATACTGCAACCACATCAACGCCCGCATTGATGAGCAGGCTTGCGTGTAAGTACCTTAACGAGTGAATGTCGCAGAACCTTATGCTGTTCTTTTCGCAAAACTCCTTGAACCGGAAGTAGGGAGTATTGTTGTTCATAGGGCTTCCGTCCCACTTGATGAACAGACGATCGCAGTCCTGCCACTTGTCGCAAATTCCGGCGCACTGTTCGTCCTGTTCCTTTCTCAGCTCCCACAGCATATCCACAACGTACTGCGTGTACTTCTGCGTTCTCTGCGACTTCTTTGTTTTCGTTGTGTCGGTATAGATACATTTCTTTGCCGCCTGCACCCACCCGTACAGCGTTCCGTACGGTACCTTCAGTTCCTCGCCGGCTCGCTTTACCCCTATTTCCAGCGCCGGCTTTACTGACTGCTCCTTGTAGCTCCTGTCGTATTTCTTCGCTTCTGACATGTCCTTCACTCTCCTGATTTTAGCATATTCTTTTGAGCGTGGGATGTCAAGTTTTATTATACAACATCAAGGTGGGTGGTTTTTGCAGCCGTTTTCTTTGTTTAATGCGGCTCAAATTTTGGCTTTACTTTTTCTCCTTCTTAGCAGTATTGCAGTTACTGCCGCAGTACCGTACTTAAATTATAACACAAAGCCGCTATTTTTCAACGGAAAAAACTCTTTCCTCCCGAAAGAAGAAAAAACAGCAGCCCGAAAAAGAAAAAGCCGCACAAGGTCTTACCCCCCTGTGCGGCTGAAACGCATTGAATGTATCAGTTTATTTGAGCAGTTTGTTTTCCACCCTGAAATAGTCCACGTCGACATAACCTCCCGTCTGCTTTGTCGGGAAGTTGAATATCGCATAACGGTATCCCATAAAATGCAGACCGTAATAATTCATTTGCAGCGTGTCTCCTATTTTTGTCCAGTTCTCGCCGTCGAGGCTGTAATAGAAATACGCCTTGTCCGTTGCGTTTTTGAAATCGCAGTCGACCCGCAGATAAACTTCGTTTTCCGTTATTTCGACCCTTTCCGTTTCAAATTCCTTTTCAACGTCGTCGTTATCGTCATACCAAACCGTTACGATATATTTTTTCCCGTCCTCGATTTTTACGGCGACATAACCGTATTTCTCCGCGAAGGCGGCAAACCCCGCAACATCGCCCTCTTTCATTTCTGAAACGTCGAGCTTGATATATGCGCCGCATTCCGGTCCGAAGGTTCGCTGCGAAATGGTGTTTCTCGCATTGGCAACTGTGCTGCAGACATCGACCGTTCTCAGCCTCAGATAGCCTTCCCTCTCAGTGAGCGACCAGAGGCGGTTGTCGGGATTGTGGTTCCATTGCCATTCCAACCCGAGGTTAGAGCCGTTATAATCGCTCTCGCCAGCTTCCTCGGGCGTGTCGGCAAAGCTATGATAGGATCTCACTATATGTGAGTTGATAAATTCGTCGCTTGTGACGATGCCCTTTTTCTCGTGACCCGCGATAGGAATCTTGTCGGTCGTTGGCACCTTTCCCTTAACTCCGACTACCGGCCAGCCGTCCTCCCATGTCATGGTCGACAAAACGGGAGTTCTGCCCACCGCCCCGTGATCCTGAAATACAAAGCAATACCAGTTGCCGTCCTTATCGTCGACGATACCGCCCTGTGCGGCACCATCATTTCTGAAGCCCATATTATCTCTGATTATCACTTTCCTTTCCCACTCGCCGTCGAGCGCTTCGCTTCTGTAACAAAGCTGCGTTCTTTTGCTATTAGGTGGCCATGTTATGATAAAAATATAGTAATATCCGTTCAGCTTATAGACGTGAGAACCCTCGGCAAGGCAGCCCTTGACAAGTCCCGCGTTGTTGATGAGTTTTTTCTTGGTTCCGGGCTTGACCGCACTCAGATCCTTTTCCAGTTCAACGCACCATATCTCTCCGCCGCCGTAGATAAGATACACCTTGCCGTCGTCGTCGAACAAAAGACTCATATCATGGAAGCATTCGTCATACACGAACCTGTCCCATTTTCCGTTTTCTATATCGTCGGTATGATAGATATAAGTTTTTCCGGTGGAGAAGGAAGTGAAGCCGGCGTAATACACACCGTTGTTATATCTGAGGGTAGTCGCCCACTGACCCTTGCCGTAATTGTTTTCCCCGTTTCTTAAGGCAAGTTTATCACTGTCCTCCAGTGTATCAAAAACGTAATTTACTATTTCCCAGTTTACAAGGTCGTAGGATTTCATTACGGGACAACCCGGAGACAGGTGCATGGTCGTCGAAACCATATAAAACGCGTCGTCAACGCGGATTATATCAATATCGGGCACGTCGGCGAAAATAACGGGATTTGTGTAGTTTCCCTTGCCGTCGTCGGTTGAAGTTATCGTGGATTTTATGATATCCTTATCAAGCACTTTGGGGTCCTCCTCTTTTCCGGGCTCGGTGGTGACGCTCGGTAGCGGATTCGACGTTGATGTCGACGTCGTCGTCGACATCGGCGTCGACGTCACGGAGCTCGTGCCAACTTCCGCCGTGCATGCCGTCAGCGTCAATACCGCCATCAGCGCCGCTGCGAACCTAACAAGTTTTTTCATTTTTCCCTCCTTATTTTCCGTTGCCTCCGTCAGCTGTCAAGCTCAAGACCGCTTACGGTGACATTGTAGGTGATGGATGTGAACGGCGTCTCTTCGCCGTTTACTTTAAGCGCCAGACGATAGTTTGTCCATGTTATGTCTGTTTTCGCTGCGAATATTCCACATTCCTCCGTGCCGTAAATCAGCGATCCGACCTCGGAGCCGCCCCAGCCGTTTTCAAGCCCGTTTTCCGACGAGCTTGTGGGATCGAGTTCCTTATTTACGGGAACTTCAACATCTCCGTTTTCGGTTGCCAGCGTCAGCGATCTCACAAGCACCTTATACTTCGCATTGGTATCGGTATTAATAAACCCGAGGTTGACTATGGCGCTGTCCTTTTCAAAAGAAGAGGATTTTATGGAATAGTCCCCGTCCTTCGGAATGTCGAGCATCGCAGAGGGGCTCGGTCCGGGCTCGGTCTGTCCCGATATTACCAGCGTCTTGTAGGGTATATCGGTGGAGGCTATGCTCTCTTCAGGACGAAGCTGCTCGTCGCCCTTTGAAAACCTCCACGACTTAAGCTCTATATCGGAGCCGGAAAATACGAAATAAATGTCATGGTTTCTTCCGTCAAACTGCGCAAAGCTGTCCGAGCGTATTTTGGTATAATCCGCGCAGTCGAACTCGACGAACGCAGCGGCTTTGGAGGAGATATCGTCAAGACGAACCTCTATTCTTCCCTTGCCCTTGACCTCAGCGATAAACTCTGATGCCCCATAGCCGAAGTCTGCTCCTCTTACATATATCCACGCGCCGTTGGCGGTGCTTTTTGCGGCAGGATCATTTACCTTGTCGTATCCGATATCCGCACTGGTGAACATCAGCGCGCCGCTGTTATCGGTATAGGGGTCGACCAGCTTTATCTGCGCTACGCCCTTCTTGCTTGCCGCAGTTATGGGGATATTGCCCGTCGCCTTGTCCATGGGCAGATAGTCTGCCATCATACTGCGGAAGCCCGCTTTTCCTCCCATAAGCTCCTCCAGAAGAAGCGTATGGTGAATGATGTAGTTTACGCCCTTATATTCAATGAAATGAGTGTGGTTGTTAGCCCAGCGAAGTCCTGAGGCTCCGTCGGCGTTCTCTCCCGCATTATAGAAATAGGGTCCTCTGCATTCCCAACTATCCGCGTCGAGAGGGGTCTTGGTAGTCATATACGCCATGCTGCACGCGGGCGGAACGTCGATCCCCTCGTACTCCTTCCAGCCGGTCTTGTGATCCTGCCAGTCGGTGCAGTATGTATAGTAATATACTCCGTCGATATAGTTCAGCTCGCTCGCCTCAAAAAAGTAGGGAGCGTCAATGGAAACAAATTCGCTGTCAAAGGACAGCATATCCTTTCCCAGCTTTGCTATCTTCGGGATCTTGCTGTGCATAGTGTTGCCGTCCGCCGGTGTGCCTCCGCCGAAGGCGAGCCAGCCTACGCCATTTTCGTCAATGCACACGCCCGGATCAAAGGGTGCGGGGCAATTCTCCAGCCCAGGCATATTCTGATAAACCAGAGGCTCGCCGAGCGGATCGGTCCACGGTCCCACAGGGTCGGTGGAGGTTATCACGCCCACGCCAGAGCCGCCGTTTGAGAAGTAAAGGTAAAAATGCGTAAGTCCGTCGTCTTCAACGCGGGAAACTATCGACGGTGCCCACGAGTTATATATCCACGGTGCGATCTCTCCGACCTCTATCCTGCCGTGATATATCCAGTTTACCATATCGTCGGTGGAAAATACCACAAGCGATTTGATATAGGCGTAGTCGTTCTTTGTTCCCTCTTCCGCCTGCTGTTGGTCGTTCGTGCCGTAAACGTAAAGCCTTCCGTTATATTCCACCGCGGTGGGATCGGCGCAGAATATGTTCGGCGAGATGGGATTTGCGTTCATCTCGTTCTTATAAACGTTACCGCTTACGCTGTCGATAATTATGCCGTTGTTCAGACTGTCCATAATTTTCTCCTCTGATACCGTGCCGCTTTCATTCGTTTCGGAATTCGAAGCGCTGGAAACGTCTGCGGTTCCGGAGTTGCCGGAAGCGTTGGGCTCGGAGCTCCCGCTGCTTGTTTCGCCGCCGTTCGAGCAACCCACCGTCATAAACAGGGCCGCCGCGCACAAAATAGCCGCGAATTTACTTGTGATCTTCATCGTTAAAACCTCCATTTTGTTTCTCGTGTCCAAAGACACCTTTAAGTTTATTATACCAATAAACAACACAAAGTCAACAGCCGATATCTGTTTTGTCCACCTTTTAATCATAATATGCACCTTTTCGTTTGACATAACTGCGTGAACGTGAATAAGTTATAATTTATACGAAAGCTTGTTTCCGGCATACTCTGTCGCCGAACGCGTCAAAAATCCTTCCCCGTCAGCGGCAGAATTTACCGCAGAACAGAGTTGAGCGGCTGCGGGAACGGGCTTTTTATGAATGCGTGAAAGGACGAACGAAATGTCAAAAAAAAATTGCCGTAATAACCGCAAGAGCCGACGACCGCACCCAGAAGGATATCATATGCGGAATAGCCGAGGCGGCATTTGCCGCGGATACGGACGTGGCGGTGTTTTCAAACATTTATAATCACCGGATAAGGGACTAATTTCTCAATTTTGAAAATGTCATATACGATTTTTTGATCCGAGCGGCTTTGACGGAGTTATTGTCACTGCGGAAGCGTTTCTGGACATTTCCACCACAAAACCTCGCAGAGAGATCTGCGAGGTTTTTGTTTTATGTATTTTGTCGCTTTTGTCTCCTAAAACGTATGGCGTTTTTCCGCAAGGTAAAAACCACTTTCAGCAGATTTTATATCTGAGGTTATCATATCACAAATTAGTATTGCTCCGCATTTTCTGTTCAATTTCCTTACGTCACCACTTATGTTTATCAGTTACTTTGCAGTTTAATCTGCGAAATAACTTGTTGCTATGCAAAAAATCCACCGACCTTAAAAGTCAGTGGATTTTAATATTCTCTTCAAAAAATCTGATAAGTGTATCCATAACTCCGCCTGCCGCCTGAATACTGCCAATCATCAAGAGATCGGAGTTAAGCGATGAAAAATCAATATCATAACCGGCATTTCTGATAAGCAATACAAAGAAAACTCTCTCCGTTCTGCCATTACCCTCTCTGAACGTCGGTTATCGTAAAACCCTCCATTTCTGTGGAAGCAATTGCGTTATCTACAGCACGTTCAATCGTCATAACAGTTATAATAATCACCCCGTTTCATTTTGATTATATTATACTCCTGTTTGCCGATAAAAGCAATGCTTATCCCCCGCAATTTCAATTTAAAATGATATTTGTTTCTTTATTGCAATGAAAATTTGACATACCAATATCAAAAATCGGAATGCCCGTAAATATTGACATACCCATAAAAAAGTGATATAAATTAGTTGTAAAAGCAGATAATAATGTCTGTAATTTCTTATCATTCTACGGAGGTGTTTCAATTATGATGGGAAGACTGAGAGCGATGCGTGAGCCGCTCAAATATGTACAGGGCAGAGATGCACTGCTTAAATTCCACGAAGAAATGGGTTATATGGGCAAGCGCTGGCTGTTTGTATGCTCAAACAGCGGTTACAAGGCCTGCCACGATAAAATAGAAAAGAGCTTTGAAGGGCTTGATGACTACAGACGTTACGAGATATTCGGCGGAATATCCAGCAACGGCGAAATAAATAAGATGAAGGCTATCGTAGAACAGGACAACATTGATACAGTCGTAGCCGTAGGCGGCGGCAGTGCCGTTGATACAGCAAAGGCTACCGCATACTATAGCGGAAAGCACATTGTAATCGTGCCTACAGTTGCGGCTACGGACGCTCCCTGCACCGGACTTTCTGTAATTTACAACGATGACCACAGCTTCGATAAATATCTGTTCTACCCCACAAATCCCGACGCTGTAATGGTTGATACGACCGTTATCGCAAATGCGCCCGTCAAGTTCCTTATCGCCGGAATGGGCGATGCGCTCGGCACATATTTCGAGGGTCGTGCTTCTATCCGCACCGAATCCGCAAGCCTTGAGGGTACGGGCATCACAAGAGCAGGTCAGGCGCTTGCTCGCCTTTGCTATGACACGCTCCGTGAATACGGCAAGCAGGCTATCGAGGCTTGCAAGGTACACGCAGTTACTCCCGCACTTGAAAATATCGTTGAAGCTAACGTTTACCTTTCAGGTGTCGGCGCCGATAACGTAAACTGTGCCGCCGCTCATTCATTCTACAACGGCGTTACTTCTCTCGGCATAAAGCACGCAGATCACGGCTGCTGCGTTGCACTCGGCACGCTTGTACAGCTTGTGCTTGAGGGTGCGCCTAAAGAGGAATTCAAGGAAGTTCAGGACTTCTGCCTTGAGGTCGGTCTTCCCGTAACGCTTGAAGAAATCGGCGTTACAACTCCTGAGCAGGTAAAGACTATTTCCGAGAACGCTTGTATCCCCGGCGAAACCATCCACAACCTCGCAGGCGATGTACAGCCCGTTGAGCTGTATGACGCTATTATGCAGGCTGACGCTATGGGTAAGATTGCACTCGGCAAATAAGCGTAACAAATAATAAAATCACCGGACCTTTAGCACTGTGCGAAAAGGTCCGGTGTTTTGTTTTGCTGAGTATGCCGACAATGGCTTTATAGCCTTTCTTCGTGTAATTTTCGTGTAGTAAAAAAATAAACCGCATAACAATGCGGTTTAAACGGTATTTGGCGGAGGACTATAAAATAGATTTTTTCGCCTTTTTGGGGTTAGTATTTGTTCCCTTACGAAAAATCTTGAACTTTCAAAGTTGGGGGCGGAGGTGAGCCGCTGTCATTCGTTCAGCGGCTGCACCGATTTAAGACCGCCTTTGAATATTACGGTAATCTGTTCTTTTGAGTCCACTACTACGCATTCAAGCAGTTGGCGGACGATTCGGTCATCGTATTCCATCGGACGGTTCTTTATGCCGTCCAGTATCATGTAGATGTCATCGAGTCGGGATTTTGCGTTTTCTCGCCGCTGTTCAGCGTCGGCTATGCTTTCGAGCTGCTGTTGCAGACAGCTTTTTTCATTCATGAGCCGAGTTGCGGTTTCCTCATCAAAGGCTTCGATGGTGTCGGTGGATACTCGGTCGAGCATCTTTTTGAACTCTGCGTCGATCTCGGCGATCCGTATCTGTAGATCGATGCTGTTATCCTCGCTCTTTTCTCCCGCCAAGCCCATGCCGATATGCGTCTTTAGTGTCCGCAGCACCTCTGCATTTTGGTTGGCGGTTTCCATGATCGCCGCCATCACAGCCCGTTGCAGTACGCTTTCCTCTACGGATGGCGAGTTGTGACAGTATTTCTTGGCGTATTCAATGCGGTTGATGCATCGCCACACGATTTTCTTTTTACCGCTTGCCGTCCATGTGCATCGGCGGTAGGCGGACTTGCATTCACTGCAGACGAGCAGTTCTGTCAGAGCGTATTTACTTGAGTATTTGCCTTGCTCGGTCTTGGCTTTTCGGCTGATTTTGCGTTTGCCGGAGCGCCTTGCGAGTTCCTCCTGAACTCTGCCGAAGGTAGCCGAGTCGATGATGGCAGGGTGACTATTCTCTACATAGTATTTCGGGCGTTCGCCGTTATTTACTCTGACCTTCTTGCTAATGCAGTCGGTGATGTAGGTCTTATTGATGATGGCATCGCCTTTGTATCTCTCGTTGGAGAGAATGGACTGTATCGTGGAAAACTGCCACTCTGCTTTTCCCGTCGGGCTTTTGATGCCCTTTTCTTCAAGTAGTTTGGCAATTCCTTTTAAGCTGTCGCCTGCGAGGAAGCGGTCATATATAAGGCGGATCGTTTCGGCTTCTTCGGGGACGATTTCGGGTTGTCCGTCCTCGCCCTTGCGGTAGCCGAGGAAGTTCTTGTATCTGAATACTACTTTGCCTTCACGGGCGGCCTGCGCCTTGCCCCATTTAATGTTGGCGCTGATATTTTCCGATTCGCTTTGGGCGATGCTGCCGTAGATGGTGATGTAAAATTCCGCACCGGGCTGATTGCTGTGGATGCCCTGTTCCTCGAAGTACACATCGACACCAAGGTCATTGAGCAGTCGGACATACTTCAAGCAGTCCACCGTGTTCCGCGCGAACCGGGCAATGGATTTCGTGATGATCATGTCGATTTTCCCTTGCTTGCATCGGCGGATCATGCGGTTGAATTCATCTCGGTTTTTCACGCTTGTGCCGGAGATGCCCTTATCGGCGTAGATACCTTCAAGCGTCCATCCGTTTTCGGAATTGATGCGTTCGGTGTAGTGTTGCACCTGATTTTCATAACTGTTAAGCTGTTCCTCCTGCTTAGTGGAAACGCGGCAGTATGCCGCCACCCGCAGGACTCGGTAATGGGTTTTCACGCTCTCTCTGACCGATATTGACGGTTCGATTATCCGCACCACTCTCGGCGGGGATACAACAGTCTGTTCCATTGTCTGACTCCTTTCGTATGATCTGTCCGTTCAGCAGTATGATGTCTGCCGTTTTGTCGGTGTACAGGCGTATTTCGCTGACCGTGCGGTTCAGCCGCTCGGCGATGTCTGCCGTACTGTCAAGTTCGGCTTTCAGCCTTTGTACGGCGCAGCACTCATTGCCAAGCTCTTTGTATTTCTGCCGGAGGCACTCCGTCATTTTGCTTCGCAACACCGCCTTGTCTGTTTCCGCTGCGTCAAGCATTCGGCTGATCTCGTTATTCAGCCGTATTACCTCGGGGCTCGGTTCGTAGGGTGATTCGGCAGGCATTTTGATGCTGTCGGCGGTTACCGTGCCGAGAAGGTCGGCGAGTGCGGTCAGCAGTTCGGCATCGGATATCTCGATCCGCAGACGGCAATCCTTGTTTTCGCAAGTCCAGCGCTCTTGGCATTTGCATCGGCTGTCGTGTCGGCGACGCATTCGGTCGCCGCAGCTTGGGCATCGGACGGGGACGGTCAGCTTGAATATGTCCCGTGTTTTGTCCGTGTTCCTTTGGGTGTTGCGCCCATGCTTTGTTTTCTGCATTTTCTCATAGGTCGCTTGTTCGATGATCGGCGGATACACCTCTGTACCGAGATATTTTGCGTTGTCAATGAGATGCTTGAGCCGTCCCTTGTTCCAGTCGGTAACGCCGTCCCTGTATTCGATTTTCTCTCTGTTCAGCTGCTCGGCTATGGTCAGCATAGAGGAGCCGTTAAGGTAGGCGGCAAAGATCCGTTTCAGCACTTTGCTTTCCTGCGGTTCTGTGACGATAACGCCGTCTTTACAGCAGTAGCCATAAGGCAGGGTTCTGTTTTTCATTCGGTTCTCACCGTCCTTTCTTTGGGATTTGCTCAATCAGTGCAATGCCGCCGATGAGCTTGAAGGTGAGTTGTTCGCTGCTGTTCACCATGATGCTCTCGACGATTTCGTCAAACAGCCCGTTGTCAAACTCGACGGTCGGCTCGTATTCATCGAGGATGCCGTTTAAGTCTTTGAGAGTGGCGAGTAATTGATCGTCCTCATCCTCGGTGAGCTTTTGCCGCCGTTCGATGCGCAGCTCGGTGAGGCGGTTGCCGATCTCCGAAGTCTGCATGGCGTAATCGGCGGCGTTCATAGCGCCGCTTGTGTGCAACCGTGCAATGATATGATTCTTTGCACCGAGGTCGGCGATTTCTTTGTCTATCTGCCGTATGCGCTCCTGATTGCGGCTTGTGCGGTCCTGCATGGTTTTCATTTGGTGGATCAGCGTACCGAGCAGTTCGCCTCGGTAGGTTTTCAGCTTGATAACCATATCGGTGAATATATCGTATACGATATCCTCACGCACATGGCGGTGTTGACAGTCGGTTGCACCGGACGAGCGGCAGGAGCATATCCAATGTGCCTTGCCGTTTACCACCTGATGTCGGAAGACTCTGCCGCATTCGGGACAGCGCAGCTTTCCGGTCAGCGGATAGGACTTTCTTTTGCATCTTTCCGTTTTCCGTGAGCGCAGCAGGTTCTGTGCCGCCTGAAAGGTTTCTCGGCTGACGATGGCAGGGTTGCTGTTCTCCACATAGTATTGCGGCAGCCGTCCGTCGTTTTTCATTTTCCGAAACGGCAGGGTTTCGGTGGTGTAGCTCTTTTGCAGGAGCGCATCTCCCATATAGCGTTCATTGTTCAACACATAGTTGATGGAACTCGGCAGCCATTTTTCGTAGCCGTGCTTCCGCGGTATGCCGTCCTCATTCAGCATTTTTGCAATGGCAAGCGTTCCGTAGCCTTGGAGATATAGGTCGAATATGCGCCGAATGACCGCCGCCTCCGTTTCGTTGATTACGAGCTCGCCGTCCTTGAGGTCGAAGCCGTAAGCCGGACAGGTGCAATTGAAGTCACCGGACTGCATCCGCTTTTGATAGCTCCAACGCAAATTCCCCGATATGCTCACACTTTCTTGCTGTGCGGCCATACCGGGGAATGTTACGATCATTTCCATATTCAGTTTTTCGGTGTCGATGCCCTGTTCCTCGAAATACACGCTCACGCCGATCTCTTTGCACATCCGCAGCAGTACAAGCAGTTCCTCGGTGTTCCGTGCCAATCGGGAAACCGATTTGACGATGATGCGGTCGACCTTGCCTTTCCTGCAGTCGGTGATCAGCCGATTCAGCTCGTCCCGCTTTTTCATCTCGGTTCCCGTGATGCCCTCATCGGCATAAATGTCGACAAGCTGATATTCGGGATGCTTCTTGGCATAGTCGCTGTAGTAGCGGATCTGTGCGGCGAAGGAGTGGAGCTGGTCGGTAGAGTCACTCGACACCCGGCAGTATGGGGCTAACCGAAGCCGTTCGGCTGTCTGCTTCTTTGTGCTTGTGATTTCAGTAATGTTCATGTCTTTCTCCTTTCCGCAAGGGGTCACCTTGCTGTTATTCGCCTTTTGGCACGACACACCATACCACAATAGTTCGAATACTTCCAGCGGTTTTTCGCAAAAACTTGAGAATTAAGATTTCAGACATAAATCAGATCAGCACCGTAATGTTCGGCACTGATCTGAGTGATTCTTTCGTATTCATCCTCGGTGATGAGCTGCATGGCGAGGAGCATTTTTAATAGGTTTACACTGTAAGCAAAAGAGGAGTTGCCGATGTCTTTCTTATTCATATTCGCACCTCACATTTCTTGGATGAACGGTTCGGCGTCCGGTGCAAACGGTTCGGTCGGGCGAGAGCCGTCTGCCGTTATTTCAATGTCGATGCCCTCATCCGCAAAGGCTTTGACGATGCCGGCTACTGTAGCGGTGTTCCTTCCCAAACGGCTGATGTCGGGGATGACGAGCAGCTCGGCATTCTTGTTTTTCATGTCGGTGAGAATGTTATCCATAACAGATGCCATTTTCTCCGACGGTTCTTTGGTAAAAGCAGAGCCGACGATGCGGTATCCGTTTTCCTTGCAGTAGGCGTCCATTTCTCTTTGCGCCGTAAGGAAGTCTGCTTCCGTCGCCTGCGGCTGCATTCTGGTGAAGGTATAGGCGGTGATGCGGTTATCGTCCATGAATCAGTTCCTCCAAATATTTGATGCCGAGGCTCACTACAATGGCACGGTCAACGGCGGCAAGGGTCTTGCTGTCGAGCCTGCCGATGTATTCGCCGAGCCTCGCTTTGTCTATCGTCCTGATTTGTTCGAGCAGGACGGTGGATTCGGTTTTAAGCCCTTTCGCCATGATTTTCACATGGGTGGGCAGAGCCGCTTTTGTCTTTCTGCCTGTGATCGCCGCCACGATGGTGGTGGGGCTGTGCCTGTTGCCGATATCATTCTGTAAAATCAAGGACGGGCGCGTTCCGCCTTGCTCACTGCCGAAGCCTGTACCGAAGTCGACGGCATAGATTTCACCTCGTTTAATCTCTTTCATATTAGCCTCCGTTTTAAGTAAAAGGCGGCCGAGTGCTTTTGGGCAAACGACCGCCTTGGTATTTGTATCAATCGTTTTTGCTTTTGTCCGTATTTGTCCACGACACCCCGAACAAGGGAACGCATCCTCCGGCAATGCATTTTGCCTCATGGGAATCTCACCCCTCCCAGGATCTCTGCGAGGTGCTCTCATTGGTTGCGACGGCTCACGGCACTTTTTTGTGCCGCTTCAACGCTCGACCTGTGACTGAGCACAAGTATCATTATTGCTTCTGCCTGTCATGGCCTTCGGTGCGGATGCGCCGCACCGTCCGACTCAAAAGGTCGTGTGGCTCATCGGCTCTCGCCGACGGCAGAAGGAAGGTAAAGAATGCGCTGTACTATTCGGTTTTCAAAGAACGGGCGGAGGCTATTGAGAAAGCCCCCTCACTTTTTCAGCCGAAAAAGCAAGGGGGCTACAACCAAATTTTTTAATTTTCTAAAAGTTTTTTGAGTTTCGCACGGATCTTTGCGATTTTCTTGCTGATTGCCTGCTGTGAAACGCCGTAGCGCTCGGCAAGCTCCGTCTGCGGAACTTCGTCATAGAAATGTGCAACAATCAGAGCCTTTTCATCCTCCGGCAGAGCGTCCACCGTTTTTCGCAGCTTGTCCAACAATTGCTGATGGACAAGCGTATCGCACACATCCGGCAGCTCGGCAATCAGAATTTCCTCGCCGTTGAATTCATCACTGTTCAAGGCGTCATACGAAACATCGCCGTTATCCCTGCGCTGCTCGTCGAGATATTTCTGTCGCCGTTTGTTGCGGTAGAATCCAATGTATTCCTTTTCACTCACCTCCATGATCATGCTGTGCAGGCCGATGAATTTCTTTTCTCGGTAGCCTGCATCGGCTTCTTTCCGAAATTCATGCTCCGCGGGAGTAATTTCCCGATAGCTGCCGTCGGCTATAATAAAAACCTTTTTAGGGTTCAGTTTTTTCAAGGTTATGTACCTCCGTTCAATCGTTTTTTGTTTGGTCAAAAACGATTGATACGGAGGGCTTCGACAGCCTACCGCAAACTTCGACAGTGCGCCGCCGTTTATACAAACGCAGAAAGCCAAGCCACTTTGAAATTCCGAAATAACAGATTTATCGTTGGTTTTTTGCAGATATCGTATGGAATTCTGTTGACCGCAGAGGTCAAAAAAATATAGGTGTCTGTGTGTTTGCGCAAAGACAGCCTTTGCTATTTCAACACCTTTTTCTTTCCTGTATTCTTTTTCATTCTTTCACCTTGTCGCTTGAAAACGGCAGGGCACCGCTTTTTATGGCACTGCGTTGTGTTGAGCTTCGTCGATTGATTCTGCAAGGCTAAACATCATGGTCACCTCCTGTTACGGTATTCGGGGAAACAAAAAAGCGACTGCGCTATGCTTTGAGGCATAGTACAGCCGCATGAGGGCGTGCATATAAAAACCGTTTTGTTAAGACGGCTTTGGGTGTTGCGTTTCGCTTATGTACATGATTGTTAGGGGCTTCTCCTTGTTTTCATAATTACCTCGCTGTATTTGGTATCTGTTGATATCAGTGTATCCGCTGCCGGGGCAAACGTGAAGAGTGCATAAGTGTGATATACGCAGTATACATGGAATCCGGCAAAAAATTGTTGGGTTATGACCGAGAAATTGCTTATTTCTCAAAACAGTCGCCAAGGAAAGAAATACGGCACAGCGGTTTTTATGCCCTCTGTGCCGTATTTGCGATGTTTCCGTGATGGATCGTTAATTATTACTTATCTTTGATTATTTGACGGAATGTCTTTTCCTCTTATCAAATACCGTTACACCTGTCAGAACACCGCCGCTGATAGCCGGTGGTCTTGCATCCTTTTAAATTCGAACAATCATCCGAATTAAATTAGTTTTTTCTTCCTTACAATCGCCGCAACAAGCGAAACAATATTCCAAAGAAGAGACACTCCGGAAAGAGAAACTGCTGCGGTTGCAAGAGGCTTGGAAACACTGACTTTATCGCTGATCGCGGAAATGTTGCCGGCGTTCAGCGTTGTGTTGTCGGTCAGGGTTATTATCAGGTCTCCACCGTCGTCAATGCGGCATCCTTTAATACCGAGACCGTCTTTTCCGTCCTTGCCATCTTTGCCATTGGTACCATCTTTACCATTGACACCATCTTTCCCGTCCGTTCCGACGATTTTTCCGAGATTGGTTATAACTCCGTCGGTAAAGGTGAGGATAAGATTACCGTCTGCGTCGATATGAGCGGACTTGATTCCGGTACCGTTAATGCCGTTGGTTCCTGCAGTACCGGCTTCGCCCTTTGCACCGACTACTTTCCCGAGGTTATGCACAGTGTCGTCGGTAAGGGTGATGATTAGATTGCCGTTTTCATCGATTTCGGTGGTTTTTACACCGACTCCGACATTGCCCGTATCGCCCTTGTCACCTTTATCTCCGGTCACCCGTCCGGCATTGTGTACGGTCTCATCGGTAAGAGTGATAATCAAATTGCCGCTTTCATCAATCATAACGGATTTAACACCAACGCCATTCACGCCCTGTTCGCCTTTATCTCCGACTACCTTTCCGAGGTTATGCACGCTGTTGTCTGTAAGTGTTATGACCAGATTTCCGTTTTCATCAATTGCGACGGATTTAACTCCTACTCCTGCGGCACCGGGAACACCTTGTTCGCCCTGACTTCCGTTATCTCCGGTGACCTTTCCGAGGTTTAACACCGTGTCGTCGGTAAGAGTAATAATGAGGTTTCCGCTTTCGTCAATAATTGCTGATTTGATTCCGATGCCGGTATCACCCTTGTCGCCTTTTACATTTTCAACGATTACGGAAAGAAGGGTGTCTCCGTCCACCGTAAAGGAAACTTCGGTCTTGTTGGTTTCGGGACTGAATTCGCCGCCGATGTACCAGCCTTTGAGGATATATGACGGCTCAAGCACGATACTCGCAACAAGAATTGTGCCTTCACGAATTTTACTGCCGCTTGTGATTTTTTCATTTTTGCTGCGCACTGTCAGCACACAGCCCTCAATCATTGTCGGGAAGGTGACGGTGTATTCCGGAATTTCCTCTACCGCCACACGGATATGCGTTTCCATCTTGATTCTGCCGGTCTTGTAGGTATAGCTCCCGTCGCCGTTATCGGACCAGCTCTCTGTGTCGGCAAGACGGTATCCATCCTTCGGCTTGACGGTTACGGTGATTTCATCGCCGAAATTGACCTTTTGACCGCTTTCAAAATCCGATGTCCCGTTTTTAACGGTAATTTCGGCGTTCTTATTCGGCATATCAACTGTGACCGTATATTTTTCGATCTCCGTAAAGTATACCTTGATATCGGTTTGGGTATCAACGGTGAGCTCATACTCGTACATATCGTAAAGCCTGTTATCTGTTATTACCGTGTCGGGAATTCCGTTTTTGGTGATAACGAGCTTTTGCACCCTATAGCCTTCTGCCGCCTGAGCGATGAAGTTGATTTTCGTTCCCACGGGAACAGCGGTACCGGACTGATAGGTCTGCTTTGTTGCCGCCATACCGGTTTCGTTGCCGCTTGCAACGGAATAGGTCAGCTTCACGGGTCTGTCGGTTTCGGAAACTCTTTCAAATTCCGCTTCGACGGTGTATCTTGTTGAGCCAAGGGTAAGCGTGTAGGTATTTGAGCCTGCCGCGTTAACAATATCCGTATTGTTTTCGGCATCTGTTATTTTCCACGACTTCAGTGTATAGCCGTTTTGCGGAACGGCGGTAAATGTTACATCGCCGGTCACCGTGCCGCCCGGAGCAGGCAGATCTGTTTCACCGACCTTTGCGGTAACTGTTCCGAGAAGGTCTTCGCCGTTCTTATATTCGCCGACAAAAATGACCTCAGCCGAATCGAATGTTTTTCGTGTGGATACGAATATGTTAGCTTCGCCGCCCAGTGCAAACGCACACTCTATGTTGCCGTTGAGGTCGGGTCTGAATACAGTCTCTTCTCCGCCGTTATCAAGAGTCAGCGACACAAGTTCAAAGTGCCGGTTCTTTGGCGAAACTCTGATTTTAATAATATCGCTTTCATTGATCTCATCGCCCGATTTAATATTAACATTGCCGAGGTGCCGCACACTGATATCGGCGGCTTTCTCGTTGTCGATTTTATAGTTGACCTTATAGTCTCTCTTTGCTGTTGTTATGGTTGCAGAGTTTGACCAGGCACTTTCCTTATCCTTTCCGTCTACCTTGCAAACGGTTGTAAGCACATATTCGTACTCTGTATTGGTTTTAAGTCCGGAAATGTCATAAGAGGTCGTGCCGACAGGAATAAGATTTGAAATCCTGTTATATTCACCGTTTTCAACTTGATAAAGATAGTAGCCCTCCGCATCCGGCCAGCCGGGAGTTTTATCGGGCTGCGACCAAGTAAGGCGTATCTCGTCTTCGTCAAGCAGTTCTGCCTCAAGGTCGACCACTGCCGGTGAAGGAGCACTGAGATTTGTCAAGTTATAGCCTATAAAGATGGTCTTGTTGTTTTCATCGCCGTAAAGGTGTCGGAACCACTGACCGAGCGTCCAGTCAAAGGTATATTGCGTGTATACGTTTTGAGGGATTCCGTTTGAGGCAAGATCCGGACCGTCGATATCATTGACCACGCCGGTACAGCCTTCGGACGATGTCGTTGTGGTGGATACGCCCGAGCCGTTGCTGTAGTTAAGGCTTGTTTCAAACCCCACATCGTGCGAGAATAGGATACCGTCGCCGAACACGCCGTAGCTGATGGAGAAGTTGAAATAAAAACCGTGCGACATTTCTTCGGAAACGGATTTTATATTGCTTTTTTGCCACGAAACCTCGTTAAGACCGCCGTTATGTCCGAGTCGAATGGCGAGCTGACTGAGCTGCTCTGCACCCAAATGGCTGTAAACGCCCCAGCCGAGCTGATTGTACATAAACGGGTTGCCCTCGTTTCCGTCAAGCCAGTTTGCCGCTTTATCTATTTTTACCAAGGGATAATAGTATTTTTTATCTTTGTCTGTCTTATCCGATTCCCTTATGACGGCATGATAGTCCTTGTTATTCATATAACCGTTATACTCATCAACAAAGCCGTTGTAGTCGTCAACGCTCAGCTGCTGATATACCGGCTGCTGCGGAATGGAAAGCGTTATGGCGGTATCTCCCGACCATTTGCCGTTTTCGTCCAGTATCTCATAGGCGTAGATAAATACAGGCGTTCTGGACACAAGCACCGTGTTGTACGCCCGTGCCTTAACCGTCAGGGAATATTCCTTCTGCAGAGCCGTGGAATAGGTTTTGCTCCATTCAAGCGAGTAGCCTGCCGAGATGTTCACCTCAACGGGGGCGAGAAGCCCTCCGTAAGAGTAAGACATTCCGACGCTGAAGGAAACATTGTTCGATGAGGACTGCTCCAACTCGAAACTCTCTGTGATTGTATATGCGGTTTCGTTTTCGCCGGAGTCACTCAGCGCGGAGAAATACGGCGCAGCCTGTATGACTGCCTTGACCTCCGGGTCGCTGTAGGCATAGCTTACGCCCTTATATTTGGCTATAACACCGTCCTGGTTTCTGTCGCAGGCGGTGAGAAGTACCTGAGCCGTACAGCCGTAGTAATCACCGTACGCTTGGTTCGGACTCCAGTATGACAATGTCAGGTCAAAGCCGTTTGCCGCCTCATAGCTGTCGCTTGTATCCGGATAGGTTGCGGAAATCATACCCTTGCTGAAGGAATATTTATCCTCGTTACCGGTTTCGGCAGAGGTTACAAACACAATCTGCTCACGTCCTGCATTGTTGCCGTCAAAGTTTCCGACGGCAACCGAGCGGAAGAATTCTGTCTTACCGCCGATCTCGCCCTCAAACCAGAAGTTGTTTGTGCTGCCGTTTGAGTTTGTGCGGAAAGAATATCCGTTTGAAGTAGTGAGCTTGTCAAGTTCTCCGGTCTGGGCATTATAGTTGTACAGCGTGCCGTTGATAAAGACGAAATCTGCGGCGCTCGCACCGTTAAAAGCAACAGCCTCTACCGCTAAAGGCGAAACAACTTCTGCGGTTCGGGAACCGGCCTTCGTCCAACCGTTGGAAGCCATCACCTTATATTCGGATTGTACAAAGCCTCTGTTTCCGTTATTAAGGAGCGTTGTATATGCAGTTTCGGATGAAGAAGTCGATGCAACAGACCAAGTGATACCAGCGACACTGGCACGTAAGCCCGCAACAAGGATATCTTCATATCCGTCGTTGTTGAAGTCTCCTGCCGTGATGCTGCAGGCGTTCATGCTGTTACTATTATAAACAACATCATTTTGGAGAATATTTTGGAGTTTTCCCTCCGGGCAAACATAGAATTTTTCATCGGCGTCGCCGTCCACAAACGAGGAGCCTCCGCCGGAAGAACTACCACCGGCTTTTCCATATTTAATTTTTACCTGAGGACGATATAGATTCAAATTGCGACTGTTTACATTGTTTATGAAGAAATAGGACAGCACGGCGATGTCATCGATTTGGTCGCCGTTAAAATCGCCCACCACCATGTCTACGCCCAGCTTATGAAATCGGTTGTCAAAGGTTGGGCCAGAGTTTCCATACATGCTGTCACCATTTGCCCCTGGGTCCGTGGGACTTCCAACACCGGTGTGATATAATTTTTTGTAGGAGTCATGAAGCATATCATTGCCGAAGCCGAGTTTTTTGCCTTCTCCCATAATGCTTGTGTTATTTAATAATACAAAGCTGTTTTTGCCGGTAAAGGAATATTCATACAGAAAGCAGCCGACAAAAGGTTCGTAATCAAAAGTCTGCATCAAACCTGTCGAGCGTTTTGTGTGCGGAACATAGATGATCAGCGTGTCCTTGCCGTCTCCGTCAAAGTCGCCTGCGGTAATGTTCAGATAGGCGTTGGTTTCAAGGTTTAGAGCACGAATAAGGCCTTTGTTGTCAAACATCCAGTTCATTTCGCCGACCCACTGTTTGCCTTTATATTCTCCCGTTCTTGTATCATATATATGAAGATAGACCTGCTTATCCGACTTATCAAGACCTACATAGGCAACATGGTCTCTCCTGCCTGAGCCGAACGGGTCAAAGGAAACGGACTGGACAAACGCATAGTACGTCTGAAGCGCACTGATGTCCATATTGGGCAGAGAGGCATCGGAAGCGGTTCCTTTTTTGGAAATAAAGTTCTTGAGAGACTCCGGGGTTCCTACATCCGCAATTTTGCCTGTTGCGGACGTGCCGTATGTCTCAAAATAAAGCAGTTCGTTTTTTTCAACCATTGCAAAGGGACGGCCGACATCATACCCGTAAGGGTTGGTTGTATTGTCAAAGCCAGTGGGTTTTGTGTTTTTCATCAGAGTATTAGCGGCATCCGATGAAAACTGCGGCTCACTCGGGTCGGCGGCAAAGACCGACAGGGGCAGACATACTGCGATCATTATGACCGACAGCAGCGCGCATAGCGAGCGCTTCAGAATGAGTTTTTTGTACATAGAGAGTCCTCCTTTTCTTTTCACGGGGGAAAGATTGTTTTCGGGCGGGGATTTGACGCAGCAAATCATAAAGTATTCTGTTATACTTCCTCTCTTACATTATATCAAATTATGTCGGCCTCTGTCGTGTCGTTTACGCTGTATATCGGTTGTTTACGCTGTAGACGGGGTGAAACGTGAAATATCTCTTGCAAAACGAGAAAAAAGCCAGTAAAATAATGATGAAAAGTTCGGCGCTCCGAGTTATGAAGTTGAATGGAAAGGAATGAAATTTCGAATATGAAACGCTGCCTGCAGGTTGTTTGTACTGCCGTTTTTATACTGCTTTGTTTGGGGACAATGTGTTTTCTGCAGTTTTTTATTAAGACGGACATGTCGATTCGCTATATTGATTGGCAGTCTTCTGTCAAAATTGAGACAGACGGCTCCGAAAGTTCGTTGGATTATACCGTTGTGCCTCAAACAGGGGAGAGTTTTCGGCTTGAAACTGTTTTTCCGCCGACAGAGGAAAACGGGAATCTGGTGTTTGAAACGGCAGGGTTGGAGCTTACGGTTTGTATCAACGGAGTTGAGGTATGGCACTCCTCGTCCGCTGTCCCTGCAGGGGCAGCGGGACAGACACAGGCAGTAATTCCTATGCCGAGAAATGAAGAATGCCATGTCGCAATGACATGTGTAGTTAAAAGTACAACCAGCTTGGTGTTTCCTCCGGCTGCTCGCTTTGTACCAGTAGAATACGATGCGACTGAGAGCTATGCATATGCTAATTTTTACGGAATTCCCGCCGGCGTAACCGCAGCGATTTCACTTCTTGTGGCGGGTATATTTCTTTTGGGAGTTGCACACAAAAAGCCCGACTGGAGTCTGATTCCGCTGCTTCTTGCGGCTGCCGGTCTTACGGCACAGTGGATTACAAAGGGAATGGGCTATTTCTTCCTGAATAACCGGTTGGTCGATTTTCTTATCCGCCGGGAGGTTGGCTTCTTCTTTATACTGTTACTGATTCTCTTTCTTGCAATGAACCGACAGCGGAAATTTTGGAAGTATTTTGGAATCACTACGGCGGTCAGCTTTACTACACTGTTGATTGCTTTCGGAATATCTGCCGCCGTAAATGGGTATCTTGCAGGATATATCGTGCAGATGTTCCGTGATACAGTTGAGCTTGGGCATTATGGGGAACTTTTGTATTGGATTACCGTTTGGCTGACTGCTGTTTGTGCGGTAATTTCTACATATGCAGTGATGTGCGCCTTTGTCACGCAGCGAACGGAAACACAGGCGCTCCGCCTGCACAATCAGCTGATTCTGGACGGATATCGTGCCATCGAAAGCAAAATGAGGGCAAGTGAGGCAATCAGGCATGAGGAAAGACACAGAATTGTTGCCTTGGAGTCGGCTTACAAAAAGGGAGACTATGAAACTCTGGGCAAAATGCTGCAGGATATGAGAGGACAGTGCGAGCACCTGGCGCAAACACACTTTTCCAAAAATTTCGTTGTCAATGCTATTTTGCAGGATGCTGCCTACAGAGCGGCACGGGCGGGAATATCATTTGATGCCACTGCTTCGGTGTCCGCAGAGATTCCGATTTCCGAAAATGAACTGTGCGGGCTGCTTATGAATATGTTGGATAATGCTATAGAGGCGGCCTCGCGCTGCACGGAAAAAAGCTTTATCCGATTCAAGGCAGAGGAACGAAACGGTTTTCTCGCCGTAAAATGTGAGAATTCGTTTATTGAAGAGCCAAAACAGGATAAGAACGGGCAGTATATTTCTACAAAGGATGAAAAGGAAAGTCATGGCTTTGGATTAAAGCTTATGAACGCTGTCGCAGAGAAATATCACAGTATGCTGGATATTTTTATTTCGGATGAAAATGTTTTTACTGTTCAGACCGCTTTAAGAATTCCGAAAAAATAATAAAATCAGCGGGTGTCATTCATTTGAAAATGACACCCGCTGATTTTATTGATTTATATATCGTATAAATGCGCTTTGAAAGGCTTTATAGTATGTACGCCCCACAGGAAGCATATCACCATTTCGAAGCGTTAGGTCCGTCCGTCCGATTTCCTTTACTCTGCTCAGATTCACCAGAAAGCTGTTATGACAACGTGAAAAATGGCCTTTTGGAAGCTGTTTTTCAAACTCGGTAAGAGAAAGATAATAGGTGTTGCTGTTTCCGGAACTTTGATGAATGATTATGTTGTGGTTATAACTTTCTACATAACGTATTTCCGACACGGAGAAATGCAGTATCTTATTACCGATGCTAAGCGTGACTGCTTTGGGTAAGTAATTCAATTTAAGATCCGTACGAATTGCATTTGCCAGTGCTTCCCGGCAAATCGGTTTAAGAAGAAAATGAATGGGCTGTACATCATAGCCCTCGGAAAGATAATTGTCGCATGCGGTCACAAATATAATTGAAATACGGTCGTCCTTGCTTCGCAGAGAACGCGCCAGCTCCAGTCCCGTCATGCCGTTCATCTGAATATCCAAGATAAGCAGATTGAACGGTTTCTCGACATCAGAATTCATCCTTTTCTCAAGTTCCGCGGCAGAGGGAAAAGCTGTTATCGCATACGGAATACTTTCTCCGTCCAGCAGCTCCCTGCAGAAAGAATGCAATTGTTCTCTCATGACCGGATCGTCATCACAAACGGCTATTCGGTATGTGTTCATTTTCTCACCCACAATCACATGCACTTTAATACATTATATCATAAAACCGATCGGAAAACAACCTTAAAAGATTTACAAAAAAGCGAACTTTCAATTGTTATCTTGCCGGAAGGAGTTTTTTCTTCTCAACTATTTAATTTTTACTGAACCATGCATTAGAAGCGTGGTTTTGGTATGAAAAAGGGCGGCAAGGATTTTACTCCCTGCCGCCCGAACCGCATCAGAACATCTGAACAGAAGAACTGTCCGGTTCTTTGTGGTTTTCACTGTACTGTCCCTGCTTCTGTGCAGGTTGATTTGCGTTTTGTTGATACCACGATGTGAGCCAACACTGATAATGTATATACTCGCCAAGCCTCGCTTTGTCTATCGTCCTGATTTGTTCAAGCAGGACGGTGGATTCGGTTTTGAGACCGCTTGTCATTATTGCTACATGGGTGGGCAGAGCCGCTTTTGTCTTTCTGCCTGTGATCGCCGCCACGATGG
>ENA-OZAB01000386-OZAB01000386.1-human-gut-metagenome-genome-assembly--contig:-NODE-386-length-26844-cov-13.131173_pt1 | contig 26844 bp, 32 predicted proteins | sample MGYA00243297_ERZ653491 | MGnify/ENA primary metagenome ERZ653491 (study PRJEB26926, sample SAMN06165154) | human gut metagenome | biome: ENVO:00009003; feature: ENVO:2100002; material: ENVO:00002003... | reverse complement strand
ATGCCTAGTCTCGTGGGCTCGGAGATGTGTATAAGAGACAGCTGTATACATTTCGATTTTAATATGAAGAGGAATGTTTATAAACGTCTGTTTACTATTTCTGGACAAAAAAATATAATAGATAAAAGAAGCGCTGTGCATTATTGCGCAGCGCTCTGGATTTCACCGTATGCTTTGTGAAGTTCTAATTCCTTGCCTTTGTATCGTGCCATTTCACTGACGGTTACAATCTGAAAACCCCGTTCCTTTAACTTTGGCACAAGCAGTTCTACCGCCTCTGCTGTGGATTCATAAATATCATGCATGAGAATAATATCTCCATCCTCCACCTGGGAAAGCACATTTTCTACAATTGTTTGTGCGTTGCGGCTATCCCAGTCTTCGGTATCTAAATCCCATAATACAACAGGCTCTTCCAGCTGTTTTAACAGCTTCTCGTTGTAGGCTCCATAGGGTGGACGAATCACCGTTGTGTTTTCTCCGGTTGCTTTTTTCACTGCCCGGTTTACCTTGTCAATCTGCTCTTCCACATCAGCAGAGCCTAAATCCGTCAGCTTGGCATGGCTGTAGGTGTGGTTGCCGATTTCGCTTCCGGATGTAGAAATTGCTTTTAAGGTTTCGGGATAATTCTCGGCATTGGTACCCACTACAAAAAAGGTTGCACGGGAATAATTTGCATTTAGTACATCTAAAATACGGGTGGTGTTTTCCGGATTTGGTCCGTCGTCAAAGGTGAGGGCAATCATTGGTGCGCTGCTGTCTACCTCTGTGGGGTCGCTGGCATTAAACCGGTGAAAGCGGTAATATGTTAAAAATGTACCGCGTTGCTGGTTTTCATTATCCTGCCCGGCTGCATGCTGGACTCCCTTGTTAATCACTTCATCATGTGTCAGTCTGTAGTACCATCTCCGCAGGCTGCTTCCATGAGACAGCTGTGCCATTAAAATACAGAAGATGCTTCCTATCACAATAAATGTACCGTATAAAATATAGGGATTTTGCATTTTGTTTTTAATTTTTTCTAATAGGGCATATTTTTTTTCGCTGTGTGGTAATGCATAGCGAATACCAGAGTGTTTTCTGCGTCTCATTATTAAAGACAACCTTTCAAAAGAACGTTTCCATCTATCAATAATCCGTTGTATATTCATTATAGTATTCTCTTCTTTCCTGTGGTAAATTCTATTTTAGCTTTTTCATTTTTTATTTTAATGTTTAGTCTATTATGTAAACCAAGTTTACTTTATTAAGTATAACACAAAGTAAATGGAATACTATCCCCTTTTTATGAAAGTTTTCTTAAAAATTCTGGTAAATCACTATAAATTTACTATTAATGTGTCATATCCCTGGCTGGACAATTGCTTTTCCAATGTTCTTGCGGCTTCCAGGCTGTCTTCCTGCCCTACAATAACAGCATAATACTGGTTCCATTCTCTTATCTGGGCATTGTAGCCCTGATTCAGTAATTCATTTAGGGCATATTGTGCATTTTCGTATCTGCGATAGAGCCCGACCTGTACACCAAACTGCTTTTCTGTGCTGGTTGAGCCTGTTCCCACCGTTTTTTCAATCCCGGCTGCTATTCCGTCAGCCAGCTCGTTGAAATTGGAGTCAAAAAGCTGGTTATCTGCATCTGTGTTGATAAAGCCCGCTTCGATGAGGATTGCTGGCATTCTTGTTCTTCTAAGTACTACTAAATCCGGTCTCACAGACACCCCCAGATTATTAAATCCAACCTTTTCCATTTCATCATTTACATTTCGTGCCATGGCTGCGGGTACTCCGGAATCATTATATACCAGTGTCTGTACACCGCTGTAGGTATTCGCATTTGGACTGGAATTGCGGTGAAATGAAACAAAGTAATCGCCACCGCTTTCGTTGGCAATTCTCGCTTTGTCAATAGGACGCTGGTAAACATCCGTGGTTCTTGTATATACAACAGGGAAGCCATCCTGTTCAAGCTTTTGTCCCACCGCCAGCGCTAATTTCAGATTGTCGTCTTTTTCCCTTCTTCCGTTATATGTGGCTCCGTTGTCGTAGCCACCGTGTGCAGGGTGTCAGATGCGAAAATAATAAGAAAGGGCGAAAGACCGTATCAAAAAGAAAATAGTGAATATGTGATATTCATTTATTATATAAAAATTTTATCAGGATGACAAAAGGTTGTCGGAAGAGATTTTCTTTCAATAACCTTTTTTCATAAAACATTCCTCGTGGCGACAGTAGTTGCAACTGCTGTCGCTTTTTTGCATTTATGCGGCGGGGAAAATATTTTATTATTGGAGGAATGCATAATGAAAGCAAAAACAATCGCACTCGTAAACCAAAAAGGTGGCGTCGGAAAGACCACCACCACACTTAACCTGGGAGCCTGCCTTGCAGAACAGGGAAAGAAGGTGCTCCTGGTGGATTTGGACAGCCAGGGCAACCTGACGTACTGCTGTGGAAATAAGGAAAAGGACTTGGATGTGATTCCTAATACCATGGCAGAGCTCATAGAAGCGCAGATAAGGCAGAAGGAATACAACATTAGGGATTATATCAAAACCTATGAAAATATGTCTTATATCGCCTGCAACGTGCTTATGGCAGATGTTGAAATGCTACTGATAACGGCAACGGAAAGAGAATTCATATTAAAGGAAATATTGGAGCCTCTGAAGGAGGAATATGATTTCATTATCCTGGACTGTGGTCCCACGCTTGGCATTTTTATGCTGAATGCCCTGGTTGCAGCCGATTCTGTTTTAATTCCATCAGAGACGGAGACGTTTTCTGCAGTTGGATTAGAGCAGTTAATAAAGAGTGTCCTCCGGACAAGGAAGCGGTTAAATCCAAATCTGGACATTGACGGCATATTATTTACAAAGGTTACGGAGGCTTTTCAGATTACAAAGAAATATATGCAGCAGATACATGAGAAATACGGTGAGTTTATTCCGATTTATGATTTTGTGATTCCGAGGCTTACCGAGGTATCAAAGGCAATTGATGAAAACCAGCCATTAATTGATTATAAGGACGAACGGATTAAACCGGGGAAAAGTACGGTGGCACAGATGTACCGGAAGCTGGCAAAGGAGGTTATTGTAAATGGGAAGTAATCTGATTGGTTTACAAAATATGTTTGGAAGCGGCGGCGAGACAGAGATTGTAGAGCTGTCAATTGATATTCTGACACCCAGAAAAAATCATAGATTTAGTCCCTCTCCAAAAGCAAAGAGGGACATGATAAAGGAATCCATTCAGGAGCATGGCGTCATCCAGCCGGTAATAGTACGTCCGGCAGAGGATTGTGCATATAAGATTTTGGGGAAATATGAGATACTGGCAGGGCACCAGCGGACGGAGCTGTGCAGGGAGCTTGGAAAGAATACGGTTCCCTGTGTTATTAAAAGCGGTCTGTCGGAAGAGGATGCAGAGCAGTATGTTATGATTACCAACATCCAGCGCTCATGGGAGGAGTTGAGCTATTCGGAGCGTGCAGCCATACTTTCTGAGTACTATACAGCAGTCAAAAATGGAGGGCGCCAAAAGGACGTTTTGGACGAAATTAATTCGTATTTACAAACCTACTCAAAGCCAGTAAATACAAGGGCTGAGGAGGGTTTGTCTCCAATGGAGACAGGAGGCATCCGGGATGTTGCAGAAGAGTATGATTTGAGTAAGGCAACGATAGCACGTTATATCCGAATTGGTACTTTGATAAATGATATTAAATTATTATTGGATGATGAGGAAGTTCCGTTGCGGGCGGCAGTAGAGCTGTCTTACATCAGTGAGGAAAACCAGAATATATTTGTGGAGCTGATGAAAACAGATGGTAACAAGTGTGATATCAAGAAGGCAAAGCTCATCCGGGAATTGCAGCAGAAGGGGAAGCTTACCATAGCCACCATGCAGGAGGTATTATCCGGAGAAAAGACAAAGAAGTCACCGGGAAAGCCAAAGCCGTTTAAGGTAAACGGCGGAATTATAAAGAAGTACTTTAAGCCGGAGGACAAGCAGAAGGATATTGAGGAGATTATTGATAAGGCACTGGAGTTGTATTTCAGTCAGGAATAGGACCTGTAAAATTATGCAAATTGAAAGATTAACAGAGGCATTGGAGGTGCATTATGAGAGAGACAATAAGAGTATTTATAGTTATAACCACAATTCTAACCATGGTTCTAATTGCTTGTTCTAATTACACAGTTGAACGAGAATATGTTCCAGAAGAAAACGAGGTGCAGAGTGTAGAAATAAATAAAGAAACAGGAGAAACGGAAACCAAACAGATATTAGATGTAAAAGGAGAACCATTTAAGTTAGTTTGTGAATACGATACCGGAAGGTATGATATTTCAAAATGGAGAGTAACAGATAGTAAATCTATTGGGATGTATGTACATACCGAAAATTTACCCGATGGTTATGATGTCTATATATACCATGTGCATGCAGATATTTCCATTAAAGCTACAACTCCTCAAGTAGATGGAATTATTCAGGATTCTATGGATGATACCAGTCATGCTGTTAATCAAAATGGTTTTTCCATTAACGACAGTATATATTATTATAATATTTTTGCTATTGAAGGATATACACAACAATTTTATGAGTTATGGGGATGTGCTTGTGGAAATTACGGATATGTCAGTTCCAGTTACCAAAAATTATCTGAAAATAATTTAATTGAAGTTGGAACTTATGCTGAAAAAATACAGATTGTATATGATTTGTCTATTAAAGCTCCGGAAGAAACTCAATATCATACAGTATCGGTTTTAAGTGAAATACTAATTCCAATAAGCACAGATACTTCAGTAAATACAAAATCATATAATTTTTGGTCAGGAGAGGAAGTGAGGTGAAATCTGAGTTTGGATATACTTAAATTAATCGTGAATGTATTAGGAAATGTACTTTGTGGTAATTTCAGTGTGCGCATTATTATGGACTATATATGATTGGTTGAAAAACGGTCTATGACAGAATTGCTGTTCTGCATGCTGAGAAGCGGACATTAGAGGCATATAGGATTATCGTAAACAAAGACCATACAGAAGCATATAAAGAAAGGAAAGATTAATATGGCAATGGCAAGAGAGAAAATAATAGGTTTGCCAAAATGCGAGCCTCGTTATGTATCAGAAAAGGTAGTTCCACATATTCTTCCTTCAGGGGAACCCATTATAGTAACAGACCCTAAGGGGGAGCTTGTCGATTTGAAATCATATCTGGAAAGCTTAGGATATAAGGTGCATACGATTAATCTGGAAAGTTAGATGAGGCTTTTCGGTTTGAGGAATAATACGAATGCAAAGAAAGAGAGGTAGAGACATGATGTGGAAAGATTTCATTGAACAGATAAAAGGCAATTATAAAGCAGAGCTGCAGGATTGTATAACACATAAATGGAATCCTTGTTATCATGCTGCAAATTGGAATCATTTGAAAGCCAGGATTATTAAAAGTATTGAAAGTGCTGCTTATAATTTTTCGGATTCCTTAAAAGACAAGGATGGTAAATGGTTTCAGGCAGAAATTGATAATGTAATATCCGATATACATTCTACTGTAGAAGAATGGCTTGAATATTATAGGAAGCATGATAAAGATGGTTTCTATGAAAGCTGGACTGAATGCTTCTGGACAGAAGAAATGCCGGATACCGATAAAGAAGAGTTTTATTATATGAAAAGAATGTATGAGAAATTTTTAGAGAATAAAATAATTGAGGTTTATTACAGTGACATTCCTGGCGAGGCACAAAAAAATTTTTTGAGTAAATGGTATCAAAGATATGATGTGAAGTATTCCGAAAATGAGGAATTATGCATATATATTGGGCAAAAGGGAAAGCCGGGAAAGTTTTATGAATGCGTAGGGGATTTTTATGAACCAGTTGACAGTCCGAGAGAATCGGACTGGTGGAAGCTGGTAAGTAAAATCATTGTAGAGGAAAAGGCTAAACTTCAATAGGTTCAGCAGTTTTCCAGCGTATATTTTTATATAGGTTCTGTATGGCAGAAGAAATTGCCGGGACAAAATATTTAGTGTGCTGCAGGGATGGCTGTCTCTGCAGTCTAAAACATGAGAACTATGATGTAGAGACAATGAAACTGTTAAAGGGGGAATTTGACAAGGAGACGGTTGAATTATTTGGAGGATAATGTTATGTGGAAGGATAGAGGAAAATTAAAGGATTATGTGATGAGAGTTTCATATCAAGCAAGAAGAAAGGGAAAATTTGAATGTTTTAGCCGAGAGGTTAAAAAATACAGAGAAATGGATGAAGATGAACTGGACTTTGAATATATGGAATCAAAAACAGAACTTGACTATAAGAAGAGTAGTTTAACTTTATTTATCATCGTTATTGCTTTGGCAGTCATGATGAATGTATGGAACAAGTTTTTTTTTATGCAGATGGTATTACAGTATGCTGCAACCTCTGAGGATGGCAGTACAGAGATTATAAAAATAAGTTTTATAATCTCTGTTACAATAACGATGATTTTCACATTAGCTATTTTATTTTTATTATTTGATTTATCAAAGGATATAATGATACTGCAAAAAAAACTAATTATGATTGAAAATATAAAAAATAAAAGATATTTACAAACCTGTTCAAAGCCAGTAAATACAAGGACTGAGATGGGTTTGTCCACCGGGTGGACAGAAGACATCCGAAACGAAGTATAAGTGTTAATTTAGGAAGTTGAATAAAAACAGCTTCCTTTTTTTTATTGCAGGAAAGGAGGGCAAGCATGAATGAGGAACAGATGAACCAGGAAGACTGGAAAGCCTATTTAGGCATTTCAGAAGAAACAGAGGAAACCGTACCGGCAGATGATATGGAAGGAGGGTGGGAAGATGTCAGGAAGCTTTGACCGAGTAATGGAGGGGCGTAAGGAATTGGTCAACCGGATTATTGAAAACATGGAGAAGGGCTACATACTGCCGAAACCGCAGTGGGGTGTAAGCCCTTTTACCTTTCAAAATCCCATTTCCCATGCAAAATACCATGGAGCCAATATGATTAAGCTGTATCTTCACAGTGCGGTAAATGGTTATACTGACACACGGTTTATGACTTATAAGCAGGCACAGAGCATTGGATGGAGAGTAAAGAAAGGAGAAAAGGGAATCCGATTAGAGAAGTTTATATTTACAAAACAGGTAGAGCAGGAGAATCCGGATACCGGCCAGATGGAAAAGGTTATGGTACGTCTTAAACGTCCCATGGTGAATACATTTGTTGTGTTTAATGCAAGCCAGATTGAGGGAATCGAACCGCAGGAGGAAATGAAGCCGTTGGAACATAATGAAGTGCTGGAACTTGCTGACCAGCTGATTGCCAGCAGCGAGTGTACTATCCGGGAAGAACCGTGGGGAAAGGCATATTACCGTCCGGCAAGCGATACGATTGTACTGCCTCCGAGAGATGCGTTTATCAGCCAGGAGGCATTTGCTACAACATTAATGCATGAAATGGTACACAGTACCGGGCATCCGTCAAGGCTTAACCGCCCGTTATTAAGCTGTTTCGGCACTCAGGAATATGCATTGGAGGAATTGAGGGCAGAACTGGGAGCCTTTTTTATGGGTACGGATTTGGGGATTGAGGGCAGCCAGGAATTGTTAGATTCCCATACACATTATTTGGAATCCTGGATTAAGGTATTGAAGGATGACCCTAATGAATTATTCCGGGCCTGTTCGGATGCACAGAGGGCGGTGGAAAGATTAAGCAGTAATTTAGAGCGGTACCAGGAACTGTGCCGGGAAAAAGAAACAGTACACGAGCCTGTAAAAATGGATTTGAATGAATACTTAGCGAAAAAAGGTCTTAGCTTTATATCCAGCGATTATATGCTTGATAAGATGAAGCTACCGAAGGGAGAAACCATGAGACAGCGGCAGCAGCGGCTTAAGGAAGCCGACAGGGTAGAGAATGATTACCAGAACCGCAGGAGTGAGGCGATAAAAGAATATTATGAAAAGGTGAAATCCGGAGAACTTATTCCTAAGACAAAGGAGGAACACACGCTGGAAGCTGCACAGGGGCATCCGGATAATGCTTCCACACAGGCGGCAAGAAGAATGCTGGTAAAGAGAGGGATTATGAGTGAAAGCGAGCTGGCAGAAAAGATAACAGAATGGGATGCAAATGTATCACAGTGGGACGCTGCCATCGAAGAAGCACTGGAAGCCGTTGAAGCAGCAGAACCAGAGCTTGAGATGGAAATGTAAAGAAGGGAGGATAGAATATGGGCGTTGCAATTAATGAAACCGAATATTTACAAAGACTGAATCAGCAAACCGAATCTGTAGATGCTGCATCTGAGGAGTATCTTAAGCAGACAAGGGAGTTGAGAGACAGTCTTAAGAAAGGGGACTATTCTAATATGAATGACAAAGTGGATGCACTGAATTTATCCATGAAACAGCTGGAAACAGAGTTGACGAAACGACCCCAGTTAAGGCTGGAGCATACTAATCAGAAAGAATGGTCCCGGCTGCTTAGGAATGATAACTGGATTCCAATGGAGAAGCCACGGCAATTGTCTACAGAATATTTTGATAATCCGGATATCAAGGATGTAACCTTGTTATACCAGTTAGACGAATCATCCAGACAGGAGATTATCAGGGAACCATCCTATGCAGAGAGGGCAGAATACGGGATGCCTGGCAAGTTTTATTTAGGACTGGTAAATGGGAGAAAGGAGCTTATCTTAGGAGAGGATTTTTTTGACCATGAAATGTTTTATTACAGCCGGGATGCTACAGAAGAATATGAAATATCCTGTAAAACGTTAAAGGAAGTAGCAAATCATATGTATGATTATGAAGACCAAATCACTTTTGTGGTAGATGAACAACATTTAAATCATGAGCCTGGGAAGATGGTGAATCAGACAGATAATTCATGGGATGCTGCTATTGAAGAAGCACTGGAAGCAGCTGAGATACCGGAGCCAGATTTAGAAATGGAAATGTAAAGGAGGAGAACTTATATGGCAAAAAATCAATTTAACAGAGATTTTGATGAAGTAAAAAGGGATGGAATGGCATTGCAATATGTCAAGGAGCAATCAGCGGAAATCTGTATGGAAGCAGTCCGCCAGAATGGGATGGCATTACAGTTTGTGGAAGAACAGACTGCAGAAATTTGTATGGCAGCGGTTCAGCAGAGGGGGTATGCATTGAGGTATGTAAAAGAGCAGGACCCGGAAATCTGTATGGCGGCAGTCCGGCAGGATGGAAATGCGTTGGGATATGTGCAGGAGCAGAGTCCGGAAATCTGTATGGAAGCAGTCCGGCAGAAAGGAACTGCATTAGCATATGTGAAAGAACAGGCACCGGAAATTTGTATGGAAGCAGTCTGTCAGAAAGGAGACGCATTGGCTTTTGTGCAGGAGCAGACCCCGGAAATCTGTAAAGCGGCAGTCCGGCAGAACAGTAATGCATTGAAATATGTCCAGTCACAGTTCAGGGATGAAGTAAGGGAAGCGAGCAAAGAGGTTAATCGGTGGGATGCCGCTATAGAAGAAGCACTGGAAGCGGCGGAGATACCGGAGCCGGAGCTTGGAATGGAAATGTAGAGGAGGAAGTTCATATGGCTAAAACAAAATTTTCAATTAACAAAAAGACCCTTGTAGAGGAACGGAGAGACGGAAACATATTAACAAGGGTACCCAACAGTAACATGGAATACTATATGCTGATTGGGGAAGACGAGGTTCTTTCCGAGGATGAAAGCACTCTTATAGTGGAATGGGATTCAGATACGGAACTGGATATGCTGCCTCGTATCTGGGATGAGAATGCACAGGATGGTGTGAGAAGACCGTCTTTGGAGGAAGCGGTAGTAGCCCGGCAGAATCCAGAGGGTTCCATCAAAATGAAAGCTTCAGAGCTTTATGATGAATATTATGAGTATGATAAGAATAAGGACCCAGAGGAGATAGAAAAGAAGCAGCGTATCCGGGAACAGAAAAGGCAGGCAGCTTTAAAGAGGTCAGATGAAACAAAGAAGATGACAGAGACGGCGAAACCGTCGAAGGATAATACAAAGGGGAAACAGACCGGCAGGAATACAACAGCTTCGGGAAATGGCAAAGCCGGACAGAAAGGACAACCGGAAGCATCAGAAGAAAAGGCAGAACAGCAGGATATACCGCAGTCACCTGCAGAGAAGCTGGAGCAGCAACGCCAGCAAATGAAGAGGTATACAAAAGAGCAGTTTAAGGAAATCCGGCGGGGCGTCAGCCAGAAGCTTGACACAAGCCAGTACCGGGATATTGAATTTAATCCAAAGCAGATGAGGGAGCTGCGACTTGCCCTGAAAGCAGGAATGGATGTTTCAAAATTTAACAGTCCATTTATATCAGCAGAACATATGCGGGAGCTGCGGATTGGAAATAAAAATGGAGTCAGGCTGGATTTGGAAAAGCTTGACCAGTCACTTTATAATGCAGAGCAGATACATGAACTCCGCTTAGGTTTTGAAAAAAAGCTCGACATGAAGAATTATCTGAATCCATCCTATTCTGCAGAGCAGATGAGGGAACTGCGTTTAGGACAGCAGGCTGGATTTAATACAAAGGATTATGAAGATGTCCATTTAACTGCAGCACAGATGCATTCTATCCGGCAGAGGATGGTGCTGAATAATCTCGGCGAGACCCTGAAGAAAATGTGTGAGGACATCCGGCAATGGCTTAGTGAGAAGATAGAACAAATAACGGAAATGCTGAGGGCACGTTATCAGGGCAGAGAGGTAATGACACCGGAGCAAATCCGGGATGCCAGGGTAGAGGAAGCCGTGCAGGATATCGAGGAGACACTGGTACAGTCAGAATTGCTTCCAGAATCCGCTTATAAGGATAAGGAGCTTGACAGCCAGATTAAAGGGCATGTACAGGAGCTGGCGGCCTATGCTGAACGGAATCCAGAACAGAAGCTGGAGCAGCCTGTAAAAGAGGTTGCCGAGGAACTCTGTGAAGTCGCAGGCATTGAGCTTAATAACCAGCAGGAGGATAACGTAATCAGTATCAGCCGGGGAAGGGAAGTAAATGCAGCTGCTGTTAATCAGGAAAAAGCGCTGCAAGCAGTCGGCATTAGTCAGAAAAAAGCAGAAAGACAGGCTGAAGGAGAAAAAATATATAACCAGCCCAAAGAACAACCAGTCAATGTCAGCCAGAGCAGGGAGGTAAAAGCATCATCCTCTAACCAGCAGAAGGTGTTAGAAACAGTTAGCAGCAGCCAGAGCAAGGCGATAGAGGAGGCTGTGGAACGGGTAATGCAGGAAGCATACGAAATGGATGAGGAAATGGTGATGGAAGAGGAAACATGGGAAATGATACAGTAACAGGATAATGTAACAAGCAAGCCGGTACATAGCATATATGTACCGGCATTTTATATTAAGGAGGTGTTGACATAATGGATTACAAGATACTAAACAGCATTCGGATGCAGGATGGAATTCCACAGATGTTTGTCATCCGACCAAATGGGGACTGCGGATGGAATCCGGTGGAGGGCAATAAAATCAAGCTTATAAAATACCAGGATGCTGAAAAAGAAATAGAACTGGATGCAGAGAAGCTGTTACACAGTGCAGACCTAAAAAAAGTCAATGAATTTTTTACGAGTAAACCAAGGATAGGGCAGGCAGATATGAACCGCATAGCAGGCAGCGCCCATATCGACCTGTCAGATACGTTTATATATAATCTCCGCATCCAGGGGGATTTTCACAATGCAGATTTTAAAAGGGCACATATCAGTGAATGCAAGATAGTGGATTCCGACTTTATCAATGGAAATTTTACAAAGGCAACCCTTTCTTCCGTTGAAAGTGTGGATTCCCAGATTATACACAGCAATTTCACCCATGCACATCTCAAAAGCTGTTTGCTGAAGGATACCGTACTGGATTCCAATAACTTTTCCTGGAGTTATTTCCAGCAGGTATCCTTTGGCAGGTATTCCGTCATAAAAGATAACTCATTTTTCCATGCAGAGCTTGACCAGGTAAATTTAGGCCATGCGGATGTCAGGGGCGAAAACAGGCATCTGGATACCATTGATTTTAGGATGGGCGGCGGCACAGCACAGGAGGTGGAAGCTTATAAGAAAAGGCTGCTGGAAACCCTGCAGAATAAGAAAACAGAGGGAATGGATGAAATGCCGCTTAAGGATATTGACTGGACAAAGGTAGATATCATTTACCAGTATGAAAACAGCCAGAATATACCAGACAGCCAGCGTGTAACGGAATGGTTTGGGGATTATGGCATGGCGGTACCAAAGCCAGGGGTTTCCTTAATGAAATTTGAAGACAGATATGAAATGGCAGTCTATGGTGAAAAATGGAAGGAGCAGCTGTCAGAACAGGAAGAGGCAATTAAAAGGACAGTGGAGAAAATTATGTCGGAGCCAGAGCTTCCGGAACAGGATTTTGAGATGGAGCTGGAAATGTAAAGGAGGTTATTTATGGGAAATCGTTTATTTGTGGATTTAGATGGAACCTGCGCTCTGTGGCAGCCAGTGACATTTGAAGAGCTGTTTGAGAAAGGATATTACAGAAATCTTCCAGAATATGAAAATGTGGTGGGAGCTGTCAACCATATTGTAGAAACGCATCCGGAAATAGAGGTATTTGTGTTATCGAAATATCTGACGGAAAGCGATTATGCGCTGGCTGAAAAGGATGAATGGGTATCGGAGCATCTGCCAGGAATTGATAAAGCACACCGTATCTTTGTTCCATATGAAATGGATAAAAGAGATATGATACCGGAGCAGCTCAAGGAGACGGATTATCTGCTGGATGATTACACAAAGAATTTTGACAACTGGCAGCCACCGGCACGGGGCATCAAGCTGTTAAATGGTATTAATCATACAAAGGGTACCTGGCAGCATGACCGGTTGTCCCTTTTGAGGAAGCCGGAAGACCTGGCAGAGAGCCTGGTAAAGATTATTGAAAAAGGCGAGCATATACAGGATACACCGCCGCAGAATATAGAAAACTGCGAGCAGGACCAGTTAAATAAATATGCAAAAGTAATTGATGAAATGATGGCAGAGGCAGAACCGGAAGAACCGGAGCTTGAATTATAGTGGCAGCTGAGACAGAGCAGGCTGCTTTTTTGTTGCCAAGTATATGAGGAAAAGGTTCAGTGGACCTTTTCTGAGTGGAAAGGAGGAAGATTATGGCAGAACGTCGTACAAAAAGATTTTCGGATGAGCAGATTGACCGTGCAAAAAGAGTGGATGTTGTAGAGTATGCCAGAAGCGTTGGTTTGGAAATAGAAAAAAGCGGCAACTGGTATAAAGCGAAAGGCCAGGGTGGTCTATACTTTAATAAAAGAGGAAATACATGGCATTGGGAAACCCATGATTCTGGAGGAAGTGGTGCAATTAGCTTATGTATGGAGTTTGAAAACAAAACCTGGGTAGAAGCAGTCAGGACATTACTGGGGGAAGAAATGGAAGCCATCCGATATGCTCCGGACTGGAAGCCGGAACCGGAGCCTCCAAAGGAATTCCATTTGCCGGACAGGAATTATACATACAGGCACATGTTTGCCTACCTCACGAAGACTAGAGGTATTGACCCTGGTATATTAAAGGTACTGGTAGACAGAGGTTATATATACGAAAATACAAAGAGAAGCTGTGTGTTTGTCGGCAGGGATAAGGACGGTACGGCAAAGCATGCCTCGGTACGTTCCACGAATACGGAGGGTAAGACCTTCAAGCAGGATGTACCGGGCAGCCAGAAGGCATATTCTTTTTCAATATCCGGAAAATCCGGAGTACTTAATGTATTTGAAGCGCCGATTGATGCACTATCCTATATCAGTCTGCAGAAGCTGTATGGAAAGCAGATGAAGGATTCCTATGTTGCACTGGGCGGTGTTACTGACAAGGCACTGGAACGGTTTCTTACAGAGCGTACGGATGTTGAAAAGATAAGGGTATGCACCGATAATGACCAGGCAGGTGAAATGGCAGCATTTCGTATTAAGGAACAATACGGGGATAAATATACGGTAATCCGGCATCGGCCAGTACATAAGGATTTTAATGAAGATTTGATAGCTATCCGGGAACAGGAGCAGCTGAAAAAGCAGGAACAGCAGGTTTCGGAGCAGGACCAGGCTGTTGATGACCAACCGCTGCAAGATTTTTTTATCAAAGGGGAATGTGAGGTTTTGGTTCTATGTGATAATAAAGAGGAGATAGAAGCTTACAGAGAAGTATACAGAAGGAATTACAAGAAAATGCTTGGCTCTGAATTAGAGCCGGATGAATATTATCTGGCATACCGGAATACAGAGCAGGTAAAAGAGTTTATCAAAGAATATCCGGGAATAAAGAATATATGGATATGCACCAGCAGGACGCCGGAGGGAGTAAAAGCAGCGGAAGACATTATACAGGCTTTTAATAAAATGGAACATTACCGGGAACTGCCCAAGCTGGACAGGTATTCAGAAGACCTGGCACAGATGAATAATCTGGAGACAGTATTGAACAGAACACCATTGGAGGAAATGGCTCAGATGGAACAGGCTGCGGGAATGGAGATGTAATGCCGGGGAAATCTCACCAAGGGGTTTTTCTTCAAAAAAACCGGGAGTGCGTAGCACTCAGGGGCAAGCTTCCTGTTTGTGGATACAAGTGTGCCACACATGCATCCACAAACAGCTTGCCAGGGAGTTCCCCCTGGACCTCAATACTTGGGAGGTATCCCAAACCCTCTTATGTATCTTGTTATAAATATTAACAATAAATCTGAATTTGTCGGAGTGACGGAAAGGATATTTATGAAAAAATATATACTTACTTTTATGATATGGGTATTTTTTGCAGCCATTACAGAATTGCCGTTAGTATACCTTTGCCCGAATATTCAAGTAGTAGACATAGTGATAATTGACATATACATGATTTTATCTATCATATGTTTGGCTGGAACGAGACAAATTATGAAAATGATTAAAATATTAACAAAAGAACTTTGAAAATTCACAGAGTGTATATATGGCTAGTTAAACTGAGATTCAATAAATAAGGATTTAGTGAGGTAGATAAATGATAAAACGTATGAATAAAAAGCAATGGTACGATACGTTGGATAAGTATTCTAAGTTGGCAACTCAACGTAAAAATGTGATAGAGGAATATGGCATCCAATATTGGGATAAGGAAAAAGAATTAACGCAGATACAAGATAATCTGCTACAACAAAGAAATATATTTAAAAATGAATTTGATACACTATACAAGTATTATTTATTTTTTATAGATAGCTATCCGTTTCTATCGGAACATGAAACACAAATTGACGCCATATTTGTTTTGATAGAGAACTTAGAGCCAATACCGAAAGAAGTATATCAAAACTCGTTTGTAAAAGCAAAGATTGTATTGGATACGGATATGATTTATGCGCTATTTTTTGGCATAGCACTCCTCTATCTTATACTCGATTGGCTTGATTTAGTAAGGTAGATAAATGATAAAACGAATGAATAAAAAACAATTTGGATTATTTGGATAATTTACAGATCAATATATTCAGGAAATTTTATTTATTTAAAACCTGATTTATAGAAAGAGGTGAGGTCTTCCGTTGAGTAACAAAATAACGGATATTCATTTTAGATTACTTGAAGAAGAAAAGGAGGTGATAGCAGAGGCTGCTAAGGTGGCAGGCAAAAGCCTGTCGGATTATGCCAGGGATATTCTTTTAGCTGCATCTGATTATGAGGTAACGGATATCACATATGCACACAAAACAAGGTTACAGCAGGCAGACACTGGCAGAAAGAAGGATATACATATCAGAATATCAGAAGAAGAGCTGGCATTTTATCTGGAGCAGGCAGAGAAAGCCGGATGCACTGTGTCAGAGTATATAAGGCGCAGTGCAAACAGAAATGAAATCTATGTGATTCCGGGGCTGAAGGAGCTGGCAAGGCAGATAGCGAAGCTTGGCGTTAATATTAACCAGCTCACCGTCCTGGCACGTATGGGAAAGATTAAGGAAGTGGATTTATATCCGGCAAATGATACGCTGAAACAGATTTTAAAGCAGCTTGTAGGTCTAAGCAGACAGAGGAAGGAGTGAGCGGAATCGGAACAATAACCTTTCACAATGGAAAGAGCAAAACAAAAGCTGGAGCCGGTTACCGGGGGTATCATACGCTGGCATCCTTAAAGAGAGTGCTGGATTATGAAACAGGGGAAGAGAAAACACAGCCGTGGCTTATAGGTACATTAAACTGCAATGCTGCTACAGCTTATGAAGAAATGGTTTTGTGCAAGCAGATGTATGGAAAAGCCAAAGAAGATGGACAGAACAGAATGCTGGTTCACTTTTCCCAGAACCTGGTTGCCGGTGAAACTACACCAGCAGTGGCGCATGAGATAGCAGAGCGGTTGGTGCAGCATGAGATGTTTGAAGGATTTCAGGTGGTTTATGCAACGCATTTAGATACAGGAAAGCTGCATACGCATTTTGTTATAAATTCCGTAAACCTGCAGGATGGCCATAAATGGCAGATGTCTGTGAAGCAGCTTCAGGAGCTGAAGGATTATTCCGATTCCATACTCCGGGAATACGGACTGCATATAACAGAGAAAAACCGTAAAAAAGAGGAAGAAGCTTATAAGTCACAGCATCAGATACGGATGGAGCAGGAAGGTACATCCTGGAAGCGTGAAACATTCCTAGCAGTAAAGACCTGCATGGAAGCAGCAGCCAGCAGGGAGGAATTTATAAAGGCGATGAACATGCTGGGTTATGAGGTAGACTGGAGTGAAAAAAGAAAATATGTTACCTTTACGGACCCGGACGGGCATAAAATCCGGAATAAGAAGCTGTATCCGCAGGCACAGTTTACCAAAGAGGCAATGGAGAAACGCTTTGCATTGAATAAGCAGTATCAGGAAATCAGACAGCAGCAGGAAGCAAATGAAGCAATGGATACGGCATATGGTATATTGAGGCTGGCAAACAGTCTCAGTAAAATGGGAAGAAGCGGCAGGTATCCGCTGCAGAAGTTAGAAAAGGATTATTCCTCTGCAGCTGCCAGAAGGGAGCTGGCAAAGGAAGCACAGAAAGGAAGGGGTATCGATTGGGAAAATGAACGATAAAAATGGATTATCAAAACTGGTAAAGGCAGTAAAGAAGGATAAAACAATCCTGGTGTTACTGCTTTTTTTAGTGTTCCTTATTGTATATGTCACATTTTATCTGACCGGGATATTGACAAATACAATTACAGTGGGCACATTTATATTTGGGGTTTCCGTTATGAAGGAAATCCTGCTTAGTAAACAAAAACTAAAAGTATTTGTATGTATGGTGGCGTTGGAATTTGCCCTGTATCTTTACATTACAATCAACAAGCCGGGGTATCAGAGCAAGCTGGTTGAAATCACACCGGATATCCATACACCGGCACCGGTGGGACAAAATCAATGCGGCAGTGCAAGGTGGCTGAAAAAGAGTGAATATAATAAGGTTTTTAAAAGCGTGCTTATCCCTAAAAAAATACTGGAAGGGGATATTAAAAAATTTACAATTCCGTCAGGCGGCTTTGTCTTGGGAAAAGAGGATACACCCAAGGGAGAAAAAATATACTATATCGACACAGATACACATGTGCTCTGTGTAGGTACGACCCGTTCCGGAAAAACCAGAGGATGTGTACTGCAGACCATAGGTTTACAGGGGCTGGCAGGGGAATCCATTATTGCGACGGACCCCAAGGGTGAGCTTGTCGATTATACGAAACCATATCTGGAGAGCTTAGGATATGAGGTGTATACGATTAATTATGATGAGCCGTTGTATTCGGATTGTTGGAATTATCTGCAGACAATCATTGATTTTGTGGATGCGGGGGATATTCCTGCCGCTATTGATGCAACATGGGATTTGACCTCCCAGCTTGTAGGAGAAGCAAAAGGCGAAAGGATATGGAATGATGGCGAGGCATCCGTGATAGCGGCGTCCATCATGTCAGTAGTCTATGATAACCGTGAAGGAGAACATAAAAGATATCAGAATCTGCCAAATGTGTATTATTTTTTAATTAATATGTGTAAGCCGGTTACCGTTGGAAAAAAGAAGATTATGCCGCTTAGCATTTATCTCAATTCTCTTTCGGATGACCATCCTTCAAAAGGTCTTTTAGGAGTAGCGGATATTGCTCCGGACAAGATGCAGGGTTCGTTCTACACGGCAGCCGTTATGACATTAAGATTATTTACAAATCCGTATATAGCAAACATGTCTTCTAAATCCAGCTTCCGGCTGGAGGATTTAGGAAAAAAGAAAATGGCAGTTTTTATTGTACTGCCAGAAGACAGACTGACCTATCATCCGCTGGCTACATTATTTATCACGCAGGCATATGCGGTCTTATCAAAAGAAGCAAAGAAAAATGGAGGAAGGCTGAAGATAAGAGTAAATGCAGATATGGATGAAGCCGGAAATTTTTCAAAGATTACAAACCTTATCCAGATGCTGACAATGGGTGGCGGCAAAGGCTTCCGTCTGAACTTTTTTGTACAGGATTTTGCACAGCTTGAGGAGAAGTATGAAAAAACGGGGCTGCGGACAATCCGAAGCAACTGTGAGACGTGGGTGTATATTAAGAGCAATGACCCGGAGACCAGGAAGGATATCAGTGACGCCCTTGGGAAGTATACAACACAGTCTTACAGCACAAGCGTAAATTCCAACAAGACTTCCAGTTCAGTGACGTCTACCGGTTCATCAAACCAGCTGATAGGAAGGGAGCTGCTGACGCCGGAAGAAGTAAAAGAGCTTAAAAGGCCTTATTCGCTGGTCATGCCGTCAGGTTCGCCTGCGATAATGAATGCACCGGATTTAAGCCAGTGGTATTTTAATACGCTGTTTGGAATGGGTGATGAGGACTATAACAAAAAACTGCGTGTAGAACGCCAGGAACAGAGGACAAGACATAATGTATCACAGAAGATTGATTTATGGGGCATATGGAATGTAATCGTCGACCAGGTGAAACGCAATCAGAAAGAAAAGGAACTGCAGGAAGAGGCCAAACGTATGCAGGAGGAATTGATGCGCCAAGAGGAAGAGGCGTTATTGGGTCTGTGACCATCAGCAAACAATTTTGAATATACAGGATATAAATTATGAGTAAAACCCTATCGTAAGACAGGGTTTGTTTTTATGTAAGGAGGATTTAAAAATGTTAAAGAAAATGAAGACTGGTGTAAAGAAACAGGTGTTAAAAAGCAGAATGTATATAGCAGGGCTGCTCGCAGCAGCATATGTTATCCTGGCCGGAAGTATGAATGTGTATGCCTCCGGGTTCAAGGGGAGCATTTACGAGACCGGAACAAAGAAGATGATGAAGGATTTATTAGCAGTCGGACAGGGTCTGATTGCAGCAATCATACTGGTGCTCTGGATAGTATGGGAGCTGCAGAAGAGGGCTTCTGATAACGAGGAAGAGAAGTTCAGCAAAAAACAGAAAGGTGCCCTTATTGGTCTGATTATTGCAGAAACAATAGGCACGCTGGTAGGTATCATTGGTGGCTACTATGGTGTTTCGATATCATAAGGAGGGCCTATGGGAGTAGATATTTTTAAGGATATACTTTCTGAATTATTTGACACTGACACTATTGTGAATGAATATGTGGGAATGTTGAATTATAAGGAAGTATTTAATTGTCAGGAGAGTCTTCAGAAACAGATAGGTATAGACATAAATCCTATATTGGAGGCAGTATTTTGGGTTGCATTTTATCTGTTAGCTTTAAAATTTGCATGGAAATGCTTTAATACATATATTCTTGGTGCCGATGGAAATGATGATGCAGAACCAGTAGTATTAATAGTCAATTTTGCTAAAGCAATAATCATATCATTATGTTTTGGTGTGTTGTTTACATATCTGCTGAATATCAGTTCTGAAGTTGCCGGGTCGATTATGAGTGCCATGCATGTTCCGAAGGTGGATATCGTGGAAGCTCTTACGCATCCAGCAGAATATGTTTTGTCCAATCTGGGTTTAAGATTGCTTCTTGGAATATATACGATACTTGCTTTTATTCTTCAAATTAAATTTGTTAAAAATGCGGTAGAATTAGTGATTTTGCGGATTGGAGTATCATTTTCGGTGGTAGGATTGCTGGATTCTGATGGAGGAGTTTTTAAACCGTATACAAAGAAATTTTTTCAAATCTGTTTTTCTGTAATCGTACAGAGTGGATGCTTTAAAATGAGTGCATATGCAGTTTCAAAAGCTTCGTTTATCTGGGCCTTTGCACTGTTGTCTATGGCACTGACGGCTCCGGCCTTTTTACAGGAATTTATCATGACAAACCAGGGAGGCGGAGGAAAGCTGCAGCAGGCATTATATTCCTACAGTATCTTACGTTCCTTTACCAGGAAAGCATAGGAGGCAGGATATGAATAAAATCAAAGAACTGATTATTGTAATCCAGATACTTTCCGGAACGGGAGCAGCTGTCAGAATTGTGTATCTGATTCTGGAAAATCTGAATGCAGATGACCTGACTGCCAGAAATAAAAAAATTAAAAATGTATTAATCGTATTGATAATGATTGAAACGGTGTTAACGGTTGCCAATATCATAAAAGGTTATTACCAATAAGAGCAGGGAGGTGAAAACGTGGCAGAAGCTGAAAAAACGGAGCGCATGGAATTATATATGCCTTCGGGTTTGAAAATGAAAAAAGAGTATTTTCCGGGGTACGGGAAGGATGAACTCATACCGACTATTATAGCAGCATTTGTTTTTCTGATTATTGATTCCATAGTTTATATGATAGGAATCCAAAATGTAACTATTTTGCTTTTTATCCCTTTGCTGGGAGTGGGTACTGTCGGGATGTTGCTGGTCAAGGGTGAGCTCAACCTGTCACCGGTAGATATCATTAAACTGGAATTCCGGTTTGTAAAAAGCCAGAAGTACTATCCGTACAGGGCAAAAAATGAATGGGAAAATATTGAGTAAATGAGATGGGCGGTCATTTAAGTGGCCGCCTTTTTGAGTAAAGAGGTGAGAATCGTGATTATTTATATTTCGAGGGAAGAAAACAGGCAGTTGTTAGACCAGATGGCAGAACGGTATGAATGGGAGCTGCTGACAGAGGCAGTGGATAAAATCAGCCTGACTGCCTTTATATCGAATAAGCTTCAGCTTATCACAAACCTACAGTACATGGTAATTGACCGCAGCTGTATCAGTGAGACAGATAAGAAGTTAAGTGAGATGACTAAGACAGTCCATGAGATGTGGGGAACAAAGGTTATTCTGCTTACAGAAGAGCTGACTGATGAGGAAGACAGACAACAGAAGGTTATTTATGGCGACCAGATAACCTTTTTATATAAATACCAGGACAACCTTGCCAGAAAGCTGGAGTACCTGCTGACGGGAGAGAGGATACCAGAGAAGGAGCTGTATGAATGTGTCTGGATAGGTGTTATGTCGGCGAACAGTGGCGCTGGAGCTACACATGTTTCTGTTGGATTGGCAAATTATATCAGACAGTATGGAGAAAGCGTATGTTATGTGGAGGCAAATGAATCTGGAGATTTAAACGCCATGGCGGCTTTTTATGGCATGGAACAGGCAGGGGAAAATCATTACCGCAAGGACGGGGTTGATTACTGGCATCAGTCTATTGATTCAGATAAAAGATTTGCAATTCTGGATTTGGGTAAATACAGTGGAACGAAGTCAGAATTGTTCAACCAATGCAAGGTTAAAATACTGGTGACAGACGGAAAACCATACAGGATGGCAGATGCGTTGACTGTCCTGCGGTATATAGATGATGAAGCTGCAAAGCTGTGGCTGAATCTCAGTTATCCGGAAGAATATGAAAAAGTAAGAGATATGTACCTGGATGCTGTAAAAAATGAAACAGGGCGTATCGAATGGCATGGGGATATGTTTCAGGGTGAAGATATCTTGTATGGGGAGGCGATGAAAGAATATATCCCTATTCATCCGGTAAGACAGTCAAGGATATCCATTCTTTTAAATCCGGTAAAGCTGAAGGGAAAGAAAAAAGAATTTTTCGGGAATACAATAACCAGCAGCAATGGGCAGAACCTGCACCTGCATGAGGAAAAGAATTTATCCGGCGGTAGTCCGGAGATGGTGGTGCATCCGGAGGAGGAAGAGAGTGCAGAGGAGCTGGAAAGCTCTTATGCATCTGTTGGCTATCCGGAGGAGCCGCAGCATCAAGAAGAAAATGCGGTAGAGCCGGAGACTGAGGAACAGGAGAGGATGGCTTTGATGCCAGAGGAAACGGATATACAGGAAGAAGAACCAGAGCCGGATTGGGAAGAAGTTGCGGAACCAGATGAGGCAGACCGGAAAGAGAAAACAGGGAAGAAAAGAAAGAAGGGAGTACCAGCCGGTATGCTGGTGCTTTTTCTGATAGTATGTGCAGGTATATTGTTCACAAAGTCTCTTGCCCCAAGCATAAAGCAGCTGGCATCTGGTTTTCTTTTCAATAACCCAGATACGGAGCTGACAACAGAGCTGGTAGATGATGACCTGAACATCAATCCGGATATAAAAATATCAGTTCTGGAGGTAGAGGGAGCAGACGGCTATGAGGTCAGTTATTCCACAGATAAGGATTTTGACAGGAAAACAACGGTGGTAGTAGAGGTAGAGACTGCTGACAAGGCGGTGGAAAGCCTGACTGCTGGAAAGACCTATTATGTCAGAGTCAGAGCCTTTAAATTTAATGAAGACGGGACAAAAGTGTATGGAGAATATACGGATGTGCAGAAGATTGAGACGTAAGGTGATGTATATATTGTTAACAATTTCTAACACAATCCAACAGTTTACAAGTTTAAAAACCAACCCTTAAACTACGTTGCTAATTTATTCGATAAATTGAATGGAATATATGGTAATATGTACCTATCATAAATCTGGCCAGAGGACCACAACCTAAAAAGAAAAGGTATGTGGTGATGTATGTACGAGAAAAATATCCTATCAAATATATTATATGAAAATAATATAACGTATAAGGAACTAAGCAGGCGGTCTGGTATTTCAGCATCGACTTTGAATTATATAGCGAATTATATAACAGACCCCAGGCAGTCTACTATGATAGCGATAGCCCGTGCATTAAATATGGAAGTTGTTGAGATATTTAACTTGGAATGGAGGGATTGATATGACAAGGGTTACCTTAGAGGACATGGAGAATTTATTTGAAAGCTTCCAGAATCGTGGGATGGTGGATGCAGAAAAGAACAGAACGCAAGGGATGTTTATCCGTCTTGGTAGAACGGCAAACAAGGAAGAGGATTTACAAATGTTAGAACAGATAAAACGGCTTATATATGTATGCCAGAGAGAAGCATTTAGAAATGGCTTTGAGGCAGCATTTAGACTCCGACATAATAAGTCCAGCTATCCCATGGGAACTGTTGTTGACATGGATTTGTACATAAAAAAATAAATTAAAAAATGAAACTAGGGCATATCAATCAGTTTGATATGCCCTTTTTATATAGAACCGGAAAGTAGAGATAAAATTTGAGGAGGGATAGAAATGATAAATGGGGAATTAATAGTTGACAACTTTGCCGGAGGAGGCGGTGCCAGCACGGGAATAGAAATAGCTACCGGCATGAGCGTAGATATTGCAATAAATCACGATATCGAAGCTATACGGATGCACAAGACTAATCACCCCAGCACAAAGCATTACTGTGAAAGTGTGTGGGATATTAACCCAGTCGAAGTATGCAAAGGAAGCCCTGTTGCTCTTGCGTGGTTTTCTCCGGACTGTAAACACTTTAGTAAAGCGAAAGGCGGAAAGCCGAAAGATAAAAAAATACGGGGGCTTGCATGGGTAGCATTAAGGTGGGCGGCACTGGTAAGACCCAGGGTGATTATGCTTGAAAATGTGGAAGAGTTTAAAACATGGGGACCTCTTAACCGGCGGCATAGACCCATCAAGACAAAGCAGGGGGTGACCTTTCAGAAGTTTTGCAAGCAACTTAGGGATTTAGGCTACCAGGTAGAATTTAACGAACTGGTAGCGGCAGATTATGGAGCACCAACAATGAGGAAAAGGTTTTTTATGATTGCGAGGTGTGATGGGAAGCCTATAGTATGGCCGGAACCGACACATGCACCGGCCGACAGCGAAAAAGTGAAAGCCGGATTGCTAAAGCCTTATGTCGGAGCATATACACAGTTGGATTTTAGCCGACCGTGTCCCTCCATATTTGACACGGCGGAAGAGATTAAAGAAAAATATGGAATCCGGGCAGTAAGACCGCTGGCACCCAAAACAATGGAACGGATTGCCAGGGGGTTAAAGAAGTTTGTTCTGGACAATGCAGAGCCCTTTATAGTCCAGGTAAATCATAGCGGTGCAAAATCGGATTACTGTAACAGTATGAATGAGCCGCTTCCTACTATTACCTCAAAGCATGGATTTGGTGTCATAGAACCTTACATGGTTCAGATTGGCCAGACGGGCTTTACGAATGACAGGAGTAAAGACATTCGAGAACCGCTTACAACGATTGTGAGTAAGAATGAACACTGTTTGATAATCCCGACCCTTATCCAGTATCACAGTGAAACCTCGGATAAAGAAGTCAGAGGACAGAGGCTGGAAGAACCTATTATGACAGTAGACAGTTCCAACCGGTATGGGCTGGTCGCATCATTTCTTAGCAAATTTTACAAATCCAGTACCGGGCAGGATGAGAGAGAGCCGCTACATACCATAACAACATCTGCAGGGCACTTTGGAGAGGTGAGGGCATTTCTGATTAAATACTATGGCGAATGTACCGGGCAGGACATCAAGAATCCACTGGACACAGTGACACCACATGACAGGTTTGGTCTGGTGACGGTAGACGGGACAGAATACCAGATAGTGGATATTGGATTAAGAATGCTGGAACCAAAGGAATTGTATGGATGTCAAGGCTTTCCGGATGATTACATCATTGACCGTGATTACTCCGGCAAGGCATATAGCCGGACAGAGCAGGTCAAACGCTGTGGAAATGCGGTGTGTCCGCCGATTCCGGCGGCAATGGTCAGGGCGAATCTTCCGGAACTATGTGTAGCCGAAAGAATGCCAAACATGAGAATTGATGATACAGAGCCGCAGTTAAGGTTTGCATAGGAGGAAAAAATGAAAGCAGTTGTAAAATATCCAGGGAGTAAATGGTCCTTGGCACCGTGGATTATAAGTATGTTTCCAAAACATAGAAGCTATTTAGAACCATTCTTTGGCTCAGGAGCCGTGTTGTTTAATAAACCGAGGTCTGGTATAGAAACCGTAAACGACCTGGATAACAATGTAGTAAATCTGTTTGAATGTATCCGGGAAAATCCAGAACGACTGGCCGCTATGGTTTATATGACGCCTTATTCCAGGGAGGTATATGAAAGAGCATACCAGGAGACATCCGGAGATAAATATGAAAAAGCATTCAAATTTTTCATAAAGCTAAATATGGGACATGGATTCCGTACGACGGGAGAAAAGGTTGGATGGAAAAATGATGTACAGGGAAGAGAACGAGCTTATGCAGCTATGGGCTGGTGCAACCTTCCAGAAAGAATTATGCAGACGGCCGAGAGACTTAGGGGCGTGCAGATAGAAAATATGCCGGCTGTGGAGCTGATAAGGAGATTTAACTATGAAAATGTGCTTATATATTGTGACCCACCATATATGCTGGAAACAAGGCATGGTAAACAGTATAAGTGCGAAATGCAGGATAAAGAGCATGAAGAACTGTTAAAAACCCTATTAGAACATGAAGGAGCGGTGATAATAAGCGGATATGATACTGAACTCTATCAGGATATGCTTAGAGGATGGACAAAGCTGGAGCATGAAGCACAGACACAGACAGGTGGAAAGAGAAAGGAAGCGATATGGTTAAATTATGAACCAGCAGGGATACAGATGAGTTTTGGAATATAAGCAGTAAATATAAATAATGGTTGACTTTTTGTGTGGCATAAAATATAATAAATGTGTGGCAAAAAGTGAGGTGAAGAAAATGAGTCCACGAACGGGAAGACCTAAGGCGGATAATCCTAAAGATATAAAATACAGTATTCGTATAGATTATGAAACTGAAAAAGCATTGCAAGATTATTGCAAGCTTCACAAAATATCAAAAGGTGAGGCAATTCGCAGAGGTATACAATTATTGTTAAAATAGAAAGTAGTAGCTGACAAGTTTGACGACCGACAGCTACCACTTCATAACACCAGAGGTTTCCCACTGATAAATCTATCATATCATTCAGGGAAACTTCTTTCAAGCAAAATTTAACCAAATATATCACAGGAGGAATTGAATATGAGTAGTCTTGATATGACAGATGTTGACAGAATTGTAGCTGAAACAGATATGATAGCGTTTATTGATGCGGCGATATGTACAGTTGGGGCATTTGGTTTTGCTACCAGTCAGGAAACGGAACAGAGCCAGGCAATGGACACAATCATGAATTGTTTAGAGGAAGCAGGTCTGGAAAGAAAGTATATACTGAAGGTAGAAACAATGCTTAACGATTTGCAGATTGCAGCAGAGAAGGATGCCTTTAAGAGAGGTTTCAACATTGCGCTCCGCATTTTGATAGAAGGATTAAATGCAGGGAAAAACGACTAAAGTTTACAGAAACATAACAAAAATAAATGGGAAAATGCCACCATTTGGCACAATTATATGTTATAATATTATAAAAGATAAAAAT
>ENA-OZAB01000385-OZAB01000385.1-human-gut-metagenome-genome-assembly--contig:-NODE-385-length-26994-cov-10.499944_pt1 | contig 26994 bp, 23 predicted proteins | sample MGYA00243297_ERZ653491 | MGnify/ENA primary metagenome ERZ653491 (study PRJEB26926, sample SAMN06165154) | human gut metagenome | biome: ENVO:00009003; feature: ENVO:2100002; material: ENVO:00002003... | reverse complement strand
CACTATCCTCTTCGTCGGCAGCGTCAGATGTGTATAAGAGACAGGTTCAAGAAGTATTTTCTATGAGAATTTCCATCTTTCTATTGACATTACCTTAGAAGTGAAGTGTTACCAATCATTGACACCTATACAATTTTCAGCTTCCTGTTCCATTATATCTACTTGCACCAAACATCCAGATTCTGTATGATATATAGAAAAATATTACTGAAAATGTAGGCACCATAATCGTAAGAAACGGTAAGTTATGCGGATTTAACACCACCATGCTCGGATAATATGCAACAAAAGCAATCGGAATTATAAAGGAAAAAAATATCTGAAAACCTTTATTAAATATATTAATGGGATATTTTGTATATTCTGTAAACTTGAATACCGTGACCATAACATACCCTGAATTATTCATCCAGAAACAGGTAGCCGCTGCAATATTCATAATACCAGCCATTACCAGAGAAGCTGCAACCCACATAACTATTAATGCTAGAATTCCCAATATAGTCACCGGATATTCCAGATGTATCCATGCATAAACAAGTATTCCTACCCCCATCACAAACTCAACAATTCCCTTTAAATCAAATATTTCAGAAATATAATAGAAATATAAATTAATAGGCCTAAAACAATATTTAATAAAATCTCCGGAATATACATAGTCTTTTAAGCTCCAGTTATTATCAAACAAACATTGTGTCGGTGTAAGTGCCATTAGCGAAAATCCATATAAAAATAATATTTCATAATAATTCCAGCCATTAATATTGTCAAAATTTTTAAACATAATCCAAAAAGTTATAAAACCAGCTATATTTGTAAACAGCATCCCCATGGTGGATATGATAAAATCTGCCCGGTAGCTCAGTTTACTCTTTATATCCTGTGAAATAATTTTAAAATAAATAGCCAGATAAAATTTTATACTCTTTTTCTTCATTCTATCAGCCTCCATTTATTGTTACATGTCTTAAGGAAAATTTCCAAAACCAAACTGCTCCACACAACAAGACAATTAACCACAATATCTGTATCCCAAACATCTTTACATAACCATCTATACTAAGATTGTTATTAATAAGCATAGTAAGCGGTGTATTATAAACTGCCTGAAACGGTAGCAATTCTACTATTTTTTTTATATTATCAGGAAAAAATGCCACCGGGATACTTGCACCAGATAAAACGGAAACAATAACCTCTTTCATAATATTAATTCCCCACGAGGATTCCGTAAACAGACACAATGCTGCAACAAGCATATTAATACAATAATTAATAATAAATGCCAAAATCATAGCAAAGAAAAATAATAATATATTTTTTCCAATGGGTATACCTCCGCCTGTGACAATATACACGATAACTACTGTAGGCAGAAATATAATAGCAAAATTTACAACAACCTCCCCTAACTGCCCGAAAAACATATACAGACCAAATTTAATCGGTTTTATCAAATCAAGCACTATTTTCCCAGACCGTACCTGATTCCCCATATACCATACCAAAAAGATTTCCATCATATTAAATAATGCCGTTGCCAAAACAAGATAAATCATTGTATCATTAAAAGCCATACCATTTACTATTTCCTTTCCAGATGATAGATAAATTGCTTTCCAAAGGAAATAAATAATAATCAAATAAATGATGTTGCCAGCAAAGGTAACAATAAGACTTACCCGAAAGTTAAGCTTATCCATAATTCCAGTTCTTATTAAGGCAAGATACTTCTTCATTATAAAATGGTACCCCCTTCATATATCTTTTTGATGACTTTTTCTGTAGATATTTCCTCCAGTTTGATATTATAAATATGATGTTTTCCCTGTATAAAATTCATAACTTCCATCAAGGAAACATCCTCTTCATTTATCAATATATCAATCCACTCTTCATCCACAGAGACAGTCATGTCATTGCCTGAAAAATTCTCTTGTAATTCCTTTTCCAATTCCTCAGCCTGAGCCTTTAAGCTATCATAATCCAATTTACCTACATCTTTGCTAAAACATATTTTCATTATTCTGTACACGCCAAACATTTTATGAAGATTCTCTATATTATCATCATACAACTTTTTACCCTTGTCAATAATGACCGTTCGGTTACATAAGGCATCTATGTCACCCATATCATGAGTAGTAAGAATAACGGTTGTAGCTTTTTGACTGTTAAGACCTTTTATAAGTTCCCGTATTTTGCTTTTCATTGAGACATCAAGACCAATCGTAGGTTCATCCAAATACACTACAGAAGGATTATGTAAAAAGGCTGCAAGGATATCACTCAATGTCCTTTGTCCAAGAGACATTTGACGAACCGGCTTATCCCACAGATTTTTTATATCAATTAAAGACATATACAAATCAAGCATATCTTTATAGTCTTTATCCGAAACCTGATAAATTTCTTTCAATACCTTAAATGACTCCTTCAAAGGAAGCGACCACCAGAGCTGAGAACGCTGGCCAAATACCACCCCTATATTCTGAGCATTTTCAGTCCGGTTCTTATACGGTTCTTTCCCATTAACCAATATTTTTCCTAATGTAGGCTCTAAAATACCGGTCATCATCTTAATCGTCGTACTTTTCCCTGCACCATTTGGACCAAGATAACCAACAATTTCTCCTTTTTTGATTTTCAAAGAAATATCATCTACCGCAGAAATATATCTATAATCTCTGGAAAATAAATCTTTAATACCTCCCACAATTCCCTCCCGTCTGTTCAATATCTTGAATACACGTGTCACATTCATCAACTCAATAATTTCCATATTCTTCTCACTTTTCTTATAAATAAATTTACTGCATATGCAAGTTTGTCAAATAACTCGTAAATAGGTTAACTCTGCATTTACACCAGTCTTCCATTTTTCTATTTTATATTTCTTTTTCATAATGCATAAAACATTTAGCAACTCGATTTCTTTTTCCTCCGACACACACATAACCACTTTTTCCCTCTCGTTTTTCAAACCAAATAAAATATAAACCTCTTTTCCAACTCTGAATGCCTCCTTGAGTACATTCCATAATAAATCATTATGTAAAGCCACCCAGTAATCCCATATAACAACATACTCAAACTGCTGGTCACAAAAGGCGGTACAAGCTCCGATGGAATATACAAAATGCCCAGTATCCTTTTTTCCATATTCAAAATCATAATCAAGCAGAACTGTATTTTTATATTCGTGTTTTCCTACGAAAGAACCCCCACCAAAAATAACACATTTATCTTTCGGTAAAGGCATATCCGGAATCTGTCCTGTGATTAACCGCTTTCTTGACCTCTTTTTCAGGTAATCCAGATATTCATTATGTAAATACAACCTTCCACATAAATAGATTTCTGCGTCAATATTCTTATATTTATTGTAAAAATATTTTAAATTTTCGATATCATGTCTGCCTTTTTCGCCTACATCCTCTTTGGAATCATGTGGTATGTGAACTGCAACAGCATTAGGATTATAATCAAAGGAAGCTCCCTCCTGCCTCAAATGATATCCGAATTCCACATCTTCCATTCCCCAATTTTGAATTTGTTCATCAAATGCAATCTCCTTTAATCTTCCTTTTCGTTTCCACGACACATTACAAGTCCAAAAGTAATGCCATGGTGCCGGCATATTCCGGAATGTATTTTTAAAATACTGATACGTTGTCATTCTTCTATCTTCAAAACGCTCTATCTTCAAAATTTGCCGTACCGTTTCCTGCAAATCCTCATTATTAAAATATTGTTCAAATTCCTCGTCTCCCATACAGATTTCAAATGCTGCAATTCTTCCGATTACAACATCAGGAGCATTTTCTATCTTATGCATGCTAAAGTGCTGTTTCAAAAAATCATCCTTTAAAACAACACCTGCATCAACAAAACAGACAACATCACCTAAAGCAGAATGGAGTGCACAATTTCTACACTCTGCTATTTTCACCCCGGTATGTTCATGGTAAATATATTGCAGGTTCTTTATCCTTTTCTTAAACTCTTTTATTAATTCTTTGGTATCATCCGTCGAACCATCATCTACCACAATAACTTCATAGTCAATATTATTCGTTATCTGCTGACAAATAGAAGTAAGCGTGTAATTCAAAAAATTCTTTCTGTTATACGTTAATATTAACAACGAAATATCCATACTGCCTCCTGCGATATTATTAAAAAACATATAAATCCTTATAGATAAGATTGTAATAAACTTGTATTCTCATATTTGCACCTGTTATAGCACATATTATTTTCCCACCATGGAATTGCAGAAATAATTTCCTTGCGGTCAAATTTTCCGGTTGCTACATACATCTGAACAGCTGTTTTATACATCTTTGTTATCTTTGCAACCTCTCCACAATCTGTTTCTCTTCCTATTATTTTTAAACTATCAATGCCTAAATCATATAATTTGGGAATACTGCAGATTGCACAATCTGGACAGGCATCCAAAATATTTGCTATTTTTTTGTTTTTCATCTTGAACTTAGCACGACATGGCACACCCACTCTGATTTTCTCACCATTATTATGACAAAAATTACACACACCTGCAAGGTTGGAGCAGCCATACCCAATAAAAATTTCAATTTCTAAATCTGTATACTTTTTAATTGCTTTTACCTCATTGAATGTCACCTGATCCGGAATACAAATTCTAAATACATCCAATTTCTTTAAAAAATCCACTGTCTCACAATTAAATCCGTTTAGATAACTTCCTGCAATAATTGGTGTTTTTATTCCCTTTTTCCTCAAAGCAATAAGATTGCCAATATCCGCTACAATCAATGCATCTGCTCCCAAATTGATTCCTCTCTTTACATATTCCAAAAACCCCTCTCTGTAAAAATCGCCAGTGCTATTTGTTACATGCTGACAATTCGCCGTAAAATCTACTGCTACATTTTTTGAATGTGCATATTCTACAATTCTTGCAAATTCTTCATCTCTCAGATTGGAATGAACTTCGTGGCTGGTAATCTGTGCTCTGGCAGAATATGACATTCTGTTAAAATGGTTATCTTCTAAGCCCATATATATCTCATCCGCTCCCGCTTCAATCTGTTTTACCGCCGATTCATAGGAATTAACCGGTACTTTTAATTTCATAATCATCTGTATCTACCTCCCTCCAAAGCCTCTCACTCCGCATTCACAATTATTCCATCAAAGTAGTCACATGGTATGTCGTACGCCTTTCCATAAATCTGATTTCCACGTAAATATAAGGGATTTGGGAAATTAATATCATCCGCCTTTTTATAATATCCCGCTGCCTCCCATAATTCGTCTAATTCCAATTCCTCGGCATATTCACATTCTGTTCCACAACAATTCTGTTCTGGACTGCATCTCCTAATATAACAACTTCTTTGTGTTCCGTATAAAAAAGAGGCATTATGAACATTTACCTTAAACCCTGCCCTTTGAATTTCTTTTAGGCTTTCTATCGTTCCTGCTGTAAGATTTACTTCAATTTCAGAAACATGATATTCTCTATAAAATTCCATCTTTTCATCATCATAAAAACTAATCTGTGATACTACTTTTTGTATTTGTTCAGGTTCATTTTCATAAATCTTATGTCCCCATGGTGCATAATCCAAACAAAACAGCAAGCTTCGTCCAAGACACATTTTACGGTCTTCATCAATTCTATTAATGTAACTCATTAATCCAAAATCATTTACAATAATAACACTATCCTGAAAACATTCCTCTTTACAGATTCTTTTAATCACTTCTTTCATTTCATCCAGATGCTTTTCTGGCACAAAAGGAGTAATGACTCGTATTTCTCTTCCTGCTTTTTTCTGTTTTTTTACAAAATCCAGTAAATTCTTCTGTTGTATAACTTTAAAAAATTTAATAATACAACTCTCGTGACCGATACTAAACGACTGAATATTATCATAATTTTTTTCTACATTGAATCCTAATCTATCAATTCTCATCTCATATGTACCCACTATAGAATCGCTCCTTTCAATATTTTTCTGACATTCTCCCTATCTTTTACTGCATCCAATCCCTCAACAAAATCCGGCCATATTTCTAATAAATCCAAATGCATATCAAATGATTTGGTTACGGTATCATGTATTCTATTCTCTTCTCTCCTCAAATTCTCTGCCACCTCTCTATAAACGGGTTTTTTAAGTTTTAGGATAATATCTACAAAATCTTCAATTTTTTCTTTTCTAATTTTTGATAACTCCACATTGTTTATATTAATACTCTTAAAGTAAGACAGTATGTACTGATTGTATTTTTTACATTGTTCCATGTTTTCCAATTCATAATCAATGGGCTGTAGCATTTTTACAAAACTTTTATATACCAGTTCCATATCTATCCACATTGCAACTCTTTCCCAATATGCCAATATATCTTTCTTCTGTTCCGTTCTTTCCTTTGTATGCTTATGCAATACTGTCCGTGTATGATAACCTACATTTAAACCAGTCTCATAGGCTGTTTCCAGCAAAAAATAATCTGTGGCAATTATATCTGCTGCCGGTGAACATGGAAGTGCACGGAATAGATCATAATAACCGATATTTCCACACTGTGGATAGGCCGCCGACTGATAATTCACATTATCTCCATCATATTGGCTGGTTTTAACAAACTCATCCTCAATGATAGTATCAAGAAAATCTGCGGGTACATTCATACATTGCATTAACGATTTAAATAATGTAAAATCATTATTAACAACAATATCATCTATGTCAATTCCCCATTTTCCCCGATATCCACTTCCAATAATATAATTCGTTTTGCCTTTATGCTCTTTTCCTAAATATGACAACTCCATATCAATTGGATATAAAATTTTTCCATTTTCATTTATAATGTGCACATCCGAATCCCTCCGCATCATATATCTGCTATTTAGCAGGATAGCAAGAATGAATTCCCTGTTCAGTGTATTTCCATAATTAATCTCTCTTTTAGGTAGAAGACAGTTGAGACGTTTCTGGACATCTACAGAGAATGCTTGAAAAACCTGTTTTAATAATTCTGTAGTCTGCTGCCTGTCAAAATAGTAAAAAGGAATCTCATCATATTCTTCTGTAAGTTTTTTAACATAATTTCGATTATCCTTTTCTGTACAATCATCTGTTACCACAAAAGAAATTGCTATTTTATACGTGTCTATAGCATGTTTTACTTCCTCACAAAAACTTCTAAAGTTCTCTCCCAAAGTCCGGTTTGTTGGAACAAAATACACATAATTCATCAATATCATCCTCCTTAATATTGCAGCAATGTACAACCTCTCGTGCCACCAAATCCAGGATTCACAAGAATACAAATATCTCCACTTTGAATAAATCCATCCCTTATCCCCCTCAAATAATGAACAAATGAATCATTTGAATTTAAATGTCCTGTGCTATGTAAATACCGATCCAGAATCTGTTCCCTCGGAAATCTTGATATTACAGCAACACTATCCCATAACTGCACATTACAGGAATGAGGTACAATGTACTTAACATCCTTCAACGTAAGTCCTGCTTGTTTGGTACAAGTCTCCATGGCATTTCGTATATTAAGCGGATTTACTCTTCTAAATTCTGTCGTTACATCTTCTGGAGTATATTCCCCTGCGTATCCAACAACATGACTATTACTATAAGAAGAAAGGATTTTTATCCCCGCCTTATTCTTTGTTATAAATGCACCCAGAACACTATCTCCCATGATTGTGTTAAAAAATATACGGTCGTCTGAACAATATACTTTATCTGCACCAATCAGTAAAACACCTTCACCTTCCTTTCCTTCTAATGCCATCAACAGATATTTTGCCACCTGTAATCCCATATGAAAAATTGCACAGGGTTGTCCAGATAATGCAAAATATGGTACCTTTTGAAAATCTTCATCCTCCATTAAACATAGCTTAATAAAATCAACATTCTTCGGTGCTAAAAAGGGAATAGAGTGAACAAAAACAATATACCTTGCTCGTTTTCTTATATCAGGTACTTCTTCCTTTATTCTTTTTAATGCCTGATTAATATACGTAGTCAAAAGAGAGTCATTATCCATAGCAACAGAGTACACACCCGACTGTTTAATTCTATCCGCCACAGTCTGCTCATAACCTGCCTCTTTTACTACTTCTTCTGTTGTTCTTGTTTTATTTGGTAAAATATATATCATTTTTTCTATAAACAACTCCATCACATTTCCTCCCTTATATTCCCAAAAATCATTCTAAGCTCATGTTCTGACCGGGCTATGTCCCGAAACGGTTCAAATGATTTACTGTCACTTTTCCGTATACCCCATAAGACATAATTATATCCCCTGATCTGTTCCCGTAATAAATCAGCTGCTTTTTCACATTCTAATTTTATTGTTTGTTTTTGAAATACAGAACAAACCTGCTCCAAATAGTAAGAAATAATTTCACATCGCTGTATTCGTACTGGTATATCAAAGCACATCCGTCTTTTCAAATTTGCATTGGAGAGAATACGTTCCTGGTTCTCAGCCAATTTATATAGTCCGTTACTGCCACAATTGTCATCTTTCTCACATTCATTCAAATTAACAACAATTTGCTTACCAGCCTCCCGATAAACTTCTTTTTCAAAAACCGGCAATGAGTCAGTCAAAACCTGCCGCATAATATAACTTCCCCGCCCCTCTGGGATTTTATCTGCTGCCCAGGCTTTTACCAAATCCTCTTTGTCAATTCTTGTCAGACACATTCCTTCGGAATCAGATACTATATATCTTTCCCCCTCTGTTCCACAAACGATAATATAATGATCCATAGCCTGTAAGAGATTCCGGTTAGATATATACACCAAATCTTCCATATTCAATGGTCCAAGTACTACATTACCTTCTTTCAGCCATTCATCCAAAACATCCAATGCTTCCTGTGCCTTACTGGATGACCCCGAACAATGAATGCGATATGGAATATCCAAAACCTGAAAGGCATATTCCAATCCAAAATCCGGATCACAATAACAGGTAAACAATCGAAACGGATTATCCGGATGATGTACAATGCCAAATGGAACTGTTGTTATTGCTTCAAACTTAAAAATATCCTGATAATCCCACTTCTGAAAAAAACCAGAATATATTGCATGTGTTCCACAACATGTTAAATTGCCAGAATAACAAAGCCTCATTATTGCCTCCTAATGCTTAAATCCTAACCTTTTTCCAAAATAGATGTTCTTAGACTATCATGATCAATCTTTCCATTTACTGTTCTAGGTAGATTTTTAAAAGTCAATTCTATTTTTGACGGAATTTTTTCAGATTGCAACTTAATTTTACAAATACCCAAAAGATAATTTATATCTATACGTTTTGACATCTGAACCACCGCACAGACTTTCTCTCCCTGCACCTCGTCCGGAATACCAAAAACCGCTGCCTGAGATACCCCATTAATGGAACATAGCACATGCTCTACTTCGATAGGGCTTACTTTATATCCTCTGCATTTAATAAACCTTTCATTTCTTCCTTGATAAAACAAATACCCTTCTTTATCTTTATAAAATAAATCGCCTGAATAAAGCTGTACTCTCCCTGTTTTTTCATCATATCTGTACTTCTTCACTGTATCTTCAAAATTATTCCAATAACCATTCATTACATTGGGACCATCTATTACAAGCTGTCCTGTTACACCATCGGCAACTTCCTGATTATCCATATCTACAATTCTGACATGAATTCCCGGCAAGGGAAGCCCTACCGCTGTTGGCCGTTTCTCCTCATACCCATTTGGCATAATACTGACCCGTTTACATTCCGTTAAACCATACATCGGATAAATAGTTGTATGCGGGAGCTGCTGCTGTAATTTTTTAATGGTATTTATGCTAAAAACATCCCCGGTTGATGTAATATACTTTAGATTTGGAAGTTCTATTCCCTCAAAAGCATGAGATAAAATCAGAAGATTAAACAAAGTTGGTACACCCGGAAAACCTGTCACCTGATAATCTCTCATTATTTTAGGAATATTGGCACAAACACTGAAATCTTCTTCCAATACAAGCGTAGCGCCAGCCTGAAATGTTAAAAAAATCTGATATAAACCATAGTCAAACGATAAAGGCAATCCGCATAAAACAACATCAGATTCCGTATTCCCAATCACTTTATTAATTGCTTCTGTCACAAACACAATTTGCTTGTTACATTCTACCACACCCTTGGGATACCGGGAGGTTCCAGATGTGTAAACGATTGCAGCCAGATCTTCTCCTTCCGCCTGATAAATAATCTGATACAGATTTGACTCCTCATCCTTTTTCTTGCATTCCTGTACATCAGCAACTATAGTATTTTTCAGACCTTTAACTTTCTTCAAATGTACAGAATCCTGTTCCGTAATAATACATTTTGGAGTACAGTTTTTCACTATGTAATCCAATTGTTTTTCGTCAATTTGAGGGTTAGCCGGCACAAAACATCCACGATTCATCAATATGCCAAATAAGACATACACAAATTCATCACTGTTTTTTACAAGAATTAACACCCTGTCACCCTGTTCTATTCCATTTGCCTTAAGCCAGCCTGCCACTTCAATTGCCCTCTCCATCACTTCTCTATAGGTGATGGAGGTATTTTTGTATATAATGGCCGTTTTGTCCGGGCAGCTTTCCACCCTGTTGAAAAGCCATTTTAAAACAATATGCTCCATAACTTTATCCCTGCTCCATTGATACCAATAATGGTCTGTTTTTCGTAGTTGCTGCATAATGAATCATTTTTTTCATGGAATTTATAATAAACTCCGGTAACCCTGTTTCTTCAGAGATATCACCTACAGATATTCCCTCTTCCAGACAGGCGAGCATTATATCTACATTTTCCCTATTTAGCATTCTATATATTTCACCTACTTTCTTATCATCCTCCTCTGTAAAATACTGTTCCTTTCCAATAGGCTTTTCATTATATATCCAGTATGCCAAGTCCTCTAAATCCTCTTGTCCCTTCCAAAATCCTGCAGAAGCCGGCTGATTAATCACCTCTTCCCGTGTGCCAACTATTTTTGCCAGCTGACACACCTGAGATTTGTATAGATGTGCAATCGGCTTAATATGTGCCTGTGCATCCCCAAAAGGCATATAAAACCCTGTTTTAATCTCCGTCTTGTTGGATGTTCCCAGAACAACATATCCTCTATCCTGATATGTAGATATAATCATTGTCCGTAGAGAACACTTTGCACGTGCAGGATCTATCAACCCATCTGCATTAAATTCCTCTTCCTCATCAACTTCCATTGCCTTCATAAACTCATATGGCAGTTTCTGCATATTCAATTCCACTAATACAACACCCATATCCTGTGCCAAATTCCTTACATTTCTTATATATTTGTCCTCCATATCACTTTGCAAGACTGTAAACAGCTTTACTCTTTCTTTTCCAAAAGTGCTTACGGCAATTCTTGCTACAACATCGGAATCCAATCCACCCGATATTCCAATTACAACCCGCTCCCCTTCTCTTACATAACTCTTTAAAAATTCCTGTATTCTCTCCAGTTCATTCTGCAATTCCTGAGTGGTCATTTTTAAATTAACCATATATCTAATCCTCCTTCACAAAGTGCAATAGCATAATTCCAATATGATTCGTTCTCCCAAGAAAAACAGTACACCCTATAGAATCATTTTTCAATTTATCCATTTCCGATAACAGCGCCAGAGATATTAAAACATCTGCACAGCCAAAATCAATTTCAGAATATTTTTCCCGGAACAAAATACTGGCAGAAGGAAAAATTTTTTTCATGATGTTATTCATTTTCTCATCCGCTACCTGATTGACAATCCAATCAGGTTCTTTCCTATCCAAATCTTTTTGGCAAAAGATATCTTTTACTATTTGATATATTCTCTCTTCGGATATATCTTTCACCTTTCTAACTGCCAAATCCAAAATCTGAAACCCTTGATTTGCCTCTTTGCTGATAAGTACTGATGCTGCTCCATCCCCAAGCGGATAGACATTATCCCCCTTCCGATTGTCACCTTTATTTAATTTTTGCACAGCACTAACACAACCCATTGTATAATTTTTTTCTACCATCATTTCCCGCAATATCATAATAGCCTGAACGACCTCTGTTCCCGCTTGATTCTGAATAGAAAATGGTGTGATATCCTTTAGATCATTCAATACTGCTACCTTGTAAGCAGGGGCTGGCACTTTTCCTGTAATCGAAGAACGACAGTCTGCCAGAAAACTTATATCCTCTTTGTTGATTCCCTTCCCAATCAGCTTGCCAATCATTCTAGCCGCTAATTCATCACTATCCATTTCCAGCTCCACTGGTAACTCTAAATCATCCTCTACCAGCTTATTATATTCCTGATATGCCTGATATACTTTCTTATATGTTTCTGAAACCTCGTTTCCCTGAATATTTCCACATGTTTTTGGAATATATATATCAGGTATTGTAATCCACATTGTATCCTTCATATTATCCTCACCTATTCAAGTTTCGGATTATGCTCCACATAATCCTTCTCCAACTCCTGTTTAAATGTTTCTCTATTTTTTAGCCAGTAGTCTTTGCCCATAAACTCTACTGCCATTTCTCCATATATTTCAAAGATTCTGTCTTTAATAGAATATATTTCCTTCCTATTTTGTTCCCATTCTGATTTACAACTGCATGGGTACTTCTTTAATTTTTTAATTACTTCTTTGGAAGAAGTTTCCCGAAATTCATCCAATAACCGGATAACCTCACCATAGCACTTGTCGCAAGTATATGGCGAAGCAATAACTTTACTTTTATCTGTATAATAATTTTTATACCATGAAATTTCTACACGACTTAATAAGGTTTCATCAATACTATCTAATACTTCTACTAATCCCCACAACGAAATAGGTTTATAATAACCTTTTTGATAAAGCCATTCCAGCATTGTCCCCGGCTTTACATGAAGAGGAAATAAAACCACCTTATCTGAATTCTGCTTCAAGGCCCAATTCAGTGTATTTTTACAATCATGCACTGCCTGTCCCCAAGTCAGAAAAGGAGTACCTAGAACTACATTTGCATATGTGGAAATATTATTTTTTTTGAGAAGTGACACAGCCTCCTCATACTCTTTTAAAAAGTAGCCTTTATTAATACAGTATTTCTGTAGGAAAAAGTTACTGGTTTCTAATCCCATTTCCACAATTAGTTTCTTATTCTTTATTCTTGATATTAATTCCTTAATAGTATCTTGTTTTACAGTTTGTGCTCTTGTTTCAAATAAAAAGGTATGGGCTGTTGTTTCATTTACCAAATCAAAAATTTTATGACATACCTCTTTAGGAACTTCCGCTTCATCCAATAAGCTTCCTGACGGTGTAATGGCTAATTCCCCAATTTCAACATTTACTTCATTCAAAGCTGTCAAAACAGATTGTATCATAGCTGACTTCCCAATCTCGATGCCCTTTCCATAATTACAAATCGTGCATCCGCCTTTTGCATCCCACTGGCATCCTTTGGTCATAAACCAAATCTCAACATAATTTCCTTTTTTTACTTTTTCAATCCTGATATTATATAAAGTGTCTCTGTCCAGTTCCCTTCGGTTATAATATATAAACTGCATCATCTGCTTTGGTAAAAAGCAATATGAATTTTCCCTCATCCGTTATTCCTTCCCTATTTTTTCTTCAATCTTGTTAATCAGACTATACATTGTTTCAAATGTCTCTGCCAAATCATCTTCAATGGGATTAAAATAAATATGAAACTCATCCTCAATCATAACCTGAAGATTAACAAGATTAATGGAATCCAGTTCCAAATCCTTCACCAGATTACTTTGCTCGGTAATATCATGCACATTCCCTTCATTGATATCTATCACCATATTTGCCAGTATTTCTAATATTTCTACTCTTTTCATCTATTCATTTACCTCCTGTAGTTTCAGAATCTCCTTCCAACCAAATTCTTTTCTTATAAGTTTTAATTTATTATCTTTCCACATCACCTCTTTTGGATATCCATGACTTAAAAACAGACCTGGAGCAGTTGTAAGACCATATGCTCCTGCTTGATAAAATGCAATTATATCATCCACTCCACATTTAGGAATCAAAACATCACATGCCATTCTGTCTGTGGGAGTACATAGTGGTCCGCATAAAGTTACCTTTTCCATCTTATCCCTCTGTTTTCCCACAACCACTAATGGGGGGATTTTGACTCCAAATCTTTCCGAATACAAAAGATTATTCGTCCCTCCGTTCAGTATCAGATACTTTTTCCCTTTTACTTCCTTTATGTCCATTATTGTAGTTAGAAAAACACCTGTGTTTGCAATTAGATATCTTCCTGCCTCCAGTGCAATTTTGGTATGGGGAAAGCTCTCTATATATTCTTTGACTAATTTATTTAATCGTTCCTTTATCAAATCCAGCCGCGCCGCTTTGTCCTTATCATAAACCGGAACACCCAGACCTCCACCAATATCAAGAAAGGTAAATTTCTCTCCTGTTCTCTTCTGCATTTCCATACTAAGCTTCAAAATCTGTTCTGTATTACGCAAAAATATTTCTTCTTCCATAATGCCCGTTCCAGCATAAATATGAATGCCCGTAAAATTTAAATATGAATACTTGCTTTTGTTCAAAAAATGTCTTACTGCTTCCTCTTCGTCCATGCCAAACTGGGTATTTCCAGTCATAGATACCATGGAGCCTGATTTAAAAACAGGGTTTATGCGAAATATAATATTCACAGGTTTCTGCATACAGGTAGCAATTCTTGCAATCCTTTCCAATTCTTTTCCAGACTCAATTACAAGAAAAGCCACATCCATTTTTACTGCAAGTTCCAATAGCTCATCACTTTTACCCGGTCCCAAAAGAATAATATCTTTTCCAGATATCTCTATTTCCTGAAGCATCCTTAATTCACCGTATGATGCAGCCTCTATACCAGTTCCTAAATTATAAAATTCTGATGCAATCCTTTTGTTGGGATTTGCTTTCACAGAATAATATATCGATACTTCTTCTGGAAGAATTTTTTTTAATTTTATATAATTTTTTTCTAACATATTGTAATCATATAAAAAAAGAGGGGTTCCATATTTCTCTACCGCAGAAGTAATAACTGCATCATTAACCTCCAGTCTTTTCTCTATATGATGAAATGGCGGCGTCTTTTCCATCCTTATTCTTCTCCTGTTTTTATAACATGAAATACAACGTTAAAAGTTCATCCTCAAGATACATAACATTTTCAATAGAATGCTTTATGCTGTGAATATTTTTATTAAGCAAGCCCTCCATTATATCCGCACAACAACACTCATACTGTTGAATATATTTATCCAGCAAACTATGCTTTTCTTTCTCAATTTGAATAGAAGAATTCAATGCAAAAAACTCTCTGATGCTCTGGCAGGTCTGCTGTATTTCCATGATGTTATAATAGAGACACATTTGTGCAGATGAAGAAAAATCCCCTTCCAATAATAACCGGAGAGATTTCCATGCTTCTCCACCTGACATCGAATCCTGCTGTACCTGAACACAGAATTTCTTTAACATAAACAAAAAATCTTCCCAAAACCCTGTATTTGTCTTGCCCATATACTCTACTCTTCTTATTTCTATAGAAAGAATATCCTCACCTTCCTGATTAATACATTCCCTTAATAACTCTTCATCTATCATGCAATAGGGTATTCCTTCTGGATCGTGAAAAAAATATTTATCCTTCTTTTTGTCAATAACAGTAATAAAATAGCTTTTATTGTCATAAAACAAAGTGTCTACCCTGTTCCATATTTTCTTTTTACTTAAAGGACCAATTATAATAGGATTTACCTTAAAATCCTTCTGGTTAAAACTCTCAAATAAGGAATCCGTATCCGGTAAAATCTTTATACATTTCTCCAAACCTCCAAACAGAGTAAAAAAACTGTTAAATCCTTCCATTGCGGAAACATAGGATTTTACAAATCGTGCCCTTTCTTTTTCCTCAAACTTTTTAAAAAAAGGACGGAAGGTCAGACATTCCGGAGCATATATTTTTTCTCCACTTACACATTCCAGCATATGGCGAATCACATGTGTAGTTGTATCCATTCTTTTTCCACTAAACTGCCTGATTGAATGCGTCATACTATTTTACAAACTCCTCATACTCGCTTTTCATTTTCTGCAGAAATGCTTCCAACTTTGCGTTTCCCCAATCTGACTCTGAAACATTTTCTGCCAGCTTCTTATATGCTTGTTGGACTCGATCCAGCAATGTGCTTTTCTCCTCTATATTGTATTCTCTTTTCCATTCATCTTTACAGGTACATTCATACAAATCAAGCTGTTCCAAAACAGAATAATCTTTTGTTTCAGTAAACTGCCTTAAAAGTCCCTGCACCTCTTTATAACAGTTATCACATGTTTTTGAGGGATAAACAATATTATATGCACCATAAGTCTCAAACCAGTCAATTGTTAATTTCCCTTCCTCTATCTCTTCCCTTAGCCCTTTTAAAACTTCCACATAAGTCCAAAGAGAGAGCGGTTCATAAAGACCTAATTCAACTAATTTTTCTAAATGTGTATGGGCCTTCACATGTACCGGAAAAATGCAGACCCTTTCGCATCCGTGCTGCAATGCCCATTTAACAGATGCAATTGCATAGTTTACATTCTCCTTTTGGGTTAGAAATGGGATTCCCACAAGAACATTGGCAACTGCCTCTATATTCTCCCTCTTTAATATTTCAAAAGCCTTTACCACATCAGAAACAGCAATATTTTTATTAATACAGTATTTTAGAATCCACTGATTACTGCATTCCATGCCAATCCAAACCTGTCCAAACCGCTTTCCCAGTATCTCCTTACACTGTTCAATGACCGGCAATGTAACGGTATCTGCTCTGGTTTCAATGCACATATACTGATTTTCCGACTTTTCAAATTCTTTTAATATACCAATCCGTGCTTCTTCCGGAACCTCCTTTTCATCGAACATACTTCCAGACGGTGTAATAAACAGGTATTTACATGGTTTCTTTATATCCTTTAGAGCTCTTTTTACACTTTGAACCATTGTCTTGCTGTCTATTCTGCTGCCAAAGCTGTAATCGCACATAACACAGCCGCCTTTCCATTCATGTGTACAACCTTGGGATTTAAACCAGATACCTCCTTCATTTGCACCATCTTCTACCCATTCTCGTATAAAATAATCATTATCATCCCAAAAACGTTGGGCATCCTGCCGCACCATTCTTCCAACCACATCTAAAAACGAATTCTCCGGTTTAAATCCTATCCTATTATCCCATGGAGCAGGGTCTATACTGTTTAAGACCAGCTTTCCATTATCCTCCCACCATTTTTCTCCTAAAATATCTTTTCCTAACAAACCATATGCATGGCATAATATGTCGGTCTGTGAAAACATTTCTTTTTTTTGAAATTCCTGATAAAACCGCCTACGACACTCACAGTCAATCCTGCTTAACCGTTTTACAACATTCGTTCTGTTATCACTATCAACATACTCATCTAACAATGCTATAACCTCATCCCTGCACCTATCGCAGGTAGTCGGTGTCCGTGTTTCAAATTTATAATTCCCAATGTAAGTTGGTCGACTCTTATACCAGCTAATTTCCACCCTATCAAGAATACCCGGATCTAAATGTGTTAAAACCTCTACAAAAAGCCACAGAGAAGGTTGTTTATACAACCCCATTTGATCCATCTTTTTAACCAATGTCCAATCCTTTATATTAACCGGAAAAATCACACAATTACTGTGCTGTTCTTCTATTACCCAGTTTATTGTATGCATAGCATCTTCATACATCTTCTGAAATGTTAAAAACGGGCTTCCCACTAAAACATTGAATACCGGTATAATATTATATTTCCTTAATATATTCAGCTTTTCCCTTACCTGTGATTCTGATATTGTCTTATTAATACAATACTTTTGAACCCACCAGTTTGCAGATTCAAAACCAAATTCTATCTGTAAGCTATGCTTCTGAAATATATCCCTACACTGTCGAACTTTCTCTTCCGTCACCGTTTCCAGGTGTGTTTCTAATATAAATTCTGTATGTTTAAACTCTGCTAGTCTACGGAAAATCTTTTCCCGAACAGAAGCAGAAATTTCCCAATCATCTAATACGCTTCCACATGTATTAAGCAACACTATTTCCGGCTCCGATTCTAATTCACAAAGAGCCTGTTCTAAATATTCCAGAATATCTTCATTCTTTTCTTCGGAACTTGCCCAATAATCACACATGGTACATCCACCTGTATAACAGCTATATTTGCATCCTTTTGTTTTTAGCCAGACCTGTGCAAATTTATTGGTATTCGTATCTGTCCAAATAGTATAATTCAATTCCTTCTGTATAAACGGTCTGTCTTTTTTTACACTTAAGCAAATTTTATTTAAGAATTGATTTTTTCCTTCTCTTTCCCACCATTCTTTTGCCAAATACTTTCCTGTATAAGAATCTCTGCATTGAGCCACTTGTTCCGGTGTTCCACATACAACAATCTGACCTCCGTGTTTTCCACCTTCTGGTCCTAAATCAATAATATAATCTGCATTTTGAATGACATTTAAGTTATGCTCGATTAATATAATGGTATTTTTTCGGTCAACCAATTTATGAAATAATTCTATCAGATTATTAATATCGTCATAACTTAATCCCCTTGTTGGTTCATCCAATACATATATATTACCTTTTTTACTCATATATTTTGCCAGTTTCAATCTTTGTCTTTCTCCTCCAGACAAAGTGTCCAAAGATTGTCCAATTGTTAAATAGTCAAGTCCTACATCAGCAAGCACCTTAACCTTATTGCGGATTTCCGGATCTTCAAAAAAATCAATTGCTTCTGCAATGGTTAAATTCAATGCCTCAGAAATATCAAGTCCTTTATACTTATATTGCAATACTTCTTCTTTGTACCGCTTACCGTTACACTCCTCACACACATTTTTGATTTCTCCAAGAAAATGCATATCCATGACCTGATAGCCCGTTCCATTACAAGCTTCACATGCACCTTTACCGTTAAAAGTAAACAGAGACGCACTTCCTCCACTAGCTTTTGCCCACTCATTACGTATTGCATTAAAAGACTGTACATAGGTTACCAGATTAGATCTGGAATTTGAACCTACTGCCGACTGATCTACTATAATTATTTCCGGATATTTGCGTATCAGCTCATCTACCAGCGTACTCTTTCCTGAACCTGAGACTCCTGTAATACAGGTCATAACATCTCTTGGAATATCAACGGATATATTTTTTAAATTATGTCTGGACACATTTTTTAATTCTAAACAATCCTTCCACTTACGTCTTTTAATAAAGGCCGCAGAGTGTTTTCCCTCTGTCTTCAACATTTTGCCTGTAACAGAATTTGGACTATTTTTCAGTTCTTCTACACCGCCCTGTGCGATACATTCCCCTCCTAATACTCCCGCTCCAGGTCCGATATCTATCAAATGGTCTGCGCACAATATCATTTCCTTATTATGTTCCACAACAATAACCGTATTGTTTTTCTCAACCAATTCTCTTATCAATTTACATATTTTACTTACGTCTTTTGCATGAAGACCACTGGTAGGTTCATCCATAACATAAATAATTTCTGATAATGAACTCCCTAATTGCTTTGCAATCTTCACTTTCTGTGCTTCTCCTCCAGACAAAGTTGCAACAGAACGACTAATACTTAAATATCCTAAGCCTACATCAATCAAATGCTGAAGCATTTTATCAATGTATGGCACTATCATTTCTGCCACCGGTCCTTCTAAAGAATTTACAAATTCTTTCAGCTCTGTAATTTCCATATTGGAAACATTAATAATACTTTGATTATTGATTTTAACTTCTCTTGCTCTACTATTCAGTCTTGAACCGCCACAAGCTAAACACGGTCTTTTTACAAAGAATTGCCGATCATACTCATTTGAATCAAGCCCCCGGCTGTCACCTTGTCTCCGTATAAGTCGATTAATAATTCCTTGAAACGAAAAATTCTGAACATATCCCGGCTGGTTATTTTGAAGATCTATTTGTTTGGAATATAACAATAGATCCATTTCATCCTTTGAATAATCCTTCAAAGGTTTATTCATATCAAACAATTCTGAAGCTTTTATAATATTCCAATACCGGCTTCCCACTTTCCATGTACGGTGTTTAATTGCATTTTCATTCAATGATTTATCATAATCAAGTAGCAGATTCAAATCCGGTGCAAACTCTTCGCCTAATCCTTTACAACATTCACAAGCTCCTGCCGGTGTATTAAATGAAAAATCACCCGCACTCAAAATAGGTGTTCCCATTCTTGAAAACAGCATTCGCAGATAAGAATAAATCTCTGTTACCGTTCCAACCGTAGAACGTGGATTTTTTGCTAGCGGCTTTTGATCAATTACCAGACATGGAGACAACCCTTCAATACTATCCACGTCAGGCTTTCCTATTTTGGGCATACTGATTCTTGAGTATGTACTCAAAGAATCCATATACTCTCTCTGTGCTTCTGCATATATTGTATCAAAAACTAGTGATGATTTTCCCGAACCTGAAACCCCTGTTATCACCACCAGTTTGTTTCTTGGAATTTCCAAACTTATATTTTTTAAATTATTAACCCTAGCATTCTTTATTCTGATTTCCACGTAACAGCCTCCATTCTTTTCTATTTCTCTAACAAATCAGCATAATTATCCGCATTATCGGAAGATACAATGACAAATTTCTTCCCCTTGTACTTGTCCTTTAACTTTCTTACAACATGAACACTCATTCCTGTTGTAATACCAATAGACACTCCCAGTTTTTCCATCAAATAATTGCACTCATCAATTGCTTCCTCATCCTTCACTACATATGCCTGATCAATCAGTGAACCGTACGCCTCTAAAATCGGAGATTTTCCATTAAGACCGGCTCCAACACTCAAATATGTATGGTTCACTGTCCCAAAGATTGTGGAACCATATGGTTCCACTCCTATTATCTGAACATCCGAATGGTTTTCTTTCATATATTTTGCTATACCGCTTATCGTTCCTCCACTTCCCATTGCACATACTACAAAATCCACTTCATCTTTCATCTGATTCCAAATTTCAGGTCCTGTTGTCTGGTAATGTGCTTCTATATTAGCTAAGTTTCCATATTGATTTGTCCAAACGTAATTTTCAAGTTCATCCATCTCATTTGCCACCCTGATTCTGGCACATCTATAATCGTTATCCGTTTCCTTCTTCTCCACATCAACAACTTGAATTCCTGCGGCGAATAATCGTTTTCTTTTTTCCATCATAATTGTTGGATCTACCAGACATGTAAACCCAATCCCTAGTTCATTCGCAAAAAAACCCAGCGACAATCCAAGATTTCCGGATGTGGATTCTACTATGTGTACTTCGCTATTTAATTTTCCTTGTTTTTCCAATGATTTCATCATATAATACGCAGCCCTATCCTTAATACTGTTATTCTGGTTATAACATTCCGTTTTCAGACATGCACAGCCTTCAAATTCAGAATCATCAAGTGTAACGATAGGTGTATTGCCTATATTATAATCATACATTGATTTCAGATGCACTTTCAATTTCCCCCCATTTTTTCTTTTGTACTACAATCGCAGAGCAATATTCACATGTATGATGTAAATCAAAATTCTTGATAACTTTTTTCATTTCTCCCGTATATCTTCCTATCCCCTCCTTATCTATGTTCCATGGACATATCCCTATCATTCCGTCATAATTAACCGTCAAACTCTCCTCCGGTTTTAAGTATATAACCTCATAACCACTCGCCAGCAGTTCTTCTTCACATCTTTTTACAATATGCATTCTCTTATTACTAAAACTTATACGAATTTCGATGTCCTTATATTGAATATCCTTTATTAATTGCAATACGCTCTTGCAATCCTCTTCATCCATCATATACTCATTTTCAAACTCTTTACCACGTCCAACAGGCTGAAATTCATATAAAGAAAACTTTTTTATTCCCTCTTTCTCATAGTAATGCTGAATAGAAGCAGTTAACAATTTTCTGTAATATTTTTTATTTAGGGTCATACGCAATGTCACAGGAAGGAATTCTTCTTTTGCATATCGTATCATTTTTAATACTTTTGTTAAATCAATACCCCTTAGCTCTTTTTGCATCTCATCTGTATGTCCACATACAGATATTCTTAAACAATTAATCTTTTTTAAATAATCTTTATGTCTGGATAAATCTATCGTTCCATTCGTCGTAATTGTAATATTTTTTAGCACATCGTCTGGAATGCTTTCAAAGAGTTCGTCTACGTCTTCTCTAAGGAATAATTCTCCACCTTCAATATGAAAGTCCGCATCATACTCTGTATCTAATTCAGTAATAATATCCTTTAATTGCTTAATCGTCAGCAATTCCTCTCTTTTTACCGTTACACCTGCGTCATAGTAGCAATGCCTACACCGTATATTGCATACCGGCGTAACATAAATATGTACATTTAACATCTATTTCCTCCTCCATAAAATTTTAAATTAAACTTTATCCTTCATTGTCAAAATTTACATGACATAATCTATTACATTTTAATTGTCAGACAACAATCACAACCATTAGTTGAACCGGTAATTCGTTCTGACTCTAAAAGAGCTCATAACCTGCATTGGAGCCTAATCGCCGACAGTGTATATTTGCTGAGAAACCCCTCTTTGTCTACCCGTACAGCCTGCGTAACGAAACCAAGAGCTGACGCACATTTGTCCAGCCCTAGCATATTGGTTCCCTTTAAGTCCGTTCCCATCATGTCTCTTAATCTTGTAATGGTTGTTTCTTTCTTATAATGCAAACAGACCATAGCCAGACATGCAGCAGCACAGTCTGTTGCATCATGTTGCTTTACATATGTATAGCGCATACATTTTTCCTCTTCTGTATTTTCACAATAATTCTTAATATACTACTAACCCCATATATATCTTATCCAGTCTCTCCAAGTTATTCCGTAATGCCCTAAGCCAAAAAAAACCATAATTCACACCTCCACACCTTTTGTTCTACCCAAAAGATAGCAAATGCAATTATGGTCTTCAATCATAACTTCTTTAACGGTCATTTAACTTCTCTAACGGTCATTTATTTTCAATTTTATCCGACACCAGAACTGATTTTCTTCCTGCCCATACTCAAAAATACCACCATTCCGAATGACTGCATTTTCCACATTGGTAATCCCCATTCCGTGATTTTTTTCATCTCCTTTGATGGTACGAATTCTTCCGTTCTCTTTATATTGTAGCCCTCGCTCCAAGCTGTTTTGTATCATTATCATAAGATGACCCATTCCTCTTTTTATCTCTACCTTTATAAAACGGTCCTTTACATGAATATTATTGACTCCCTCCACTGCATTTTGAACAAGATTTGAGACAATAGTGCATAAATCAACATCCGATATGCCTATCTCATCACCACATTTTCCTTTAACGGTAATAACTGCCCCTTCCTCCACCTGCGGCAAATAATAATTAAGTACCATATCCATAATTTTATTCCCCGTTACATAATGCTCTTTGGAAATCTGATTCATTTGTCCCTGCATCTTTATAAGGTACTCATGCATTCGAGCATAGTCTCCCCTTTCTGCCAGTTCCCTCATGCATAATAAATGATTGTTCAAATCATGACGGTATCTTCTTGTATCCTCCTCTTTCTGAAGAAGTGTCTCATAATACTCTTTTTGCAGCTGTTCAAACTCTTTCTCCATTTCTATCATCCGCTCCATTTTTTCATTGCTATTTCGGATGTAAAAGACAAAGGCAATCAAAATGCCGATACTAATCATGGCACTAAAACTAAAAACTGATATTTTAAACTGATATTTAGGCACTTGACCACCAATATACTCCAGACTTAAGACTGTAAAGAACAATTCCATCACCACCAGTACCAATATCACAACCATTGCTTTTCTGATATAGGTAGGCATTTGTTCATTTCCATAGAGCCTCTCCCAACGCTTCCGAGGAACATACAACAACACCACAATGATAAAATACATAGCATTTTCTAGAAAAAATATCCAAAAATTCGCCCCTGCATATTGATTATAATCCAGTACTAAACGTACTGCACCCGCTATAACCGTTTGAATATATTGGATAATTAGAATGTCAATCCATACCCAGCCCCTTTTCTGGTTCTTTGGCAGTTCTACCATAAAATATTGTAAAAATGCAAATAATGCTGTAACATACAAAAGTATGTCTTTCGTACTCCATTTTCCAACAACCAATAATAAAATCAACAATAAAGCACCAACTCCACCCAACCATTTCCGATGAATTTTGGCACCAAACAAAATTTTTAATCCAAACCAATATTCAATAATGTCCAATCCATATTCCGCTACTGTCCATACAAATTCTTTCATCATTTCTTACCTGTAAACTAAATCAAAATCCATATATGCCTGCTCAAATGCCTTTTGTTTCCTTCTTGACAGCAAAAGTACTTCCCCCGATACAAACACCTTTCCCTTTTCATATCCCGTTACCCAGAACATATTCACCAGATACTGTCTGTGTATGCGAAAGAAACAACGCTGGTCAAGTTGCCGCTCCATTTCAAGGAGAGATATTTCTTTTCGGTACACCTGATTTCTTACCACCACCTCAACATAACTGCCATATGCAACCACATAACAAATATCTCTTTGCTGAACCCAAATCGAATTTCTTTTTTGAAAAAGCTCCACTGTCTGCATTCCAATACATTGATTCAGATATGCATCAATAGCTTCCTCAATTTCCTCCATATTATAAGGTTTTATAATAAAACGAAATGCCTTAATTTTGTATGTTTCTTGAAAACGATCTACTCTTCTGGAAGCAATCACTACTTTACAGTCAGGATTCCTCTGTAAAATGCGCCCTCCGGTATCAATCCCATCCATATTCGGCATCTCAATATCCAAAAAAACCAGTTGAAATGTTTCGACCTGTTCTACCAATTTCTTTCCTGATGAAAATCTATAGATTTGAAAAGGAATCTGCTTCTTTGACATTACCTTTTCCACCATGATGGAAAGTGTGTTTAATAATATTGGTTCATCGTCACATATTGCTATATACAAATTCAATTTCATCACTCCTATATTTAATTTTACCAGCCATGAGCAAAACTCAACAAAGGAAGTATTTATACGGATCTACCCACTGCTTTTATTTTTGTTACCACTCCAAATTTATAGAAGCAACCAATTCCAAACGAAATAATCAAGTCATCAAAATCACCAGAACAGAATGGAGCTAATTGTTATCTATCGCCATAAAATCACCCATGACATCCGTCTTTTCACTCCTCATCTGGTACTGGATTTTACATTCTACTTTTCTCAATTTCAATTTATCTTTCGTTTAGGAATACCCTGAAGCCGGACAGAAAGGCTTTTCCTACCATGCCATAATTTGTTCCTTTATTGTTATGAAATGCGAAGGTTTCTCCATGATTACCGAGCTCGTCGCTTATCTGAATAACAACCTTCTTATCGCTCATTACTGCGGTTTTGATATTTCTTTGCCCTTTCCCTCTTCCTCAAAACTTTGCTAATGACATTCTTTCCCACATTATGCATTCCTAGATTATTTTCCTCGCAGGGCACGGTATTATTGACATTTTCTTCATTGGACTTGATTCTACTCTTGTTTCCGCTAACACTTCACAAAACAACCCTAAGTCTTTTCTTGCCGGTAAATTTAAACCAGATAACTAGCCAAAAGCAGCGACTGTTAACTCGGTATACCGCTTTCAATCAACTAAACGAAAAGAAATATGATTTCTATTGGGATATAAAAACCACATCCTTGTTGACTGTATCTCCGCTCTTCCCATTTACGAATTAACAGCCACTGCCGAAATTGCTGATTCCACCATCTCACTGGATATTCTTGCATAAACCCATGACTTCCTACCCATTACGGAATGTACTTTCCTTGCCAACAAAGGCTATGATGTAAAAAAAATTTATAATCAGGTCAGTAAGCTCTATAACGGTGAATGCATCATTCAACTCGACAAGTGCAACACAAAAGACTCCAGACTCCTTCCCACCTGTGAAGCCGGACTTGCCATGAACCGCGACGTCAAGTGTTATGACCAAAACCATGTAAAACAGAAATACTGCTATCCATTTAAGCTTTCTGACACATGTCCGATTGACCATGTGAAATCCTACAACGACAAAAAACCGGGGCTACACTAAATGGTTACCATCCCAAATGATTTATGTCTTTCCATTGACCGCAACAGTAAATATTTTAAAACCTGCTATTCCCTTCGCACGGAATGTGAACGGTAAAATTCCCGCTTAAAAATACAGATTAGGAAACGAATGTGGGTACGGAATAAACACTCCGTTATGAATCATAATACGATTGCACATATCAACCATCTGGCGGTTGCCATTGCAACTGTTATGATGCCTAGCAGTTTTTCCTACTGGAAACTTAAATCCATCAAATGGACTGCTTAATTTTTGATAACTACATAAATTCTGCTTCTCGTAGGTTTTGAACTTACGTTAGCTTTGCTATGCCCTAAATATCTCTGTTTCTGCATGCACAAGCCTAACTGCCAAGTTCCAACTTTAAATTAGAGTGTTTTTATAATTTTACCACAAACATTTCTTCTCAACAACACCGCTTGTGACAAATTTTGTTATTAACTTATGATAATGTCTCCCTAAGATTCACTTGAGATAATGTCACTTTTTGATAAACTATAAAGGTTATAAAAGAAGGTAAAATTACATTGTCTCAAAAACAATTGAAAACATTGACTGTTATTAACCGTTTCATCGACAAGTCTATTACCAGACAACAGGCTGCTGAGC
>ENA-OZAB01000377-OZAB01000377.1-human-gut-metagenome-genome-assembly--contig:-NODE-377-length-27202-cov-18.863595_pt1 | contig 27202 bp, 27 predicted proteins | sample MGYA00243297_ERZ653491 | MGnify/ENA primary metagenome ERZ653491 (study PRJEB26926, sample SAMN06165154) | human gut metagenome | biome: ENVO:00009003; feature: ENVO:2100002; material: ENVO:00002003... | reverse complement strand
GTGGACGAGATATGGCGGTTACAAAGACGCACCCTATTAAATCAACCTTAAAGGCTGTTCGCAGTACAAACGGACGAGCCGCACGCAGAACTGCACGCAGCATTATATCCGAGAGGACGCATTAAACCAGTTGGTTTTGAAACAGCTTCAGCATTTCCTGTCCTATTTACAGCAGTTTGAGCGGGTATTTATCCGACGGCAGATAGACACCACCCTTGCGGAACGCCGATACGAACTGTCCGCAAAGCAGAAACAGATAGAAAAAGACGAAAAGCGGATGGATGAGCTTGACCGCCTGTTCCGCAAAATCTACGAGGACAATGTCAGCGGAAAACTGAATGACGAACGCTTTTACAAGCTGTCAGACGGATATGAAGCGGAGCAGGGACAGTTAAAGCGTGAAATCGAAGCGTTGACCGCAGAGGTCAGCCAAGCCGATATGGAAGTGACCAATGTAGCAAAGCTGATAGCCGTCACGAAGAAATATACCCGCATTGACGAACTCACGCCCGAAATCCTAAACGCATTTGTGGATAAAATCGTAATCCATGAGCGTGAGAAAAAGGACGGGAAACGGACACAGCAAATCGACTTTTACTATTCCTATGTCGGGATTGTGGATATTCCCACAGACGAGGAAATGCGGGAAATGGAGCGGGAATATATGCGGCGTACTACACGTCAAACCGCCTGAATAAAGGCGAAAGCAGGAGTAAATCTGTACTCCTGCCGATACATATCTATTTTTATCCCTATCTGGTTTAACTCATTTACAAGAAAACTTAGATGTGCCCGCACGAATCCCATATCCTTGAATTCATTTTCCAGTTCATCCAGTTTTTTATAAATCTGAAACGTACCTTTTTCAGTATAAAATACATTTTTGTGAAGTTCTGTTTCTATATAAATGATGTCATCTGCATAGAGTTTTATCGTTCCCTCCACAAAACGAAATTCGAGAATCCTACGGTTTTTATTAATTTCTGCTATCAAATCATCCATACATTCTTCTATAGTATCTGCAAGGTTATCTTTCAGCAGAAAACGGCTTGCTTTCACCTTATATCCATCCAGTGCGTAATTCATGTATGCCGTCACCAGCACAACCGGAAGTTTTGGATATTTTTCTTTAATCCTCATAGCTGTTTTCAGCCCATCCATCCCCTGCATATTGGTGTCCAGAAATAATATCTGACACGCTTCCAAAGCTGATTGTTCTTCGCATAACTGTTCTCCAGAATCATATTCTGTAATAGCAAACTCATAATTCTTTTTTTCACCATAGTCTGACAGCAAATCTGATAGATTTTTTCTGTCATCTATCCTGTCATCACAAATAATAATGTTCATATTTTTCATTCCTGTCTTTGATTTCTCTCATACCTGTAAACCATACAAGTCTCACCTAGCACTCTTTATTATATCAAACAAATCTTCCGCTCGATCATTCTCCGCATCAAATGACTATTTTCCGCATAGAACGACTATCTCCTATAGAAACGCAGAAGCATTGTATCTCAAACTCTTTGAAATACAATGCTTCCCTGCATTTTCTATATCGGCATGTTGATATTATTACTTTACTATCCTGCACACTCTCTGAGAGTGACTGTATCTATCAAAAAAGAAGCCAGCAGTTTATTCACGCACTGCTGACTTCTTATAATACTACTCATTTTATTTACTTCGCTGCGTCTCAGACAATTTTTTTATTTTTAAACATAACCTCTGTTTTCCCGCCATCCCTTTACATACCACCTGATTCCAACATATACCAGTTGCACGAATAATAAGAGAAATAGCAGATTGATTGGCAATACTTCCTTTATCCAATCCCCAAAGTAGATAGCTATTGCCATACTTACAAGTATCACCATTATGGTAATCATATCCCAACAGTATTTCTTATATAGCCCTGCAATCTTTATTTCGATGAATGCCAAAAGTATTCCCACACCCACCAGACATCCACCGCAAATCAATATTCTTATCAGCCAGTTTATAATTCCAGCAACGACAGGATTGGATATTCCATCACTAATCTGTGCCACGTTCTTTCCTGCCAGTACAACCCAGCCAGCAATGGTCTGTGTGAAAGTTGCGATTGTATCAAAGAATACCACGCAATCAGAAATAAATATTTTTGACCGTATCATCTGAAAAAGAGTAGTTGATACGGAATACCATATCAGCAGAAACATCAATGCTTCATACATGGCTGTTTTTGTTTTATATCTGCCTGCCAGTTTTTCCCTCTGCATATCATACTTTTCCTTAGCTTTCAGATAAGCTGTCTGTTTACAATTCCCGCACTTTTGATAGAGTACCGGCTTTTCAACCGGTATCTCTACTTTTTTCTGATGGGAGAGTGCATAATCCCGTTCCTGTTCTGCCTGTCTCTGCTTATCTCGACATTCCTCTATCATGGCTTGGACGGTGTGTGTTTTCTCTTTCTCGCTCTGCAACAATTCTTTTGTTTTCCTCAAGTCGTTCTTTAAGGCTTGAATGTTCTCTGTTTTGTTCTCGCTGTTTAACTTCTCGTTCAAGGTCAGCGATTCGTCGAGCTGCACTTTCAGTTCCCTGATAGTCCGGTCTTTCTGGTCGAGTTCTTCCTGCATCTGCTCTGTCAGCAGAAGCAACTCTTCCAGTTGATCGTCGCTCTTTGAGTTTCTTAATTCGTTCATCAATCAACCTTCCTTTCTCTAATTGCTGTTCAAGTTCAGTAATTCGCTGTTCTGTTTCTGCAATAGCCGGTTCTCGCTGTTTAATTTCTGTGCCAATTCCTGCCATTGCTGATTTTCGTCTGTGAGTTTCTGTATCTGGTCTGTCTTTTCTTCCAGAAGCATCAACAGTTCTTCTGTATCCGGTAAGATTTGTAGCAGCTCTGACAATTCTTTCTCTAATTGCTGCAATCGTTCTTCCTGCTCCTGAAAGCACATCAGCTTCTCGTCCTTTTCCTGTATCTCCTGAAGCATCTCTGCCATGATATTCTGCTGTTCCTCTATCTGTGTAATCATTGCTTCCATCATGGGAATTACTTCTTTGCTTTCTTCTAATGTCATTCAACCACTCCCTCCACATCGACAATGCACCGGATACCTTACCAAAGGTTGCAATTACCTTTTGCAGCAGTGCATTTTGTTTTTTTATCATCTGGTTTTCCTCGACCTTCCATGAACCTTTCCTTATCTGCCCGGTGAGATATTTTTCCTCAATCTTCCTTGCATCTGCACCCTCATGAATCGTAGGGACTTTCAATTTGCCCTGTCTTTCATAAGAGCGGTGGTCAATCAGATTGTCTATGGATAAATGCCGGTTACACATCTTTGCCCATTCGCTTCGCCATAACTCACAATTCTTTGGATTGTTCCAGCCGGTAGCGTCAGTCAGAACCCTTTTCCATTGTTTTCTGTTTCTTGCCCCGACTTTCTGTACTCCGTTTTCATCAAGTACCGGAATACGGATTCCATGACGGTCTGGATTTTTCTTATCCTGCCACCAGTCCGGGTGGGATTCATCAACCACGATATTTCCGTCAGTATCTCTGACAAAATCCCAGTCCTTGACTTCCTTGCTGCCCCATGAGTGGTCTGGATTGAATGGTCGCATGGTTACAAGTAAATGCACATGTGGGTTCCCGTCGCCCTTATCGTGTATGCTCCAGTCGGCACACATTCCCTCGTCCACGAAAGTCTTTTGAATATATTCGGTTGTATAATCAATCTGTTCCTGTCTGCTCCATTCTTTCGGCAGGGAAAATTCAAATGAGCGTCCAAGCTGTGCATCTGCATTTTTTTCTATCTTCAATACCTCATTCCATAGACGCTGTTTCTGAAATGTGATTTTAAACTTTTCCAGTGCGGCATCTTTATCATCCGCTCTTTTATAACGGATAGACTGTTGACACCTTTTTATATTTTCTTCCGGTACATGCAGCCATTCAGGAGGTGCATTTTCGCACATCATCAGACTGGTGTAGACGACTTCCTTTTTGGAAGTATAGTAACTGATTCTGCCTGTTTCCTCATTCTTCATCACATCTCCATTAAGATATGCCGATGCGGATATGACAGATTTTCCTTTACTGCGCCCGACAATCTTTACTGTAAAGTGAAATATCGCCATGATACGATTCCCCCTTTCTGCCGTATCCGGCATTGATTTCCGACAGCATCTTCTTCTGGTTTGGCAGAAGTGAAGCTGTCGGAACGCCCTCTGCGCAAGAGTGCCCCCTGCGGCATGAGCAGGTCTGGCTGAAAGCCCCGCCGACGGAACGAGCCCGGCAAGCGTAAGCGCAGACCGGTTGCCACTTGTGGCAAACTTATAAGGACGACCTCTGGTTGTCCATAAGTGCGCCCTTCATTCAAAGGCAATGAAGGGAATGGAAAAACCACTCCCTCCGCCATTACACTTCCTCCATATCTGTAAGTGGCTCTTTCTGCATCGCCTTTGAGAAAAACTTTCCGTTTGTTTCCTGCCTTTTTAAGAAGCCTATCAACTTTGGTAAATCTTCCTCCTCAATCGGACAGCCAAGAACCGATTCCACCGCACCGCCAATCTGACAGAGCCTGTGGGTTCGTTTTTTACTTTCCTCGGCTTTCTTTCTCTTTTCCAGTTCCTTTCGCTGTGCAATGAGCTTTTTGGTAGCTTCGATGCTTTCCTGTTCCTTTTTCTCTAATGCACGTATTCTTTCTTCATAAGTCTTTGTTGATTTCGCCATATCGTCTTCATCCTTTCTCTTATAATCAAATCTTGCTCTGCTAAGATTTGGCACACGATTCTGGTCAGCTCTGTTGACATAATTCCAATCAGAATCGTGGTGCATCCTTGCGGAGCATTATCTTGTCGATGTTTTTCCGACAAGATAAACATTAGTTCCCGGTTGCATATCAGGAGAAGCACATGGTATAATCCTCTTGCGTGTAGGTATATCATGGCTTCGGTCTGATAGAACCTTTGGCGGTTTCGTAGGAAGCCGCCTTTTTAAGTTGCCACATTTCTTGTGACAGTTTTTACATTTCCTTTATCCCTCAGATCTCGCCCCTCGTTGGCTTCCATGAACTTTTCCAGAATGTCAGTTTTAATAAGGACTTTTCTTCCGACTTTTAATACCGGAAGTTTCTTCCATTCAACCAGCTTTCTCAAAGTGTTTCTGCCAATTCCTGTATAGTCGGCTGCTTCCTCGATGGATAATGCAATCTTTCTTTCCGTCATCTTGTCACCTCCTTATGAATTGCATTATGCAATTTTTGTTGTGCTGTTAGTATAGCGGTTTTATATTGTGTTGTCAAGCGTTATGAAATTTTAAAAATAATTATTATATTGCATATTGCAATTATGTGAGGTACATGCTATAATTCATACATACCGAAAAAGGAGGCAATCAGCATGAAAGATAAAGAACTACGCAAGCTGATAGGCAGCAGGGCAAAACAGCGTCGTCTGGAATTAAATCTGACACAGCCTTATGTTGCAGAGAAGATGGGAGTTACCGCTTCCACAATCCTGCGTTATGAGAATGGTTCGATTGACAATACCAAAAAGATGGTGCTGGAAGGTCTTTCGGAAGCACTTCATGTATCTATTGAATGGCTCAGAGGGGAAACCGATGAATACGAAACCGATATTACGGATAAGAAAGAATTACAGATTCGTGATGCAATGGGCGATATTCTCAAACAGTTACCTCTCGACCTTAGTAAAAAGGAAGATGCTTTTTCCAAAGATTTACTGCTGTTGATGTTAAAGCAATATAACCTGTTTCTGGAATCATTCCAGTTTGCCTGCAAGAATTACAAGGGCAACACGAATGAAGCTGATATTGCAAAAGTAATGGGGTTTGAATCGAATGATGAATATAACGAGATTATGTTTCTCCGGGAGATCACCCACACTGTTAATGCCTTTAACGACATGGCAGATATCGTAAGGCTTTATTCCAAGAAACCGGAAATGGCAGAACAAAGGCTTGAAAATCTTTTATCAGAAGTTTTGTATGAGGATTCCGATTCGGTATAGAACGACAACCGGAGTTATGATATAATGAGCACGAGCGAGTCAGGCTGTTTACAGATTTGACGAGCGGCGAATTGGCTTATGGACTTGTCCATAAGATGCCTACACGCAAGAAGCATTTCATCAGTTCCGATTGTCTGATATCGAAAGGAGACACACGATTATGGCAAAAGGATCTGTAAGAAAAAAAGGAAAGAAATGGTACTACCGCTTCTATGTAGAAGATGCAAGCGGCAATCTGGTTCAGAAAGAATACGCTGGAACAGAAAGTAAAAGTGAAACGGAAAAACTGCTCCGTCAGGCAATGGATGATTACGAAAGCAAGAAATTTGTCGCAAAGACAGATAATCTTACTGTAGGAGAACTTCTTGATATGTGGGCAGAAGAAGAACTGAAAGTCGGAACACTCAGCAATGGTACAGTGGAAAATTATCTTGGTGCAATCCGTTGTATCAAGAAACATCCGATTGCAGAACGCAAATTGAAATCCGTTACCGCTGAACATTTACAGACATTTCTCGATCTGCTGACATTCGGTGGGGAATTTCCAGATGGAAAAGTGAGAAAAGGATACAGCAAAGATTACATCCATTCCTTTTCGGCAGTATTACAGCAGGCTTTCCGGTTTGCAGTATTTCCAAAACAGTTGATTACTTTTAATCCCATGCAGTATATTAAGCTGAAAAAGCAGGCAGAGGATGTGGATTTATTCTCCGATGATGAAGTAGAAGAAGGCATACAGCCTATTTCACATGAAGATTATGAGAGACTGATAGAATACCTCAAAGTAAAGAATCCACCTGCAATCCTGCCAATCCAGATCGCATACTATGCGGGACTTCGTATCGGTGAAGTTTGCGGATTGACATGGCAGGACATCAATCTTGAAGAACAATGCCTGACCATTAAAAGAAGTATCCGCTACGATGGCACAAAACATAAAAACATCATCGGACCGACCAAGCGAAAGAAAGTAAGGATTGTTGATTTTGGTAATACTCTGACCGAAATACTGAAAACCGTCAGAAAAGAACAGCTTAAAAGCCGGATGCAGTATGGTGAATTTTACCACCGCAATTTCTACAAGGAAGTGCAAGACAAAAACAGAGTGTATTATGAATATTATCATCTGGACAGAACCGAAGAAATCCCGGCAGATTACAAGGAAATTTCTTTTGTCTGCCTGAGACCGGACGGATGTCTGGAACTGCCAAGCACACTCAGCATTGCCTGCCGATCAGTTGCAAAAAGGCTGGACGGATTTGAGAATTTCCATTTCCACCAGTTGCGACACACCTACACAAGCAACCTCCTCTCAAACGGAGCTGCCCCAAAAGATGTGCAGGAACTGTTAGGGCACTCTGATGTCAGTACCACAATGAATGTCTACGCCCACTCTACAAGAAAGGCAAAGCGGAACTCCGCCAGACTTCTTGATAAAGTGGCAGGCAACGACTAAATAAAAAATTCCCTTATTTCCCTTGCTGATTCCGCATAAGGTCAAAAATAAGGGAAAATACATATCATTTCACTATTTAAGGGGCTGGAAAGCCCGTAAAATAAGGAAAGTTCAAGAAATCTCTCCACAAATCCCGATTTGTCTTCACATAACTAGATATTATTTACTCAATAATGCGATTGCTTCATCTACGGTAATACAATCAGCAAATCTTTTCGGCCACATCATTTCATTGTAATATCTGTAAGTTGTTTCTTTATCCATATAGACATTATCAAAGGTAGAATTTGCCCCTTTTGGAACAATGACCTTATATCCTTTCTCAAATGCTGATTTAATAGTCGCATCAATACAGAAGTTCGTCTGCAAACCGACAATCATCAAAGTATCTTCTTTCTTTTCTTCTAAATAACCTGCAAACTCCTTGTTTCCAAAACAGCTATTAATATCCTTGATATATCTCTTTTCATCCTCCATTGGAGCAACCGGTGCTGCAATTTCAAATTCATCATCTCCAATGGAAAATCCTGTTCCTGGTCCATCATCGTGCTGAAAGTAAATTACTTCTTTATTATTCTGTCTGGCAGCATTAATTATTTTAACAGTATTCTCAATAAAACCATCAAAATCATATAGTCTGTCATCCGTGATTCCTTTTTGAATATCTATTACCAGTAGTATCATAATACTGTTCTCCTTTATAACACCTTTACTACCCACTTTTAGGTCGGATAAAAAAGCAAATTTGAAATTGTAGATTAGTCCCACACGATTTCCAAACAATCGAAGTTTTCTGGAATTTGTGGTACACACGAATAAGTATTTAATTCAGATGCCTTTATTGTAATTACTCCATCAGAGCATAGCCATTCGCAATTTACTAATTTTTCTAATTCCTCAGGCAAAATGATTGTGCAAATCACGATTGTATCTCCTGCAAGAACTAATTCTTCTTTCCCATTGTTTTCTACGATTTCTGTATCATCGTGCAGAGCAACACGCACCCATGCTATGTTAGGCATTAACTCAATCTTTTGTAGCATATCCCATATTTCAGAAAGCGTCGGACGCCCAAATTCCCATTGGTTCGGAGCAATGGAGTCCTCTGCTGTATTTCCATTGAAAAATTCATCGAGCGTTAGTAATGGCAAGCGTTCTTCGTTTTCTTCCAATATTTTTTTGAATGTGTTCAACTCTATCATGGTCGCAATTCTCCTCCCAAAATTCCAATTTATGCTTAACAGCACAACTTAACATTATGACCTGTTACCGGAAGTATATTCCCCCATATTAATATCATATTTACCAAATCCCGTACAAAATCAAATGTCTATCTCTACTTGATAGCAATCATCAATCAGAATATAATTACAGCTATATTTTTGACACATTTCAAGGTAATGTGCATTATCCTCAAGTACAGAATTCATGGTACACCCTGTATCATCAATGCGATGCTCAATTTCATTGGCATAGTCTTTTATAGCCGAAAAATGCTGTTCAATATAGTTTCTGCTCATTACAAGACAGTAATAACGAATTTCCTTCCGATACTTATCTGCAAAATCTTCTTTCCAATGAAATGGAATATAGCAGCCCTCTACAATAAGATTTTGCTTATTCTCAATAGCAGTTTTTATCATTTCCCGTACAATCGGCCATAAATAGACTTCTAATTCGTCATCATCCTCAGGTGTCAAGTCTGTGTTTCCACTCCGGATTAATCCCATTTTCAATAAATCAATAGATAAATATGGATATTGGTATTTTTCAAGAAGCTTCTGTGCCAGCAGGGTCTTGCCTGTATGAGAAGCACCTGTAATCAAAATAATCATCGCTTTTTCTCCATAAGATAATTGGCTAATACAATTCCATTTTCAATCATTCCACAAAAGAGTGACTCATGATATAAAATTCTTCCTGTGTAGGTGTGTGTTTACGCTCTTTCGGCATCAAGGTATCATCATAAGCATTTGCAACCTCCGACAACACAGCCATCACCGGACTATCCTTGTAATACCACTTCCGACCATCCAGCGCCCCCGGCTTAAGCTCTCTTATCAACATGACTGATGGAAATTTATCTCCTTCCACACATACATTATGTTTCTTACAGCTTACAAATCCGCTGGATACATAATTAAATGGTGCTCCAAAAATAACCACGGTATCATATCCCATAGATGCCGCATTGTGTGAACAAGATAGTGTTCCACACATCCGGGTATATACAAATTATAAAATGCATCTCGTGTTATATTCCCTACGGTTTCATAGTCTCTTGGTTCTTCATTACGAATGTTCAGCCATTCTATTCCTCCAATAAATTTTTATTTTTTACTTTATCAATTCCCCTGCAAACTGGGAATTTATCGAGTTCTTTACAACGAAAAAATCCAACTAATAACCCATTGCATCAGATACAACACAAGCCTTTTCCTCTCCGACTAACCAAATTAAGAGTTGAAAAGCAACATCTGCAGCTGTCTCTGGACAGAAACTTGTAACAACATTATTGTCGATTACAATTCTCTGATTTTGAACGACATTAACTCCGAACTCTTCTAACTGTTTTTGTCTATATCCGTCTCTCAGATGATAAGTCGTTGCCCTTCTTCCTTTGAGAATACCACTTGCTCCAATTGGTAATGCGCCAACGCAAATACTCGCTATGTATTTTCCTTTTTTATCAAATTCGCGAATGAGACTCAGAAATCTTTCATCATATGCTTCTTCATAAAAGCCAAATTCCTCAAATCCCCCTGGAATCGCTAATGCATCATAATCGTCGACGTTTACTTCGGATATCACTTTATCTACAACGATTTGAATATCAAATGTCGAAGTGACATTTTTAGTAAATCCACAAGTAATTACTTCGATATCATAATGATAATCATTTCTTGCCCATCCCATAACATCTACAAATGGGGCAAATTCCATTGTTTCAAATCCTTTGTTGCAAAACAGTAATACCTTCATAATTTCAACCTCTCAAATCCCGATTGTGCTTTGACACATTTTAATGCAAACAAAACTACGTAAAACATTATAACACAAAATAAATGGGATATGGTGAATGGATTAAAATGTTTTCAAAAATCAACGAAAAGAGGACAGCTAAGAAATGGAGGATAACTTTTCCGGATTATTCTTTCTTTGTCAAATCTATAATCAGCTCCGAAGACATCCCCGAAACGCTAAGTTCGTTTTTGTCATCAGCAAAGTTTTCATACTCTATTACACTATCATCTTTTACGTAATAAACATCACATTTCCGCCCTTTATTTATGACATTAACAATGTTATTTTCAGGAATATGAACAATTGCTTTTGCCTTCCATTGATTGATATCCAATCTTCCCATAATTTTATCAACCGTAATGTCATAATCCGTTTTGGCGGTAAATTCCAGACTGCCGCTACTATTTGAAATCAGAACTTGTTCCGCATTTCCGTCATATTCTAAACGCCGCAAATGAAGATTCCTTACCGCAAGAAGCTTAACTGAGGCTTCTATCTCGCAATGGTCTGAATACTTGTCAGGAAGAATAATTTCAATCTTTAGTGAATCTTCTGCTTCGTAACGGCTTAATTTGTTCTTGTTAATGCAACTTACATCCAGCTTGTTTTTCTTTTCATCCAGCTTTATCTTAAACATAGCATCTAAATTCTCTATGGTTTCAGAAGACAGCTTAATATGCAGCTTTTCATCTGTTCCCGAAGACAGCAGCATCGCGGATGCATTTCCGATATTGATATCAAAATGTTTCTCACAATCAATATCATAAATGGTTTCACTGATAAAAACAGGCTTCTTCGATTCTTGTTTAATAACAGAATCTCTAAGTAGTTCATCTAATGTCGTCTTAAATATTTCTGCAATAATAATCATATTTTCAACATCCGGCAACCCCTTACCTGTTTCCCATTTCGTAATAGCCTGCCTTGACACGCCTATTTTTTCAGCAAGCTGCTCCTGCGACAGTCCTTCGTTTTTTCTTATCTCTTTTAATTTTTCAGAAAAATTCATTATAAACCTCCATTTTTACATTAATCTTTAAAAAAGGAATATACGGTAATCTTTTTAATCGGCGCTGCAAGCCTCACACACAAAGGAGTAAGACCTTACATTATAAATGAGTGTTCCTGCAAAAGATAGCAGCACCATTATACCAACTGACAAAACAGACAGCAATATATTTTGTCCTGCATTCCTTTTTATGGCGCAATCATAATACGATAAGCGCAATAGCACTACCAACAATCATATACAATGAAATAATTTTATGCTACTTTCCGTTGCGTGTCAGAATAATCAATACTTTCTGTTTCAGAAATACTTAATCTTCCCCCTCTACCCGGCACTATACACCCACATTGCCCTTATCTGCCCGCTGATTGTGTCATAATCCCATGTCTTATTGCTCCTGATTCGGCTATATGGGTCATTTACCAGAAATCCATCCTGGTCATAGCCGTAAATGACAATAAAATGTCCGGTTGTGGTAAAATCCCCCGGACCCATGGAGCAGATTATCATATGCCCACTGTCCAGATGATTTTTCATAATTCCCTCATCCAGCGCCAGCTCTCCTGCCATCACTCCGTACTGCGTTGCTGCATCCGTCATCAGATTCCATGAAGTTCCGGCTCCGTATTCATAATAACCCATATCCATGCTATACCCGGCAATGGCATCCGGTGTGGCGTTTTCATTTCTGGTAAGGCTGAAAATCACCATGGACAGACAAGCCGGTCCGCATCCGGATAACCCAATGTTATCATCTCCATAGGGAACATATCCCCACCTTGCATCCCACTGCAAGAACAGTGGGTGTTCCTCTGCTTTTTCCTCATCACTGATTCCGCCCTGTACAACCGGCTCCGAGTCCGGATAGTTCCTGACAAAATCCTGGATTTCGGGATTTTTTTCCAAAGCCTCCAGCATCGTCTCCGGATAAAGCGTCCGGTTTTCAAATATTTCCTTATACGTATCCGTTTCTTCCAAATCCTTTGCAGACATCTGACCTGTCCCAAAAGCATTATTCAATTGAGCCGCCAGAAATTTCATGGCAGTTCGCCCCGTCACCAAAGCTGCCACAATAATGCCTGTCCACACTGTTATCTGTAGAAGCCTTCTGATTCTGCGCTTTTTTCTTCTCTGTTTTATGCGTTCCCGCTTTATTCTCTCTTCCCTTGTCATAACCATTTCTTCCTCTCTTTTGTCCTCTTTCGGGCTTTTTATTCAAAAAAGGTTCACTGAACCTTTTTCTCATATGCTTGGCAACATAGAAAAAATTCCTGTTTTAATACATTTATTGTATCAAAACAGGAATTAACGCATTTTCGTTTTCTATTGAAAAAATGTTATGATTTTATTCGGAAAATCATACGATTTTCTGACAATCTACAGGAAGCACCACAGTAAAGGAAATGCTTTCATCCGCACTTTCCGCCTTAATGCTGCCGCCATGCAGCTCCACAATTTCCTTTGAGATGGCAAGTCCCAGTCCGGTTCCTCCGGTCTTTGAGGAACGTGACGAATCCAGCCGGAAGAACTGCTCAAAAATACGCTCCAGCTTTTCAGGCGGAATCGTCTTCCCCTTATTCCTCACCAAAATTTCCACCGTATTCTCTATCGGTTTCATGGAAAGAAAAAGAGCGGTGTTTGCATAACTATAATTAACGGCATTGCGAATCAGATTGTCAAATACTCTTTCCAGCTTATCTGAATCACACAAAATCTCGATATCCGGAGCAATCTCTGTGTGCCATTCCAATTCCTTTTCTGCAAGAATTGGATAAAATTCACTGGCAATCTGTTCCAGCATCCTGCTTAAATTAATCCGCTCCATCTCCAGTGTCAGCTTGGAAAGATTAAAACGGGTAATATCAAAGAACTCATTAATCAGCTCCTCCAGCCGTTCTGCTTTATTCAAAGCAATGCCTGTGTATTTTGCACGTAGCTCTTCGGAAATCTGCGGTTCATCCTGAAGCAGTGTCAGATACCCAATCACCGAGGTAATCGGTGTTTTCAAATCATGAGCGAGATAAGTAACCAAATCATTCTTTCTCTGTTCTGCCTCCCTGGCAATTCTCTCATTATTCAGAATATTTACCTTTGTCTGGTTCATTCTGGTTTCCACTTCTTTTAACGGTTCCGACAGTTCAATCAGGGTGGTATCCTCTTGATAAAACTGTTCTGTGGCATTTACCACCTCCTGAAAGAAAGAAAAGGTCTGCTTCCAGTAATGCAGTACAATGATAATTCCGCCAAGCATGATATAGGCAGACAGAATAAAAATACGGTTTGTATCTGCCCACTGAACAAACCTGTAAAAAGGTTCATACCCATACCAGATGGTGGAATGGTAAAGCACATTTACCAGATAATACGCCAGAATCCCCAACAAGCCATATACAGCAATGGATATAAGAACCCTTAGAAGCATCTGCTGTTTCATTTTCTTCAAAGACACTCTAGTTTTCAATGGTATAACCAACCCCCCAGACCGTTTTCACATACTTCGGTTTTCTCGCAGGCTCCTGCAATTTCTCCCGAAGTCTTGCAATATGAACCATTACCGTATTATTATTATCCAGATATTGTTCCTTCCAGACGGCTTCAAAAAGCTCCTCTGACGAAACCACACTTCCCTTATGCTCGCATAAATACCACAAAATATCAAATTCTATAGGCGTCAAGGTAAGCTCTTTGCCATTCAGTGTACATTTATGACTTTTCTTTGAAATATGTAATCCCCGGATGTCTATTTCCTCCAATTCATGGACATCTGAATCTGCCTGGTTATAGCGGGTATACCTCCGAAGCTGGGTTTTCACCCGTGCCATCAGTTCTAAAGGATTAAATGGCTTCGTAATATAATCATCTGCCCCTAAAGTCAGACCTGTAATTTTATCCATATCCTCAACCTTGGCAGTAAGCATTATGATAGGAAATAAATGCTTCTCCCGGATTCTCTGGCAAAGCATAAAGCCATCCATATCCGGCAGCATAACATCCAAAATTGCCAGGCTTAAATTCTCCCGTTCTACACAATCCAGGGCATCTGTCCCATTATAAAATTTGTATACCTGATAGCCGTCATTTTTTAAATAAACCTCTACCAGGTCCGCTATTTCTACTTCGTCATCCACAATTAGTATTTTCTCGTTCATTTTTCCTCCTGCATATTATTTTCTTCTAGTATAGCACTTTGTACCTGCTTCAGACAAAATATTTCTATTTTGGTTTCGTAAGGTCATAGCTCTCCCCTATCATCCGTTCCACATCTTTATCCGGCACAGTTCCATCCAAAATAATGGAATTCCAGTGCTCTTTATTCATGTGATATGCCGGTATCACGGAATCAAATGCACTGCGCCAGAAATCCCGCCATTCCGGGTCGCACTTTACATTTAACCAGATATGCCCCTGCCGCTCATAAATGCAGACAAAGGTTTTCTTATTCTTCTTATGCCGCATTAACGTCCAGTTGGCATCATGAAAGGGATAATCTTCCATTACATCTTCATATGTGTTACACAATGCAATTATTTCCGCCCTGGTTTTCATCATCTGTCTCCTTTTATGTTCTTACGCTTATACGTTATCTTTATAAATGAGAAAGAACCACAAACTCCGCATCCTTAGAAAGCGGATTTCTTTTCTTATAGTCAAAGAGACAATATAGCAATTCCTTCTTCTGCTTATCTCTTTTATCGTCTGATTGGGTAACGGCAATACTGGTAAAATCACCTGTATTACATATATTTTCTTCTGTATCCGATATCCATCCAGCAGCCTCACAAACAACCGGTTCTATATGCATCATCCGTGCCGCCGCCTTTGAATTATAGCCCTCCCCTGTTAGAGTAATCTCTTCCGTTCCTCCATTTTTGAAAAATGCATGATATACTGATTTTTCTATCGGCTCTTCCTTTGCCCAGGATGGACGGCTCTTTGCATTTTCCCTTAAATAATAATCAAAAGTCAACAGGCTGTCCAGTATATCCAGTCTGAATTTCTGTCTGCCGTTCCTGTCATTACATGCCGGAGCTTCATCACGCCCCAGTTTATCCTCACATTTACCGAACCATTTCTTGCAAAACTCTCGCAAAGCCTCATACCTCGCCTCCCGCTTGAAGCCGATTCCAAATAATTGCTTGTCCTCATAATAATCGCCCAGTGCTTCATAAAATGCATATGCAGACTGAAAAAACGGAATCAGATAACAAAGCACATGTTCAAACTGTGCACTATTATAATAAACCTCTACCATTTCTTCTATTTTCTTGAGAGCAAGAATCTCATCATAGGTAATCCACTTCGTGCTGAGCACCTCATAGGGCTGGACATCCTGATACTGAATCTGATAGTTTTTCGCCTGTTCTCCCATATAGGAACCCTTTAATACCTTCAAAAAACCCAGTTGTAATTGATTGGGCTTCATTTCATAGGCATCATTAAATGATTGTTTAAATGTGACAAAATCTTCATAGGGCAATCCGGCAATTAAATCCAGATGCTGATGAATATTATGAAAGCTTCGGATTGTAAGCATCGTATCTCTCAATTTGTCTATATCCATTACCCGCCGGATTTCCTGAATGGTTTCCGGATTGGTGGACTGTAATCCAATCTCTAGCTGAATCAGTCCCGGACGCATCTGCCGGAAAACTGCCAGCTCTTCTTCTCCGATTAAATCGGCTGCCACTTCAAAATGAAAATTTGTTATTCCATTGTCATGTTCGGCAATGTATTTCCAGATAGCCAGGGAACGTTCTCTTTTGCAATTGAAGGTACGGTCAATAAATTTCACCTGGAACACCTCATTATCCAGAAAAAACTGAAGCTCCGGTTTCACCAGCTCCATGCTCCGGAACCGTACCCTTTTGTCAATGGAAGACAGGCAATAGCTGCAGGAAAACGGGCAGCCTCTGCTGGTTTCATAATACAGGATTTTATTTTCAAATTTTGATAAATCTTGATAAATAAAAGGTAACTCATCCAGGGACATAAGCGGTCTTACCGGATTTTGATGAATCTGACCATGCCCGTCACGGTAAATAATGCCTGAAATATCCCGATAGTCATTGCTGTTATCTTTCCATGTCTTTACCAGCTCATAAAAAGTCACTTCGCCTTCCCCCCGGATAATCCCTTCAAGAAAGGAATGCTCTTTCAGTACTTTTTCACTGTCATAGCTTACCTCCGGTCCCCCTAACCAAATATGCACTTGGGGAGCAACCTTATGTAATTCCTTTGCAATGGTTAGAATTTCGTGAACATTCCAGATATAACAAGAAAAGGCAACGACAGCTGCCTTTTCCTGATACAATGACTGCAGAATCAAATCCAGATTGTGATTGATGGTATACTCCTTTATAACAAGCTCCACCTGTTCTGATTTCTTTGATTTCTTCTGTTTCTCTTTAATAGAATCCCTATTCAGTTGTTCCTTTGCATAAGCCTCCAAATCATACACTGCCAAATTTGAGTGTACATATTTCGCATTTAATGCTGCCAGAACAATCTTCATCCGTTTCTCCTTCCCAAAACCATAGTTCAACAGACAAATTCAAATATGATTCCCCATGGTTCATGCCTTCCCCGCAAGATAATTAATAAACTGCTGTGCGGTACGACCGGAGATGCCACCGTGGGAAAGCTCCCATTTATTTGCTTCCGCACAAAGCTCTTCCTCAGTCAATGTAATAGAAGGCTCCCGCTTAGCCAGCTCCGTCACAATGTGGAAATATTCCTTCTGGTTCGGTCTTGAGAAATTAATGGTAACGCCAAAGCGGTTCACCAGCGAAAGCTTCTCCTGCATCGTATCGGAGCGATGCAATTCGCCGTCGTCGCCATGTTCCATATCATTTCTGTCATTCCAGGTTTCCTTAATCAGATGTCTCCGGTTAGAAGTCGCATATATCAATACGTTATCCGGTTTCGTTTCCACACCGCCCTCAATAACCGCCTTTAAAAACTTATACTCTATTTCAAATTCCTCAAAGGACAAATCATCCATATAAATGATAAATTTGTAATTCCGGTTCTTTACCATGGAAATCACTGTAGACAAGTCCTTGAACTGATGCTTGTAGATTTCAATCATACGAAGCCCTCTGTCATAATACTCGTTGATAATCGCCTTGATACAGGTAGATTTACCTGTACCGGAATCACCAAACAGCAGGCAGTTGTTAGCCGGTCTCCCCTCCACAAAGGCTTCTGTATTATCAATTAATTTCTTCTTCTGAATTTCATAACCCACCAAATCCTTTAACAATACATTCTCTGTGTTGTTAATCGGATAAATGTCCACACCGCCTGTTATATAATCACCACTGTCACTGTTCCCGGAAAGCTCTGCGGAGCGGATACGAAATGCCTTATTCAGACCAAACATGCCCACACCATAGTCTGCATAGAATTTCGTCACTTCCTGAAAAAAGCCCTCTTCATCATCACATTTTTCCAATCTTTTTGACAATTCACGCACTTTAGAGGACACATTATAATTATACATCCGTTCTTTTTTACCAATTGCCTTGTAGTTGGAAATCGTGGAAAAACAATCAATGTCTAACTCTCTCTCAATCTCATAAAAATTGTAGTCAAATAATGCCTTAAAAATCTTAAAATCATTTTTGGCAAAATGATTGACACTGCCATCATTGGCTCCCACCTTTTCACTGGTAAGGGTAAAGGAGTTCTCATTCGTCATCAGCAAAAAGGTCAGATAATTATGCCATAAATTATCATCAAATCCATAATTTGTCGCCAAATCTAACAATCTCTTAATCTCACCATAAATCCGGGTGATGAGACTTTCCTTGCTGATATGCTTCTTGTCCTTCATTTCCTCCAGCTTTGATGCACTGAAGGCTGAAGAATTTCCCAGAACATTTTCCCTGTACCAGTCAAAATCTTCAAAAATCTCTGCCAGCCTTTTTAAAATACTGTTTTCCCCTAAATCTCTGTAAACTATTAATTTTGATACATACTTGTACATATCTGTCTTTCCTTCTTTCTATTACAATATATCTATAATAATAACTATGTAATCCTTATCCTCTTATGGCTCTGCCTGTCTCTTCTTCCTCAATATGCACTTTTTTATCCATTCCTTATCGGAGCAAGCCTCCGGCTACTCCATAATCTCACCGGTTTCCATATTCAGCCTCCGCACATTAATACCATTCACTTCCACACTGTCATTGACCTCAATCATGATGTACTGTCTGCCGTCAATTAATCGGGTTTCCACCAAATCCGTGCGCTCCGGCTTCACCTTAATGACAACATCCGGCATCTTAATGTCAAAGCTTCTGGTACTTGCCACCGTTGCTGCTGCAAATTTCGGCTTTTCCTCGTCACAGACAATACTGTCAAATGCCGTATCAAAGGTTTCCAGTGCCGCTTCTTTCACTCCACTGTCCTCCAACAGCTTCTTCATCTCCATTTTGTCAAGCTCCGGAGGCTCCGGCGCATCCTTTCTCGCCTCCACATATTCATTTAAATTCTCATGAATCGTCTTTACCGTCTCAAAATCACACTGCTCTCCAAGAGAATTTTCAATGATATCCTGAAACGTCTCCTGCTGTGCCTTAAAGGAAAGAGGTGCCCCACAGCCCAAAGTCTGGTCAATAAAATCCTCCTGCATCATTTCGGAGTTCTTTGTATAATAAAGCAATCCATGTATATCTGTATTCCGGTCGTTAAATGCCGGGAACAGGAAGCCATGTACCGGCGGTGAAACGACCCAGTCTCTGATACGGCTCTCGATACTGTTATTCTTCTCATTATAGCAGAGTCCTGCATCAGTAAGCTTTACCGGACAGATACTGCAAAGTATATAATCATACACATAATCCGAAGCATCCTCATTTTCAATGCCATCGGTGGTCTGTCCTGGTACGTCATAGGCTGCGTATACCAAAATAATATAATAATTTTCCCCATAATTATATGTACCGATTACCTTATCATAAAACTCTTCCACCAAAGCATTATCCTCTAATTTGGAGTTCTTAAGGCGCAAAAGAAATTCCTGTGTGCCCCCTTCTTTCTCCTGTTCATTTGGAAATTCCATGTTAAGGAGATTTTTTCCAAGAGTTCCGGAAAGCGTATTCTTAAAAATAGTAAAATACTTAAAATTCTCTTCCTCTGTCAAAGTCAGGAAGGTCTGCGCCAGTTCAGTCTTTTTATTCTTCTCTCCATCCACATAACAGCCACAGATTCTTGTTATCGTACAGTGTTCCGGTGTAAATTGTTTCTTTATCTCGTTTATCTCTTTCTTATTCATTCGTTCTTCCTTTCCAATGCTTCCATAAGACCTTTTCATAAACGGTTCTGCTTAATCAAATTTATCTACAATATTTTATATCATACCACAAAACGAAACCGGTACACAAGTAATGGATAAAGAAACATTCACTTGTCACACCCTCTAATATATAATATACTAAATTAAATTTATGTATTTTATCATAAGGGGGAGAATTTCTATGAATACAAAAATAAATCCATTTGCACAGATTCTTGAGGCATTTCGGGGCTTTACATTTTCTGGTTCCTTTTATAACCTGCGCAGACAATCCACCGGCAGTAAAATCGTCTACGCGATTATTATCAGCATCTTTACTGGTTTACTACTTTGTGCTCTTGAAGCATTTTCTTTTTCTACAGACAAGGAAGTAACTCAGTTTATGAATAATCTGCCGGAATTTTATTATTCAAATGGAGAATTTTATTGTGAAGATAAATTTGAGGAGTCCTCTTCAGGTACTTATATGTTAATCGATACTTCACAGACACAATTTACCCAAAATCATGTTAAATCCGTATTAACAGACTCAAGTTTTACTGACGTTCTGTTAATCAGCAAAACGAATATTATTACCTACAAAACATTAACAGGGGAATATCAGGATATGAAATTATCCGATTTATTGGATGTTTTTCAGATTCAAGCTCTGTCCAAACAGCAAGTGCTTTCCGGGTACAAAGGATTTATCTTTAAAGTTGCAATGATAATATCTCTTGTAATTATTCCATGTCAATTTATAAGGTTATTCTCTGCTTCCCTGATTTTAACATTGATTGCTCTAATTATCAACGCTATTTGCGGTTCAAAAGAAAGCTTTTCAACACTATATTGGATTTCCTTTTATATCCAAAGCGTATTCATGATTATCCTGGCAATCGGCAAGCCGTTTTTAAGCTTGAGCAGCAGCTCACTTACCATTGCATGTCTGCTTTTATTTATTATTACTATGCACCATACCTTAAAACACGGCGAACCAGAGGTAAAAACAACCGTTGTGTCCAATCATTTTAATGATGATTTCGATGATTTTATGCGTCAGGAAACGGTTACCCCATCCACAAGCTATGATTCATCTTATGGCGATGCAGATACATACACAGAGCCTTTTGGAAACAACACCGATACTAATTCGGCAAAACCGCAAAAAAGTTCTTCCGGACTATCCTTGAAAAAGGAGGATTAAATCTGCTTTTACACAAATAAGGAACTGTTGCAAATGGTACATATTACTGTCTTCCAAAACATTTCCAAAGACATTACTGCAACAGCTCCTTACTTGCAAAAAGGTAGAGGTATTACCTGCTTACTCCTCAAAGTAAGACACATATTCTATTTTATACTTACTCCCCGGGAACAGATAATCAAATAAATCCACAAAATAATCATCTGTCATGCTTGCTATAAAGTCAACCACCATCTGATTTGGCTCTGTCTCATTCAAATACTTATCATATCCATAGGTGGCAGTATTTTCCTTCACATAATCAATATGGTGTTTATAAATAATCGAATTGGTATCTCTTGCTTTCAAATCAGATAACAGCCGCTCATACATCAAATGAAACATTGGCCGGATTCTCTCTTCATAAATCCGGTTTACCCCTTCGTTAAAATATATTTTATCGTAATTCTCTTTCTTCGTCGCTTTAATTGCTTTGTAATATTCGTCATCCATGACAATACAATCCCTGCCATAGCTGTTCTCTACAATATTGACAATCAGATTATTAATAATTTCCGGATTACTCTTGCCAAATGCCTGCTCATCAAAAATACTGTCGTCCACGATTAAGTTTGCCCGCCTGGCATCCTGCCGGTCCTTCCCCAAATAAGCAATCATATCACAAATCCGGACTACACAAGCCTCCAGCGTGTATGGTACCAGTTTCCCTATCGCTTCTTCATCCACATAACAGGCTTCATATTTACTATCAAAATGGGCAAAATCCTCCATCTTCACCGGCCGGTACTCCTGCATGGCAAATTCTCCGTTATGGCAGAGAATACCATCCAGGGTCTGCAGACTGACATTCCGGTTCAAAATGTCATCTAACACCCTGACGCTGTGTACATTATGATTAAAATACCTTCCTGTGTGTTCCTGGAGACATTCACTTAAATAACGTTCTCCGGCATGACCAAATGGTGTATGTCCGATGTCATGCCCTAGTGCGATGGCTTCAATTAAATCTGTGTTCAGTCCCAGCAGGGAGCCTATATTTCTTGCAATTCTTGATACCAGCTGGACATGAAGCGCCCTTCTTGTAATATCATCATTTTTATAAAAGGAAAAGACCTGGGTCTTATCTGCATACCGGTTATAATACGGTGTATGCATAATTTTCTCACAATCCCTCACATATGCCGGGCGCAGCAATTTATTCTTATCCCAGTCCTGCTTCCTTCGAATGGCATCTTCATTTCTGGCACGGTATGGATTTACATACCCCTGGCTCCTGTCCTCTAAAATTCTCTGCTGTAATTCTTTTGACAAATCATAATACTTCTTTTGTTCCATATCCAATATCTGCCTTACCTATTCTATCTGCTATCTTCAAAGCCCCAACATCTAATGACCAGACTTAAGCCTTTTATTTTATGTACTTGCTAACAAAATCAAAGGTCTTTTTGTAATAATTATCCGGCTCTGCATATCTGCAATCCTCATGTGTACCTGTTGGCACCGTAAATACCTCATGCTCGGAAGCAATTGCCTTATCTAACTGATTTGTCATCTCCTCTGTAGCATAGGTATCATTTTCTCCCCGAATTAACAAAATTGGTATATTGCTGTTCTTAACCTGTTTTACAGCATCTGCCTCTTTCAAGCTGTAGCCAGCCCACACCTTCATTACCGGATTTATCATATGCAGTAATGGAAATACCGGCCATTTTTCGTGCCGGGTCTTATATTCCTGTTTCACAACCTCCCAGGCATTTGTATATGCCCCCTCTGCCACGATGGCTTTCACGGAGCTTTTAACCGGTTCCCCTGTGAGCATCAGTGCGGCATCCGCTCCGATGTCTATTCCGTGAATAACCACCTCTGCTGATGGGTTATCCTTCAAAATCACATCTATCCAGTTAATCACATCCATGCGGTCCAGCCAGCCCATACCAAAGAAAGAGCCTTCACTCTCACCATGTGCCCTCAAATCCGGCATTAACACGTTATATCCCTTTTCCACATAATGCATGGCTATATCGTAAATATCCTCCATACTGCCATTATATCCATGAAGAATGACCACCCATTTACTATTCTCTTCATCAGCAACAATTTTTCTCGCAACTAAAATGCTCTTGTCGTCCGCTTCTAACGTCAGCTTTTCCCTGGTGACGGTACCCAGCCATTCCTTAACTTTGCCATCCTCACTTGATTTGTTAGAAAGCGTACTGGCAGCCACCGTCATTCCCTCTGTGCACTGCCGGCTGCCACTGCGTCCCCGTATCATCAAATCTCTGGAAAGAAAAAATCCTGCTACAGCCGTAACAACTATGACCAGAACTACTACCTTGAAAAGCGTCCAGACACTCTCTAAAAATGTGCCAATCACTCTGCCAATGGTAACCTTGTCTTTCGGCTGTTCCGGATTTTTTATTACAATCGGTTCTTCCTCGGCAAATTCCTGTATTTTCTTATCTGTTATACTACCCTTTTTCTCCTGTGGCTCAGAACTTTTTTTCTTTCCATTCCCAACTGTCGGCTCAAACCCATTTTTCTTTCCGCTCCCAGCTGTCGGCTCAGAACTTTTTTTCTTTCCGCTCCCAGCTGTCGGCTCAAACCCATTTTTCTTTCCGTTCCCAGCTTCTGGCACATGGTTATTTTTCTTCCCATTTTCAGCTGCCAGCACACCGCCCTTGGCTGCCACATTGTTTTTTTCTGTTTTCTGTGGCTCCGGCTTTTCTTTACCGGCTTTTTTCACAGGTTTCTTATCTACAGGTTTCTTATCTATAGCCTTCTCATTCTTTATCCTTGAATCTTTCTTTACAGACTTTTCATCTTTTTTATCATTCTTCTCTGATGGCTTCACGGTACTCTCTCCGCTGGCACTTTTTTCAGCCTTCTTATCATTTACTTTCTCTTGATTATTACTGCCTGATTTATTCTCTTTCTCTGCAAGCTTTTCTGCCGCACTCTTCAGCACTTGATTGATTTCCTCGTCCGTAATCTTTCGATTGGGATTCCGGGGTATATTTTTAACCACTTCCTCCTGCTTCTTTTCTTCGTCCCTCATAAAAGAACCTCCTCATTATTCCGATTATTGCCGATGTAAAACCCTAAGACTCTGTCTTGCTTCATCTATGGGAATCTGACCTGGTGCCGATGCCCTGCCGACAGTTGCAAATGTCAATGCCGAACCAAAGATTTCCCCTGCAAGCCGGCTAACCATTCCGATATCATCCATGGACATTGTAATAATCGGCTTTATTCCACCCGTTTCATGATATGTAAGCGTTGCAGACAGTAATGTAAGCACATCCCTTTCTTTTTGTGGCATGACTGCTATTTTGGGAATATCTGCCCCCTGTTCATCCATATATTTAAGTCTTGAAACGATATCCTCTTCATCCGGTGTCTTTTCAAAATCATGGTTACTGCCAACCACATATACACCGTTCCTATGTGCAATTTCGCAAATGGAAGCAAGCAAGCCCTCCTGCATAAATGCTTCCACATCAAGCAAATCAATATAACCACTGGTACAAGCCGCTGTACACAGTGCTTTGTAATCCTCACAGGTAATGCTTCTCCTGCCGCCCTCCTGCTCACTTCTAAATGTGAACAATAGCACGGTATCACCAATTACCGGACGCAAATCCGCCAGCATATGTAAAACCTTTTGCACATTGCTGACATCCTGAAACCAGTCTATCCGGAGTTCCACACAATCCGGCTGATTCCTCATAATATCCTGTGCCTGTGTCAATATTTCCTTCTCCGTATGTCCTACAATAGGTACACACAGCTTAGGCATGCCCTTTCCAAATTCAATTCCTCTGATTTTAATACCTGTTACCTGCATCCCTATTCTTCCCGCATTTTTAAATGTCTTGATTCCAGCTGTTTCACCGCATTGTCCAGCTGTTCCCGCATAGATTCTGTTATATTAGTTGTTTCCCCATAATTCAGATAAGCTAAGATTGTAAGCATTTCTGATTCACTGTCAACAAAATAACCGGTTCCCTCCTGCTCCATGTTGCCAACATTTTTTACCAATTCCAACATTTTGTTAGGCATCATTCTGTAATCCCATGGTCCCACTGTTCTCTCTAACATGTCTTCCCTCCTGATTTGTCTAATCATCCAAAATAAGTATACAATAAGAAACTCTTTTTTGAAATACCTATTCTTAATGAAAATTCTTAAAACTTTCTTATGTTAATATATTTATCGTACTTATTTCTAACTCTATTCCGTATTTTGATTGTAACATAACACATATTTTATTACCATGGTTTTAACCGGATTTTACCCTTAGGACTATGTTAGATTACAGCTTCCTATGCAACAAAAAAACGAAAGCCCTGTAAATTCAGGACTTCCGCTTTTTAAGTACGTGCGTGAGAGGATTCGAACCCCCGACACCTTGGTCCGTAGCCAAGTGCTCTATCCAGCTGAGCTACACACACATATTCATTTAAAATAAGACTTTCACAATGAAAGTCTGTCGCTCTCCGCTCGTTAAGGGTTCGGATGGGCTTTCGTACTAAATTCGTTCTCATTTCATTAAAATCTGTTAAGTACTCAATGCTATCCTCCCACTAAACTCGCTCCGCTCGTTAAGGGCTCGGATGGGCTTTCGTACTAAATTCGTTCTCATTTCATTCGAACTCATTAAGTACTCAATGCCGGCGACCGGAATCGAACCGGTACGGGAGTATAAGTCCCGCAGGATTTTAAGTCCTGTGCGTCTGCCAGTTCCGCCACGCCGGCATTTCAGAAAAATTTCTGAGTGGAACCTACAGGGCTCGAACCTGTGACCCTCTGCTTGTAAGGCAGATGCTCTCCCAGCTGAGCTAAGATTCCATTGTGCGTTTGACACGTGTTACAGTATATAAAAAAGTAGAGGACTTGTCAAGCACTTTTTTACAAAAAATTCTAATCCGAAATATCTATACCGGCTTACTGTTGTCTGGAAGATTGCCCTGCATACTCTCCTTTTTCTTTGTGGCATTTCGCAGCAGCTTATAACAGGATGCTGCCACCGGCACTCCCAGCAGCATCCCCACAACGCCGCCAAGACCACTTCCGATAATAATGGCAGCCAGCACCCAGATTCCCGGAAGTCCAATCGAAGAGCCCACCACCTTCGGATAAATCAGGTTTCCCTCTACCTGCTGCAATATCACAAGGAAGATTAAAAATACAATCATCTGCTTTATGTCCACAGTGGCAATCATAAATGCCGCCAGAACCGCACCAATATAAGCGCCAAAAACCGGAATCAATGCTGTCAATCCTACCAGTGCCCCAATGGAACCGGCATATGGGAGCTTTAATATTGACATCCCAATGGTACACAGGGTTCCCAGAATCACTGCCTCCGTCACCTGCCCCACAATAAAGCTGGAAAAGCATTCGTGCACAATTCCCAGTACATATATGGTTTTTTCATAAAACGCTGTCTTCATAAAGGCTTTCATCATCCGATTGAGCTTTGAGCCGATATCTTCCTTACAGGCTAACACATACAGGCTGAAAATCAGCCCGATTACCACATTGGTCACAGCGCCCACAAAAGACCCCACAATCGTTGTTGCCGAGGTAAGGACACCCTTGGTTCCCGTCATCAGTCCCGCCGATACCTTATTAATAATATTTCCCCAGTCCAGCTCAATATTCTGCAGCTGCTTTTGTAATGCTGGCAGCTCATCCGACTTCTTAATCAGAAACTGAATCACATTCTGTAAAACATCCGGTACATCCTTCGAGATAACCACAAAGCATTCCACCACCTGTGGAATGACAAGATAAAGAACAAAGATTACAATTAAAATCAACAATGCAAGGGAAAGTACAATACAAACAGCCCTTCTCGATTTATTAATCCATTTATTCCGGCTCTTGGGAAAATAGATTTTTTCCAGCCGTACCATTAAAATATTCAGGACATATGCGATTATTCCTCCCAGTATCAGGGGATAAGCAACGGAAAACAGATTGCCTCCCCAACCCAAAATCACTTGAAAATGTATAACAATCAGGCATATTGCCGCAACAATCAATCCACACTGCGTAAACCGTTTTAAATCAAAATTTTTCAAAATAAAACCTCCCATACTTCTTAATTAAAACAAGAACAGTATACCGTATCAGGCAAAAAATTACAATCTTGAGTTTCCGCAAATTGTAATCCAAAAATGAATATAGTTTTCCAAAGTGCCA
>ENA-OZAB01000373-OZAB01000373.1-human-gut-metagenome-genome-assembly--contig:-NODE-373-length-27417-cov-6.104049_pt1 | contig 27417 bp, 30 predicted proteins | sample MGYA00243297_ERZ653491 | MGnify/ENA primary metagenome ERZ653491 (study PRJEB26926, sample SAMN06165154) | human gut metagenome | biome: ENVO:00009003; feature: ENVO:2100002; material: ENVO:00002003... | reverse complement strand
GCGTCAGATGTGTATAAGAGACAGGTGTTGTAGGAGACAGGCCGGATATCTTCGCATTTGCGGTGCAGCGCGGCATGTGCCTGCTTGTCACAGGCGGTATTCATCCGGGAGAAGCCGTGCTTAAAGAGGCGGAGAAAAACAGCGGTTGTGTTCTTGCCTCCGGTCACGACAGCTTTTCGGTGCTGCGTCAGATGTCCACGGGTCAGGACAATGTTCTGGGTCGTGATTTTGCTCTGGCTGGGGATTGGATGCGCACGCCGCCTTACCTATATTATAATGATATAGTGGCTGACTGGCACAGCATTTACAGGCCGATATTTTCACTCTGCTCCCGCTGTGCAGTTGTTGACGATGAGCTGTCTATCTGTGGAACGGTAGACGCCATACGCGCACTTGGATCTGCGCCTTCCAGAAAGATCTCCAGCCTTTATTTGGACGACTGTACCTGCTTTACGGCTGACGAGGACACCCCTATAGACGAGCTCGCAGGGAGAATGATAGCCGAAGGCTCTGCCGCCGCGTATATCACAAGGGACGGAACACTGCGCGGTGTTATAACCTCAAACGACCTTTTGCGCTATTACAGGAGCCGGCCTTCGGCGGCTTCGGCGACGCCCAGGCTGGAACTCGTAGAAGCTCCGGGAAAGTCAGGGCGCAGTGTGTATTCAACGCGATTGACGGAAAGCGGCTGCAGCGGTTTTCTGCCGGTCCTGTTGGAGGCTGCAAAGCAGCATTGCGCGTCCCTTGGTTATACGGCGTCCTTTGAAAACGGAAGTTTTTACTCGCTCGGAGGCGGAGAAGCGTCCGGAGACCTGATGGTTTCCTGTGAGCAGTTGAGAAGTGTTAAAAACGGGGTAGCATTGTACGTTGAAATATATGACGAAGCTACGCGATATGCGGGCTGTGTTCTCAGCGCCGTGTTTATTGCAGAGTGAAGGGGGAAGAAATATGTTCATGCTTACGGAGGCCCAGTTGGCACTCAAAAGAGAGGTACGCGCTTTTGTTGACAGCGAGATAACTCCGCATACGTCGGAACTTGATAGAACCGGCGTGTATCCGCGGGATATAATCCGCAAGATAAGCGAACACGGCTGGTGTGCCTTGCCGTTCCCAAAGGAGCTTGGCGGCGCAGGCCTTGGCGCAATTGAAGGCGCCATCTTCCTTGAGGAACTTTCAAAGGGACTATGTTCTTTGGGCTTTGTCATGTGCGCGCACATGTTCCAATGCTGCTATGCGCTCCGCAACGCGGTAAGTGAGAGCCAGGCGCAGGAGTGGCTTATCCCTGCCATTGCCGGCAAGAAAATACTTACCCTTGCTTTGAGCGAGGAGCGAGGCGGTTCAGAAGCACTGGGCATTGACGCCGTGGCAGTTCGCCAACCGGATGGTTGGCTGCTCAACGGCAAAAAATGTTGGATAACAAATGCCGGCATTGCCGATGGATATATTGTAGGCACCAAGACGGGTACGAGCAATCGCAGCCGCAGCGTGAGCCTGTTTTATGTGGACGCAGGTTGGGAAGGCGTTACAGTCACACACCAGGAGGATATGATAGGCCTGAACAATTCGCCTATAGGGACGGTGACTTTCGACAATTGCCACCTGCCGCCGGAGGCGCTTATCGGAAGCGAGAATGGAGGCTATAAGGCGCTGAAGGATGCGCTGAACTGTGGCCGTCTGGCTCTGGCCGCTGTCGCTATCGGGACAGCTCAGTCCGCGTTCGAACATGCTGTTGAGTATTCCGGCAGACGCGGCAGCTTCGACAGAACTATTTCGTCCTATCAGGGCGTGTCCTTCCCAATAGCCGAGATGTACACGAACATAAGCGTCGCACGCAATATGCTATACCATGTTGCGGCGATGACGGAGGCGGGCGAGCGCACCACCATGGAGATCGCTGCGCTCAAGCTCTTTGCAACGGAGATGTGCCAAAAGACCTGCCAGGACGCTGCGCTCATCCACGGCAGCCGCGGATATGCTGCGCACAGTCCGACGGAACGTTTGCTGCGCGACGCACAGCTGCTGACTGTAGCAGAGGGCACATCGCAAATATGCAAGGTGGCCATATCTAACGGAATATACAACACTGCGATAAATGACCTTATGCCATAATGGCTCATTACTCAAACCGCCCCCGGAAGCCGGGGGCGGCTTTTTGTTGCCGTAACAAGAAAAGCAGGACCGCATACAATGATACAGGTACGTTGAAAGTGCCGAAATTCCTCTTGAAACCATGGTGAAGGGAGTAAGCATATGCGGAAGTGCAACAACTCAGACTGGCGCGACAAGCTCGAGTGCTGCGATATGAACGTGATAAAACCCTGCGATCACGATTGCAATTGCACGCGAGGCTGCGGCCATGTCTGCTGTGTAAGCGGTCCCACAGGGCCCACGGGCGCTACCGGCGTGACCGGTGCAACAGGGCCCACAGGCGCGCGAGGCGCTACTGGTCCCACAGGCCCTGCCGGACCTACTGGTCCCACCGGCGCTGCTGGCCCCACCGGCCCCACCGGAGCTGTGGGCCCGACCGGACCTACCGGCCCCACAGGCGCTACCGGCGCCGGCATAGACACGATAGAGCAGTTCGTTGCGGGAACGCCGTATTCTATCGGCGACCTCGTGTATTACAGCGGAGCGCTCTATGACGTAAATACGAATAACCCCACCGGTACGCCCGGCACCTCGCCGGATTTCACGCTGGTGACTGTGACCGGTCCTACGGGTGCTACCGGCGCTACCGGTTCTATCGGCCCCACTGGTCCCACCGGTCCGACCGGCCCGACTGGAGCTACTGGCGCGACGGGCGCAACCGGCCCGAGCGGCACTGGTCCGACCGGCCCGACTGGCCCGACTGGTCCCACCGGCGCGACGGGCGCAACCGGCCCGAGCGGCACCGGTCCGACCGGCCCGACAGGTCCCACTGGTCCCACCGGCGCGACAGGCGCAACCGGCCCGAGCGGCACGGGACCCACTGGTCCGACTGGCCCCACTGGTCCCACCGGCGCTGCGGGCGCCACCGGCCCGACTGGCCCGAGCGGTACTGGCCCGACTGGTCCCACAGGCCCCACCGGTGACACCGGCGCCGAAGGTCCGACCGGTCCTACTGGTCCTACGGGTCCTACTGGTCCCGAGGGAGCTGCTGGTGCCGAGGGAGCTACCGGCCCGACCGGTCCCACCGGCCCGAGCGGAACCGGTCCCACCGGTCCTACTGGTCCCACGGGAGCGGAAGGTGAAGAAGGCCCGACCGGTCCCACAGGCCCGACCGGAGATACGGGCGCGGAAGGCCCGACCGGCCCGACGGGTCCCACTGGTCCGACCGGCCCGAGCGGCGGTGCTGTGCTCAGGGCTGCGGCTGCGGTATCAGACGCGACCGGGACCGGAGACATCGTGACCCAGTTCAACCAGCTGCTTGCCAACCTGCGCAGCGTCGGCATCCTGTCTGAGTGATATGGAAGAGAGGACGGCCACTGTGCCGTCCTCATTTTAAGATGGGAGGGGCAAATGAAGGTATACGTCTATGCCATCTGTAAAAATGAGAGCAAATTTGCTAAGCGTTGGATGGAATCCATGTCCGAGGCAGACGGAGTGTACGTTCTCGATACTGGTTCAGAGGACGACACTGTCCAGTTGCTGCGTGAAGCAGGCGCAGTTGTGGAGATCCAGGAGTTCAAGCCCTGGCGCTTCGACACAGCGCGCAACCGCTCGCTTGAGATGGTGCCGGAGGACGCGGACGTCTGCGTCTGCACGGACCTTGATGAACTCTTTCATCCGGGCTGGCGCGCTCTGGTGGAGGCCGCCTGGAAGCCGGACACGACCCGCGCGGCCTACCGCTACACCTGGAACTTCAACCCCGACGGCTCCGAGGGCTTTGTCTTTTGGCTCAACAACATGCATGAGCGCCGAGGATACCGCTGGACACATCCGGTCCATGAGGTGCTGGAGCGCACGGACGGCCTGTACACCAATCAGATATACATAGAGGGCATACAGCTCGACCACCATGCCGACGACACTAAACCGCGCAGTCAATATCTACCACTGCTCGAGATGTCTGTGGCCGAGTGTCCGAATGACGACAGAAACATGCACTATCTGGGCCGGGAATACTATTTTTACCGCCGCTGGGAGGATGCTATCCGCACCCTCGAGCATCATCTCCAAATGCCCAGCGCGACCTGGGCGGATGAACGCTGCGCGTCCATGCGATATATTGCCCGCTGTCAGAATGCCCTGGGGAGGAAAGATGAAGCAAAACGCTGGCTCTGGCGCGCAATAGGAGAGGCACAACACCTGCGCGAGCCCTATCTGGACATGGCCAAGGTGCTTTATGAGGAGAAGGACTGGGATGGCCTGGTCCATATGTGCCGGACGGCGCTGCGCATTACGGAGCGCCCAAAAACCTATATCTGCGAGGCGGAATCCTGGGGCAGCCGCCCATATGACTATCTCTCACTAGGCCTGTACTATACAGGCAGGCCGAAGGAGGCGCTTGATGCAGTGCGTAAAGCCATTGAACTGTCCCCGACGGAAGAACGCTTGAGAGTGAACGAAAAGTTTATGCTGGATGCGATATAGGTGCGGGCAACAAAGCCCGCACCGTCGTATGCACTTATCTAAAAAACACTTGACCGCGACGTCGATGTCTGTTAGAATATATGCACAGGTTAGTTATGACTAATCATTCGAATGATGAGAGCGGCGTGATGCCGTCAACTTTTTTGGACAAAGGTTAGTATACACTAACCACGTGAAAGGTGATGAATATGAGCGTAGTGATAGTAGGCGGAAACGAGTGTATGGCGGGCCAGTATGAGAGCATCTGCCGTGAGCATGGCTGCAAGGCGAAAGTGTTTACAAAAGAGAACGGATCTTTGAGAAAAAAGGTTGGAACGCCCGATCTGCTGATACTTTTTATCAGCACCGTATCTCACAAGATGGCTTTGAGCGTCATACAGGAGGCAAAGAAGAACCGGGTGCCTGTGGCGAGAGTGATGACCAGTAGTGGTTCTGCACTCAGGGCGGCGCTCACCGAGCACTGCGCTGCGGTGTGAGGCGTTATCATGGCGCCGTTGGAGAAGTATATAGTTGAACAGTGTGCGCCCACGCTTGCGAGTCTAAAAACCGGCACGCTTTTCTGCGTTGACACAGAGGAGCCGGACGAACTGCTGAGGCAGATCGGCCTGTGGGACTGTGAGCTGAGACCTAAGGGCGTTTCAATAACATTGTTGAGGTTACGCGGCAGGCGCGCGCTGGTATATATGTACCGGCGTACTCAGTTGAGGCGCGACCTGTCGGAGACAGGAGCGGCGGAGCTTCTTCAAAGCTTGGGCTACGTTATGGCGGAACCGGAACAGGCCCTGACGCGGCTCAGGGAACGCCTGAGCGGGGAGGAGTTCCCGCACGAGATAGGGCTTTTCCTGGGGTATCCGCTCTGCGACGTAATGGGCTTTATCCGCAACCGGGGACAGAACAGCAAACTTACGGGATGGTGGCAGGTATACGGCGACGCGGAGGCAGCGGAACTCACCTTTGCGCGTTTCAGGAAGTGCCGGGACGTTTATGCCAGGCTCTGGAGCGCGGGGAGGTCGGTGCAGCAGCTAACGGTCTGCGCCTGAACAATACAAGGAAAAGAGGAACGGCAAATGAGCAAAATAGCGGTAGTATACTGGAGCGGTACGGGCAACACCGAGGCCATGGCAAACAGCGTCCTCTCCGGGGCAAAGGCCGCAGGAGCGCAGGCGGAGCTCTTCACAGCCTCCGAATTCGGAGCGGAGAAGTTGGCTCAGTATGACGCGGTGGCCTTTGGTTGCCCTGCGATGGGCGCAGAGCAGTTGGAAGAGGACGAGTTCGAGCCCATGTTCAGCTCCTGCAAGACGGGACTGAAGGGCAAGCGCATAGCCCTCTTCGGCTCCTACGGATGGGGAGACGGCGAGTGGATGCGCTCCTGGGAGACGACGGCAAAGGGCTATGGCGCACAGCTCGCCGCCGGCAGCGTTATCTGCGCCGACGCACCGGATGAAGAGGCGCGGTCTGCCTGCGAATCCCTTGGGAAAACGCTGGCATAAAAATACATAACAGAAAGGCACCCGCGCCGAAGAAGTGCAGACGCGGGTGCTTTTGCGCTTGACGTAAGTTTGTACTAGTTTGCCTGCGCGCCGGGCTGGAGCGCCTGCTCTATTGCCGCAAGCTACGCAGCTGGCTGCTCACAGCCTGCTTTGCCATTGGGGACAGGCTCTGTTACAGGCGACTGAAACCCTGGCTCGAGGGCAGAGCGCCAGAAACGCAAAAGGAGAGGGAAGCTCCCCTCTCCTTTTGCTGTCATAGTGCCGTTCCGCCGGCGACGTGCTCCTTGAGCTTTTCAAAGGTCTCAGCGCTTATCACATGTTCTATGCGGCAGGCGTCCTCCGCAGCCGTCTCCGGGCTGACGCCCATGTGCATCAGCCAGTTGGAAATCAGTGTATGGCGTTCGTATATTTTCTCTGCGATCTCGCGGCCCTTATCCAAAAGTGTTATAAACCCGTCCTTGTCCATCTCGATGTAGCCGTTAGTTCTGAGATTTTTCATGGCCACGCTGACGCTTGGTTTGGAAAAGGACAGCTCATTTGCTATGTCTATTGAGCGGACATTGCCCTGGCGGTTGTGAATCATGAGTATGGCTTCGAGGTAGTTCTCCGCCGACTCCTGGATCTTCAATGCTTTGTCACCTCGCTTACGGTTCTCTATTGCTGTTAAACATCTTAACACATTATTGAGGCCTATATCAAGTGCGAAAACGCGGTTGACAATTTGTGCAGGGCGGGATATATTCAAATTTGTATGGATGGGAGGATATAAATGTTCAAGCTGCTGAAAACCGAAGGCCGCGCGCGGCGCGGCGAATTTACCTGCCCGCACGGTACGGTGCAGACACCTGTGTTCATGAACGTAGGTACCCAGGGCGCGATAAAGGGTGCGCTCTCGGCGCGGGACCTGAGAGATATCGGCTGCCAGATTGAGCTGTCGAACACCTATCACCTGCACGTCCGTCCTGGAGACGAGCTCATAAAGTCCCTCGGCGGGCTGCACAGGTTCATGACCTGGGACGGACCTATCCTGACAGACAGCGGAGGGTTTCAGATATTTTCCCTTGCCGAGCTGCGGAAGATAGGAGAGGACGGCGTGCGCTTCAATAGCCATGTGGACGGCCGACATATTTTCATGGGGCCGGAGGAGAGCATGAGGATACAGTCAAACCTCGGCTCGGATATAGCTATGGCCTTCGACGAGTGCATCAAGATACCCTCGCCCTATGAATATGTCCGCCAGAGCTGCGACAGGACGGCCCGCTGGCTTGAGCGCTGCAGAAAAGCCCTTACGGAGTATAACTCTGAGCCGGACGCTGTGAACCCCGGCCAGGTGCTCTTCGGCATAAACCAAGGCGCCGTGTTCCATGACCTGCGCATTGAGCACATGAAGAAGATCGCGGAGCTCAACCTGCCGGGCTACGCCATAGGCGGCCTCGCGGTGGGCGAGACGGCGCAGGAGATGTACGACACCATCGAGGCCGTGGAGGAATACATGCCGAAGGACAGGCCGCGGTATCTGATGGGCGTGGGTACGCCGGGCAACATCATAGAATCCGTGTGGCGCGGCGTGGACTTTTTTGACTGCGTTATGCCCGCACGCAACGGACGGCATGGGCATCTTTTCACTTGGGACGGGATCATCAATATAAAAAACGCAAAGTATGAGAGGGATGAGGGACCCATATCGCGCGACTGCGATTGCCCCGTGTGCCGCAGGTATTCGAGAGCATATGTGCGGCATCTCTTCAAGGCGGAGGAGATGCTGGCCATGCGCTTTGCCGTCACGCACAATCTCTGGTTTTATAACGACCTCATGTGCAGGATACGCAAAGCCCTGGAGGAGGGCAGCTTTGCCGGGTTCCGGGAACGGTACGCGAATATTTTGGATAAGAGGATATAATTATCTTGCATTTAGGGGAATATGAGGTTATAATTGACATGTTGTATATTTTCCAGGTTGGAGGGTGTAAAAATGTTTTTTAATCTCCTGACTTCAGACGCGGCCGCGGCAGGCGGGCTCGGCGGGATGTCGTCGATCCTGTTCCTCGTCATCATCTTCGTGGTGTTCTACTTCTTCCTTATTCGTCCTGAGAATAAGAGAAAGAAAAAACTCACCGAGATGCGCAACAACATCACGATAGGCGACGAGATCGTGACCATCGGCGGCATAATGGGCAAGGTAGTCCAGGTCACTGAGGACACCATCACCTTTGAGACCGGCGAGGACCGCGTTCGTATGCAGGTGACGAAGTGGGCTATCTCTACCAACGTCCGCGAGGAGAAGCAGAAGGCCGCACAGCAGGCTGCTGCCGCGAAGTCTAAGGGCAAGAAGAATGCTGCCAAGACTGCTGGTGAGGAAAACAGCATAGATGAGGGCAAGGGCGAATAAAAGCCTGTCATCAAAATTTCCCCGGAGCAATAGGATGTACCAAACATCCGTTGCTCCGGGGATTTTATTTTGGGGAGGCCTGAGTATGACTTCAACGCCAACTGAGAGGAGAGGGAAGAGGAGGCAGAGACTTAAATGGTATCTGTTTGGCCCGGTTACAGGTTTGATCGCCATAGCGGCGATAGGATACGCTTGCGCTGTGCTGCTGGAACGTCAGGTATTTCCTGCCAGCACTTTGGAAATGCTGACCATAGCCAGCGTATTCCTTGGTTCGACTTTAGGAGGAATAGCCGCCGCAAAACGGCGGGGCGCCTCGGCACTTGAAGCGGGGGGGCTCAGTGGCGCCGTGCTTGCGATATTGGTGGTGTTGGTAGCGCTGGTCGCTCCGGGTGAGGGGCCGGCAACAGCAACGTGCCTGCGCTTCGTTATAGCTGCTGTAGCGGGCGGCGCATTCGGCGGCGCACTGTGTTTGGACAGAGGCCGGGCAAAACGACGAAAGAAGAGATACTCGAGGCGATAATACAGAGAGTATAATTTTGACCAGGTAGACATAATACTTCAATGATTACCAAGATGTTGTTGCAAAGGCGAGCAATTTGCACTAAATGCTGTGACTAAGCTTGTGTTTACAGGCATTTCCGAGAGGGGAGGTGAACGCAGTTTACATAATACAGTTAACATAATACTTAGGCATAATTCACAAATTTACACTTATTTTGACAAAGGACTTGATTACTGATGGAATTTGTATTATATTGTGCCTACTCGGATTATGTAAATTGCAGAAATATCCCCATCAGATTTAAGGGGCTTTCCGAGTGAAGGCGGCGCAGCAGTTTGCACGGATAGATATCTCGCGGCTGATACGTCAGAGTGGGGAACTGCTGATGTTGCTTGTTCTATGCGTGGCGTTTGTCGGCGGTGCGGCAGCGGGGTCATCGCTCAGTTCGGGCGAGTTTTCCAGCGCCGAGAACGTCCTCAGCAGCAGCGGAGAGATATATGGCTACGATAGCTTTCTGGGTCTGCTCTTTTCCTGCTCAAAGTACCACTTGCTGGTATTGCTCTTGTCCACATCGCTTTTCGGCGTTGCGCTGATACCGGTGGCGCTGGCTTTCCGGGGTTTTGTGCTTGCATGCACAGCGGCATATATAGCTTCGGCTTATCCGGAGCAGGGAGTCGCGCTGACCCTTGTAGTACTGGGGCTGCCCTCGCTGCTTACCGTGCCTGGGTTGTTTATCGTGGCGTTTGACGGGGCCTGCTTTTCTTCAAGGCTGTTGGCGCAGTATGTTCGTCGTCCAGTTTCGCCGCGCTATTCCCGTGGGGAGAATAGGCTGTTGGCTGTTGCAGTTATGTTGATCCTGGCTGCGGCTGTGGAGCACTTTCTTGTTCCGCAGCTCGTAAAACTTTTGATTTAATGGGGAAAGGGGGAGTAGGCTTGCAGGCTTCCGTTTGTCTAGAGGAATTTGAAAACTACCTGATGAACGTGAAGAAGGCGTCTGTCAACACCCTCTCTTCATATGTCCGCGATGTCAGGCAGCTAAATGACTACCTGGTTCTTCACGAGCTGCCGGAGCTCACGCACGTCAACGGGGAGATACTGGCCGACTATATCAACTGGCTCAGGCGCAGCGGAAAGTCGTCCGCAACCGTGTCGCGCTGCATAGCCTCACTCAAGTGCTTTTATGCGCGGATGCAGGACATCGGTGCCATAAGGCACAACCCGGCGGTAAAGCTCATGCCGGAGAAGTCCGTTCAGAAATTGCCGCAGATCCTGACAAACAGGGAAGTGGACCTGCTACTGGAGCAGCCTGATTGCTCGGACATGAAAGGCTACCGCGACAGAGCCATGCTCGAGCTTCTCTACGCCACGGGCATAAGAGTAAGCGAGCTTATTTCGCTAGAGATGTCTGACGTTAACATACCGGCCGGTTTCATCCGCTGCCGCGGCAAGGAGAAGGAAAGAATCATCCCGCTTTATCCGAAGGCAATAAAAGCCCTTGCGGAATATGTGGAATTCATACGTCCCCAGATGATCGCCTCGCCGGATGAGCAGACTCTGTTCGTGAACGTCAGCGGCGAGAAGATGAGCCGTCAGGGCTTCTGGAAGATAGTAAAGACCTATCAGAACAAAGCGCATATCGATAAACAGATCACGCCGCATACACTCAGGCACAGCTTCGCGGCGCACCTGCTTGAAAACGGCGCGGACCTGCGCTCAATTCAGGAAATGCTGGGCCATGCGGACATCTCTTCCACCCAGATGTATTCGCATCTGGTGAAAAAGCAGCTCAAGGACGTATACAACAAAGCCCATCCGAGGGCTTGATGTAAAAAAGAGAGGATGCAAAACCGGCGCGGACAGGACCGCGCCGGTTTTGTGCGTTGCGCATATATGCGCGGCATGTTAAAATAGGTGCCGAGAGGGGGCGCGCCTGTGAAAAGACCGGAAATGATGATTTTCGACTACGGACATACATTATGCTATGAGCCGGAGCAGGACTATCTGCGCGGATGGCGCGCCGCCATGGAGCACGCTGTGGCAAATCCGCGCGGCATCATGCCCGAGCAGCTGTATGAGTACAGTCGTAAGGTTTACTCAGACCTTTTCAGGCAGATGCGTCCTCTGGAACTTGAGACAGACGGATTGAAGCTGGACGAGTGCATTTTTGACGCGCTGGGCCTGAGCTTTGACGTCACGATGCGGGAGCTCGAATACATACGCTGGTGCGCGACGGAGCCGATTTTTCCAATGGAGGGCATTGAGGATTTCCTGGCTCTCTGTGCCGAGCTTGGTATCAGGACGGGCGTAATAAGCAACCTGTCGTTTTCAGGCCCGACGCTTGTAAGAAGGATTAATGAATGCCTGCCCTTTCACAGGTTCGAGTTCATTGTGGCGTCAAGCGAGTGCGTGTTCAGAAAGCCCTCGGAGCACATATTCAGACGTGCGCTGGGACTTGCGGGGTTGGATGCGGCCTCCTGCTGGTTCGCAGGGGACGATGTGGAGTGCGACGTGGAGGGTGCGGCGAGATCGGGCCTGTATCCCGTGTGGTTCAAGTGTCCACTGAAGTGTACATACAAACCCGAAGCTCCGCATACGCCGAGGTGCGAGTACCTGAAGATCGCGTCATGGGCGGAGCTCGGTGAGATACTGCGCGGCCTTGAATAAGGAGCGCATTTGTGATAAAATGTAGCGTTGAAGGTGGACGGTAAATGCGTATCCTTGGCATAGACCCCGGCATTGCCATAGTCGGATTCGGCGTAGTGGATTCGGACCGGGGAAAACACAGCTTTGTACGCTGCGGAGTCATAACAACGCCGGCAGGGACAAGCCTGTCCAGCCGGCTGGACCGCATATACGCGGACATGGGCGAGGTCATAAGGACCTTTAAGCCGGATGTGGCGGCGATTGAAGAGCTGTTTTTCAATACAAATATAACTACCGGCATCTCCGTGGCACAGGGCAGGGGGGTCATTCTACTGGCCTGTTATCATGCGGGGCTGCCGGTGTTCGAGTACACGCCCCTGCAGGTAAAGCAGGCAGTGGTAGGCTATGGGCGAGCGGAGAAGAGCCAGGTCATAGACATGGTCAAGCGAATACTCTCGCTCAAGTCTGCGCCAAAGCCGGATGATGCGGCGGACGCTGTGGCAATAGCGCTCTGCCACGCGAGGAGTTCCACCTCGTTGATGGCGGGGATGACGGGAGGAAACGTATGTTCTACCATTTAGACGGGAAGGTGGCCGAACTGGGCCAGGGCATGGCCGTCATTGACTGCAACGGAGTGGGATACCTCGTTAATACCAGCCTGACCACACAGTCCAGGCTCAAGGTCGGGGAGAGGTCAAAGTTGTATATCTCCGAGAGCGTTAGGGAGGATGCCTTTGAGCTTTTCGGTTTTGCTACTAAGAGCGAGAAGCGCAGCTTCGACTTGCTGATCGGCGTATCTGGCGTAGGTCCTAAGGCGGCGCTTTCGATACTGTCGGCATACACGCCCGAGGCGCTTGCAATGGCCATACTGTCCGGTGACGAAAAGGCGTTGACGGTGGCCCCGGGAATAGGCAAGAAGATAGCTCAGCGTGTCATACTCGAGCTCAAGGACAAGCTCGCAAAGGAGAGCGGTGACTTTGAGCTGCCAATGAAGTCGGGCGCGCCCGTTGCAGTGGGGGACGGTAAGCTCTCGGACGCTGCAGCGGCGCTGGCGGTGCTCGGCTATGGTCCCGCAGAGATAAACGTCGCGCTCAAGGGCGTGGACGTAGCACCGCTGACAGTCGAAGAGATAATCAAGGCGGCGCTGAAGAACATGATGAAGTGAGGTGAACGCGCATGAGCATCAGCTTTTCCGGGGATCCCGGCGAGCAGGTCATAACCTCGACGAGCATCCTGCCGGAGGACACGGGCGAAGTGTCTTTGAGGCCAAGGTCGCTGTCTGATTACATCGGGCAGGAGAAGGTCAAAGAGAACCTCAGCGTGTTCATAAAGGCGGCGAAGATGCGCGGCGAACCGCTTGACCACGTGCTGCTCCACGGCCCTCCGGGCCTCGGCAAAACGACACTGGCGGCGGTCATTGCAAACGAGATGGGAGTCAACATGCGCATAACCTCCGGGCCTTCGATAGGGAAGGCGGGGGACCTGGCCGCGCTGCTGACCAACTTGCAGGAAAATGACATACTTTTCGTTGACGAGATACACCGCTTGGACAGGATGGTCGAGGAAATACTCTATCCGGCGATGGAGGACTACGCCATCGACATCATCATCGGCAAAGGACCGTCCGCCAACTCCATAAGACTGGAGCTGCCGCGCTTTACACTGATTGGCGCGACGACGCGCTCTGGCCAGCTGACGGCTCCGCTGCGGGACAGGTTCGGCGTAGCGCTGCGGCTGGAGCTCTATACTACGGATGAGCTCATGCGCATCGTTACGCGCAGCGCCGGCATCCTTGACATCGAGATTGAGCCGGAGGGCGCAAGGGAGATTGCCTCGCGCTCGCGCGGTACGCCGAGAATAGCTAACAGAATGCTGAGACGCGTGCGGGACTTCGCACAGGTGAACGCGGGCGGCGTGATAACCAAGGAAGTCGCGGACGACGCGCTTTTGAGACTTGAGGTGGACCGAGAGGGCCTTGACGCACTGGACAGGAGGATGCTGCGCAGCATAATCGAGTTTTACGGCGGCGGCCCAGTGGGCTTGGAGACGCTTGCTGCAACGATAAACGAAGAAGCCGTCACGCTGGAGGATGTATATGAGCCTTATCTGCTGCAGCAAGGCTATCTGACCAGAACTCCGAGGGGAAGATGCGTCACGAGGCGGGCATATGAGCACCTTGGATTAGAGCTTCCGGGTCATATTCAGGAGCAAATGGAACTCTGATACCTTTAAATGGCACTTCAATGGGTGCGCTGAGAAAAAAATATTGAGAATCGGCTATAAAATCGACAAATTGTCTTGACTTTCCAAAAGTTTGTAATATAATCTGTAATCAGGTTGCAATATGATTGATTATACTAATTATACAGATTCTGAACTGAGGCAGCTTGCGGTCGCGGGAGATACAGCGGCCGAGGAAGAGCTGATAGAGCGATATGCCAAACTTGTGCGTGTCTGTGCAAGGCCCTACTTTTTAGCGGGTGGGGACAGCGAGGACTTGATGCAGGAGGGCATGTTGGGGCTTTTGTCCGCCATCCGGAACTATGATGAATCAGGCGGAGCTTCATTCAGGACCTTTGCAGAGATATGCATACGCAACCGCGTGCTTGAGGCCGTAAAGGCGGCCTCCCGCAAGAAGCACGAACCGCTCAATGACGGAGTGTCACTGGAATACATCATCCTCTCCGAAGAATCCCGTCTCGGCCCTGCGTCGCAGCAGGCGATATTCAGGCGCGCACCTGAGGAACAGGTTCTGGCCAGAGAGAGCGAAAAAGAGTTCTATTCCACGTTTTCGCGGTGTTTGTCCGTTTTTGAGACCAAAGTACTTTTCCACTACCTTGAGGGCGAGCCGTATAGGCGAATAGCCGAGGCCGTCGGCAGTTCGGAAAAGTCCGTAGACAACGCCGTGCAGCGAATTCGCCGCAAGCTGGCGAGACAACCTTTCCCAGGCGACATCAGCAGGAGCTGAACGCAATATTAGCCGAGAGGCAAGAATCATCAATCAAAAGAGAGGGTACAAAATGTTTGAAGACAAAGTCCTAGTGTGCAAAGAGTGCGGCCAGGAGTTCGTGTTCTCCGCCGGTGAGCAGGAGTTCTACGCCGAGCGCGGCTTCCAGAACGAGCCCCAGCGCTGCAAGCCCTGCCGCGACGCCCGCAAGAATGCGGCCCGTGGTCCCCGTGAGTTCTTCACCGCTGTTTGCGCCATGTGCGGCGGCGAGGCGAAGGTTCCCTTCGAGCCCAAGTCCGACCGTCCCGTGTACTGCAGCGAGTGCTTTGCCAAGATCCGCGAGCAGCAGAGCAACGCCTGAACTGTATGAGCAGTGAAACGATTGGGACACTATATAGCGTCCCAATCGTTTTAATATTTACAGCAAATTTTAAACGGAGGAACAGCAATGTTTGAGATCACCAAGGAGACGATGATATCCGAGATCCTCGAGAACGCGCCCCAGGCTATGCCGGCGTTCCAGGCCATCGGAATGCACTGCATGGGATGCGCGCTCGCCAGTGGAGAAACGCTCGAGCAGGCCTGCTACGCGCATGAGGTAGACCCGGACCAATTCCTCAAGGAGCTCAAGGCATATCTTGCAATGTTTTGAAAGGGAAAGCCGGTGAAAACCGGCTTTTTTTAATACGCATATGGACAGAGTAAAACTTACGCCGCGGCTGCTGACCGCGGCTCAACTCGCAGGGGACTGCCGTTTTGCCGTGGACGTTGGAACGGACCATGGACGCCTGGCGGTATGGCTCCTGCAAAACGGCGCGGCGGAGCGCGTGGCGGCTACTGACATACGCAGAGGACCGCTCTCGAGCGCCATGGCCACAGCCAGGGAGTATGGCCTTGAGGACCGCATCCGCTTTGAGCTCTGCGACGGCCTGAACTTTGAAGGCGCGTCTGAGGCTGACGCCGTGGTGATAGCCGGTATGGGCGGGGAGACTATTGAGGGAATATTGCGCCGTGCTCCCTGGACGTTGGACGGCGCGCGGCTCGTGCTGCAGCCGCAGTCCAAGTTGGATGAGCTGTGTCTCTGGCTTCGCCTTTCCGGCTACGGAATAGAGACTGCAAGGCTGGCCGCGGAGGGCGACAGGCTGTATGTCGCGCTGCTGGTGCGCGGTGGTTGGTCTGATCTGCTTTTTGCCGAGGACGCGCTCAGGGCAGCTTCAGACCCGCTTTTGATCCGCTGGCTGGATGCGAGGACGGAAACTGAGAGGCGCGCTCTCAGGGGCATGGAGAGCGCTGTGGAAAGGCGAGACACGACCAGCCGCCGCATGACGCTGGATCGTCTGGCCTCGCTCAGAAAGGAGCTTTGAATGACGAAGGTAAGCGATATTTTCGCAAAGCTGAACGAACACGCTCCGGTGGAGCTCAAAATGGGCTTTGACAACGTTGGCCAGCTGGCCGGGCGCTCGGGCAGGACAGTGGATCGGGTGCTGGTGTCGCTGGACATTACGGACGCGGTGATAGAGGAGGCGCGGACGATGGGCGCGCAGCTCATAGTCTCACATCACCCGCTGACCTTTGAGGGGCTCAAGCGCGTGACGGACGCCGGCGCGACGGAGCGCAAGTTCCTCTCCATCATCGAGGGCGGTATCTCCGCTATCTGTATGCACACAAATCTCGACGCGGCCGAAGGCGGAGTAAATGACGCGCTGGCCGCGGCGTTGGGCGCGAAGGTACTGGATAAGCTCAATAAGGAGGAGAACGTGAGCCGTCTCTGCGAGCTGCCTGAGGAGCTGAGTTTTGCAGAATTTCTGAAACTCGTCAAGGACCGGCTCAGTGCTAACGGACTGAGGTACGCAGGATCGGAGCGGAACGTGAAACGGCTCGGCCTCTGCGGTGGCGCGGGCGCAGGAGACCTGGACCTCGCCATAGCCTCCGGCTGCGATACTTTCCTCACCGCGGACGTGAAGCATCACCAATTCATCCAAGCCAACGAGGATGGAATCAACCTGGTGGATGCGGGCCATTTTTCAACGGAGAATGTTGTGGTCCCCGTACTTCAACGCTGGCTTAATGAGGATTTCCCGGATCTGGATGTCAGGATCTCCTCCCACACCCAGCCCGAGCGGTTTTACATTTGAGACAATCTTAATCCCATCTTAAACATTAGCCCTCTTTTATCTTAAACGCAATCTGAGCTACAATGTACCCGTGAGGTGAGGATATGGCAAACATTCTGATTTGCGACGACGACGTGGATATCGTCTCCGCGCTCAAGATCTACCTGTCGAACGAGGACTACAAGATATACACCGCGTTCACGGGGAAGCAGGCGTTGGACTGCGTGCGGGAGCATGATATTGACCTCGTGCTCATGGACGTCATGATGCCAGAGATGGACGGCATCGAGGCAACGGCGAAGCTCAGGGAGGAGTACAACATTCCGGTCATCCTGCTCACGGCAAAGAGCGAAAGCTCCGACAAGGTGCTCGGCCTCAACGTCGGCGCGGACGACTACGTGACCAAGCCCTTCGACCCAGTCGAGGTACAGGCCCGCGTGCGGAGCCAGCTGCGGCGCTATACGCGCCTCGGCGGCCAAGTAAAGCGCGAGCAGCCGAAGGATACCATCACCATCGGTGGCGTGGAGCTCAATGACGCCGAAAAGTCCGTCACCGTAGACGGCGAGCCCGTGCAGCTCACGCCCATTGAGTACAACATCCTCAAGCTGCTCATGCGCAACCCGAACCGCGTGTTCTCGTCCACCCAGATATACGAGCTCGTCTGGAACGAGAACGCCTACGGTTCCGAGAGCGCCGTCGCAGTCCATATCCGCCACCTCAGGGAGAAAATCGAAATTAACCCCAGCGAGCCGCGCTACATAAAGGTCGTCTGGGGCCAGGGCTACAAGATGGAGGGCAAAAAGTGATGGACGACGAACTCATACCCGTCGAGACTGAAAAACCGCCAAAGGAGCGCGTGAAGCTCACGCACAGCTTCTGGGCCAAAGTCGGCGCTGTCGTGCTGCTGTATGTGTTCCTGCTCGGCCTGGCTATATGTGTTGCCTGCTTTGCAGCAAACGTGGCCGGTTGGGGAGACGCAGAATATGTCCAAAAATATGTGATCAATGAGCTGGACTTTACTGACCCCAGTGCGATGACCCTTACACGGATCATATGGAATGTATCCACATTCTGCGGAGCCAGCGCTTATGTCGGCACTCTGTGCATACTGCTGGCCCTGGCCTGCCTAATCTTCCTGTTCTGCGCTGCTGGACACAGAAAGAGAGAGACTGAGCCTAGGCTGAACCAGCTTGACCGCATCCCGCTCGACCTCTACGCAGCCGCCGCCGTGGGTGCATGCATACTGCTCATATTCGTGATCGGGGATTTGCTGCGCTGGAATATGCCCAGCGGATATGCCGCCATAATGCAGATGGTTTTCATCTTCGCTTTCATTGGTTGCGCATCTTTTGGACTTGTGCTGGCACTGCTGCTGAGCTTCGCCACGCGCGTCAAATGCGGCAAGTGGTGGCGAAACACCGTAATTTATCGCGTGCTGCGCCTCATCTGGCGCGCAGTCAAGGCCGTCTGGCACGGCATAGGCCGCCTTGGGCGCATGATACCCATTGTCTGGCGCACGGCTCTCATCATGCTGGGGCTGTATATCATCGGGTTCATACTCTTTATACTGATGTATGACGAAAGCGGAGGCTGGCTGCTCGTGGGGCTTCTCTTCTCCATCGTCATCTACGCCGCGGCCATCTTCGGCGCGTGGCAGATGAAGGGCATCAAAAAAGCCGGACAGCAGCTGGCCGAGGGCAAGTTTGACGAGAAGATAGACACCAAGCATATGTACTGGGAGTTCAAATCCCACGCCGAGAACCTCAACAGCATCGGCGACGGCCTTGCAAAAGAAGTCGCGCAGCGCATGAAGTCCGAGCGGCTCAAGACCGAGCTGATAACGAACGTCTCGCACGATATCAAAACCCCGCTGACGTCCATCATCAACTACGCCGACCTGCTGCAGAAGGCAAAGACCGAGGAGGAGCGCGCCGAATACCTCGCGGTGCTCGAGCGCCAGTCCCAGCGGCTCAAGAAGCTGACTGAGGACCTTGTGGAGGCGTCGAAGGCGTCCACGGGCAACATGTCGGTGAATCTCGCGCCGACGAACACGCAGGAGATCATAAACCAGTCCTACGGCGAGTACAGCTCGAAGCTCGAGGCCGGGCGGCTGAACACAGTTATCAATATCCCCGAACCGGCCCCGGCGGTTATGGCGGACGGGCGGCTGCTCTGGCGGGTCATCGACAACCTGTTTAACAACGTGGTGAAGTACGCGCTGCCGGAGACGCGGGTGTATGTGGACGTGCGGACAGAGGGCGCGGCGGCGGTCATCTCGATGAAGAACATCTCCCGCGCGGCTCTGAACGTGAGTGCGGAGGAGCTTATGGAGCGCTTCGTGCGCGGCGACGCTTCGAGGCACACGGAAGGCAGCGGCCTCGGCCTGAACATCGCAAAGAGCCTTACGGAACTGCAGCACGGCGAGTTCTCGATAAGCACGGATGGAGACCTGTTCAAAGCGGAAATAAGACTGCCGCTGGCATGATATAATAGTTCTGACCGGATGGGTTTTACCTGTCCGGTCATATTTTTATACACGTCCTCATATTCTCTAACATGAGTTCACGGGAAAAGAGGGCGGAACATGACAAACACTTCCATTTATCAGGACATAGCCCAGCGCACCGGCGGGGACATATATCTCGGGCTGGTAGGGCCGGTGCGGACCGGGAAGTCCACGTTCATCCGCAGGTTCATGGAGACGCTGGTCATACCGAATATAGAGGACGTCTACGCCAAAGAGCGCGCCAAGGACGAACTGCCGCAGTCCGGCTCGGGCCGCACCATAATGACGGCAGAGCCGAAATTCGTCCCGGAGGACGCTGTCAACGTGACGCTCGAGGGCGGGGTGACGTTCTCGGTGCGCATGGTGGACTGCGTGGGCTACATGGTGGACGGCGCCTCGGGCCAGTTTGAGGACGGTACGGAGCGCATGGTGGCCACGCCCTGGTTTGACGAGGAGGTCAGCATGAGCCGCGCAGCCGAGGAGGGGACGCGCCGCGTCATTGCGGAGCACTCGACGATCGGCATAGTAATGACCACGGACGGCACCATCTGCGGCATCCAGCGCGAGGGCTACGTCCCCGCCGAGGAGCGCGTCGTCTCGGAGCTGAAGGCGATAGGGAAGCCCTTCGTGCTCGTCCTGAACAGTGCGGAACCGTATTCCGACGCGGCGCAGGCGCTGCGCTCGGAGCTGGCGGATAAGTACGGCGTGACCTGTGTCTGCGTTAACTGCCTAGACCTTACGGCAGAGGACATAGACGAGATACTCAAATTCGCGCTTTACGAGTTCCCGATAGCCGAGCTGGGCATATATCTGCCCTCATGGCTGGATGCTCTGCCCTCCGATGCGCCACTCAAGTCGGGCATACTGGAGGCCATTGCGGAGGCGGTGCAGGACATGAGCCGTGTGCGGGATGCGTTCGGCATTATGGACGCGCTGGGCGGCCGCGAGGATGTGAGCGCTGCAGGCATAAGGAACGTGGATATGGGTACCGGCAAGGTGTCGGCAGAGCTCGAGCTGCCACGAAGCCTCTACTATGAGACGATAAGTGCCCAGTCCGGTTTCGAGATACGCGATGACGGCGATCTCATGACCCTGCTGACACACATAAAGGACATTAAAGAGGACTATGACCATGTCAGCCAGGCGCTGCGCGACGTGCGCGAGAAAGGCTATGGCGTTGTCATGCCTCTGCCGGGCGAGTTGAGGCTCGAGGAACCGCAGATAGTTCGCAGCGGCGGGCGCTACAGTGTGCGGCTCAAGGCAAGCGCACCGAGCATACACATGATGATGACGAACATAGAAACGGAGGTCACACCTGCGCTCGGTGGCGAGAAGGCCTCGGAAGAGATCATGGGTTTCCTGCTCCAGGGTTTCGACGGCGACGTGAGCCGGATATGGGAGTCAAACATCTTCGGCAAGTCGCTCTACGACATAGCGGAGGAGGGACTTGAGTCCAAAATCAAGCGTATGCCGCCCAGTGTCCAGGCAAAGCTGCGCAACACGATGCAGCGCATCGTGAACGAGGGCAGCGGCGGATTGATCTGCATAATACTGTGAGCGCTATGCGCCCCGGAATCAGCCGGGGCGCATTTTGCCGCGCCTTTGCCAAAATGATTACATTAGCTGCTCCGGGACCGTAAAACTACGTTCAAAACGCCGATTGACTTTTTGTGCACTGGCACTATAATAAATTCGCCAAATATGGCAGTTATATTTTGTGCAATGTAGTTAAGTCAAGGAGAGCTTATGGTGAAATCCAGGCGTGAAAACAACATACTCAGCCTTTCATGGCCAATATTTATAGAGCTGGTCCTGCAGATGCTGGTCGGCAACGCGGACCAGATAATGGTTGGCTGGTACAACCACGACCTCGTCGGCGCGATAGGCAACGCGAACCAGATAGTGAACCTGCTGCTCATAGTGTTTTCGGTCATCTGCACCGCTGCGACTATACTTATATCGCAGTACCTCGGAGCTAAAAGTACGGACAGACTGCGCGAGACCTACACAGTTTCGCTCCTGGCGAACCTCATCTTCGGGCTGGTCGTGAGCAGTATACTCATTTTCCTCTGCCGCCCGATTTACAGGCTCATGAATGTGCCGGCGGAGATATTTGACGAGGCGGTGCTCTATATACGCATCATCGGCGCGGGCATGGTTTTCCAGGCGGTTTACCTGACCTTCACCGCCTTTTTCCGCAGCAGTCAGCTCATGAAGCAGACGATGCTCGTCTCCGTATTGGTGAATGTCATGAACATAGCCTGCAACGCCTTGTTGATAAACGGCATGTTCGGGCTCCCGGCCCTGGGCGTGGCCGGCGCGGCTATATCCAGCGGCCTCTCCCGAGTGGCAGGCGTCGTCGTCATTGGGCTGATGTTCAGGAAGTACTTCGGACGGGGTGCTATTTCACCGAGCTGCCTGCGGCCCTTCCCATCGCGCCAGTTCAGGGGCTTGCTGCACATAGGCATACCCTCCGGCGGAGAGTCCATATCCTACAACCTCTCGCAGATATGCATACAGGCGGTCTGCAACAGATTCGAGCTCTTCGTCATCAACACCCGCGTGTATGTCAATATGTTTGCCATGCTCTCGTACATCTTCGCAAGCGCAGTGGCACAGGCGGCGCAGGTCGTTGTCGCGCACTATATGGGCGCGGGAGACACCGAGTCCACGGACAAGTGCGTCCGGCGCACGATGTATGCCTCAGTCTGCATATCCGGGCTCGTATCCGTGCTGCTCTACATCTTCGCGGAGCCGCTCTGCGGCATATTCACAAAGGATGCGCAGGTCATAGCACTGGCCAAGACCATCATGCTAATAGAAATCCCATTGGAGCTGGGCCGTGCCGTGAATATCGTCATGTGCCGTGCGCTGCAGGCCTGCGGCGACATCCGCTTTCCGATAACGATATGCGTCATCAGCGCCTGGCTGACTGCCTTTGGCGGGGGAGTGTTGCTCTCCGGACCGCTTGGTCTTGGACTTGCAGGGCTTTGGATTGCAATGGCCTGTGACGAGTGCCTGCGCGCGGGGCTCTTCCTCTGGCGCTGGCATACCCGTACCTGGAGCCGCATACGTCTTGCCGCAGCTTATAATTGATAGATATTGAAGAGTATAAGAACAGCCCCCGGTCTTAGATCGGGGGCTGTTCTTATACTCTGTTTTCTAGTCAAAATCAGGTGGACGTTTTGCTTCGCTGACGTTTCGATACCAGTGTACGTGTCTCAGGCATGCGTCGACATCCCTATCAACAATGGCGTTGTACAGCCGGACATGAAAGCTGATGCGTCCGTCTCTCAGATCTTCTGCCGGTATGTTGCTGTCAAACTTGTCCATCTGAGTGGCGAAAAGAGATTCGGTCATACTGAACATGGTGAGCAGCAGTTGGTTTCCGGACATAATGTTGATATAACGGTGAAAGTCCAGGTCATATTTTCGAAAATTCTCCGGGTCGTTTGCAGCGGCGTATATGAGCTTATCCAGGATGCTTTTGAATTCCTCAAGGTTTTCAGCAGTAGCGTTTTTCACAGCCAGCTCCACAGCGGCCTGCTCCAGGTAGTACCTGATAGAATAGACCTCTTCGAGCGTGTTTGGAGACACACCGGAACTTATGGAGCCGACATAGGATTCCAGCGTTGGAGCTTCCACATAAGAGCCCGAGCCTGAGCGAATACTCAAAAGTCCAAAGGCTTTCAGCTTTTGAGTAGCAGCTCTGATTGTCATTCTGCTGACGCCGAACTGAGAGGCCAGCTGGTTTTCCGATGGGATCTTGTAGCCCGGCGCCCAAACCTGTGTATCAATTAGATGTTTCATCTGCTGATAGACCTGCTCAGACGCGCTTTCTCTGTTGATGCTCTTGATATGAACTGGAGAATTATCCAAATTTCCCACCAAGTATCACCCCACCTTAAACATGTTATTACAGTATAATACATTTTTGGAATGAACGCAAGTGTAAAGTGATAAGCTGTTATACATTTAGACAATATGCTCAAATTCCCGAGTGAGAATTAGGGAAATATATAATTGACTTTGCCTCAAAGGAATGATATATTTCAGACACAGTAAGCTGTAAGCTGTATTACAGCTTATAAATACAAACGCATAGATATGCGTGAAAGCGGGAGGACTACATGAAAAAAGTATTGAAGTTTGTCTCCTTGGCCCTTTGCATTGCAATGTTCTGCGGCATTTTCGCCGCATGCGGCCAGACCGAGGAACCCAGCCAGACCGCCGCCGGCGGCGAAGAAGTTTCCGATGCGCCGGATGACGGCAGCAGCTACGTCTTTACGGTTGCTACACGCGCCGCGGAGGGAGACCTCGTGTCTTCTACGGTGACTTGGTTTGCCGATGAGATCTCTGCCCGCACTGAGGGTAGGGTCACCCTCGATATCCAGTACAATGGCGTGCTCTGCGCTCAGGGTACTGAGTTCGAGGCTCTCGAGTCCGGCATCTGCGACATTGCCGTCGCCTCGCTTTCTTCCAACGCGAGCCGCTGGCCTTCGCTGGGCTGGGTCATTGTCCCCGGTCTGTTCAGCACCTACATGGAGCAGTATGAGTGTCTGAAAGCCGTTGAGGAAGCCGGCTACATCGACGAAGAACTGGCTACCAACAACGTCACGGTCCTCTGGTGGCAGCCTGCCGAGTGCTTCAATTTTGCCCTGACCGACAAGAAGGTCGAGACTTTGGACGACCTCAAGGGCCTCAAGATCGGCTACGCCGGCGGTTCCGACATAGCTAACGTGCTGAGCGCCGTGGGCGCGATGCCCGTCGGCACTAACGCCGCCGACTTCTATCTGAACCTGAGCACCGGCGTGCTCGAGGGCTTTGTGAACCCCGCGCGCTACATGTATGACGCTCAGTTCTACGAGGTCGTGGACTATATGCCCATCGGCATCACCTGCGGCGGATCCAACAACTCCGTCTACATGAACGCCGACAAGTTCAACGAGATGCCTGCCGACCTGCAGGAGATCTTCCTCGAGGTCTGCGACGAGGCCGCCCAGCACTTCCTGGACACCGCTGAAGAGCTCTACAGCGACGAGTACGATCTGCTGACCGAGAACGGCTGTGAGTGCTACGAGCTGGACCAGTCGGTCATCGATGAATACAACGCCATCTGCCAGGAGCTTGCCGACACCTGGGTGCAGAACCAGCATGACGCCGGCAACACTAACGCGGCCGAGATAGTTGACCTCGTCATTGAGACCGCAGCGTCGCTCCGCTGAGGCAACAGAATAGCAAAGTGTATAGCGGCCCGAAACCGAGCCGCTATACATCTGTAAGCTGAAAATGCTTTTGCTGAAAGGCAAGGGGAATGTATGATTTTTGTCAAAATAACAAAACAAATTAATAAGTTCACCGCAGAGATCGCAAGCTGGGTAGTATTCCTCATGATGCTGCTCTCCGTTGCGGACGCCGTGGGACGCTATGTTTTCAAGGTCACGGTGTTCGGCGCGCAGGACATCACTCAGCTCATGATGGTAATAGTGGTGTTCCTTGGTTTTGGCCTGCTGGCCGAAGAGGACGGCAACGTCAGGATAGAGATACTCTATCAGCACTTCTCACCGAAGCTCAAAGTGGTCGCCAACATCTTTGCCTGGATCGTTGGCATCGCGGCTTATTCCATGGTGGCCTACAGGCTTTTCCTCCGCGCCCTGAGCGTTTTTGAAAAGCAGAACGCCACCACCATTACGTTGAATATCTCGCTGGCTCCGTTCCTGCTCATAGCCGCCATTGGCTGCGGGCTTATGGTGCTCCAGCTCATCAGCAACATCATCCTGAACGCTATGACCCTTGCTGGCAAGGGTGACGCGGCCGGGCTCATTGAAGGGGAGGGCAGCGCGAAATGACATATGCACTCATTGGATTTGCCATCATGCTGATACTTATGCTCACCGGCCTGCCCATCGGCTTTGCGATGCTGGCTGTCGGCTTCGTGGGCTATGCTCTCATGACCAACTGGGACGCCGCCTTCGGTCTGCTGAGCCTCGTGCCTTTTGACCAGGTCGCGGTCTACTCGATGAGCGTCATCCCGCTTTTCTGCCTGATGGGTGAGTTTGGCTTCCGCTCCGGAGTCGTTTCGGACGCCTACGGTGCGGCGGACAAGTGGGTCGGCCACCACAGAGGCGGCCTCTGCATGGCCACGAACGTTGCCTGCGCGGCCTTCGCCGCCATGACCGGTTCCTCCATCGCCGGTTCATCTATCATGACTCAGGTTGCCTGGCCCGAGATGAAAAAGAGGAACTACAAGGCCACGCTCGGTCTAGGCTGCATCGCCGCCGGCGGCACCCTGGGCATCATGATTCCGCCCAGCACGCCGATGATAACCTACGGTATCATCACGAACAGCTCCGTCGGCCAGCTGTTCCTCGCCGGACTGCTGCCTGGCATAATCATCACCATCCTGTTCTGCGTTGCGGTAGTCGTCGTGACTCGTATCGACAAGGACGCTGCTCCCGGCGGTCCCAAGTCCAGTTGGAAAGAGCGTTTTGTCTCCCTCAAGAAGGTCTGGCTGCTGCTCCTGCTCATCATAGCGGTGCTCGGCAGCATCTGGGGCGGCTTCTGCTCGCCCACTGAGGCGGCCGCTATAGGCTCCTTCGGTACCTTTATCATTTCTCTGTTCAGGAAGAACATGAACCTCAGTATTGTCAGGGCCTGCCTCAAGAGCTCCATGAAGGTCACCGCTATGATCTTCTTCCTGCTCATCGGTGCTTCGGTTTTCTCGAGCTTCATCACCGTGTCCAAGGCCCCCGTGATAATTGCAAACTGGGTCGCAAACAGCAACATCGCGCCCTACCTCGTCATCGGGATCATGTGCCTGGTGTATATCTTCCTCGGTTGCCTCATGGACACACTGAGCATGATCCTGCTCACCCTGCCCATATTCACGCCCATTGTCTCCGCGCTGGGTTACAACCTTGTCTGGTTCGGCATTCTGGTCGTCCTTATGACCATGCTCGGCTCCATCACCCCGCCTGTCGGCATCAACTGCTTCGTCGTCGGCGGCATGGTAGACGACGCCACGACGAGCGACGTGTTCAAGGGCGTCGTACCCTTTATAATTGCCCTCATCGTCATGGCTGTATTGCTCGTAGCCTTCCCTGACATCGCGCTTTGGCTGCCCAAGATCCTGAATTAGCCTGGAGGAAATAGAATAACATGTCTGAAATTGCAACTTACGAAAAGAGTTTTGACCTCATCATAGTCGGCGGCGGCGCCTGCGGTCTAGCGGCAGCGGCCGAGGCGGGGGAGAAAGGCGTCAACGCCGTGGTTATCGAAAAGCGCCACTCCACGGGCGGCAACGCCATGTTCGCGGACGGCATGCTGGCCGCGGGCTCCCACATACAGAAAAAGCAGCTGCTGGACGTCCCGCCCGACGCGATCCTGAAGTTCGCAATGGACTATTCGCACCAATCGCTCAACGCGCGCCTGCTCCGCGCCTTTATCGACCAGACCGCGGACAACATACGCTGGCTCGAGGAGAAGGGCATTCGCTTCCACGTTGACCCCTACATCCCCGGCCAGGTCTACCAGACCTACCACATTCCCGAAGGACGCATGAAAGAGGTTATGAGCACGCTCAAGCGCGAGTTGGTAGAGCTCAACGTCCCCACCATCACCGACACCGAGGTCACCAAGATACTCAAGAGCGACGACGGCCATGTCGAAGGCGTCCTCTGCCGCGACCTGGAGCGCGAGTTCATCGTCAAGGCTCCCAACGTCCTCATCTGCACCGGCGGCTACTCCGGCAACAAGGAGATGCTCCGCAAGTACTTCCCCTTTGACAGCGAAAACCTCATCTGCTGGGGTCTGCACCACAATGGCGACGGCATCCGCATGGCCACTGAGGCCGGAGCTGCCAACGAGGGCCTGGGCATTCTCTGCCTCTCCGGCCCACACATCCCAGCCACGGTTAAGGCCCGTATAGACATCCCCGGCGAGGACCCCTGCTTCATCCAGGTCTCCGCTCTGGGCCGCGAGCCGACCGGAGTCTGGGTCAATAAGCACGGCAAGCGCTATGTCGCTGAGTCCATCGGCCTCAACGGTCACGAGGCTCCCAACGCCGTCATTCGCCAGCCCGACCAGACCTCCTTCGCGCTCTTCGACTCGAACACCATTCAGGAGATGGAGGAGCACGGACTCATCAAGGGCCTGAACCAGGATACCCGCAACAAGGCCATAGAGCGCTCGCACCTGCCCGGCCTGGCTGAACCTGTCTCTTATACACATCTGACGCTGCCGACGAAGAGGATAG
>ENA-OZAB01000363-OZAB01000363.1-human-gut-metagenome-genome-assembly--contig:-NODE-363-length-27942-cov-7.067774_pt1 | contig 27942 bp, 21 predicted proteins | sample MGYA00243297_ERZ653491 | MGnify/ENA primary metagenome ERZ653491 (study PRJEB26926, sample SAMN06165154) | human gut metagenome | biome: ENVO:00009003; feature: ENVO:2100002; material: ENVO:00002003... | reverse complement strand
AGATCATGCCTAGTCTCGTGGGCTCGGAGATGTGTATAAGAGACAGGGCTATACCCTGCAGATCCTGGCCCAGAAGGACTCCAACCCCACGGTGGTCACCATCCTGCTGAGCCTGGAGAGCGTGTTCGCCGTCATCGCCGGCGCCGTTGTCCTGCACCAGCAGATGACCGCCCGGGAATATCTGGGCTGCGTGCTGATGTTCGCGGCGGTGGTCCTGGCTCAGATCCCCATGCCTCAGAAAAAGGCCCGATAAAAGATGACGCCCCCGGTTTTATGGCAAAACCGGGGGCGATTTTTATGCGGTTATGCGGTTAGTTGGCGATGCCGTGGTGGACGGGCTTGGTGGCGGGGGTGATGGGCTGGATGCTGTAGCCATTGGCCAGGCAGTAGCGGATGATATCCGGCAGGGCGTCGGCGGTGGTGCCCTTGGCCCCGGCGTCGTGCATCAGCACCACGTTGCTGCGGCCATGGCGCAGGGCGGAGGTGACGTTGTTATAGATCTGGCCGGAGGAGGCGGGGGTACCGGCGGCGTCACCGCTGGACACATTCCAGTCAAAATAGGTGAAGCCCTCCGCCTGGACCCGCTGGGCCAGACGGCTCATGATGCCCATGCTGTACTGGCGGCTGACGGTGTTGGAGCTGCCGCCGGGGAAGCGGATGATGGCGGCTTCATACCCGAAATCCGAACGGAGCCGGTCCCGCAGACGGTAGATGTTCTGCATGAAGGCCTCGTCGCTCTTATAAATGGCGGCGTAATCGTGGGAGTAGCCGTGGATGGCCACGGTGTGGCCCTCGTCGATCATCCGGCGGATCAGGGCCTTGCCGGACTCCCCGTAGTTGACGATGAAGAAGGTGGCGTGGACGTTATACTCCTTCAGGGTGTCCAGCACCCGGGGGGTCACCCGGTCGCTGGGGCCGTCGTCGAAGGTCAGGTACACGGGGCTTCCGCCGGAGGAGTTCTCATACACCGACACCTGCCGGGTGGCGGTGGCGGTGTTGCCGGCCTTGTCGGTGACGGTATAGGTCAGGGTATAGACCCCGGGGGAGGCGGTGTTCACCGTACCGGCCCGGGTGACGGAGGCGGTCAGATCGCCGTCGGCGTCGTCCTGGGCGGTGAAGCCCGGCTCCTGATAGGCGCCGCCCAGGGGAACGAACAGCTCCCGCTGGCCGGACAGGGTGATCACCGGGGCCACGATGTCCCGGACCGTCACCCGGCGGGTGGCGGCGGCGGCGTTTCCGGCCTTGTCGGCAACGGTGTAGGTCAGGGTGTGGATGTCGCCGGAGGCTTTGTCCGTTACCTGGATGGAGGCGGTCAGGTCGCCGTCACAGCGGTCCCGGGCGGTGGCTCCCGGATCCTGGAACAGGTCATAGCGGGAGACGGTGACCTCCGCCTGGCCGGTGAGGGTCAGCTCCGGGGCCTCCCGGTCCTCCACATGGACCAGGCGCTTTGCGGTGTAGCTGCGGCCCCGGAAGTCCGCCTGATAGGTCAGGGTATAGTCCCCGGGGACGTCGGTGTCCACCTTGCCCTCCACGGTGACGGCGGCGTCGGTGGGGTCGCCGCCCCGCAGCAGCCGGGCCCCGGGGTCCGTGTAGGCGGCGAAGGCGGCGATGTGCTCCTCCGTCTGGCCGTTGAGCTGCATATGGGTGGGCGGCAGCAGAATAAAATAGCCCCGGACCAGGCTCAGCACGCCGATGACGGCGGCTGCCAGCAGCAGGACTCCCCCTGCTGCCAGGGCGGCAATGGTTTTCTTTTTCATGAGAAGGTCCCCCTAAATCGATTCTGTTTTATATTGTAGAAAACCGTCGGGGGAAAAGCAAGAACGATTCGATTACAAGACGGTAACAAATGATTACGAAAAAATTTTATCCGCGAAAGTGCGGGGTCATCCCGGCAGTGCAGTAAAGCGGCGGGGGCCGGGGGTTCCGGATTTGGCCGGGACGGTGAGCCGGAGGAAACTTTTGGGGGGATATTATAAAAAAGCACAAAAGGAGTAGGCAAAACCATTCTTTTTTTCGATGAATTGACAGATTTGCGGCAATCGAATATAATATTGAATTGGAATAATCGTAATACAAGACAGGAGGCAGCATATGGCATTTTATGATGTGGACAACGCGATGACGGTGAAGCTGGACTATGAACTGCCGAAGGTCCCCGCCTTCCGGGAGGGGATCCGCCGGGCCCCCAGGCGGGAGGCGCATCTGTCCGAGGCGGACAAGGCCCTGGCCATCCGCAACGCCCTGCGGTATATCCACCCGGACCACCATCTGCAGATGGCCCGGGAGTTTGCCCGGGAGCTGGAGGAGCACGGCCGGATCTACGGCTATCGCTTCCGGCCGGAGGGGGAACTGCACGGCAAGCCCATCGACCAGTATCGGGGCAACTGCATAGAGGCCAAGGCCTTCCAGGTGATGATGGACAACAACCTGGACTTCGACGTGGCCCTGTACCCCTATGAGCTGGTGACCTACGGCGAGACGGGGCAGGTGTGTCAGAACTGGATGCAGTACCGGCTCATCAAGAAATATCTGGAGGTCATGACGGACGAGCAGACCCTGGTGGTCATGTCTGGCCACCCCCTGGGGCTGTTCCACAGCCATAAGCTGGCCCCCCGGTGCATCATCACCAACGGCCTGATGGTGGGCGCCTTTGACGACCAGAAGAACTTCAACCGCGCCGCCGCCCTGGGCGTGGCAAACTATGGACAGATGACGGCAGGCGGCTGGATGTACATCGGGCCCCAGGGCATCGTCCACGGGACCTTCAACACCCTGCTCAACGCCGGGCGGCTGAAGCTGGGGATCCCCGCCGACGGGAACCTGGCGGGGCGGCTGTTTGTATCAGCGGGCCTGGGCGGCATGAGCGGCGCCCAGGGCAAGGCGGCGGAGATCGCCGGGGCCGTGTCCATCATCGCAGAGGTGGACGACTCCCGCATTGAGACCCGCTATACCCAGGGATGGGTCAGCCAACGCACCGACAGCCTGGAGGAGGCGTTGGCCATGGCCCGGCGGCACCTGGCGGACCGGACCCCCTGCGCCATCGCCTATCACGGCAACGTGGTGGACCTGCTGGAATACCTGTACAAAAACGATGTGCACGTGGACCTGCTCAGCGACCAGACCTCCTGCCACGTCCCCTATGACGGCGGATACTGCCCCCAGGGGCTGACCTTCGCCCAGCGGACGGAGATGCTGGACCATGACCCGGAGAAGTTCCGGAAGCTGGTGGACAAATCCCTGCGGCGGCACTACGAGATGATCTGCCGGTTCCATGACCGGGGGACGTATTTCTTCGACTATGGCAACAGCTTCCTGAAGGCCGTATTTGACGCGGGGGTGCGGGACGTGTGCCGCAACGGCGAAAACGACCTGGACGGGTTCGTGTTCCCCTCGTATGTGGAGGACATTCTGGGGCCGTGCCTGTTCGACTTCGGCTATGGGCCCTTCCGGTGGTGCTGCCTGTCCGGCCGCAGCGAGGACCTGGACAAGACCGACGCCGCGGCGGCGGAGTATATCCTGGCCCATAACCGGCGGTATCAGGACTATGACAACTATGTGTGGGTGCGGGACGCCAAGCGCAACCGCATGGTGGTGGGCACCCAGTGCCGCATCCTGTATCAGGACGCCATGGGGCGCATGAACATCGCGCTGAAGTTCAACGAGATGGTGCGCAACGGCGAGATCGGCCCCGTGATGCTGGGCCGGGACCACCACGACACCGGGGGAACGGACTCCCCCTTCCGGGAGACCTCCAACATCAAGGACGGCTCCAATATCATGGCGGACATGGCCACCCAGTGCTATGCCGGCAACGCCGCCCGGGGCATGAGCCTGATCGCCCTGCATAACGGCGGCGGCGTGGGCGTGGGGAAGGCCATCAACGGCGGCTTCGGCATGGTGCTGGACGGCTCGGAGCGGGTGGACACCATCCTGCGCATGAGCATGCCCTGGGACACCATGGTGGGCGTGGCCCGGCGCAGCTGGGCCCGGAACGACAACGCCGTCACCACGGCCATGGAGTATAACCGCCTGTACGCCGGGCAGGATCATATCACCCTGCCCTATACTGCGCCGGAGGACGACGACATCATCGCTGCCGTGCTGCACGGGGCCCGGTAAGGAGGGGCTATGACCACCTATATCACAAACATCGGCCTGCTGGCCACCCCCCGGGGGGATTCCGCCCGGCGGGGGCAGCAGCAGGGGGAGATCACCCTGCTGCGGGACGCCTGGGTGGCCGTGGAGGGCGGAAAAATCGCCGCCGTGGGACAGGGACAGCCTGCCCCGGAGGACGGCGACATCCTTCTGGACGCCGGAGGGCGGCTGATGACCCCGGGACTGGTGGACGCCCATACCCACCTGATCTTCGGCGGCTGGCGGCAGAACGAGCTGGGGCAGAAGCTCCGGGGTGTGCCGTATCTGGACATTCTGGCCCAGGGAGGAGGCATTCTGTCCACCGTCCGGGCCACCCGGGCGGCGTCGGAGGAGCAGCTGGCGCACAAGGCGGAAGCGGTCCTGGCGGAAATGCTGCGGATGGGCGTGACCACCTGCGAGGCAAAAAGCGGCTACGGCCTGGAGCCGGAGCAGGAATACAAGCAGCTGCGGGTGATCCGGCGGCTGAACGAGACGCAGCCGGTGGAGCTGGCGGCCACGTTTATGGGGGCCCACGCCCTGCCGGAGGAATACCGGGAGCGGCGGGAGGACTATATCCGCCTGCTGTGCCGGGAGATGATCCCCTGCGCGGCCCGGGAGGGCCTGGCGGAGTTCTGCGACGTGTTCTGCGAGGAGGGCGTGTTCACCGCCCGGGAGAGCCGGACCATCCTGGAGGCGGGACTGGCCCACGGGCTGCGGCCCAAGGTCCACGCCGACGAGATCGCCGCCATCGGCGGCTCCCAGCTGGCGGGGGACATCGGGGCCATCAGCGCCGAGCACCTGATTGTGTGCCCGCCGGAGGGGATCCGGAGTCTGGCGGCGGGAGGCGCCGTGGCGTGCTGTCTGCCGGCCACCAGCTTCTATCTGGGGGCGGCCTATGCCCCGGCCCGGGAGATGATCGGGGCCGGAGTGCCGGTGGCGGTGGCCACGGACTTCAATCCCGGATCCTGCCCCGGTAGCAGTCTGCAGCTGGCCATGAACATCGCGTGCCTGAAATACCGGATGACACCGGAGGAGGTGCTGACGGCGGTGACGCTGAATGCCGCCGCCGCCATCGGCCGGGCCGGAACCATCGGCTCCGTGGAGCCGGGGAAGCAGGCGGATCTGCTGCTGTGGAACGCGCCGGACCTGGACTATGTGTGCTATCGGTTCGGCAGCAACCTGGTGGGCACGGTGATGAAGAAGGGACGGATCGTGCATGAGGAGTAGGAGGAACGGAACATGATCTATATCAACGGAAACGACCTGACCATTGAACAGGTCATCGCCGTCTCCCGGCAGGGGGAGACGGCGGCCATCGCGCCGGATGCCAGAGAGCGCATCAACGCCGCCCGGGCCTATGTGGACCGGAAGCTGGCGGACAAGGCCGTGGTATACGGCCTGACCACCGGGTTCGGCAAGTTCTCCACGGTGTTTGTGCCGGAGGAGGAGACGGCCCAGCTGCAAAGAAATCTGATCATCTCCCACGCCTGCGGCATGGGGGAGCCTCTGGACACCCGGGTGGTGCGGGCGGCTATGCTGCTGCGGCTGAACGCCCTGGCCCGGGGCAATTCCGGCATCCGCCTGTCCACCATGGAGACGCTTTTGCAGATGCTGAACCGGGGGGTCCATCCGATCATCCCGGAGAAGGGATCCCTGGGAGCCAGCGGCGACCTGGCGCCCCTGTCCCACATGGTGCTGGTGATGCTGGGCGAGGGCGAGGCAGAGTATCAGGGCCGGGTGATGCCGGGCCGGGAGGCCATGGCCGCCGCCGGTATCGACACCATCCAGCTGGCCGCCAAGGAGGGCCTGGCCCTGATCAACGGCACCCAGATCATGACGGCCATCGCCTGCCAGGCGGTGTATGACGCCCGGGACCTGGCCAAAACGGCGGATATCGCCGCCGCCATGACCTGCCAGGCCCTGCACGGTATCCGGAAGGCCTTCGATCCCAAGGTGCACGCCCTGCGGGGCCAGCCGGGGCAGATCACCGCGGCGGAGAACCTGCGGCGGCTGCTGGAGGGCAGCGGACTGTCCTTCGATCTGAACCCGGACAAGGTGCAGGATGCCTACGCCATCCGCTGCACGCCCCAGATTCACGGGGCCAGCCGGGACGCCATCGGCTATGTGTGGGGCGTGGTAAGCCGGGAGATCAACGCCGTCACCGACAACCCCCTGATCTTCCCGGCGGAGGACGAGGCCATCTCCGGCGGCAATTTCCACGGGCAGCCGGTGGCCCTGGCCATGGACTTTCTGGGCATCGCCCTGGCGGAATATGCCAACGTGTCGGAGCGGCGGCTGGAGCGGCTGGTGAATCCGGCCCTGTCCGAGGGGCTGCCGGCCTTCCTGACCAGACACGGCGGGGTACACTCGGGCTTCATGATCGCCCAGTACGCCGCGGCGTCCATGGTGTCGGAGAGCAAAATCTACGCCCATCCGGCATCGGTGGACTCCATCCCGTCGTCGGCCAACCAGGAGGACCACGTCAGCATGGGCACCACCGCCGCCCGGAAGGCGCTGATGATCCTGGACAACAGCCAGAAGGTGCTGGGCATCGAGCTGTTCGCCGGGGCACAGGCCCTGTGGCTGCGGGGCGAGGACGGACTGTCCCCGGCCACCCGGGCGGTATACGACCGCATCCGCCAGGCGATTCCGCCGGTGGACCAGGACGTGGTGATGCACCCGCTGATGGTGCAGGCGGATGAGCTGGTGAAGGCCCACGCCATTTCCCGGGCGGCGGAGGCCGTCTGCGGAGAGCTGCAGTAAATTTTCCCCAGGGCGGGGCCTGTGGGCCCCGTCCCGGGAAGCGCATAAAAAGAGAGGACAGGGAGGAAAAACATATGATGAAGCTTGTGGAATGCATCCCCAATTTCAGCGTCAGCCGGGAGCGGGACGAGGCCGCTTTCAACGCCCTGGTGGAGACCGCCCAGGCCGTGGCCGGGTGCACGGTGCTGGACGTGCAGTCCGACGGCACCCACAACCGCTGCGTGTTCACGCTGGTGGGGTCCCCGGAGGGCATCGGCGAGGCGGCGTTCCGGCTGGCCAAGCGGGCCATGGAGGTCATCGACATGACCAAACACCAGGGCGCTCATCCCCGGATGGGGGCCACGGACGTGATTCCCTTTGTGCCCACCATGGACATGACCGTGGAGGAGTGCGTGGAGCTTTCCCGGCAGGTGGCCCGGCGCATCTGGGAGGAGCTGGGGATTCCCAGCTTCCTGTATGAGGAGTCGGCCACAGCTCCGGGGCGGGTGAACCTGGCCAAGATCCGGAAGGGGCAGTTCGAGGGAATGCCCGAGAAGCTGCTGGAGCCGGAATGGGCCCCGGATTTCGGAGAGCGGAAAATTCACCCCACCGCCGGGATCATCGCCATCGGCGCGCGGATGCCGCTGGTGGCCTTCAACGTGAATCTGGACACGGACAATGTGGAGATCGCCAAGTCCATTGCCAAGGCCATCCGGGGCTCCTCCGGCGGGTTCAGGTACTGCAAGGCCATCGGCCTGCTGCTGGAGGACCGGAACGTGGCCCAGGTGTCCATGAACATGGTGAACTATGAGGGGACGCCGCTGTACTACGCCTATGAGATGATCCGGGCCCTGGCGGACCGGTGGGGCGTGCGCATCATCGGCACGGAGCTGGTGGGCCTGACCCCGGCCAAGGCGCTGATCGACTGCGCGGAATACTATCTGAAGCTGGAAAACTTCGACTGCCACAAGCAGGTGATGGAGTATCACCTGGTGGGGATGGAATAAGGAGGACGCTATGCAGCTTGCCGAATTGACGGTGCGGGGGTTTGCGGACCTGCTGGGTTCCGACGCGCCCGCGCCCGGCGGCGGCTCCGCCGCCGCTCTGGCCGGGACCTTGGGGGCGGCGCTGACCGCCATGGTGGGGTCCCTGACCGTGGGACGGAAAAAATACGCCGAATTTGACGGCCTGGCCCGGGAGACCCTGGAGAAGGCCCGGGACCTGGAGCACCGGTTCCTGGACGTGATGGAGCGGGACACGGAGGCCTTCAACGCGGTGTCCGCCGTGTTTGCCATGCCCAAGGGCACGGACCAGGAGAAGGAGGCCCGGGCCGCAGCCATGCAGGAGGCCCTGCAGGGCTGCACAAAGACGCCCTTTGAGATGATGGAGCTGTCTCTGGAGGCGCTGCGGCTGACGGGTGGGCTGGTGGACCGGTCCAACGCCAGCGCCGCCAGCGACCTGGGCTGCGCGGCCCTGCATCTGGGGTCCGCCGTACAAGGGGCGTGGCTGAACGTGCTCATCAACCTGGGGAGCATCCGGGACGCGGCTTTCGCTGCCCAGTACCGCACCCGGGGGCAGATTCTGCTGGACGAGGCCCTGCCTCTGGCGCAGAGCATCTATGCCCGGGTGCTGAAAACGGTGCAGTGAGGCAAAACGGTCAAAGAGCTTTTGGAACATCTGAAAAAATCTCCGGCGCAGCAACGCCGGAGATTTTTTCAGATATTCATATACCGGTAATCCCTCCGCAGGATGTTCCGGAAGAAGGGAGTATAGATGTTTTCTGTGCCAATAATATGTTGTTTTTCCAATACTCGGTCAGAACGTCTTCTGTTTAATCACCTTTCTCAAAGACGAAATAAGGAGACCGATTGATCCAGAGCGAAAACGGAGACTGCTGGCAGGTTGATTCATAACCTCTCTCCGGCTTCACTTTCAATCTCACAGGCAGTGTAGTCAGGTCTGATCCAAAGCCCATTCGTTCTTCACGTTCACCTATATCAACCGTGAACCGAAGAAATCCAAGTGTGTTGAGCTCATTCCCATCTGTAGCCGTTTCCTGGATATTATCTAAATCAAGATTCGGATTTGATACGTTGTTTTCTCGCTGCAGGGTAAATGTTCCGTAATAAGAATAATCGCCTCGATCTTGTATATCCACACTCAAAAGAATTGAATTACTTTGCGGATCAAAACTATAGATGTCAAGCTGCGCACTTCGATTCGCCCGGAAGTCGCTTGCGTGGTAACTGCCAGTGTTTATATTCAGCTCGTAACTCAGTTGCATTAAGTATGGTCCAACATCGCAGCCTTCGATATCCCATGCACCCAAATCGCTGTAAAACCTGGCTTGCACTAATATTTTTTCGTTGGTAGTGATAACGTCAGTTTTCCGGCTGGCATTTATTTCTATGATAGATGTTCCATTATCTAAGTTGGTATCTGCGGTTACAATGGACCACGAAACATATTTTACATAGCCATCATCCCCACTATGTGCGAGATCAAAACGATTAAAGAAAGCGTCCAAGGTGCTCTCATCCGGGCCCTTCAAGGGTACTGTGCTGCTTTCTCCCTCGGGATAATTTTCACAACTGTCCAGCACCCAGCCTTTGTCATCATACAGGTTATAGATCAGCTTCATACTGCGAACAAAGTGTACCTTTTCCGTATCTGCCTGCGCGGTCACATAGACAATATCGGTCTTGTCCTCCCTGTTGGTCTGACGTTTCAGAATTTCCATGGAGGATATCGTCTCAATAGGGTCGTTGGAGACAGCCATCTGGTTCATGTAGCCGCCGTCTTGAATGTCTGTCAGAATTTCATCCTCCGTTTTGATGGCCGGTCCACCGCAGCCTGCCAGCAGTATGGCACACAACAGCATCAGTGCGCCCAGGAACAGGGTTCTTCGCTTCATGGTTTCGCTCTCCTTCATATTGTTTTCACCGCAACCGCAGTGGGGGAGGGTGCGCCTCCCCCAGCGGCCCGGCGAAAAACAAAAACGCCATGCAGGAGTTTATCCCACACAGCGTAAGAAACTGATGTTTCTATGCGACACATACACAAAATAGAATACACACAAAACCGCCCTTTACAAGAAAGGCCGGAATGGCGTATAATATCTCATGCGGTGCGGCCAGATGGCCGTTGTGTAGGTGGTGTCTGCACCCGCAAGCTGCCGCATTTTTGTTTTTCAAAGTAAGTATAGCATTTAGCTTGCTTGTATGCAAGACCTTTTGCCAAAAAATCCGAATTATGCCCGAATTTGCAAGAAAAACCACGGCCTGGGTACAGGAAGATGTACCCAGGCCGTGGTTTGTTCACAGATTCATATACCGGTAATCCCTCCGCAGGATGTTCCGGAAGAAGGGGATGGCCAGAACGGTGTCGGCGGCGATCCAGGCCATGGGGTCCGCCGCGCACAGGGCGTAAAACGCCAGAGGATTTGCCTGGGCGCTGACGACGCCTCCGGCCACGGCGGCGGGAAGGGTCAGGCACACGGCAATCCGGGCCACCAGCTCCGCCGCACCGGCTCCCAGCACGAACCGGGACCGGCCGATGCCCTGAACGCAGTTGCGCACCACAAAAATGAAGCCCAGGAACAGATACATGGCGTAGTCCACATACAGATAGGTATTGCCGTAGCGGACGGTGTCCGCCGTGATCTTGTCGGCGGACAGGAAGATCCGCAGATAGGTGCTGCCCAGGGTCAGCAGCAGGCCGATGCCCACGGCCAGAGCCGCCAGCAACGACACCATCACCAGGGACTGCAGGGTCCCCTTGCGGATGCGGTCATAGTTGCCCGCGCCCAGGTTCTGGGCGGTGAAGCTGGTCATAGCCGTGCCCAGGGCGTTCATAGGCGTGCACGTCAGGCTGGACAGCTTGTTGGCTGCACCGAAGCCCATCTGGGCGGAGGAGGACACCATAACGCCGTCCAGCATGTCAAACTGTACGACCACGCCCTGCATGACAATAATGCCGATGGCCAGCACCGAGAATTGCAGCCCCAGGGGCACGCCCTGGGCCACATGGCGGCGCACATCCCCCATGGTGATGCGCAGGTCCTCCCGGTGCAGCCGCAGCTGAGGATACCTGGCAAAGGCATAGATGAAGCAGGCCGCCGTGCTGATGAGCTGGGCCGCCACCGTGGCGATGGCCGCCCCGGCCACGCCCCAGCGGAACACGATGATGAACAGCAGGTCCAGCCCTACGTTCAGCACCGTGGAAAACAGCAGGAACAGCAGCGGCGTCAGGGAGTCACCCATGCTGCGCAGAAAGGCGCAGATGAAGTTATAGAACAGCTGCGCGCCAATGCCGGCGAAAATGATGAAGCAGTAGGTATAGGCCGCCTGATACACCTGGGCGTTGTCCGGGGTCACGTTGATCCAGGCCAGCATGGGGTTCAGCAGAGCCAGGGCCAGGGCCGTCAGCAGCACCGTCAGCGCCGCCGACAGGATGATCTGGGTGGCCAGGGACCGACGCACCCCGGCCTGGTTCCGGGCCCCCACCTGGCAGGACGTCACCACGCAGAAGCCCGCGCTGACGCCGAAGGCGAACTGCAGGAAGATGAACACCAGCGACGAGGTGTCGTTGACCCCGGCCACCTCCTGGGCCGTCAGCGTCTGGCCCACAATGGCCGCATCGCTGATGGAGTATACCTGCTGCAGCAGATACGACAGAATCACCGGCAGCGAAAAGATCAGAATCGTTTTCCAGCATGTCCCCTTGGTCAGGTCCATGGGCCCGAACAGGGACTTTTTCGTCTTTTCCATGTCAAAAACCTCCGATTCAAAGAACGAATGATTATAGCGCCGCCGCGGCCCCGCCGTCAAGCGGCAGAACCCACAAGATTTTTGTCATTTTCACTGAAAAAACAGGCGTTTTTATGGTGTATATCCACAGCAAATATTAGAAATGCTAATGTTAGATATGCGAGATTCGTTCTTTACTTCTGACCGCCCATTGGGTATAATAAGGGGCTGTTGGCGGTGGAAACCCGCCAAAAATTCTGTTATGATATAGATGAGGAGACGAAGACATGTCAAATTGCGCGATCGTGGGTATCAACTGGGGCGACGAGGGCAAGGGCCGCATGGTGGACTACCTCACCCAACAATATGACGTGGTGGTGCGCTATCAGGGCGGCGGCAACGCCGGGCACACCGTCATCAACGAAAAGGGCAAGTTCGCCCTGCATCTGCTGCCCTCCGGCATTTTCCGCTCCGGTGTCATGAACATTCTGGGCAACGGCGTGGCCCTTGACTGCGAGAACCTGCTCAAGGAGATCGAAACCGTCCGCCGGGGCGGCGTGGACATCACCCCGAAGAACCTGATGGTCAGCCAGCGGGCCAGCCTGCTGCTGCCCTGGCACCGGGAGCTGGACGCTCTGGAGGAGCAGCGCCTGAAGGATAAGAAGTACGGCTCCACCAAGCAGGGCATCGCCCCCTTCTATTCTGACAAGTACCAGAAGAAGACGGTTCTGGCCGGCGAGCTGCTGTACCCCGACCATCTGAAGGCCCATCTCCAGGACCTGCTGGAGTGGAAGAACCTGATCCTCCGGGAGGTCTACGGGGCCAAGGGCTACACCATGGACGAGATGATGGCCTGGGTGGAGCAGTACGGCCAGCGGGTGAAGCCCTATGTGGCCGACACCACCCGCTATCTCCACCAGGCCCAGGCCGCCGGCAAGTCCATCCTGTTTGAGGGCCAGCTGGGCGCTCTGCGGGACCTGGACTACGGCATCTATCCCTATACCACCTCCTCCAACACCATTGCCGCCTTTGCCCCGGTAGGCTCCGGCCTGCCCGGCGCATCCATCGACGAGGTGGTGGGCGTGGTGAAGGCCTATTCCTCCTGCGTAGGCGAGGGCCCCTTTGTCTGCGAGTGGTTCGGCGCGGATGCCGAAAAGCTCCGGGACGCCGGTGACGAATACGGCGCCAAGACCGGCCGTCCCCGCCGGGTGGGCCCCATCGACCTGGTGGCCACCCGCTACGGCGTCCGGATGCAGAACGCCACCAACATCGCCCTGACCAAGCTGGATATCCTCAGCTACATGGACCGGATCCCCGTCTGCGCCCACTATGAGATCGACGGCCAACAGACCGACGAGTTCCCCTTCCCCGTGCTGCTGGACCAGGCCAAGCCCGTCACCGAGTACGTCCCCGGCTGGAACTGCGACATCTCCGGAGTCCGCACCTGGGAGGAGCTGCCCCAGGCCGCCCGGGACTATGTGGAGTATGTGGAGCGGGCCATCGGCTGCCGCATCGGCTATGTGTCCGTGGGCGCGGAGCGCGACAGCCTGATCGTCCGCTGAAAATCACAGAAACGGAGGACTGTTATGTCCCACGACGTTTATGAATCCCCCCTGGCCGGGCGCTACGCCTCGCCGTATATGCTGCACCTGTTCTCCCCGGATATGCGCTTCCAGACCTGGCGGCGGCTGTGGACGGCCCTGGCCCGGGCCCAGCACCAGCTGGGCCTGCCGGTAACGGAGGAGCAGGTCCGCCAGCTGGAGCAGCACATCACCGATATCGACTATGACACCGCCCGCCGGCGGGAGAAGGAAGTCCGCCACGACGTGATGGCCCATGTCTATACCTACGGCAAGGCCGCGCCTCTGGCGGCGGGCATCATCCACCTGGGGGCCACCAGCTGCTATGTCACCGACAACGCCGACCTGATCCTGTACCGGGACGGGCTGGTGTATCTGCGGGGCCAGCTGCTGGCGGTGATGAAGAACCTTTCCGCCTTTGCGGAAAAATACGCCGCCACGCCCACCCTGGGCTATACCCACTATCAGCCCGCCCAGCCTGTCACCGTGGGCAAGCGGGCCGCCCTGTGGCTCCAGGACCTGCTGTCGGACCTGGAGGAGCTGGATTTTGTCCTGGGCAGCCTGCGTTTTCTGGGCTGCCGGGGCACCACCGGCACCGAGGCCAGCTTCATGGACCTCTTTGAGGGCGACGAGGCGAAAATCGATGAGATGAACCGCCGCATTGCCGCCGAGTTCGGCTTCGACGCCTGCTTCACCGTCTGCGGCCAGACCTATCCCCGGAAGGTGGACGCCCGGATCCTGAACTGCCTGTCCTCCATGGCCCAGAGCGTCTATCGCATGGCCAACGACATCCGCCTGCTGCAGCACGACCGCCAGCTGGAGGAGCCCTTCGAGGAGCATCAGATCGGCTCGTCGGCCATGGCCTACAAGCGCAATCCCATGCGCTGCGAGCGCATCTGCTCCCTGAGCCGCTATCTCATGGCCGACGCCATGAATGCTCCCATGACCGCCTCCGTCCAGTGGATGGAGCGCACCCTGGACGACTCTGCCAACCGCCGCCTGTCCATGCCCGAGGGCTTTTTGTGCGCCGACGCCATTCTGCGCCTGGCCCAGAACGTCACCAACGGCCTGCGGGTCAACGAAAAGGTGGTGGACAAGACCATCCGGGAGTATATGCCCTTCCTGGCCACGGAAAACCTGATGATGGAGGCCGTCAAGCGCGGCGGCGACCGTCAGCAGCTCCATGAGCGGGTGCGGGTACACTCCATGGCCGCCACCGCCCGGATGAAGGACGGCGAGCCCTGCGACCTGCTGGACCGCCTGGCGTCGGACCCGGCCTTCGGCATGACCCGGCCGGAGCTGGACCGGCTGATGGACCCCGCCCGCTACATCGGCCGCTGCCCCCAGCAGGTCCGCGCCCTGCTGGACCGCATCGCCCCCCTGCTGGAGGACGCATCCTCCGCCGACGGCGGCGTCAGCCTGTAATTGCACACAATGAAAGCGTCCCCCGATACCGTTATCCGGTACCGGGGGACGCTTTGTTTCAGGATTACCGCAGGTCCTGCAGGGCCTGCAGCGCCGCCCGGGCGGCGGTCTGCTCGGCCTCCTTCTTGCTCTTGCCGGTGCCGGTTCCGGCCGTCTGGCCGTTGAGCAGCACCGCGCAGGTGAACAGCTTGGCGTGATCCGGGCCGGTGGCCCCGATCATCTCATAGTGCAGGGTCTGGTTGCTGCGGCGCTGGACCAGCTCCTGCAGCTCCGTTTTATAGTCCCGGCGGCGCTCCTCCACGGCCTCCTCCTGCTCCTTGTCCAGAAGGACCCGGTGGATCAGTGCCCGGGCGGCCTCCATGCCGCCGTCCAGATACACCGCCGCGAACACGGACTCCGTGGCGTCGGCCAGGATGGAGGGGCGGCACCGGCCTCCCCCGGCCTCCTCGCCCTTGCCCAGCCGCAGCTCGTTGCCCAGCCCCAGGCTCTGGGCCACCTCGTACAGGCTTTCCTCGCACACCAGGGCCGCCCGCATCCGGGTCAGGTCCCCCTCCGGCAAATCCGGGTGCTTGTGGTACAGATAGTCCGCCGTTACCAGGCCCAGCACGGCGTCCCCCAGAAACTCCAGCCGCTCGTTGCTGCTGACGCCGCAGCACCGGTGCTCGTTGGCGTAGGAGCTGTGGTACAGGGCCGCTTGAAGCTGCTCCTTGCAGCGGAAGGTATAGCCCAGTTTTTTTTCCAGTACTTGCAGGGTATGCATGATGTTTTTCTCCCTTCCGCAGCGGAAAAAGGAAACCCCGTTGCAACCAACGGGGCCTTCTTTTTCAGCTGCTTGATTGATTCAGTTCAGCTTATTATACAGATAGCGCACGCAGTCGCCCACGGTCTTCAGACCGGTGAGGTCCTCTTCGTCGATCTCGCCCACGTCGAATTCCTCCTCCATGGCCATGACCAGCTCCACCAGGTCCACGGAGTCGGCGCCCAGATCGTCCACAAAAGAACTATCCATGCCGATCTCGTCGGTATCAATGGCAAACTGCTCAGCGATCAGATCCTGCATGGTCTTGAAGATCTCGTCCATCGTCATGAGATGATCCCTCCTTTCGGGCTTTGTCTTGGAAAATAATACGGCAATTGGTCAGGTCTGTCAATACCCTTTTCGCAATTATTCCGCCTGGAGCTGCATCAGATGCACATTTTCCTGAATTTGTCCAATGATGCCGCTTTCGGCCACCTGTCTGGCCTGGCCGATGGCGTTGTCGATGGCCTCGGCGTTGGAGGAGCCGTGGGCCTTGATGACGGGCTTGGAGATGCCGATGAAGGCGGTGCCCCCCACCTTGTTGGGGTCCAGCTGGGCCTTAAAGGCCCGCAGCCCCGGCATCACCATGGCGGCGGCCAGCTTGGTCAGCAGGTTCTTCCGGAAAATGTCCCCCAGGGCGTGACCGGCAAAGGAGCCCACGCCCTCCATAGTCTTGAGCAGGATGTTGCCGGAGAAGCCGTCGGTGACGATGACGTCGCAGCCGCCCTTGATGGCCTCCTTGGCCTCGATGTTGCCGATGAAGTTCAGGTGGCCCTCCTCCCCGGCCTTGCGCAGCAGGGCCAGAGTCTGCTTTTGCAGGTCTGTGCCCTTGCTGTCCTCCGCGCCGATGTTCAGCAGGCCCACCCGGGGGCGCTCCAGCCCCAGCACCCGGCCAGCATAGAAGCTGCCCAGATACGCAAACTGCATCAGATACTCCGGGGTGCACTCGGCGTTGGCCCCGCAGTCGATGAGCACGGCCTTTCCCCCGGTGGTGGGGATCACCGGGGCCATCGCCGCCCGGCGGATGCCCCGGATGCGCTTGGTGATCAGGGTGGCCCCGGCCAGCAAAGCCCCGGTGGACCCGGCGGAAACCAGAGCGTCGGCTTTGCCGTCCCGCAGCAGGGTCAGGCCCACGCCCATGGAGGTATCCTTCTTGTGCCGGAACACCTTGGAGGGGTCGTCGCACATCTCCACCGTCTCCGTGGTGTGGACGATCTCCATCCCCCGGGGGATGGTGTCATGGCCGCAGTCCCGCAGAGCCCGGAGAATGGCCTCGGTGTCGCCGGTCAGCAGCACCTCCACGCCCCAGTGCTCCATGCCCAGCAGGGCGCCCTTCACGATTTCCAGCGGGGCGTTGTCGCCGCCCATGGCGTCAATGATGATCTTCATAGTTCAGAACCTCCTGCTTTACCTGTTGGATAATGGCCAGCGACCGCTGGGACAGCTCGGCGTTTTTGTTGCGCTTGCCCTTGACCCGGTGGTCCAGAGGCGGCATGATGCCGAAATTGATGTTCATGGGCTGGAACTGGGTCACGGACTCGTTGCTGACATACAGCCCCAGAGCGCCGATGGCCGTCTCCCGGGGGAAGTCCATGGGGGCCTGGCCCAGCAGCCGCCGGGCGGTCTCCACCCCCACCAGAAAGCCCGAAGCGCAGGACTCCACATACCCCTCCACGCCGGTCATCTGTCCGGCAAAGGAGATGCGGGGCCGGGCCTTCAGCCGGTAATACCGGTCCAGCAGCCGGGGGGAATCCAGATAGGTGTTCCGGTGCATGACGCCGTAGCGCAGGAATTTCGCATCATGCAGGGCGGGGATCATGGAGAACACCCGCTTCTGCTCCGGGAAACGCAGGTGGGTCTGGAACCCCACCAGGTTATAGATGGTGCCGTCGGCGTTGTCCTTGCGCAGCTGCACCACGGCATAGGGCTCCCGCCCGGTGCGGGGATCCTTCAGCCCCCGGGGCTTCAGGGGCCCATAGCGCAGGGTGTCCTCTCCCCGCCGGGCCATGACCTCCACGGGCATGCAGCCCTCAAAGACGTTTTTATCCTCGAAGCCGTGGACCTCCGCCTCCTGGGCGTGGGTCAGCTCCTGCCAGAAGGCCAGGTACTCCTCCTTCTCCATGGGGCAGTTGATATAGTCCGGCGTCCCCTTGTCGTACCGGGACGCGAAAAAGCCGCTGTCCATGTCCACGCTGCCGAAGCTCACCAGCGGGGCCGCCGCATCGAAAAAGTGCAGGGCGGAATCCTCGCCCCCCAGCATGGAGAGGAGCCTGTCCGCCAGAGCGTCGGAGGTCAGCGGCCCGGAGGCCACCACCACCTCCCCCTCCGGCAGGTCCGTCACCTCGCCGGGGACCACGGTGATCAGGGGGTGACTTTTCACCCGCTCCGTCACCAGCCGGGAAAAGCCGTGGCGGTCCACCGCCAGAGCGCCTCCGGCGGGAACGGCGGTCTCGTCCGCGCAGCGGACGATGAGGCTGCCCAGCTGCCGCAGCTCCTCCTTCAGAAGGCCCACGGCGTTCTCCAGCCCCGCCGCCCGCAGGGAATTGGAGCAGCACAGCTCCGCAAAATCGGCGGTCTGGTGGGCGGGGGTCATTTTTTCCGGCTTCATCTCCCGCAGGGTCACGGGAATGCCCCGCTGGGCCAGCTGCCAGGCGCACTCGCTGCCGGCCAGCCCTGCGCCGATCACTGTAACATGGTTCATGCTTCCTCCGTCTTTTTCCGGGTGGTTTTCTTGGCCGCTGTGGCCTTGGTAGTTTTTGCAGTCTTTGTGGTTTTGGTGATCTTGGCCGCCTTTTTGGCGGGCTTTTTCTCCTCCTGGACAGGCTCCGCCGGGGTCTCGGCAGCGCCCTCCGCTGGCTCCTCCGTCTTGGCCTTTTTCACATAGCCGCGCTTATCCTCCGGCAGGAAGTTGGCGCACTCGGGATTGATGCAGAAGGGCTTGCGGAAGCCCTTGCCCGCCTTTTTGAACATGGTGTGTCCGCACACGGGACAGTCGTCCTTCACCGGCACGTCCCAGGTCATGAAATCGCACCGGGCGCTTTCGTCGGCGGCGTTGAGCCGCTCGCAGCAGTAATAGGTGTACTGCTTGCCGGTCTTTTTGCTGACGCCTGTGCGCTTCATCAGCCGCCCGCCGCACTTGGGGCAGCGGCCCGGCATCTCCACCACCAGGGGCTTGGTGAAGGTGCACTCCGGGTACCCGGGGCAGGCCAGGAACCGGCCGAACCGGCCGGATTTGACCACCATGTTCCGGCCGCACACGTCGCACTTCTCCTCGGTGACCTCGTCGGGGACCTTCAGGTATACGCCCTCCATATCCTTCTCCACCTGGCGGAGGTTGCCTTCAAAGCCGCCGTAAAACTGCCGCAGCAGCTGCTTCCAGGGGATCTTGCCGCTTTCCACCTCGTCCAGCTCGTCCTCCATCCGGGCGGTGAACTTCACGTCCACAATGTCCGGGAACCGCTGGCACATCAGGTCCGTCACCACCTGGCCCAGAGGCGTGATCCGCAGGGCCTTGCCCTCCTTCACCACATATTCCCGGTCCAGAATGGTGGACACGGTGGGGGCATAGGTGGAGGGGCGGCCGATGCCGTTTTCCTCCATGGTGCGGATCAGGGTGGCGTCGGTATACCGGGCGGGGGGCTGGGTGAAGTGCTGGCCGGGCTCGAAGCCCTCCAGGGTCACCACCTCGCCGGGCTGCAGCTCCGGCAGGGCAGGCTCCCTGTCCTCCTTGTCATCGTCCCGGCTCTCCTCATACACGGCGGTGTAGCCGGCAAATTTCAGGCTGCTGGCGCTGGCCCGGAAGGTGTGCTCCCCGGCGGCAATGTCCACGCTGACGCTGTCGTACACGGCGTTGGACATCTGGCTGGCCAGAAAGCGGCTCCAGATCAGCCGGTACAGGCGATACTGCTCGCCGGTCAGGTCGCCCTTCACCTGCTCCGGGGTCAGGGTGACGCTGCTGGGGCGAATGGCCTCGTGGGCGTCCTGGGCTCCGGCCTTGGCCTTGTACTGCTTGGGGGTCTCCGGGCGATAGGCCGCACCGTAGCGGCTCTCAATGAAGCTGCGGGCCGCCGCCTGGGCCTCGTCGGAGATCCGCAGGGAGTCGGTACGCATATAGGTGATCAGACCCACGGTGCCCTCGCCGCTGATGTCCACGCCCTCATACAGCTGCTGGGCGATGGCCATGGTCCGGCGGGGGGTCATGTTCAGCTTCCGGGAGGCCTCCTGCTGCATGGTGGAGGTGGTGAAGGGAGGCGACGGGGAGCGGCGCTTGTCCGTGCGCTTGACGCTGCTGACGGCAAAGGGCGTGTCCTGAAGCTGGGCGCGGATGTCGTCCACCTCCTGCTGGGAGGACGGCTCATATTTCTTGCCGCCGCGGCCATAGTAGTGTGCCTTGAACCGGGCCCCCTGGTCGTTTTTCAGCAGGGCGTCCAGGGTCCAGTATTCCTGGGGCACAAAATCGGCGATCTCCTTCTCCCGGTCCGCCACCAGGCGCATGGCCACGGACTGGACCCGTCCGGCGGAGAGGCCCCGGCGGATCTTTTTCCACAGCAGCGGGGACAGCTCATAACCCACGATGCGGTCCAGAATGCGCCGGGCCTGCTGGGCGTCCACCAGGTCCTGGTCAATGTCCCGGGGCTGGCGGATGCTCTCGGTGACCACCTTGCGGGTGATCTCGTTGAAGGTGACCCGGAAGGTCTTGTCCTCCGGCAGGTCCAGCAGCTGCTTCAGATGCCAGCTGATGGCCTCTCCCTCCCGGTCCGGGTCGGTGGCCAGATACACGGCGTCGCTTTCCTTGGCCGCCTGCTTCAGGTCCCGGATGATGTCCTCCTTGCCCTTGATGGGCCGGTAATTGGGCTCAAAATCGTTTTCCACGTCCACGCCCAGCTTGCTTTTGGGCAGGTCCCGCAGATGTCCCATACAGGCCTTCACCTGATATGCGGGGCCCAGGTATTTGCCGATGGTCTTGGCCTTGGCCGGGGACTCCACGATCACCAGGTATTTTTCAGCCTTTTTTGTCATATTTATGATCCTTCCTTTTCCGAATGTAGCCTGACTGTGCGCACATAGCTGCGGGGGCCGGAGCGTTGGGCATAGCCGTCGATCTCCAGCACCGTCAGCGCCGACAGCACCCGCCTTACCGGCAGGCCCGTCTGTTCCGCCGCCTCATCCGTCAGCAGAGGCGTTTCTGTATCCAGCACCCGAATCAGCGCCAGCTGATCGTCGGTAAGCCCCTCCCGGTTGCGGTCCAGGTCCAGCACCGGCAGCTGCGGCTTTTGGGCCGGCTCCGGCCGCGTTTCGGGCAGGGGAGAGGGCTTGTCCTCCTCCGGCTTGGGGGTGTCTCCCGGTTCCGGCACAGTGACGTGGGCCGGGTGCAGCCGGTGGGGAAACCGGCTGTGATACACCGACAGAATGTCCCATCCCGACGCGGCCAGTCCCGCACCGTCCCGGATCAGCCGGTTGCAGCCCACGCTGGCTGCCGCGTCGATGGGACCGGGCACGGCGAACACGTCCCGCCCCTGGTCCAGGGCGGCGTGGGCGGTAATCAGCGCCCCGGAGCGCACCGGGGCCTCCACCACCAAAGACGCCAGGCTCAGCCCGCTGATGATGCGGTTGCGCACGGGAAAATGCCCCGGCAGGGGCTCCGTCCCCGGGGGATATTCCGACAGCAGCACCCCGGTGGCGGCGATATCTTCATATAATCTGCGGTTTTCCGCGGGATATACCACGTCCACGCCGCCGCCCAGCACGGCGGCGGTGAAGCCTCCCGCCTGCAAGGCGCCCCGCATGGCGGCGCCGTCGATGCCCTTGGCCATGCCGGACACCACCACCGCACCCTGCCGGGCCAGCTCATAGCCCATCCGGTGGGCGCACCGCAGGCCATAGGGGGTGCAGGACCGGGTGCCCACCACGGCAATGGCCGCCTCCTCGTCAAACAGCGGCAGCGACCCCTTGCCGTACAGCAGCACCGGCGGGTCGAAAATGTCCCGCAGCCGGGCGGGATAGGCGGCATCCTGCATGGTCAGCAGGAAAATATCGCCCCGGGCGCAGTCCGCCAGGATGCGGTCCGCCCGGGTGAGGCTCTTGTCCGAAAGCAGCTGGGCCTGTCCCGGCGTCAGCCCCTCGGTCAGGGCCAGCTCCTCGGCGTCGGCATAGTACACGTCCTCCGGGGAGCCATAACGCTCCAGCAGCAGAAGCCTGCTGCGGTTGCTGAGCCCCGGCAGGGCCGTCAGCCATACCCAGTATTTCAGCGCCGCCACGGCAGTCCCCTCCTTCCGTTCACCGCCAGCTTTCCCACAGCAGCACCGCCGCCGCAATGGCCGCGTTCAGCGACTCGCAGCGGGGGGACATGGGGATCAGCACGGTTTTGTCGCACAGGTCCAGCACCTCCCGGCTCAGGCCCCGCCCCTCGGAGCCGATGGCCAGGGCGCAGCGGGAATAGTCCGCCTGCCGGGCGTCCATGGCGTCCGGCCGCAGGGCCGCGCCGTACAGGGGGATGCCGCTGCGGCGCAGCAGGTCCCCCAGCTCCTCCGGCGTCACGCTCCACACCGGGCGGCGGAACACCGCCCCCATGGAGGCCCGGACGGTTTTCGGCCCGAAGGGGTCCGCGCACCCGCCGGTCAGCAGCAGCCCATCGGCGTCAAAGGCGTCCAGGGTCCGCAGCACCGTTCCCACGTTGCCGGGGTCCTGAACCCCGTCCAGCACCACATAGCGCCGGCCCGGAAGCGTTTCCGGCACCGGCAGAACCGGCGCGCGGCAGGTAAACAGCACCCCCTGGGGGGTCTTGGCGGGGCTGATGGAGGCCATGACCTCCGGCGGCACCAGCACCTGCCGGACCTTTTCCGGCAGCGGCTCCGGCCACGGCTCCACCGACACCACGGTCTGCACCTCCGCCCCCCACTGGGCGGCCTCCCGCAGCAGCTTGGGGCTGTCGCACAGGCACTGCCCCGTCTGGCGGCGATAGGCGGCGGACCCGGCCAGCTTGCGGATATGGGTCATCAGCGGATTCTGGCGGCTGGTAATGGTCTCCATGCTTCCGGCTCCTTTCCGGCTTCTTCCCGGGCTTCTATATTTAATAGGTAAAGCCCGGTGTGTATGATTAGGTGCATTGTAGCATAACTTGATTCAAAATGCAACCACCTGAAAAAATCGCCGCCGGACCCCGGGAAAACGCCGATTGACGGAGGGCCGGGAATCGGGTATACTGGAGAAAACGCATGGGAGGAAATGCTATGGAATACGTTGCCATGATCGGGCTGCTGTTTGCGCCCATCGTATGTCTGCTGTGCGCGGCCTGGTTTTATGTGCGGTGGAAAAACGAGCACGAGGATCAGGAGCTGGCCCTGCGGGACAGAAAGACCTGCTTCATCTTCCTGATCGCCGCCGCCGCGTCCCTGGTGATCTTCGGCGTGCTGAAGCTCCTGTTCCCCTTCACGGTGTAAAACCCCAATGCCCGAAAAAAATTCCCGGCCTGACGGCTTCTGCCGCCGGGCCGGGAGATTTTTTTACTTTTCGATGACCACCTTGTCATCCTTCAGCCGGATGTGGGCGGTGTCGCCGGACTTCAGCTGGCCATCCAGCATCTGCTCGGCCACCACGTCCTCCACTTCGTTCTGCAGGGTGCGGCGCAGGGGACGGGCGCCGTAGCGGGCGTCGAAGCCGTCCTTGGCCAGGGCAGCCACGGCGTCGTCGTCCGCCTGGAGGGTGATGCCCTGGGCGGCCATGCGGCTGCCGATGGTATCCAGCATCCGGCGGGCAATGCTGCGGATGTTCTCCTCCGTCAGCTGGTGGAACACGATGATCTCGTCGATACGGTTCAGGAACTCCGGACGGAAGGTCTGGCGCAGCTCCGCCATAACGGCGTCCTTGATGCGTGCAAACCGCTCCTCCTCGGTGCGCTTGGCCGCCTCACCGCTGCCGTCAAAGCCCAGAGGCGTGTCGGCGGCGGTAATATTCTTGGCCCCCACGTTGGAGGTCATGACGATGATGGTGTTCTTGAAGTCCACCCGGCGGCCCTGGGAGTCGGTGACAATGCCGTCCTCCAGAATTTGCAGCAGGATGTTCCACACATCGGGGTGGGCCTTCTCGATCTCGTCGAACAGCACCACGGAATAGGGCTTACGGCGCACCTTTTCCGTGAGCTGGCCGCCCTCCTCGTGACCCACGTATCCGGGAGGCGAACCCACCAGACGGGACACCGTGTGCTTCTCCATGTACTCGGACATGTCGATGCGGATCATGGCGTTCTCATCGCCGAACATGGCCTCGGCCAGGGTCTTGCACAGCTCGGTCTTGCCGACGCCGGTGGGACCCAGGAACAGGAAGGAGCCGATGGGCCGCTTGGGATCCTTCAGACCCACACGGCTGCGGCGGATGGCCTTGGCCACGGCGGCCACGGCCTCGTCCTGGCCCACCACCCGCTCATGCAGGACCTTCTCCAGCTGCAGCAGCCGCTGGCTTTCGTCCTCCGTCAGGCGGGTGACGGGAATGCCGGTCCAGCCGGCCACCACCTTGGCGATGTCGTCCTCGGTGACGGTGCCGCGGTTGGCGGACATCTGCTTGTGCCACTTGTCGCGCTCAATTTCCACCTGCTCCTGATAGTCCTTCTCGATATCCCGCAGCTGAGCGGCCTTCTCGAAGTCCTGGGCGGTGACGGCCTCCTCCTTCTCCCGGTGCAGGGCGGCGATCTTCTCCTCCAGATCCTTCAGATCGGGGGAGGCGGACTCGGCGGCCATACGCACCTGGCTGGCGGCCTCGTCCATCAGGTCGATGGCCTTGTCCGGCAGGAAACGGTCGTTGATATACCGGCGGGACAGCCGCACGGCGGCCTCCAGGGCCCCGTCGGTGATGGTCAGGTGATGGTGGGCCTCATACTTGTCCCGCAGACCCTTCAGAATCTCCAGCGTGGCCTCGGGAGAGGGCTCGCCCACGGTGATGGGCTGGAACCGGCGCTCCAGGGCGGCGTCCTTCTCAATGTACTTGCGGTACTCGTTGAGGGTGGTGGCGCCGATGACCCGGATCTCACCCCGGGACAGAGCGGGCTTGAGGATGTTGGCGGCGTCCACCGCGCCCTCGGCGGAGCCTGCGCCCACGATGGTGTGCAGCTCGTCGATGAACAGGATGACGTTGCCGGCCTTCTTCACCTCGTTGATGGTGTTCTTGATGCGCTCCTCGAACTCGCCCCGGTACTTGGTACCGGCCACCATGCCGGACAGATCCAGGGACAGGACCCGCTTGTCCAGCAGGTCCTCGGGCACGTCGGCGGCCACGATGCGCTGGGCCAGGCCCTCGGCGATGGCGGTTTTGCCCACGCCGGGCTCACCGATCAGCACGGGGTTGTTCTTGGTGCGGCGGGACAGGACCTGGATGGTACGACGGATCTCGTCGGCACGGCCGATGACCGGGTCGAGCTTGCCGGCGCGGGCCAGATCGCAGATGTTGCGACCGTACTGCTCCAACGCCTCAAACTGAGTCTTGTCCTCGGCAGACGTCACGCGGTCATCGCCGCGCAGCTCCTCGTAGACCTGCTCGATGCGCTCCTTGGTGACGCCGGCGTCGCGCAGTACACGACCAGCCTCGCCCTTGTCCTCGGCAAGCGCCATCAGCAAATGCTCGGTCACCACAAAGCTGTCGCCCATCTTGGTGGCCTTCTTCTCGGCCTTCTCGATGACGCGGACAAGCTCATTGGACAGGCCCATCTGCTGGCCCTCGCCCGAAACCTTGGGCGCGTGGTCGATGGCATCTTGTGTGGAGCGTGCGAGCTGGGCCGGGTCGGCGCCGATGCGCTCGATGATCACGGAGATATTGCGCTCGCCGGCACCGAGCAGGGCAGACAGCAGGTGAATCGGCTCAACCGCGCCGGCCTGCGCGTCGGCAGCCGTGCTCATGGCGGTCTGCAACGCCTCGCGCGACGTCATTGCTAGCTTATCGATTCTCATGGAATCACCTCTCTTGGGGCGGCCGCCCTACGGGGCGGCTTCACGTTGTTCGAGAAGTATTGTTGCCAACTTTGCGCGATCTTATACACAAATCTAAGTCTCTATATATAAGATTTTCTGAGTGATTGAGAGATAGGGAGCAGGCAAGCTCGCCCGCTGTGGCCTCGTCCCCTTACTATCTCAATCTGTAACATCTAGCGACTGTTTATGGCTCCAGATGTTACAAATCAAGATGAAATGGCCAACGGCGCCCGTTTGTCTCAATCTGTAACATCTACTCGGCAAATAGAGCTCCATCTGTTACAAATCGAGACGAACAGAAGACGCCCGAATCGAAAATCTAAATCTGTAACACCAAGCCCACTTTTAGCGGCCAAGATGTTACAGATCGAGACAGACCGAAAACCACCACAAAGAGGACAGGCACCTTTGTGGTGGTCGCGGTCTCTACTCCTTCGCCGAACCCGTACTTCCCGATTCGACGGTCCAGGGCATCTCATCCTCGAACAGCCATGTACGGGCAGACCCACTATCGCGTGCAGTCTGCGGGTCAGGCAAGCAGGTCTGTTTATAGGCATCTTGGATACACTGACCCATAAAATCGTTGAGCTCGGTCTGGTCGCCCTCCATGACATAGGCGACATCGCCGTCCATGATGTAGATGCCCGGACCCTCATTGCCCTCGTAGCCCGGATCGTACGAGACATCACATAACTTTGCGCCGTTTGCAGTGTCCAGCTCGATAGAAGAGTGGCATCCGCCAACCATGTCGTTCGCTTTTGCCCGATAGGACGCATATCCGTACCAACGCTTAAATGTTTTGCCCTTGAGTAGCTCGGACGTCCTATCGATCAGGCTTGTATCCGTGGTATAGCGCATGGCCCCAAGCTGAATATGTGGATAATTACTAATGCCAAGCGCAGCCGGTTGCTCATCAAAATCAACGGTAATGGTCTCAGGCTTGTCGTCGCCGGTCAGAAGTTCGACAGATTGAATCACAGGCTTGACCACCGGCTCCGTCACCGCAGCAGGCAGAAACGCCATGCCGACAGCGCCCATGCCAACCACGGTGATCGCAAGCGCCAAAACAATCAATCCAATACGGGCAAAACGGCTCACGGCAAAACACCCCACAATGCAAACCTTCGCCACCTGCACTAATGATACCGCCAGCCAGCACTATTACCAAAAGGAGCCGCGCGCTCCTCACCACCACAAAGGGGACAGGCACCTTTGTGGTGGTTTTCGACGCTAACGGTCGACCATCTCGCGCCATGAGATTAAACTTGAATTGTTCTCTGAACATATCCATTTCTGCCTATCCTCAACAGATCTTTGTCTCGAGGAGCGCATATGAAGCCGTCTCATTCCACCGGTCGCAACGTCATTACCATTTTCGCCATACCCATCGTGATGCTCTTCCTTATCGTCATCACGCCCTTTTCTTTTGGTATCGCCTCGCCCTTCGATCTTTGCGGGATGATCGACGCCGGCTCGCGTGCCACCTCGCTCTCCTTTGTCTGCCGTGGCGTGTTCTACGAATATGCAATTCCCACCGGAAGTTGGCAGTCCAAGTTACCGTTGCTCGACAAGGTCGACGGATGCTCCCCCTATTTCTGCCTTGAACCTCAGGCGCTAAACTATCTGATCGACGACCAGCCACTCGACTCCATCACCCTCGCCTACGACTACGCACCAAACACCGATGAGCGCCACATGAACCAAGTCCTCGACAAGCTGCTTGGACAGTGCGGGCTCACCGCGGAAGCCGGTCGAACCATCTATAGCAACCGGAAATTAAAGCGAACAGAACTCCGCCGTGTCGGAAAAATCAAAGGGCGAAACGGGGCCGCCTACTGGGATGCCTGGGCAACACGCGACAAGGGCGAATTCGGACACAGCACCTATATGGTCACTGTCTACACCAAAGACGGAATTAAGGACAATGTTGACGATTTCGCGTCATCCAAACTCGGCATCCCCAAAACAACCAAGCCCGCCAGCCCAGATGAAATCCTGTAGAGACGCTCATTAACATACCGCTCAACAATCACAACAACATCGAGCTCGTTCCCCACCACCACAAAGGCGCCTGTTCCCTTTGTGGTGGTTTTCGACAAAAAGAAGCCGCCCCATTAACAGAGGCGGCATCAAGCAAGTCTATTTATTGGCGTCCCTCAAGACCCAACGAGAACGCAGAAATGTAGCCCAGGGCTTACCCTTTCCCGAACGCGACCCTCGCGAAGCGCGTGAGCGGGCGGGAAAGGGTAAGCCCCGGGCGGACAATTAAGTGCGTTACTCGGCAGCGGCCTTGAACTTGTTGTAGTTGATCAGGCAGCCGGCCTTGACGATGGCACGCTCCTCTGCCGTCATATCGGCAATGTAGAGCTCAATCTGCTCAACCGCACCGTCGGCACGCACCACGTAGGCAGCGATATTCTTCAGGTCGCCATCGAGCGCGGCACGGATACCCGGCACAAAGACGTAGTCGCCCACCTCAAAGTTGGGCTCCGCCTCCATCTGGAAGGGCCTGTCTCTTATACACATCTCCGAGCCCACGAGACTAGGCATGATCTCGT
>ENA-OZAB01000348-OZAB01000348.1-human-gut-metagenome-genome-assembly--contig:-NODE-348-length-28912-cov-7.272066_pt1 | contig 28912 bp, 27 predicted proteins | sample MGYA00243297_ERZ653491 | MGnify/ENA primary metagenome ERZ653491 (study PRJEB26926, sample SAMN06165154) | human gut metagenome | biome: ENVO:00009003; feature: ENVO:2100002; material: ENVO:00002003... | reverse complement strand
TTTCCGGTAAATAATGTATTCCGTGAGGATGTAGTGACAAATGGAGACAATCACGAAGCAATGCTGGCAAATGCGCCGCAGCAGAAAGAACAGAGTTACAAAGTACCTAGAACATTCGCATAGGAGGAAATCGAAAGATGGATTTGAAAGGTCTTACTGCCGTTGAACTTGGAAAAAAGATTCAGGCAAAAGAAGTTACAGTAAAAGAAGCAGTGGAAGCCTGCTTCGCACAGATTGATAAAGTAGAAAAAGAAGTCAACAGTTTTGTATCACTTCAAAAAGAAGCCGCCTTAAAAAGAGCGGAAGAAGTGCAGAAGCTGATCGATGACGGAACACTGACCGGACCGCTTGCAGGAGTACCGGTTGCGATCAAGGATAACATGTGTACGGAAGGTATGACGACCACCTGCAGTTCAAAAATTCTGAGCAATTTTGTACCGACATTTTCAGCAGAAGCAGTTCTGAACCTGGAAAAAGCAGGTGCAGTTGTGATCGGAAAGACTAATATGGATGAATTTGCGATGGGAAGCACGACTGAGACTTCTTATTATGGAGAGACAAAGAATCCGTGGAATCTGGAGCATGTACCGGGTGGATCTTCCGGTGGCTCCTGTGCGGCAGTTGCGGCTCTGGAAGTACCATATGCTCTTGGATCTGACACCGGCGGATCGATTCGTCAGCCAAGTTCTTACTGCGGAATCGTTGGAATCAAGCCAACCTACGGAACGGTATCCCGTTATGGACTGATTGCTTACGGATCATCTCTTGACCAGATCGGACCGGTTGCAAGGGACGTAACCGACTGTGCGACGGTTCTTGAGACCATCGCATCCCATGATGTAAAAGACAGCACTTCGGTAGAACGCCAGGACACGGATTTTACGAGTGCGTTGGTAAACGATGTAAAAGGGATGAAGATCGGTATTCCAAAAGATTATTTTGGAGAAGGTCTGGACGAAGAAGTGAAAAAACCGATTCTGGAAGCCGCAGAGGTTCTGAAAAATGCAGGAGCTGAGATTGAAGAATTTGATCTTGGACTTGTAAAATATGCGATTCCGGCTTATTATGTCATCGCATCAGCAGAGGCAAGCTCCAACCTGTCCCGATTTGACGGTGTGAAATACGGATACCGCACAAAGGATTATGAAGAGCTTCACCAGATGTACAAAAAGACCCGCTCCGAGGGCTTCGGACCGGAAGTAAAGCGCCGTATCATGCTTGGGTCTTTCGTACTCAGTTCCGGATATTATGATGCTTATTATCTGAAAGCACTCCGTACAAAAGCACTGATTAAAAAGGCATTTGACAGTGCATTTGCAAAATATGATATGATCCTGGCGCCGGCAGCACCGACGACAGCACCGAAGCTTGGAGCTTCCTTAAGTGATCCGATCAAAATGTATCTGGGCGACATTTATACGATTTCCGTCAACCTGGCAGGACTTCCGGGGATCAGTATTCCGGTTGGACGGGATGCGAAAGGACTTCCGGTTGGAATGCAGCTCATCGGAGACTGCTTCCAGGAGAAAAAGCTTTTTCAGGCAGCTTATACCTATGAGTGCCTGACAGAGAAAAAATGGGTATCTATGTACGACAAAACAGAAGCGGCCGGAAAGGAGGAGGCGTAGATGTCAAGACAGTATGAAACCGTAATCGGACTGGAAGTTCATGTAGAACTGGCAACAAAGACAAAGATTTTCTGTGGATGCAGTACTGCATTCGGGGGTGCACCGAATACACATACCTGCCCGGTATGTACCGGTATGCCGGGCTCCCTTCCGGTATTAAATAAAAAAGTAGTAGAATATGCGATGGCAGTAGGACTTGCGACAAACTGTAAGATCACACAGGTGTGCAAATTCGACCGTAAGAATTATTTCTATCCGGATAATCCGCAGAACTATCAGATTTCACAGCTCTATCTGCCAATCGCGAGAGACGGCTATGTAGAGATTGAAGTCGGAGAGCAGAAGAAAAAAGTCCGTATCCATGAGATGCATATGGAAGAGGATGCCGGAAAGCTGATCCATGATGAATGGGAAGACTGCTCTCTGGTAGATTATAATCGAAGCGGTGTCCCGCTGATCGAGATCGTATCCGAGCCGGATATGCGTACAGCCCAAGAGGTTATTGCTTATCTGGAAAAGCTGCGTATGATCTGTCAGTATCTTGGTATCTCCGACTGTAAATTACAGGAAGGCTCCATGCGTGCCGACGTCAATCTCTCCGTAAGAGAGGTGGGAAGCGATCGTATGGGAACCCGTACCGAGATGAAGAACCTGAACTCTTTCAAAGCGATCACCCATGCGATCGAGGGTGAGAGAGAACGTCAGATCGAACTGTTGGAAGAAGGAAAAGAAGTCATTCAGGAGACCCGCCGCTGGGAGGAAAAACTGGGCGGCCAGGGCCGCATTCTCATCCGTCCCTCCGGCACCGAGGCCCTGATCCGGGTGATGGTGGAGGCGAAAACCACGGAAATTGCCCATCAGGTGGCCTCCGTTTTGGCTGATTTCATAAAAAAACTGTGATTTTCATCACAGGATACACAAATTTCCCAGGAAGACTTGACAAATTATTTAGTGAAAAGGTATAATGTCTATGGTTTTGGATACTGGACTTCGCTATGACCAATTAGAAAATCTGTCCGACGAGGAACTTTGTTCCTTGATTCGTGCAGGGCAGCGTCAGGCGGAGGACGTTTTAGCCACCCGGTATCATTGGCTGGTCCGTTCCTGCGCCCGCCCGTATTTTCTCATCGGCGGCGACAGCGAGGACCTGATGCAGGAGGGGATGTTCGGCCTGATCAAGGCCATGCGGGAGTTTGATCCCCGGCGCTCCCCACTGTTCCGGCCCTTCGCCGGGCTCTGCATCCATCAGCAGGTGTGTTCCGCTCTCCGGCGGGATGCCAGCCAGAAGAACGCACCCCTCAACCAATCCGTCCCCTTGAATCCCTCGCTTCTGAACGCAAATCCCATCTTCGCGCAGGTCGATCCCGAGCGCTTGCTGATCGACAGAGAAAAGGCTGCCAGTCTGCTGGAGAATACCCGCAAACAGTTGTCCGCTTTCGAGGAAAAGATTTTAGGGTTATTTTTGGACGGTCTTGCTTACGGCAAGATCGCGGAAACCGTTGGCAAGCCCATCAAATCGGTGGACAACGCCGTGCAGCGGATTCGCCGCAAAGTGGCGCGGCAGCTTTCATCCGGCGATATCAGCAACAGCTGAACGCAATATATTTCATCTCAAAGAGAGGGTAAAATCATGTACGAAGACAAGACTTTGGTTTGCAAGGAGTGCGGTAAGGAGTTCGTGTTCACCGCCGGTGAGCAGGAGTTCTATGCTGAGCGCGGCTTCCAGAACGAGCCCCAGCGCTGCAAGGCCTGCCGCGACGCTCGCAAGAACGCCGCCCGCGGCCCCCGGGAGTTCTTCACCGCCACCTGCGCTGCCTGCGGCGGCGAGGCTCGTGTGCCCTTCGAGCCCAAGAGCGACCGTCCTGTTTATTGCAGCGACTGCTTCGCCAAGATGCGCGAGAACGGCTAATCGCTGATTCAGTAAATTGTAAAAACGGCTGTCCACTTCGGTGGACAGCCGTTTTTATGTTTCCCTGCACAGGCAGGGGAGACCCTATTTCAGCAGCTCCAGGAACTCCTCCTCCGTCAGGACGGGGATATTCAGCTCCTGGGCGCGGCGGAGCTTGGACCCCGCGCCGGGCCCGGCCACCACATAGCTGGTCTTTTTGGACACCGAGGAAGCGGACTTTCCGCCCCGCTGCTCGATCATCTGACCGGCCTCCTCCCGGGTGAAGCGCTCCAGGCTTCCGGTGAGGACGAAAGTCATTCCGGCAAAACGACTGTCAACTAATTCCTCTTTACAGCTCATATTGACCCCGGCGTCCTCCAGACGCCGCAGCAGGTCCCGGGATTGGGGGCTTTCCATCCACTGGCGGATGTAGGCGGCGGTGATGGGGCCCACATCGTCGATGGAGGTCAGCTCCTCCTCCGTGGCCTGGGACAGGGCCTGCATGGTGCCGAAGCGACGGGCCAGGACCTTGGCGGCCTTTTCGCCCACCTGCCGGATGCCCAGGGCAAAGATCAGACGCCACAGGTCGTTGTCCCGGCTTTTATAGATGGCGGCCACGGCGTTGGCGGCGGACTTCTCGCCCATGCGCTCCAGGGGGGCGATGTCGGCGGCGGTCAGGTCGTACAGGTCGGCGGCGGTTTTCACCAGGCCGCTTTCGATGAGCTGGTTCAGCACCGCCGGGCCCAGGCCGTCGATGTCCATGGCGTTCCGGCTGGCGAAATGGGTGAGATTCCGCAGGCGCTGGGCCGGGCATTCCGCGCCGGTGCAGCGCAGGGCCGCGCCGTCCGGGTCCCGCTCCACCGGCGCGCCGCACACGGGGCAGGTCTGAGGCAGGTAGTAGGGGACCGCCCCGGCGGGGCGGTGCTCCGGCGCCACCTCCACGATCTCGGGGATGATCTCCCCCGCCTTCTGCACCACCACGGTGTCGCCGATGCGGATGTCCTTCTGGGTGATATAGTCCTGGTTGTGGAGGGTGGCGAAGGTGACGGTGGTCCCGGCCAGGCGCACCGGCTCCAGCTGGGCCTTGGGCGTCAGCACCCCGGTGCGGCCCACCTGGACCACGATGTCCAGAATGCGGGAGGTCTTGCGCTCCGGGGGATATTTATAGGCGATGGCCCAGCGGGGGAACTTAGCGGTGCTGCCCAGGGTCTCCCGGTCCGCCAGGCCGTTGAGCTTCACCACCGCGCCGTCCATGTCGAAGGGACGCTCCATCCGGGTGTCGTTAAGGCGGTCGATCTCCGCCATGATGTCGCCGTGACTCTGCAGCAGGCGATAGGGGATGACCTTGAAGTGCTGGGAGCGGAGATAGTCCAGGGTCTCCGTGTGGGTGGTGAAGCTGCGGCCTTGGGCCAGCTGGAGGTTGAACACGGCGATGTCCAGCTGCCGCTGGGCGGCGATCTTGGGGTCCAGCTGCCGCAGGGAGCCTGCCGCCGCGTTGCGGGGATTGGCCATCAGGGGCTTGCCCTCAATCTCCCGGCGGGCGTTGAGCTTCTCAAACACACTGCGGGACATATACACCTCACCCCGGACGATGAGCCGGGGCAGCTTCTCCGGCAGGGTCATGGGGATGGAGCGGATGGTGCGCAGATTCTCCGTCACGTCCTCGCCCACCTGGCCGTCGCCCCGGGTGGCTCCCCGGACGAACACGCCGTCCCGGTATTCCAGGGCCACGGACAGGCCGTCCACCTTGGGCTCCACGCTGTATTCCGCCTGGGGCATGGTCTCCGCCACCCGCAGCAGGAAATCCCGGACCTCCTCGCCGTCAAAGACGTCCTGAAGGCTCTCCAGGGGTACGTCGTGGCGGACCTGTTCAAACTGGGACAGAGCCGGGCCGCCCACCCGCTGGGTGGGGGAGTCCGGGGTCACCTCCTCCGGGTGCTCCCGCTCCAGGTCCTCCAGGCGGCGGAGCATATGGTCGTACTCATAGTCGCTGATGGTGGGGGCGTCCAGCACATAATAGCGGTAGCCGTGGGCGTTGAGGGTGTCCCGCAGCTCCTTCATTTCGGTTTTATAGTCCATGTTTCACTTATCCTTTGTTCATGATATAGTCCTGGGCGTACTGCTCCTGCTCCTCGGGCGTGGTGCTGAAATAGGTGTACGTCTCCGGCACGGAGCCGACGATGACGGTCTCTGCCACGGCGATCTCGTTGCTGACCTTGGTGGAGGCGGTGAAGCCCGGCAGGAGAATGCTGGTGTACACGTCCACGCTCAGCAGAATCTGATGCCGGGTCTGGTTGATACCGGCGGCGGAAAAGGCGTTGCGGAGGCTGGCGTCCGTGGAGCCCACCGCCTGCATCCGCACCCGGATGCAGGGCCCCCGGCCCGCCAGCAGGGTGGAGCCGGTGAGGGTCCCCACGGGGATAGACAGCTCGCTGGTGGATACCTCCGACAGCCGCCGGAGAATTTCATCGGCGATCTGGGACCGCAGACGGTTAAAGGCCGCCATGTTGCTCTCCAGAGCCGCCACCCGGCCGGTTTCGTCCTTTTCCAGGTGGATCAGCACGTTGTAGTCCACCTGGCCGCTGTCGATGGCGTCCCGGACGGCGTCCACCACGATGCGGTTGACGGCGTTGGACACCCGCGCGGTGGCCAGGCTGACGATGATGGGCCGCATATGCAGCACCGCCGCGCAGCCCAGGCCCGCCGTCAGCAGGACCGCCAGCACCAGCCAGGTCAGCCTCCGCTGCCGTCCGGTGAGACGCAGATAACGGATCTTCCTCACGGCACACACCCCCTATGGGTCAGTATATGCCGCAGGGGGAGCGGCCGTTACTCCTGCCAGGAGTTGACGATGGCCTTGAAGGTCTTGCCCCGCTCCATGAAGTTCTTGAACTGATCAAAGGCGGCGCAGGCAGGGGAGAGGGTCACCACGTCCCCGGGAACAGCCCGGTCCCGGGCGGTCTCCACAGCCCGCTGGAACGGCGTCACATCCAGTATTTCCGGATGGCCCGGCCGGTAACCGGGGGCCTGCTCCACAGCGGCACGGATCTTGTCTGCCGTGGCGCCGCACAGGATCAGCAGCTTCACGTGCTCCACCACCTCGGGACCCAGCACGTCGAAGGGAATGTGCTTGTCATAGCCCCCGGCGATGAGGATCACCTTCTCCTTGAAGGAGCGCAGGCCCGCGATAGTGCGGGAGGGGCTGGAGGCGATGGAGTCGTTGTAGAACCGGACGCCGTGCCAGGTGCGCACCAGCTCAATGCGGTGCTCCACGCCGTTGAAGGCCCGGGCAAAGGTGCGGATGGTCTCGTCGGGCACCAGGCCGTCTACCGCCGCAATGGCGGCCATGTAGTTTTCCACATTGTGGACGCCGGGCAGGCGGATGTCCTCCGTGGTCATGATCTGGCGTTCATGACCGTCCCGGCGGGAGATCACGGCGTCACCCCGCAGGAATACGCCGTTTTCCGGCTCTGCCTGGCGGCTGAAATACAGGGCGCGGCCCGGGGCATGAGCGGACAGCTCCCGGGTGATGGCGTTGTCCAGGTTGAACACGGCGATGTCGCCGGGTTGCTGGTGGCGGAAGATGTTCTCCTTGGCCCAGACGTACTCCTCCATGCCCTTGTGGACGTCCAGGTGGTTGGGAGCCAGGTTGGTCAGCACCGCGATGTGGGGGCTGCGGGTCATGGTCATCAGCTGGAAGCTGGACAGCTCCAGCACCGCCCAGTCAGTGGGCCGGATGGACCCGGCCTCGGCCAGCAGCGGGTGGCCGATGTTGCCGCCCACATGGACGGTGTGCCCCGCCGCCCGCAGAAGCTCGGCAATAATGGTGGTGGTAGTGGTCTTGCCGTCGGAGCCGGTGACGGCGATGATGGGGCAGGGGCAGACCCGGAAAAAGACCTCCATCTCGGAGGTGATGACGCTGCCCCTGGCCCGGGCGGCCTCCAGCTCCGGCACGTCGGGCCGCAGGCCCGGGGTGCGGAAGATCACGTCCTGGTCCAGGTCCTGAAGATACCCGTCGCCCAGCCGCAGCACGGCCCCGGCGGTTTCCAGCTCCTCCGCCAGAGCGCCCAGCTTCGCCCGGTCGCTGCGGTCGCAGGCGGTGACGGCGATGCCCTCCCGCAGCAGCAGACGCAAGAGCGGCGTATTGCTGACGCCGATGCCGATAACGGCCACGGTCCTGCCCCGCAGAGAGGCGATATATTCCTGCAAAGTCATAGGATGAACCTCCTTATCGTATCTGACCCGGTTATTATACCGCATTCCGGGGCGGGGTTCAATCAATTTCCGCGAAAATCGGTTGACTTTCCGAAGCGGGTCGGGTACAATACTTGTGCGAGTAAGCCAGACAGTCGCGGGGACAAGGCGAAAGCCTGTTCATGAGGAAAGTCCGGGCTCCACAGGGCAAGGATAACGGGTAACGCCCGCCGAAGGCGACTTCAGGAAAAGTGCAACAGAGATATACCGCCTCCGTTGGAGGTAAGGGTGGAAAGGCGAGGTAAGAGCTCACCCATCGGCTCGAGAGTGTCCGATGCTGTAAACTCTATCCGGAGCAACACCGGTATGGGAGCAATAGGGCGGCCCGTCCGCTCCCGAGGTGGCTGAAGCGCACCGGCAACGGCGCGCTTAGATAGATGACTGTCAAATACAGAACCCGGCTTACAGACTTGCTCGCACACACCATATGGGCCCGCCGGCGGAGATCGCCTGGCGGGCCCCATTTTATCCGGACCCGTCTCCAAAGCCGCACTTGACGCTGGGACGGGTCTATTGTATAATAAGTTGATTTAATATGCGGAGGTATACCCATTATGTGGATCGCGGATGGCTGGAAGGATTATGAGCTACTGGACTGCGGCGGCGGAGAAAAGCTGGAGCGCTGGGGCGACCAGATCCTGGTGCGGCCGGACCCCCAGGCCATCTGGGAGTCGGACCGGAAGAACCGGGGCTGGCGCACGGCCAACGCCCGCTACAGCCGCTCCAGCACCGGCGGCGGCCACTGGGACAAGAACAAGCTGCCGGAGAACTGGCCCATCGCCTATAAAAACCTCCGCTTCCAGGTCAAGCCCATGAACTTCAAGCACACGGGCCTGTTCCCGGAGCAGGCCGCCAACTGGGACTTTGCCATGGACCAGATTCGCCGGGCGGGCCGCCCCATCCGGGTGCTGAACCTGTTCGCCTATACCGGCGGGGCCACGGTGGCCTGCGCCGCCGCCGGGGCCAGCGTCTGCCATGTGGACGCCGCCAAGGGCATGGTGGCCTGGGCCAAGGAAAACGCCCGGGTCTCCGGCCTGCAGGATGCCCCCATCCGCTGGATCGTGGACGACTGCGCCAAGTTCGTGGAGCGTGAGATTCGCCGGGGCAAGACCTACGACGCCATCATCATGGACCCCCCCAGCTATGGCCGGGGTCCCGGCGGCGAGGTGTGGAAGCTGGAGGAGAATCTGTATCCCTTCGTGAAGCTCTGCGCCCGGGTGCTGTCCGATAAGCCCCTGTTTGTGATCCTGAACTCCTACACCACGGGCCTGGCCCCGTCGGTGCTGGGCTATATCCTGCAAATGCTGGTGGGCCGCCGCTTCGGCGGACACGTCACCTGGGACGAGCTGGGCCTGCCGTGCACGGATTCCGGCATGGCGCTGCCCTGCGGAGCCACCGGCCGCTGGATGAGCAAATAAAATTTCGCAGAAAAGAGACAAAGCAATGCAGACAATGATTCAGACCGACGCCCTCTCCTTCTCCTACCCGGTGGAGGAGGGCCAGCGCCGGACCACCGCCCTGGACAATGTGACCCTGTCCATCGAAAAGGGCAGCTTTGTGGTGGTGCTGGGCCACAACGGCTCCGGCAAATCCACCCTGGCCAAGCATATGAACGCCGTGCTGCTGCCCTCCGGCGGCGCGGTGTATGTGGAGGGCATGGACACGAAAAGGGAGGAGCTCCTGCTGGAGATCCGCCGCCGGGTGGGCATGGTGTTCCAGAACCCGGATAACCAGATCGTGGCCAACGTGGTGGAGGAGGATGTTGCCTTCGCCCCGGAGAACCTGGGGGTCCCCACGGCGGAGATCCGCCGCCGGGTGGACGACGCCCTGGCGGCGGTGGGCATGACGGAGTTCACCCGCCACGCCCCGCACCTGCTGTCCGGCGGACAGAAGCAGCGGGTGGCCATCGCCGGGGTCATCGCCATGGAGCCGGAGTGCATCGTCCTGGACGAGGCCACGGCCATGCTGGACCCCTCCGGCCGCCGGGAGGTGCTGGACACCGTTCACCGGCTGAACCGGGAGCGGGGCATCACGGTGGTGCACATCACCCACCATATGTCCGAGGCGGAGGACGCCGACCGGGTCATCGTCATGAACGACGGCGTGGTGGCCATGGACGGCGCGCCCCGGGAAATTTTCTCCCGGGTGGAGGAGCTGCAGGCCCTGGGCCTGGCGGCCCCGGACACGGTGGAGCTGCTGCGGCGGCTGAACCGGCACGGCATGGATCTGCCCTTGACGGCGATCACGGTTGACGAGTGTGCCCGCGCCATATTCCAGGCGCTCCATGGCGCGGAAGGGAAGTAAGCAGAGTTGGAACCGATCATTCGTATAGAACACCTGACCCACACCTACAGCGCCGGGACTCCGTTCCAGCGCAGCGCGGTGGAGGATGTCAGCCTTGATATCATGCCCGGCGAGTTCCTGGGCATCATTGGCCACACCGGCTCCGGCAAGTCCACCCTGATCCAGCACCTCAACGGACTGCTGCGCCCCACCCAGGGCCGCGTCCTGCTGAACGGAAAGGACATCTGGGCCGAGCCCAAGAAAATCCGACAGGTCCGCTTCCAGGTGGGCCTGGTGTTCCAGTACCCGGAGTACCAGCTGTTTGAGGAAACGGTGTACAAGGACATTGCCTACGGTCCCGGCAACATGGGCCTGGACCGGGACGAGATCGACCGCCGGGTCCGGGAATCTGCGGCCCTGGTGGGCCTGACGGAGGACCAGCTGGAAAAGTCCCCCTTTGAGCTGTCCGGCGGACAGAAGCGCCGGGTGGCCATCGCAGGTGTCATCGCCATGGAGCCCAAGGTCCTGATCCTGGACGAGCCCACGGCAGGGCTGGACCCTCGGGGCCGGGAGGCCATTCTGGCCCAGATCCGGGCCTATCACCGTAAGCGCGGCACCACCGTTATCCTGGTGAGCCACAGCATGGAGGAGATCGCCTGCAACGTGGACCGCATCCTGGTGCTGCGGGGCAGTCATGTGTATATGGACGGCACGCCCCGCCAGGTATTCCGGCGGGCCTCCGACCTGGAGGAGGTGGGTCTGGACGTGCCCCAGGCCACCAAGATCGCCCTGGCCCTGCGCCGCATGGGCCTGGACATCGACACCGCGGTCTACACCGTGGACGAGCTGGAGCAGGCCCTGCTCTCCGTCAGAGGGGAGGTGGGCGTATGCTGAGAGATATCACCCTGGGCCAGTTTTTCCCGGGCAATACCTTCATCCACCGGCTGGACCCCCGCACCAAGCTCCTGGCGGTGATCCTGTACATTGTGGCCCTGTTCAACGCCCAGGGGGTGGTGACCTACGCCATCGTGGCGGCGCTGCTGGCCCTGTGCATCATTGTTTCCCGGGTGCCCTTCCGGTCCCTGACCCGAGGCCTGAAGCCCATCTGGGTCATCGTGGCCTTCACGGCCATTATGAACCTGTTCTTCACCAGCGGTACCCCCCTGGGCACCGGCTGGCTGCTGAGCCATATCTCCCAGGAGGGTCTGCGCTCCGCCATCTTCATGGTGCTGCGGATCGTGATGCTCATCATGGGCACCTTCCTGCTGACCTACACCACCAGCCCCATCTCCCTGACGGACGGACTGGAGAGTCTGCTGTCCCCCCTGAAGAAGCTGCGCCTGCCTGTCCACGAGCTGGCCATGATGATGTCCATCGCTCTGCGCTTTATCCCCACCCTCATCGAGGAGACAGACAAGATCATGTCCGCCCAGAAGGCCAGGGGCGCGGACTTTGAATCCGGCAATATCTTCCAGCGGGCCAAGGCCCTGGTGCCTATCCTGGTGCCCCTGTTCATCAGCGCCTTCCGCCGGGCCGACGAGCTGGCCACGGCCATGGAGTGCCGCTGCTACCACGGCGGCGAAGGCCGCACCGCCCTTCATGTGCTGCACTTCCGCCCGGCGGACCTGTGGGTCCTGGCGGGGTTTGCGGCCCTGACGGCGGGGGTCATCGCCCTGGGGCGGCTGGGAATCTGAAAGAGGTACGCTATGCGCAACATCGCACTGATCCTGATGTACAACGGCACCGCCTACCACGGATGGCAGGTGCAGAAAACCGAGGTCACCGTGGCCCAGACCCTGGAGCGGGGCCTGTCCATGGTGTGCGGCCAGCCCATCAAGTGCACCGGCTGCGGACGCACCGATGCCGGGGTCCACGCCGAGCATTATGTGGCCAATTTCCGCACCGATTCCCGCATTCCTGTGGACCGGCTGCCCTTCGCCGTGAACACCCATATTCCCGAGGACATCGTGGTGAAGGCGGCCTATGAGGTGGCGGAGGATTTCAACGCCATCGGCTCCTGCATCCGCAAGGAGTATACCTATCGCATCTACAATTCCCGGGTGAAGAACCCGTTTTATGTGAACAGGGCGTATTTTTACCCCAAGCGCCTGGACGAGGAGGTAATGGACCGGGCGGCCCGGATGTTCGAGGGGACCCACGATTTCGCCGCCGTGCGCAGCGTGGGCACCAACGTCCGCAGCACCGTCCGCACCATCTACTACTGCCGGGTCCGGCGGCAGGGGGACCTTTTGGAATTGAAGGTCTGCGCCAACGGCTTTCTGTATAATATGGTACGGGCCATCACCGGCACGGTGCTCTACGCGGCGGAGGGGAAGCTGACGCCGGAGGAGATCCCTGTGATCCTGGACAGCGGCAACCGTACCCTGGCCGGGCCCACCGCCCCGCCGGGAGGTCTGTACCTGACAAGGGTGTGGTATGAAGATGAAAGACTCAACGGACCGAATGGAATTTGACCGGGGCAACCCCCAGGAGGAGGCCCCCCGCCGGGTGCAGCACCGGAAGCGGCCGGAATTGAAGCCCATATGGTTTGCGGCGGTGGCCGTGGTGCTGCTGGCGGTGGTGCTCATCGCCGCCCTGACGGATACCACCGCCTTCGACGGGCTGCGCCGCAGCGTGACCTATGCCCGGGCCAAAAAGGACGAGACCGGCTGCGCCCAGCTGTACCACTACGCCGCCGACCGCACCAGCCGCTTCGCCTCTCTGGACGGCAGCCTGGCCATCGTCACCAACAGCCAGCTGCTGGTGATGCAGGAGGACGGCCAGGTGGTCTGCAACGAGACTGTAAAGTGGACTTCCTGTACAGTGACCGGAACCGGCAGTCTGGCCGCCGCATACGACATCGGCGGCAGCGACGTGTATATCCTCAATGCCCAGGGTCTGGTCCGCAAAATCACCTGCGGCGGCGAGATTTTCTCCGTTTCCCTGACCCGGGAGGGCCGCCTGGCGGTGACGCTCAACGAGCGGGGCTACAAGGCCGCCGTGGAGGTATACGACGAGGATGGTGTAAAGGAGTTTGCCTTTCACTCTGCCGACAGCTTCCTGATGACCTCCTCCGTGTCCCGGGACGGCAAGGAGCTGGCCGCCGTCACCATGGGCCAGTCCCAGGGCTCCTTCACCAGCAGCATCGTCCTGTATAAGCTGGACCGGCAGGAGGCCTACGCCACCTGCGACCTGGCCGGCGTGGCGGTGTATGACCTGGGGCTGGTAGGCAAGCGCTACTGCGCCGTGGCGGAGGACAGCCTGCATTTCATCGACCAGAAGGGCCGGGCCGCCGCCTCCTACGACTACAACGGCGGCGTTCTGCGCCGGTGCAGCCTGGGCGGCGACGGCTATGCCGCCGTGCTGCTGGGCCGGTACAAGGTGGGCAGCCAGCTGCGTCTGGTGACGGTGAACAGCGATGGCAAGGAGCTGGGGTCCCTGGACCTGGACGGCGATGTGCTGAGCATGTCCGCCTGCGGCCGGTATGTGGCGGTGCTGTTTGCCGACCGGCTGGTGATCTATAACAAGAGCCTCAGGGAGTACGCCACCCTGCAGGGTGTCAGCAGCGCCGGGGATGTGCTCATGCGCAGCGACGGCTCTGCGGTGCTGGCCGGCTCTGCCGCCGCCAGCGTGTTCCTGCCCTGATAACAGAAAGGAGAATGCTTATGTCCGTAATTGCCGATATCCTGGTGCTGGCGGCGCTGATCGTCGCTGCCGTGGTGGGGGCCAGGAGAGGTCTGCTGAAAAGCCTGGCAGGGCTGCTGATCGTTGTGGTGTCTCTGCTGGGAGCCGCCTGGGCCGCCGACCACCTGTCCGAGCCTGTCATGCGGTGGGTGGAACCCCGGGTGACCCAGCGTGTGGAGCAGATTGTGCAGAACAGCCAGCCTGCCGACGCCAGCCAGATGCTCCAGGCTCTCAGCTTCCGGGGCGACGGCCTGCAGAAAATGCTGAACAACGTCCAGCAGCAGGTGCAGGAAACAGGGGAGACCCTGATCCGGGCCGTGGTCCTCAGCGTGACCAGGTCTGTGGCCGACACGGTGGTGTATGCGGTGTCGTTCCTGCTGCTGTCGCTGGTGCTGGGGCTTTTGATGAAGCCTCTGAACGCTCTGGTCACCAATCTGCCCCTGATCAGCACTCTCAACAGCCTGGGCGGCGCGGTCCTGTGCCTGGCGGGCTGCGGACTGCTGCTGTTTGCGGTGGTGTGGGCCATGCAGCGCTTCGGCTGGCTCCTGACCCCGGAGCTCATCGACAGCACCATCCTGCTGAGATTCTTCGCAAACCTGACGCCGCTGGGCCTTTCGGCGGTGCTGTGAACAATTTACCCAGATAACGGAGGGAAACCATGCAACCGACTCTTTGTTCCAAATGTAAGAAAAATGTGGCCGTGGTCTTTATTTCCCGGCAGAATGAAAAGGGCGAAATGGTCAACGAGGGCCTGTGCCTGAAGTGTGCCGCCCAGCTGGGCCTGCCCCAGGTGGAGGAGATGATGAAGCGAATGGGCATCTCTCCGGAGGACCTGGAGAACATCAACAACGAGATGATGCAGGCCTTCGGCGGGGCCGAGGAGCTCAGCGATATGCCTGCCCCCCAGGATGAGGACGACGAGGACGACGGCGAAAGCGGCAAGACCGCCACCTTCCCGTTCCTGAACCGCCTGTTCGGCGGCAGCAATCCCCCGGCGGAGAAGTCCGACGCCCCCTCCGGCCGGGAGGAGGCCCCCAAGGGCCGCAAGGCCGATAAAAAGCACAAGTACCTGGACAGCTACTGCATCAATCTCAGCCAGCGGGCCCGGGACGGCAAGCTGGACGCGGTCATCGGCCGGGAGGAGGAGATTCAGCGGGTGGTGCAGATTCTGAACCGCCGCCAGAAGAACAACCCCTGCCTCATCGGTGAGCCCGGTGTGGGCAAAACCGCCATTGCCGAGGGCCTGGCCCAGCGCATCGCCGCCGGGGACGTGCCCTTCAAGCTGCGGGATAAGCAGGTGTACCTGCTGGACCTGACGGCGCTGGTGGCGGGCACCCAGTTCCGGGGCCAGTTTGAAAGCCGCATGAAGGGCCTCATCGAGGAGATCCGCAAGCTGGGGAACATCATCCTGGTGATTGACGAGGTCCACAACATCGTGGGCGCCGGCGACGCCGAGGGCAGCATGAACGCTGCCAATATTCTCAAGCCCGCCCTGTCCCGGGGCGAGATTCAGGTCATCGGCGCCACCACCTTCAACGAATACCGCAAGCATATTGAAAAGGACACCGCCCTGGAGCGCCGCTTCCAGCCGGTGACCGTCAACGAGCCCAGCCTGGAGGATACCCTGAAAATTCTCCAGGGCATCGCCCATTACTATGAGAATTACCACGGCGTCTCCATCCCCCAGGGGGTGCTGCGCCAGGCGGTGGTGCTGTCCGAGCGGTACATCACCGACCGCTTCCTGCCGGACAAGGCCATCGACCTGATCGACGAGGCCTGCTCCGATATGAACCTTCACGACCCGGATATCAACCGCCGGATGGAGGTCAAGCGGGACCTGGAAAACGTCACCTTCGAGCGGGAGAACCTCATGTCCGCCCAGCCGGCGGAGGGTCAGGAGTTCACCCAGGAGGAGCTGGACGCCCGCTATGCCCGCATTGCCCAGCTCCGCAGCCAGGAGCTGCGGCTGCAGCAGGAGCTTTCCGACCTGGAGGCCAAGGGTATGCCCCAGCTGACCATGGACAACATCGCCCGGGTCATCGAGATGTGGACCAAGATTCCCGCCAGCAAGATCAAGGAAGAGGAGTTCAAGCGCCTGTCCCAGCTGGAGGACCGGCTGAAGCAGCACATTGTGGGCCAGGACGAGGCGGTTTCCGCCGTGTCCGCCGCCATCCGCCGCAGCCGCGTGGGTATTTCCCCCAAGCACAAGCCCGTCAGCTTCATTTTCGTGGGCAGCACCGGCGTTGGCAAGACGGAGCTGGTGAAGCAGCTGGCCGCCGACCTGTTCAACACCCCGGACGCCCTGATCCGCCTGGATATGTCGGAGTTCATGGAGAAGCATTCTGTTTCCCGTCTGGTTGGTTCACCTCCGGGCTATGTGGGCTATGACGAGGCGGGGCAGCTGACGGAGAAGATCCGCCGCAAGCCCTATTCCGTCATCCTGTTTGACGAGATCGAGAAGGCCCACCCGGACGTGCTGAACATCCTGCTGCAGATTCTGGACGACGGCGAGGTCACCGACGCCCACGGCCGCAAGGTGAACTTTGAGAACACCGTCATCGTCATGACCTCCAACGCCGGGTCCGACAAGGCCGCCGGGTCCGTGGGCTTTGGCCGCAGCGCCGATGACCAGGGCCGGGAGCGTACCATGAAGGCCCTGCGGGAGTTCCTGCGTCCGGAGTTTATCAACCGGGTGGACGAGATCGTCTATTTCCACCAGCTGACGGAGGAGAACTTCGCCGCCATCGCCCGGATTATGCTGGATGAGCTCCAGGCCTCCCTGAAGGAGAAGGGCTACAGCTTCAGCTATGACGACGCGCTGGTTTCCCACCTGGTGCACTCCTCCTATTCCGCCGCCTACGGGGCCAGGAATCTGCGCCGCTGCATCCAGAAGGAGCTGGAGGACCCCATGGCGGCCCGGATCATCGACAGCTTCGAGCACCCCATCACCCAGCTGCGGGCCACGGCAGAGGACGGTAAGGTGCGGCTGGATACGCTGTAAGGAGGGCGGTTTCATGCTGTTTCGCAAGGATATCGAGCCCCGCTGCGCCTACTGCACCCAGGGGGTCCGCATCAACGAGACCCAGGTGGCCTGCGTGAAAAGGGGCATTGTGGCGGCGGAGAATCGCTGCTTCCGCTTCCGGTATGACCCCCTGAAGCGGGTGCCGCCCCGTCCGGCCCAGCTTTCCACTGACGGGCTGAAAGAGGAAGATTTCAGCCTATAAAACCCACAAAAATACACAAAAGAGGGGAAATATCATGACAACCGTTTGGGCCGTATATTTCAGCGGCACCGGAACCACGGAGCGCACGGTAACGCACATTGCCGGGGAGCTTGCCCGGCTGCTGGCGGCGCCCTGCCGCAGTCTGGACTTCACCCGGCCCCAGGTCCGGCAGCAGGAGCTGAATTTCTGCCAATCGGACCTGGTGGTGCTGGGAACGCCGGTATACGCCGGGCGGGTGCCCAATGTGCTGCTGCCGTTCCTGCGGGAAAAGGTCCGGGGCGGGGGAGCGCTGGCGGTGCCGGTGGTGCTGTTCGGCAACCGGAACTATGACGACGCCCTCATAGAGCTACGGGACATCCTCCAGGCGGACGGCTTTCGCTGCGTGGCGGCCGGAGCCTTCGTGGGGGAGCACAGTTTTTCCCGCACCCTGGGGGCGGGCCGCCCGGACGATGGGGACATGGCGGGACAAGCCGCTTTTGCCCGGGAAATCTGCGAGAAATTGGCGGGACAAGCCGGGACGGAAATGGCCCCCGTATCGGTCCGGGGCGAAACGCCCATCCGCCCCTATTACACCCCCCGGGACCGCCACGGAAACCCCATCAACATCCTGAAGGTGAAGCCGAAAACGGACCCGGACAAGTGCGGCGGCTGCGGCCTGTGCGCGGAGCTGTGTCCCATGGGCTCCATCGACCCGGCGGACGTGTCCCAGGTCAGGGGCATCTGCATCAAGTGCTGCGCCTGCGTCAAAAAATGCCCCTCCGGGGCCAAGTACTTTGACGACCCGGGATACCTGTTCCACCAGCATGAGCTGGAGGACGTCTATACCCGACGGGCGGAAAACGAATGGTTTGTGTAAGCGATTTTCCATAAAATACAGAAAGAGGCGTGACCGTGGGTCACGCCTCTTTCTGTAAAGCAATACCGCTTTTCAGCTGGCTGTTTTCCTTGTCAATCGGCTATTTCGGTGGGTCAATCCTGCTCCCAAAAGGCCCGGATGAACGCCTCCATGGTCTCGGCGGTTTTCTCCACGCCCAGCACGCCGGTGTTCACCGTCAGGTCATAGCAGGAGCTGTGACCCCAGAATTGCCCGGTATGGTGGTGATAGTAGACCCTGCGGTGCCGGTCTGTCTTAGCCACCAGCAGCGCGGCCTTTTCCGGGGAGAGATTGTGCCGCTGCTGGATGCGCTTGATCCGCTGGGTCAGGTCCGCCCGGCAGAAGATCCGCAGCAGGCCCGGCCGCCCGGCCAGGGCATAGTCGGCGCAGCGGCCCACAAAAATGGCGGACTCGCCGCTGTCGGCGATCTGGCGGATCATGTCGAACTGACGCTGGGCCACGTTGTGGGGGATGGAGTTGTCAAACTCGTTGATCCTGCGGCTGAGGATCCGGTTCACCGGCCGCTCGTCGTTTTCCTGGGCCAGACGCTGCATTTCCGGGTCATTTTTCCATAGCTCGTCGATCAGTTCCCGGTCCAGCATCCGGATGCCCAGCCGCTGACTCAGCAGGGCCGCCAGGTCATGCCCGCCGCTGCCGTATTCCCGGCCGATGGTGATAAGAATCTGCTTTTTCATGGAAAACACCCTTTCTGCACCCTGTCCATGGTGATGATTTGTTCATAGTATACTGCGTTTTTTCGGTGTTGTCACCTGTTTTTTGCGGATTTTGTACAGGAAAAAGAATGTGTATAAACCAAGCTCCCTGCGGCCGCCGCAGGGAGCTTGAGACGCATTTATTTCACAGAGCCGTCCGGATTGAACAGGGGCAGGGGAGCCAGGAACCTGATGTCGCGGCGCTTGGCGGCGTCGCCCTCGGCCAGAACGGCAATGCGGCCCACCACGGTGCCGCCGGCCAGGGCCACCAGGTCCTCCATGGCCTTCAGGCTGCCGCCGGTGGAGATCACGTCGTCCATCAGGACAATGCGCTTGCCCCGGATCAGGTCCGCGTCATCCCGGCCCAGATACAGCTTCTGGGTGCCGGCGGTGGTGATGGACTGATCCTCCACATGGATGGGGTCGGGCATATAGGCCTTGGGACCCTTCCGGGCGATAAAGTACTTCTTGGCCCCGGACTGGCGGGCCATCTCGTGGATCAGGGGGATGCTCTTGGCCTCTGCGGTGAACAGATAGTCATAGCTGCCCGGCTCCACCAGCTTCAGCAGTTCCCGGCCGCAGGCCTCGGTCAGCTCCGCGTCGCCGAAACAGATGAATGCGCCGATATACAGATCGTCTGTGACCTTGCAGATGGGCAGCTCCCGCTGAAGCCCGGCCACGGTCATGGAATAAGTGGACATAGCAAAATCTCCATTCTGCCGCATGAGGGAGGGAAAACGCTGCGGCTGTCGTTTTTCAGCGAACGACCCGCCTTTTCCGGAAAAAAGACGGGCGTCCCGTCGACTCTATTATAAAGGAAATATTGTAAATGTCAATACAAAAACTGCCGGACGGGAATTTTGCGCACGAAAGAGTTCATATCCCGAAATTGTGAAATAATCGTCAATTTGCCGGAATCCATAATTTGCAGCGGCCGGTGGGTGCAAATTATGAACTGTGCAATTTTTACAAAGTGCACAAAAAAAGACGGAAAGATTTTACGGTCGCGGGGGACGATTTTCGGAATAACCCCCTTGAGTATTTGCCGGAATGGTGTTATTATCAGAACGGATGGGTGTATGAGCAAATTTCATCCACCCATTCGATTTTGAACAATCTTGGAACAATTTTTGAGGAGGCAATTATTATGAATGCTTATCTGGCCAGCGTTCTGGAGAACGTCAGAACCAAGCATGGCAACGAGCCCGAGTTCGTGCAGACCGTCGAGGAAGTCCTGTCCTCTCTGGAGCCTGTCATCGAGAAGCACCCCGAGTATGAGAAGGTCGACCTGCTGAACCGCATGGTCGAGCCCGAGCGTATGTTCACCTTCCGCGTTGTGTGGTGCGACGACAACGGCCAGTGGCACACCAACCGCGGCTGGCGCTGCCAGTTCAACGGCGCCATCGGCCCCTACAAGGGCGGCCTGCGCTTCCAGAAGAACGTGTATGAGGGCATCATCAAGTTCCTGGGCTTCGAGCAGACCTTCAAGAACAGCCTGACCGGCCTCCCCATCGGCGGTGCCAAGGGCGGTTCCGACTTTGATCCCGCCGGCAAGTCCGACGCCGAGGTCATGCGTTTCTGCCAGAGCTTCATGACGGCTCTGTATCGTTACATCGGGCCCGACATCGACGTTCCCGCCGGTGATATGGGCGTGGGCGGCCGCGAGATCGGCTACCTGTATGGCCAGTACCGCCGCCTGAAGGGCGTGTGGGAGAACGGCGTGCTTACCGGCAAGGGCCTGAGCTACGGCGGTTCCCTGATCCGTCCCGAGGCCACCGGCTACGGCGCTATCTACTATCTGCAGGAAGTGCTCAAGCACGAGAACGACACCATCGAGGGCAAGAAGATCGCCATCTCCGGCTACGGCAACGTGGGCTGGGGCATCATGAAGAAGGCCGCTCAGCTGGGCGCCGCCGTCACCTACTTTGCCGGTCCCGACGGTTACGTTCACGATCCCGACGGTGTCATCACCGACGAGAAGCTGAACTTCATCCTGGAAATGCGCGCCAAGGATCCCATGCACTGCAAGCCCTATGCCGACAAGTTCGGCTGCGAGTTCGTGGCTGGCGAGAAGTGCTGGGGCGTCAAGGATGTTGACGTGTATATGCCCGCCGCCATGCAGAACGACGTCCGCATGGAGTCCGCTGAGAAGATCGCTGCCTCCGGCGTGAAGTATTACATTGAGGTGGCCAATATGCCCACCACCAACGATGCTCTGAACTTCCTGCGTCAGCAGAAGGGCATCATTGTGGCTCCCTCCAAGGCCGTTAACGCCGGCGGCGTGGGCGTCTCCGCTCTGGAGATGGCTCAGAACTCCGAGCGCCTGGTCTGGACCGCCGAGGAAGTCGATGCTCAGCTGCACAAGATGATGAAGACCATCCACAAGGAATCCGCCGATGCCGCTGCCGAGTACGGTCTGGGCTACGACCTGGTGGCTGGCGCCAACATCGCCGGCTTCAAGAAGGTCGCCGAGGCTATGATGGAGCAGGGCTGCTTCTAAGCCGAACGCCAAAACCGTTTGAATCAACCGGGACCCCGCAGAATTGCGGGGTCCCGGTTTTTTGTCAGACAGAAATCCGCAGCGCCCAGCGCTGCGGATTTCAGAGTCTGTCAAAAAAGCCTCGCAGAGTTTGCCGTCCGCAGGCGGCAAAGCAAATGTAATCCGTTTTTTGCGGCGGCGTGTACGTCGCAAAAAACACTTCTCATACTGATTCCTGATTAAAAAATTTAATCAGGAATCCCGTGCGCTACGCGTACGCACAGCGTGCAAGGGCACGCTGTGACGTCCCATACAAAACCTGACGCACCTTCGGTGCTATAAAAAGCTTTTCAAGCTTTTTAACAGGTTTTGGTATCAGTCTGCAAGCCTTTTGTCAAAAAAGGGCCACGCCCTTTTTTGACAAGCTGGAGCGCACCCCCGGCCATAGAGGCCGGGGGTGCGCTCGTTTATAGGAAGGAAGCGTATGGGTTTATTTCACCCGTCTGCGCCGCAGCATCGGGGCCGCCGCCAGGGCAGCCGCCGCCGTCAGCAGCAGGGCGGTGTACACCGCCACGGGGGCGGCGTCGCCGGTCTGCACCGGCTGGGAGGCGGCCACCTGCACCGCCAGCTGGCTGACGGCACTTTCGTTGCCCGCCCGGTCCACGGCCTTGGCATACACCGGCGTGGCGGTGGGGGCGAAGGGGCCGGTATACAGCACCCACTCCGTGCCGTCATAGCTGTAGTACAGGGTCACGTCCTCCTCGGCGGCGGTCAGGGTCACCTTTCCGTCGCCGCCCTGGGCGATCACCGGAGCCTCGGGGGCCGCAGTATCCCGCACCACGGTGAAGGTCACGGTGGTGACGGTGCCGGTAGCCTCATCGCTGAGCTCCACCGTCACCACATTCTTGCCCTCCTGCAGCTGCGCACCGTAGGAGAACACCTGGGTGATGGGATCGCCCAGAACGTTGACGTCGTTGGTGGGATAGATCAGAATGTCGCCGTTGATCTTCAGACTGATGTTGCCGAACAGATGGGTCACATCGCCGGTGATGGGGAAGGTCTCCTGGTTGGTGCAGATCACCGCGCCGTCGGCGATGCGCGCGTCGTCAAAGCGCAGGGCCGTGGGCTCCGTATCCGGCAGGTAGTACAGATACAGCTTGTACTGGGTGCCGAAGTCGTTCGCGGTAAACATGCTGCTGAGGGTCTTGACGTACGTCAGATTCAGCCCGGCATGGATGGGAATGTCGAACTCCACCTGGCGGCTGCCCTCTTCGGGCCAATACTCGCTGCCGTTGAAGATCAGCACGTTGGCATCCCGATCCAGAGTGGCCTTTACATGGAGGCTGCCGTTTTCATCCAGCATATCATCGGTGATGAGGAAGCGGGAATCGGACAGGCCGCCCAACTCGTTGCTCCACAGGGGATCCAGGTCCAGAATGTCGCCCCGTATGGTGCCGTCGGAATACCGGGCATCGTTGAAGCCGTCTTCGTTGTACATCTTCTCGCCGTATACCGTGTCGTACAGCAGCGCGTTGCGCAGGGTGCGGTGACCGGCGGCATCATAGGCCTCCACGCGGACTACCTGGCTCCAGGCGCTGTAATCATAGACCTCGCCGGTTTCGTCGTCTACGAACACGGACTCCTTATAGGCGAAGGGGAAGCTCATGAACATGCGGCCCTCCTCGTCCCGGGAATCCAGAGAGATCTCCTGGGTATGGACCTCGGCATCCACGTCGGCAGCGTCGGCGCCCATGAGCCAGTCAGAGAAGGTCTCGCCGTCCACGGTGCCGGTGAGCCAGCTGACGGTGATGCGGGTCAGGGACTCGTCGGTGACCTGGATCATCATGGGCACCAGGTCGTCCTTGGCATACTTGGTGGCCAGCAGATAGCCGTCCATGGTGTGGTCGCTGGTCCACAGCATGCTGTTGTCCCACTCGCCGTTTTTATCGCAGACATAGGACATGACGGAGGGCCTCTGCACGTCGAACAGGGCGGGCTTGTCCGCCTGGAACACCACGCTGCCGTCGGCGTCATAGGCCACCACATGCAGGGTGATGAGACCGGGCTCCTCCACACTCAGAGCCAGACGGAAGCCGTTGCGCTCATCGAAGGAAGCCTCCTGACCGTTGACGGTCAGCCTCCTGACGCTGCTGCTGGCAATGCCGCGGATCTGGGCCACGCAGTCGGTGATGTTCACATAGCTCTCGGCGACATAATCATAGTCGGCGCTGTAGCTGATGTCCCGCAGCACCGTCAGGCTGTCGTCGTTGTTGATGTTGGAGAACATCACGGCGGCGTCAAGCCGGGCATTGGTGTACAGGATATCGGTGGTGCCGTTGAAGGCGTAGTCCATGCAGGTCAGGGCGATCTCGTTCATCTGGCCGTCCTGATAGGTTTCCACCGGCAGGACCACGCTGTATTCGCCGGTCTCCTCATTATAAGCGGCGTCATTGTCGGGAACACCCCTCCGGTCTCTTCATCCGGTTTCATCACGCCTTGCAGAGCTTGAAAAGTGGCATTCTCACATGGTTTTTCTAACTTTTTGGATTCCATAGGATGTCCTCCTGTGCCGTCTGGTTTGAGGCAAAAGTTGTAGAAAAGTTGTAGAAAGTTGTATTGGCACAAAATCGGCTTGAAATTGGCACAGCAATAGGCTTCATCGGCCTACAAGCGACCACAATATAAAATTGCTCGGCTGTAATAAGGTCTGTATAAACTCTACATATTATTTCAAGCAGATCCATACAGAAACAAGTATAGCATAAGCTTTGTAGATGTTCAAGTCAACGATTTTTTAACCCTGATACCGAATTTCATACCTTATATATAAAAAGGAGTACACCATGCCAGAATATCAATTGCAAATCAAACAGGTCGTGGATTACCCACGATGCCGGATTTATCGGCAATTCGTCCATCGGCTGATGGCAGACCGGAGCATTCGCGCAAGCGGAGGCTCTGGTCTTTTTTATTTTACCGTGCTTTGCAGCTACGCAAACTTCCGCACTTCATACCGCCGGATAGATGGTATTAGCTATACCATCTATCCGGGCGAATGGGTCTGCACACTCAAGGAAGTGTCCCAATGGTTTCGCACACGGTTTCAATGCCAGGCGTTGACAGTGCTGGAACAACTGCAGAAACAGCACTTTATCACTTTTCAGACACTGGATCGCGGCAATGTGATCCGCTATAAAATTTGCGACTGGGCGCGGCATAACACGGTGCTTGAATATAATGCTCCCTGCCAAAAGGATACCGGCTTTTTCTTTCTACCCGTTTCCGTTGTCACAGATCTCATCAGCACAAGCCGATGCTCCGAAATGGATATTATTCTGGACCTCTGGGTTTCAGCCGTCTACAACGATAATCAGGTACAGGGGTCAGACCTGGGGCCAGTAGTCTATTTCCGCAACGGCACCGGCAATCCTCTTGTTGCCTACACTGAACTGGCTGTCCGCTGGGGGTTGTCCCGGGCGACAGTCGGCCGCGTCCTCAAAAAGCTGGCCGCGCTGGACTATATCTCCCTTATGTCCTTCCCGGGCCGACACGGCAGCGTGGTCTATTTGAAAAATTACCTGTCCACCATGTTTGAAATATCGGATGTTATGGTGGACAAAGAGGAGGTCGCTATGACGCTCAACATCCGTTTGGAACTCCCCGATGAATCAGGCTCCAGCCAAAACACACCAAGTATAGAGCATGAGGTTATCGTTTCAAACGAACTCAATAGCGTTTCAAAATCGCACATTGAAATTATCATCCAAAAGATGGCTCAAATCCTGATGGCACAAGGGATTTCGTGCTTTGGTTGCCCCCTCTCCCGCTATAAGTTATATCCCTTATCGGGTGACTGCCGGGAAGATTTACTACCCCGCGTGCGGGAACAGTCAACGCTCTGTTTTGGCCTGTCTATTCTGTGCGGGAACAGACAGGTCACCACTTTTGAACTTACACTCTCTCCCATCGCGGAGAATTGAACAAGGAGGTCTTACCATGAAAAAATTTGTTGAAAAAGATGTCGCAGAAAACCCGCTGTACCATGATACATGGAAACTGTTGAAAAAATACCGCGATGTGGTGTGGAGCCTGGAGATTTCTGTCCAGCATGTGCGGTCCAAGTTTGAGATCGAATACGGCACATCCATCGAGGAATTTCTGGATTCCATCTATCTGGCCGGCGCCGATCTGAATGGGAGCGATATTGAACACCATGCCAAGTGCATTGAGCGCAGCCACAAGATGCTGAAACTTTTGGATTCAGCAGTCGAATTGCTTCGTACCCGCCACAAGAACGGCGAGGCCTATTACTGGCTGCTTTACTACTCCTTCCTCTCCCCGCAGCAACTCAAAAATGTGGAGGAGATCATCGAGAATTTGCGTCCGCATATCCGGGACATCTCATTCCGTACTTACTACCGCAGGCGCAGGGAAGCCATTGACGCACTCAGTTCCGTACTATGGGGGTACACCTCCAAAGACAGTTTGGATATGCTGGAACAGTTCTTTCCAGCGCCAAAACCAGATGAAAAGGCCAAGGGCAAATAATTGGCAGAATACGGGAATGAAATTGGCGCATTCCTGCCCTTGAGCCGTAAATCCTGGTGTGCTAAACTGAATATGCTCAAACTTGCACCCAAAACTGAATGCAGGCAGTGAACGGCACCTTTTTCAAGGTGCTTTTTTGCTGCCCTAATAATCGGCCGATTGGGGAGGGAGCCCGCATCTATTACAAGAGCTGCGGGCTCCTCTTTTGTTTGAGTCCCGCATATTACATTTGGATTGGAGGTCCGAAAATTGAAAAAACGCAAGATTCCTCACCAAAAGCGAAACGGCGATACCAGCCCTCCGCGCCGTTTTTCCATTGGCAGAATCGCTTATATGGCGTTTCTGTGTCCCACCGTCTCATTGATGTTCAGCCAGCCGGCCTTTGCCGCAACCGATGTTTGGACAAAGGCCACAGAAATCATGCAGGATGTCTACACGCAGATCCTCGCTATCTCCACGATTGCGGCCATTGTGACCGCTTCGGTAGCATTGCTGCTCATGAATTTCTCCCGTTCTGGTAAAACGGTGGATGAAAGCAGAGCTTGGCTCAAACGAATTGTTATCACCTGGGCCATCTTAAACAGTCTGGGCTTTATCATGTCCTATATCGTCCCCTTCTTTGAGGGTGGTCAGTGGGCAGGTTGATCGGCATCACATTGATACCCGACGAAAGGAGGCATGACCTATGGGTATTCTGGACGGCATTGTTGAATGGATTGCAGAGCAGGTCATGGCGGGCCTTGACTTGATAACCACCTCGGTTTTGGGGGCACTGGGCTGCGATATGGCGGTATTTCTGCGCTACTTTCCCGCAGCCGAAACGATGTACAGCGTTTTTGTCGCACTGGGCATCGGTATCATTCTCCTCAACTGGGTGTGGCAGCTGTTCAAGAACTTTGGCCTGGGAGCCGGTATTGAAGCGGAAGACCCGCTCAAATTGAGCATCCGATCCGTCATTTTTATTCTTTTGGCGTTCTTCTCCAATGAGATTGTCAGCATGATCCTGACCATCGGCGGCACACCGTACAACTGGATTATGGATTCGGAGCTGCCGGCACTCAGTTTTGCAGATTTCAACTCTGTCATGCTGGTCATCATCGGGGTGTGCGCCAATGGGGCTGTGGCCCTTATCACTCTGATATTAGTCATCATTCTGGCGTGGAACTACCTGAAGTTGCTGCTGGAAGCGGCAGAGCGATATGTATTGCTCGGCGTGCTGGTCTATACGGCTCCAGTAGCCTTTTCCATGGGGGCAAGCCAGACAACATCAAACATCTGGAAATCCTGGTGCCGGATGCTGGGCGGTCAGATTTTTCTTCTGCTGATGAACGCCTGGTGCCTGCGCCTGTTCACGAGCATGGTTGGTTCGTTTATCTCCAACCCGCTCTCTTTGTAAGGAGGGCCATTTTGAAAAGACTCAAGAAAATTTTGTTCCTTGCGCTGATGGTCACAGCCCTCTCCTGCCTGTTCTGCCAGCCTGCTTTCGCTATTTCGGAGGAAGAAGTTCAGGCACAAGTGGACGCCGTAGGCAAGGAGGCCGTTTCGGGGAATGTGCTGATCTGGTTTATGTGCGCAATCGGATTCCTTAAAGTATCACAGAAGATCGATTCTTTTATGGCGAGTCTGGGCGTCAATGTCGGCCATACCGGCGGCAGTATGCTGGCGGAGGCTATGATTGCGGCCAGAGGATTCAGCGGATTTAAGAGCTTTGCCAGCAATCACTTTGCGGGCGGCCGCAGCAGCCATTCCTCCCATGTCAATGCAAGCGGTGGCGGAAAAGGCGGCGCTGGATTCGGCGCTGGTTTTGCCAGCGGCGGTTTGGCTGGTGTGATTAAAAGGAATGTTACCAACAATGCGGTCAAAACAGCTACAACGCCACCAGATGCCAAACCCTCCGGGTTAAGCGGGTTGGTCGGCGGTGCTGCAGGCGGCATCGGCGGACATATCTACGCTTCATCCGTAAGCAAGGGAGGCAATTTTGCCAACAATGTCATAGGATCGGTTGCTACCGGGAGTATCACCCAGATGGGAACTATGACCGGGGATAAAGCTGTAGACGCTCTGCATTCCTACATGGGTCATGCGGCATTGGAGCCCGGGGCCGAGAATATTCCCACTTATCAGAATGTGGAGATCGGCGGTGGCCGCATTACCGGCACAGAAGTCACTCCGGAACATCCAGAAGGCATCGCTTTTGGTATGTATCATGCAGACCAGTATGTGGCGCCGGAAGGCCAGTACACAACCGTTCACGCCGTAGATGGTACCGCCTGGTATAAGCAGTATGCTGCGGATGCGGTTGAAAAATCTCCCTATATGGCACCGGACGGCTCGATTGCCTATCACGAATCCATCGTGAAGAAACTGCCGCCTACTCCCAAAAGAAAGGACAAACTATAATGGCTGAAGAACAAAAAAACAGCTCCGCCGAAACAGTAGATGCTGCGACCTCTGCCGCACATACGGTCAAAGGCGCTATCAAAGCTGGCAAGGCCATCTCTGGAGCCGCAAAAGGTGCTGCCGCCGGCGGCCACTATGGGGCTGTGGCTGGGGCCGTCTGGGCCGGCCGAAAGCACATCGGCAAAATCATTGCTATCATTGCGATTCTGCTTTTGCTGCCTGTCCTTTTCCTCTTGATGCTGCCCGGCTTGATTTTTGGCGGGCTGGTCAATGCCTTTTCACCAGCTGATCCTGATACGCCTATCCTCAACAGCGAAACTGCTATCGTGGAAAACGCCAATGACATCACTTTTACCATCAACGCCATCTTGGGTGAGGCCCTGGATGATGTGATCGCCCGCATCGAGGAGGATTTTGCTTCTTCTGGGGCTGACCAGATGGAGATCAAAAATCCCTATTCCTCCGGCCCTGTCTACAACGCCAACCTCATCATCTCGCAGTATTGTGCTGCCCGGGATGAAGACTTTGAGAGCATTTCACTGGATGGCCTGGCCTCTGCCCTGCGAGAGCATAAAGAACATCTTTACTCCTATACCAGCGTACAGGAAAGCCGTGAGGTCACGGCTGAGGACCCGGAAACCGGGGAAGAAATCACAACTACGGAAACTTGGATAGTTTACACCATCCGTTACAATGGTGAGTCATATCTTGCTGATACTGTCTTTGCTCTTACCGATGAACAAAAGGAGCTGGCCGCTGATTATGCCTCCAACCTCAGTTTGTTTCTTGGTGACGGACTTCTGCAAAATCTGGTTGAATGGACCGGCAACAGCATCCCCTCCCTTGGAGATGTGACCTTTACCGACGGCGGGACCCCGGTTGTTTATTACCTGTCTCTTATACACATCTCCGAGCCCACGAGACTAGGCATGATCTC
>ENA-OZAB01000330-OZAB01000330.1-human-gut-metagenome-genome-assembly--contig:-NODE-330-length-30197-cov-8.902196_pt1 | contig 30197 bp, 25 predicted proteins | sample MGYA00243297_ERZ653491 | MGnify/ENA primary metagenome ERZ653491 (study PRJEB26926, sample SAMN06165154) | human gut metagenome | biome: ENVO:00009003; feature: ENVO:2100002; material: ENVO:00002003... | reverse complement strand
CTTCGTCGGCAGCGTCAGATGTGTATAAGAGACAGCCCTCGCCGCACTCTATCAGGCGGAGGACCACGCAGCCGCCGCACGGCTGGAAGCGTTCCTCAAGACGCTCCCGCCCGCAAAAAAGCGGATGCTGGCCGCAGGAGAAGCAGCGCCGGAGGCGCTGTTCGCGGAAAGGCTGAGCGGGCGTGTCTATCTCCGCCGCACGGACGAAGAGCTGCGCTTGAACGCGCTGCTGGCGGCACTGCACAGCGAAGGATAGAAAACTCCCCCACCGCGGGTGGGGGAGTTTTGCACGGCTTACTTCGATGATGTCGGGTCGTAATTGCGGCCAAATTTGAGATCTTCAAATTTGATCGTCGCGCTTTCGGGGTGCATGGGGCGTGCGCTTTGCTTGGACAGTGCGGGCGCGGAGGCGGTCTTCGTTTCGGCTCCGCTGTCGCTGCCGATCAGCTTTTCAAGGTTGTCGGAGATCTCCGTCGCGATTTTCTCTGCGTCCTCACTGGGAGCGGGAGCGGGCGCTGCGGGCTGCTCTGCCTGCCAGTCGTAGGGCTTTTCATGCGCAGGCTGCGGCTGCTCAGGCGCGGCTTCGCGCGTCAGATCGCGGGCCTTGAGCGTTTCAAGCAGCTCCAGATGGCCCTGAATGTCGCGCTCGACCACGGAGATGAAATTCAGCGCGGTCTGCTTGGCGTAATCCAGCCGCTCCTGCTCGGCGTGCAGCTGCTGATTGAGCTGCGCAAGCTGCACGTTCGCGGCGTTGACCTGCGCATTGGCCTGCGCGTTGACCTCCGCGCTCTGCAGCATGGCGGCGCACCGCGCCTGCGTTTCCTTGAGCAGCTGGGCGCTTTTGGCCTCTGCATCGGCTGCGGCAGTGGACTGCTTCGTCTCCTGCGCGCGGTATTCCTCCAGCTTTTCGACCAGGATCTTCATCTTGGCCTTGAGCACGGAATTTTCCTTATAGAGCGTGATGTAGTCGTCGGTCAGCGGTTCGAGAAAATCGTCGACCTGCTGCATATCATAGCCGCCGAAGACGGCCTTGGAGAAGGTTTGCTCCTGAATTTCCTGCGGTGTGAACATGGACGCTGCCCCCTTGTACGATTAGAGATAGACGCCGTTGTTTTCCAATTCGTCCATCAGATTGTCGCCGACGAAGTCGACGTTGTACGGCGTGATGATGTAGGTGCTGATGGCGATCTTTTTGATCTTGCCGTCGAGCGCATAGGCGCAGCCGGACAGGAAATCGACCAGACGGCGGGCGACGTCTTTGTTCGTGGATTCCAGATTGAGGACGACCGCGTGCTTGCTGCGCAGATGCTCCGCGATCTCGGTCACGCTGTCAAAGCGGTCGGGCTTGACGAGCACGACCTGCAGCTGGGCCGTGGCGTGAATGTTCACGACCTTGCCGCTCTGCGTACCGGCGGCGTTATTGCCTCCGAGCGTCCGGCGGCCGGTGGAAGCGCTGCTGCCGGTCGAGGAAAACTCATCGCTGTCCAGATCGAAGCTGCTGCGATACGAGGGCTTCGGCGCCGAGGACGAACGGGAAGGCCGGCTGGGGCGGGCGTCGTCGTCGAATTCATCAAAATCGTCGTCGTCTTCTGTATACGGCTTCGTGAGCTTCTTCAGGTCATCCATAAATCCCATTGTAATGTATCCTCCAGATTTGCTATTCTATGTAATTGTGCCGTGTCGGCGTGTCGGTCAGATGTTATAGTTCCGTTTGCCAAAAATTGCGGTGCCGATGCGCACCATGGTCGAGCCTTCGGCGATGGCGTCGGCAAAATCGTCGCTCATGCCCATCGACAGGCATTCCATGGACACATTATCGTATTTTTTTGCCCTTATGTCAACAAAAAGATTGCGCATTTCGGCAAAATATCTGCAATTTTCGCCCGGAAATTCGCTCACAGGGGGAATTGCCATCAGACCCTTGAGCGCCGTGTGCGGAAAATCGGCCATTCGGGCGGCAAGCGCGGCGGCCTCGGCCGGGGTAAAGCCGGATTTGCTCTCCTCATTGCCGATGTTGACCTCAAAGAGAATGTTCTGCACGACGCCCAGCTTTTCCGCCTGCTTTTCGATGCACTCCAGCAGCTCCAGCCGGTCGACGGACTCAATGAGATCGACCACGCCGACGAGATACTTGACCTTGTTGGTCTGCAGATGGCCGATGAAGTGCAGGGGCTTTCCCGTGTATGCGCCCAGCGGGCGCTTGGCCTGGATCTCCTGCACGCGGTTCTCGCCGCAGCAGTCGACGCCTGCGGCGACGGCTTCCTTCACGCGCTCGGCGTCGTTCATCTTCGTCGCGGCGCACAGCAGAATTTCGGACGGGTCGCGTCCGGCTTTTTTTGCGGCCTCAGCCATCTGGGCGCGGATGCCCGCGATATTTTCAGCAATTGTAGACATATCAGTTGACGACCTTTCCATCGTATAGATTTTTCGCGTTGATAATCATCTCGTCGCCCGGCCAGAGGTTGTTGGTCGAGCTGGTGTCGAGCGTGACGACATAGCTTTCGCCGGTATCGTGGAGAATGGTGATGGGCTTCCACTTGGCGAGCGTCCCTTCGAGGATATACACGCCCGTCTGACCGTTTTCGACACGGACGGCGGACTTCGGGACGCGCAGCCCGGCGTAGGACGTGAAGACGATCTCCGCCGACTGCTGCCGCAGGAGCGTTACGTTCTGCAATGCCCGGTCAGACGACAGGACCAGCAGCCGGGAGCCTGCCTCGTTTTCGCCCAGACGCTCCACGCGCATGGTGACCGGCTGGTAATAATCGCGGGCGAAGGTCAGCGTGGCGCGGTCGCCCTCCTCCACATCGGAAAGCTCGCTTGCGGGCACGACGCAGGCGTAATACCAGGTCGTGGACGTGATGAGCCTGCCGATGGCGTGGGCGTCCACCTCGTCCGGCTGGACGGCCTCAAATTCCGCAACGGTCATGTCCATCAGCCGTTCCGGCGTCAGCACGGCCTCATAGCCGTCGACGGCGGCGGAAAATGTTCCGGCCCTGCCCGCGGAAATGGCGCTGGTATCGCCCGCGGACTGCGCCTCAAGCGTATCCAGCTCCGCCTGCAGGGCGTTGATGCGCGATTGCAGCGTGCCGCTGTCGGCGCCGCTTCCCGTGCGCCGCAGGATGAGGCCCTTGAGCTCCGGCGAAAGATCGGAGACGGAATTCATGTCGCGCAGCGCCAGGTACCGGCTCAGCTGCGCAAGCGCATCCGCGATGTCCGCGTCGAGCGCAGCCTGATCGTAGACGCTGGAGACGGCGCTCCACGCGTACTGAAGCTGCTCGATCTGGCCGGACAGCTCGTCCATGCGCGTCTGCCGGAGCCGTGCGTCCTCGGAGCGGTAGCCGGTGGCGACGGTGTCGTTCGCGGCCACGTGCGCGCCTTCGGCACAGCTCAGAACGGTCGTGCCGTACTGCGAATATAAAAGCTCCTCCTCACGCACGACAAAGCCGGAGGCGTAGTAGCCCGCCCCGGCTTCGTATGGTGTGACGGTGGCCGTCATAAGGGGTGCATAGAGACTGCTGATCACGTGATAGCCGAAATACGCGGCGATCGCGGCCAGCAGGATCCAGAGGATGACTGTAAAATAGGATTTGCCTTGCTTCATAGCGCTCCTTCCCGCAGGAGCAAGAACGGTGCTCAGCCCTGCGTCAGGTGGACGGGCATGGCGGGCGTCATGGTAGACACCGCGTGCTTATAGATCATCTGCTGCCGCCCGTCGGACTGCAGCATGATCACGAACTGGTCAAAGCCCGTGATAATGCCGCGCATCTGAAAGCCGTTCATCAGAAAAACGGTCAGCATCGTGCGGTCCTTGCGGGCCTGGTTCAGAAAAACGTCCTGATAATTCTCTGTTGTTTTTTGCATGGGTATCGGCTCCTTTTCTTTATATGGGAGCCTCTGATCCAATGCCCTTGTCCATTGCATCAGAGCCTCCCCAATGATCTGATACCCATATCGTACCATATTCAAAATGCGGAAAAAGGAATATTCTGTCGAGCGGCGGAAAGAACCTCCGAAAAATCTTCCGTGCCCGTCAGCCGGAGCCAGTGAATGTCCGGATTGCGCCGGAACCAGGTCAGCTGCCGCTTGGCGTAGTTGCGCGAGCGCTGCTTGCAGAGCGCAGCGGCTTCGTCCAGCGTGCACGTGCCGTTTAAGTATCCAAAAAATTCTTTATAGCCGATGGCCTGCATGGCGGTCGCCTTCGGGCTGACGCCGAGGGCGAGCAGCGCGCGAATTTCGTCCAGCAGTCCGTCTTCCAGCATTTTGTCGACCCGCAGATCGATGCGCCGGTACAAAACGGCGCGGTCGCTGTAATCAAGCCCCAGCCACACGGGCCGGTAGCGCGGGGGGATGGCCTGCGTTTCCAGATTGTGCTGCGTGATAGTCTTGCCGGTTTCCTCATAGACCTCCAGCGCGCGGACAATGCGCTTTTCGTCCGCCGGATGGAGCCGCGCAGCGGCCTCCGGGTCAATGCTGCGCAGACGCGCCAGCATGGCCTCTCCGCCGTTTTCGCGCAGCTGCGTTTCAAGCGCTTCGCGCCTGCCGGTCTGCGGGACGGGCGCAAATGAACGGCCCGCGATGAGGCTGTCGACATACAGCCCCGTGCCGCCCGCGATGACGGCGGTCCTGCCGCGCGATAAAATGTCCTGCACACAGCTGTCTGCCAGCTGCACGTATTTTCCGGCGGAAAAATCCTCACCCGGTTCGACCATGTCCAGCAGATGGTGGTGCACGCCCTCCATCTCCTCTTTTGTGGGCTTGGCCGTGCCGATGTCCATGTGTTTGTAGATCTGCATGGAATCGCAGGAGACGACCTCGCCGCCGTACAGCTTCGCAAGCTGCACGGCAAGCTTCGTCTTGCCGGAGGCCGTCGGGCCGACGACGCAGATGATCCTGTCCATGCTCAGACCCTCTTGAACTGCTTTTCCAGCTGCCGCTTCGTGAGCGTCACGCAGACGGGACGGCCATGCGGGCAGTATTTGATATCGTCGCGGGACAGAACCTCCTGCACGAGCCGCCGCAGTTCTTCGTCAGACGTCTGCCATCCGGCCTTGATGGCCGATTTGCAGGCGATGGTGTGCAGCAGATTGTCGCGCAGGCTGTCCGGGTCGAGCGTTTTTCCGGCCAGCAGATCACCCGCCAGCTCCTGCAAAAGCGCCTTTGCGTCCTCCACGTCCACGTCGGACGGGATCTGCCGGATGAGCACGTCTCCGCCGCCAAAGTCCTCCGTCTCGAACCCGCAGCGCTCCAGAAGCGCCCTGTTTTCCAGCACGGCAGCGGCCTCTTCCCGTGAAAGTTCTGCGGAAACAGGGGCCAGCAGCAGCTGGGCCATGATGGGGTGGTCCTCCTTTTTGAGCGCCTCAAAGCGGATACGCTCGTGCGCGGCGTGCTTGTCGAGGAACAGAACGGCCTCGCCCTGCTCGACAATGATATAGGTGTGCAGCGCCTCGCCGATGATGCGGAAGGGCTCTTCCGGGACAGAAAGCGCCTGCTGTGCTTCCGGCTCTTTGACGGGTTCCGGCTTCGGCTCGGGCCTGACCTCAATCCTCGGTTCGGGCTTCGGCTCCGGTCTGACCTCCGGCTTTGCTTCCGGCTTCGGAAGCGGAAAGCTCTGCTGCGCAGGCACAGGCTCGGAGCGCGGCAGCTGCACCGGCGAGGCCAGCACGGGCTGGGCCGGCTTCTGCACAGGCTGCTGCGCAGCCTGACGGCGGTATTCGGATGCCTGCATGGTCTGATAGAAGCCGGGCTTCGGCGGCTGGACAGCCTTTGGCTGTGATTGCGGCTGCGGAGCAGGCTCCTGCTTTTTCTCCGACGTTTTCCATTCCGGGCGGCCCGCCGCTCTGGAGAGCGTGGACAAAACGGCATAGTGTACCGCGTCGAAGACCTCGCGCTCGGATAAGAACTTGACCTCCGTCTTGGCCGGGTGGACGTTCACATCCACGGCCTGCACGGGCATATCGATCTCCAGCACGCAGGCTGGGAAGCGGCCCACCATGATCTGGTTGCGGTACGCCTCTTCCACGGCGGCGGAGAGCAGACGGGATTTGATATAGCGGTTGTTGACAAAAAAGCTCTGCCAGGCGCGGTTGCCGCGCGTGGCGGTCGGCTTCGTGACGAAGCCGCGCACGCGCAGCTTTTCCCAGCTGCCGTCGACCGGCAGCATATTGTTGGCCAGCTCCCGGCCATAGATGGCGTAGATCGCGGCCATGCGGTCGCCCTGCCCGTCAGTGTGCAGCTGCTCCTGCCCGTCCTTCAGAAAGCGGAAGGAGATCTCCGGGTGTGCCAGCGCCTGCTGCTGCACAACGGAGAAAACAGCGGAGGACTCCGCCGCGTCGGATTTCATGAACTTCATCCGCGCAGGCGTGTTGTAAAACAGCTCCCGCACCAAAATTGTCGTGCCGTACGGGCATCCGGCAGGCTCCTCGGACAGGACCTGCCCCGCCTCCAGATGCAGCCGGACGCCGTTTTCCGCGCCCTGCGCCCGCGTGAGCAGGTCGATCTTCGACACGGACGAAATGGCCGCCAGCGCCTCGCCCCGGAAGCCAAGCGTGCCGATGCAGGCAAGATCCTCTTTTTTGCGGATCTTGCTCGTCGCGTGGCGCAGAAACGCCGTGCGGGCGTCGACCGGCTCCATGCCGCAGCCGTCGTCGGTGATGCGCAGGAAGGTCATGCCGCCGTTTTGTAATTCTATTGTAATATTTTTTGCGCCTGCGTCAATGGAATTTTCGACCAGCTCCTTGACGGCGGACGCCGGGCGCTCGACGACCTCGCCTGCGGCGATGAGATCCGCGACATGGCGGTCAAGCTGAATGATCTTCGGCATAAAGCCCCTCCCAATCAGAAGTTCAGCTGCAAAAGCCCGAACGACAGCGCGTTGACAACGGCGTGCAGCGAGATGGACGCCCAGATCGTCCCGGCCTTTTCATACGTCCAGGCCAGCGCGACGGAGGCGGGCAGATACGGAATGCAGCTCAGAAGCACCTTTCCGGCAGGATAGAGCATGAAATACTGCCAATTGTGCATGAGCGTGAACAGAATAACGGACACGAGATACGCCATGACGCGCGACGTCGGCTGAATGGAGCCGAAGACAAGCCCGCGCACAAGCGTCTCCTCAATGATCGGCGCAAGGAAAACCGTCACGGCCAGCATGACATACTGGTTATCGGAAATGAGCGAACCGACCGTTTCGTTATTGTAGATCGTAAAGCCGGGAGCCAGCCGGGAAAGCGCGAATTGCAGCACCCACGTGCCCGCGTAATACATCGCGAAGCCCAGAACCAGCGCCTGCACAAAATTCCAGAACGAGCCGCCGAAAAACGACTGCCGCAGGAAACCATGGAAAATCAGCAGCACGGCCAGCAGATTTACGGCAAAATAGACGAGATTCATCGTCAGTGCCGTCATGCCAAGCGAGAATTTCACGTTCGCCAGCTGCAAAAGCAGATTCAGAATCAGCAGATAAAACGGCAGATAAAGCCACCCGGCGATCGTTTCAAATTTCGTCAGCCGGTAAGAAATCGCGTGGGACGCTTTGCGGGCCATAATGGAGAAGCCCCTTTCCGAGAGAATCTGTAGGGGTCGACGACTCTGTCGGCCCATTGGGAAGCTGCGAATTCGCTGAAGAGTCCCGTAAAAAAGCTGCATTCTGCCGGGCCGATGCAGGCATCGGCCCCTACAGGCAGCCCCTTTACAGCAGCTGCTTCAGCTGGTACAGCTGGTTCAGCGCCTCGATGGGCGTGAGTGTTTCGACGGTGATGGCTTCAAGTGCGCGGCGCAGCTCGTCCGACTGCATATCGAGCATGGAAACCTGATCGGACACGGGCGCGGCGGCGGGCTTTGCACGCTCTGGCGCGCCGGATTCGAGATCCTTGAGAATTTCCCGCGCGCGCGTGATGACCCGGTCGGGAATGCCCGCGAGCTTGGCGACCTCGATGCCGTAGCTGTCGTCCGCTGCACCGGGGACGATCTTGCGCAGGAAGATCATGTCCCCCTGCCGCTTCTTGACGGCGATGTTGAAGTTTTTGACGCCCGGCAGCGCCTGCTCAATGTCCGTCAGCTCGTGATAGTGCGTGGCGAAGAGCGTTTTCGCGCCCAGCCGCTTGCGGTCGGCCGCGTATTCGAGCACGGCGCGCGCGATGGCCATGCCGTCGAACGTCGACGTGCCTCTGCCGATCTCGTCGAGGATGAGAAGCGAACGCGGCGTCGCGTTTTTCAGAATATCGGCAACCTCGGTCATCTCGACCATGAATGTCGACTGGCCGGAGGCCAGATCGTCTGACGCGCCGATGCGTGTGAACAGCCGGTCGACAATGCCGATGTGCGCCGACTGCGCCGGGACAAACGAGCCCATCTGCGCCATGAGGACAATGAGCGCCACCTGCCGCATGTAGGTCGATTTACCGGCCATGTTCGGGCCGGTGATGATGGCCGTGCGGCAGTCCTCACTGCCAAGCAGCGTGTCGTTCGGCACGAACAGCGCGTTTTTGAGCATCTGCTCGACGACTGGATGACGGCCCGCCGTGATGGAGACGGTATTGCCGAGATCGACCTCGGGCTTGCAGTAATGATTGTGAACGGCGACGGCGGCAAAGCTGCACAGCACATCCAGCTGCGCGACGGCCTGCGCCGTCTGCTTGACGCGGGCGGATTCTCCCGCGACAAACTGCCGCAGCGCCACGAACAGGTCATATTCCAGTGCGACAATGCGGTCCTTGGCCGTCAGAATGGTGCTTTCCAGCTCCTTGAGTTCTTCCGTGATGTACCGTTCGCCGGTGGAGAGCGTCTGCTTGCGGATATAGCTGTCCGGGACCAGATTCAGCTGGCCCTTTGCGACCTCGATATAATAGCCGAACACGCGGTTATAGCCCACGCGCAGGTTCCGGATGCCGGTCTTTTCCTTTTCACGCGCCTCGATCTGCGTGAGCATGCCCTTGCCGCCGGACTGGACGGCGCGCAGCTCGTCGAGCTCTTTGTTCGCGCCGTCGCGGATGAGGCCGCCTTCGCGCAGCAGAAACGGAGGATCGTCTACGATGGTCGCGTCGATCTTCTCCTTGAGATCTGCCAGCGTGTCAAGCTGCTCAAAAAGCGCCTGCAGATACGGCGCGCGCATCCCGGACAGCCGCTCCTTGACGGCGGGAAGACTCGCCGCGCCCTGTGAAAGCGCGGCAAGATCGCGGCAGGAGGCCGTGCCCGTCATAATGCGGGTCATGGCGCGCTCAAAATCCGTAATTTCGCGCAGGGACAGGATCAGCTCTTCCCGGTCGATGGTCTTTTTGACCAGCTCTTCTACAGCACTCAGGCGGCGCGTGATCTGCGCGGGGCTGAGAAGCGGCCGCTCCATCCACGCCCGCAGCAGACGGCCGCCCATGGCGGTCTTCGTTTTGTCGAGCACCCACAGAAGGCTCCCGCGCTTTTCCTTTGCGCGCATCGTCTCCGTCAGTTCGAGATTCCGCCGCGCGGCAAGATCGAGCTGCATGAACTTGCCTGCAATATATAATTCCAGCGCCCGGATGTGCGGCAGCTCGTTTTTCTGTAAATCGCGCAGCGTGGTCAGAAGCGCGCCCGCCGCTGCAATGACGCACGGCATATTCGCAAGGCCGAGCGCCTCCGGCGACTGCCCAAACTGCGCCGTCACGGCAGCCGCGCACAGCGCAGGGTCAAACTGCGCGTCCGTGCCGATGTTCACGCAGGTGTGGAAGCGGTCGCGCAGGAAATCCGCCAGCGCGCCGTCCTCCGCCGCCGTGCCGCCCAGAAGGGCCTCGGACGGCAGAAAGCTGCCAAGCTCGTTCTGCGCGTCCTGCATGGCGTCGGCTCCGGAAACCTGCGTCGCGCTGAACGCGCCGGTCGACACATCGCAGAAGCACAGGCCGTATGTACCGGCTGCACCGTAGACGCAGGCATAATAATTGTTTTTGGATTCCACCAGCATCGAGCTTTCCGTCACAGAGCCGGGCGTCACGATGCGGATGATGTCGCGCTTCACCAGCCCCTTTGCCAGCGCCGGGTCCTCCATCTGCTCACAGATGGCGACCTTGTAGCCCTTGGCGACCAGCCGCGCGATATAGCTCTCCGAGGAATGATACGGCACGCCGCACATGGGAATTTTGTCCTCTGCGCTCTTGTCCTTGGCATGGTCGCGCGAGGTGAGCGTCAGATCGAGCTCGCGCGAAGCAATGCGCGCGTCCTCCTCGAACATCTCATAAAAATCGCCCAGCCGGAAAAACAGCAGGCAGTCAGGATTGCGCTCCTTGACCGCATAATACTGCTGCATCATGGGGGTGAGTTCGGCCATAATCAAAACCTCCGGGTTTTCTCTTTTAACGTCTGAAATTATGCTTTCGGCAAATCCATATGCGCTTACGCATTCGTTTGTAGGGGCCGATGTGGGCATCGGCCCCTACAAAGCCCGCACCAGGGTGCTGTGTTATCGGAGTTCGCCCACAAGGCTCCATGTTGTGCAGCCTGTGATCGTCACGTCCAAAAACTGGCCGATCAGGCTGTCGTCTCCCGCGAAGCGGACGAGTCTTCCGCCCTCGGTGCGGGCGGTGAGCAGGTCCTTGTCGCGACCGTCGCAGAGCACGCGGACGGTCTTGCCGACGTAGCCCTGATGAATTTCCAGCGAAATGCGGTTCTGCACGGCGCAGAGCCGGTCAAAGTGGCGGTTTTTCTCCTCCTTGGGCGTCGGGTCGTCCATTTTCGCGGCAGGCGTTCCCGCGCGCGGGGAGAAGATAAAGGTAAACAGCGCGTCATAGCGCACGTCTTCAATGAGGCTGATCGTGTCCTCGAATTCCTCCTCCGTCTCGCCAGGGAAACCGACGATCACGTCGCTGGTCAGAACCAGCTCAGGCATGATCTGGCGGCCATAGTGCGCCAGCTTCAGATATTCCTCGCGGTTATAGTGCCGGTTCATGGCCTTCAGCACCCGGTCGTTGCCGGACTGGAAGGGCAGGTGGAACTGCTTGGCGATCTTGGGGTATTTCGCAATGGTATCAAAGAGTTTTTTGCTTGCGTCCTTCGGGTGGCTCGTCATGAAGCGCAGCCAGAACTCGCCCGGCAGCTGCGCGATCTCGGCCATGAGGTCGGCAAAATCAACGCCCAGCCCCAGATCCTTGCCGTAGGAGTTGACGTTCTGGCCCAAAAGCGTAATGTCCTTATAGCCCGCCGCGATGAGGCCCTTGACTTCTTCGAGAATCTCCTCGGGCCGTCTCGAGCGCTCCCGCCCGCGCACATACGGCACGATGCAGTACGAGCAGAAATTGTTGCAGCCGTACATGATCGACACCCACGCCTTGAGATCGGACGAGCGCACGACGGGGATGCCCTCGGCGATATTGCCCGCGGAATCGTCCACGGCAAAAATGCGCTTGTTCGTGCGCAGCACGCTTTGCAGCAGTTCCGGGAAGCGCCATAATTCGTGCGGATTGAACACGCCGTCAACATGGCGGTAGCTGTTTTTGATGCGCTCGACGACCTGCGGCTGGCCCATCATGCAGCCGCACAGGAAAATTTTCTGCTCCGGATGCCGGGCCTTGGTGTGTACCAGCGCGCCGACGTTGCCGTAGACGCGGGTTTCCGCGTGCTCACGGATGGCGCAGGTGTTGATAACGATGCAGTCCGCGCCCTCTTCGGTGTCCACGATCTCATAGCCGCTTGCGCGCAGCATCCCGCGGATGCGCTCGGAATCCGCCTCGTTCTGTTGGCAGCCGTATGTATCGACAAAGGCCCGCGGCGTCCTGCCGCGCGAGGCCCAAAGGGCTTTGATCTGCTCGCAGACAGCGGCTTCCTTCTCCAGCGCCTCCTGCGCGATCACAACGGGTTTGCGTTCCATGTACGTTTCCTCCGAACTGCATAACTTAACAATTTATTATAGCAGATTCTATGTGGATTTGCAATGGAGCAAAACAAGCAGTCAAAGGCATAGGTTTTTGCAATTTTTCCGAATTGTACGTAGGGGCGGACGACTCTGTCCGCCCGCTGCGAATTCTCTGATATTTTCAGCAAATCTGCAACATTTAAGGGGCCGACAGAGTCGTCGGCCCCTACAGCGGCAGAGCAGTTTTATGATATATCATCCCGCAATCAGTCCCTGGACGACCTTTGCGGCCAACAGGACGAGGACAATGATGATAGCGGGCTTTACGATCTTCGAGCCGTTTTTGATGGCGAGTCCCGCGCCGATGAAATGGCCGAGGATGCTCGACACCGTGCCGATGAGGCCGAGGACGAGGAAGACCTTGCCGCTTAACAGGCTGGTCAGGAGCGAGGCAATGTTGGAAGACAGATTCACGAGCTTGACATTGCCGCCCGCTGTGCGCACGTCGAGCTTGCCGAGATTGCAGAAAATGAGCAGCAGGAACGTGCCCGTGCCGGGCCCGTAGAACCCGTCGTACGCGCCGACGACGAGCGCGGCCAGATAGACGATGGCCATCTGCTTTTTGGGCTCGATATCACCGCGCTCCTCCGGTAGCTGCCGCTGGCGCAGCACGACGAAGGCCACGACCGGCAGCACGATCAGCAGCAGATATTGTAAGTACACCTCGGAGATCATCAGCTGCAATTTTGTTCCGAAGAACGAGCCGATGAGCGCCAGCACGATGGACGGAATGCCGAGCTTCCAGTCGACATAGCCGTTTTTGATATACCGGCCCGTGGAAAACGCGGTGCCGATGGAGGAGGAAAATTTGTTTGTGCCCAGCGCAAAGTGCATCGGAAGTCCCGCCAGCAGATACGTCGGGACGGAAATAATGCCGCCGCCGCCCGCGATGGCGTCCATGAACGACGCAAAGAATACGCCGATGACGACGATGACGACCATTTGTACTGTCAGATCCTGTACGCCCATTTTATATCTCTCCTTTGATTGCAAGCTCCAGCATATCGGCCACGCCGCCTTCTTCATTTGTCGGCGCGATCAGATCTGCTTTCTGCTTGAGTGCTTCTTCCCCGTTTCCCATTGCGACGCCGACGCCCGCAAAGTCGAGCATGGCCGCGTCGTTGCCGCTGTCGCCGATGGCCATGACCTGCTCGCGCGGGATGCCGAGTTTTTTGCACAGCGCTGCAAGCGCAATGCCCTTGCTGGTGTTCGGGTTCATGACCTCCAGATCAACGTAGCCCGCGCCTGTCACGAAATACGGCAGCTTTGTCAGATCGGCCATGGCCCTTTCACACTCTTCCTGACTGGAAAACGGCACATAGAGCTTTTCTACGGGTTTACCCCAACCGGCGACCATGGCGTCCAGATCGTCGACAAATTCATGCGACTGCTCAAACAGCCACCGGAAGTCGGCGGGATAATAGCGCTCAAAGCGCGCCATCTGCTCTTTGGAGTTATACACAATGCCGCCGGAGAAGAAATTGACAAGCCCGTCGTACCGGCGCACATGGGAATAGATCAGCCGCGCATCATCCGGGGACAGCGGGCAGTGGTAGAGCGTTTCGCCGGTCTTCAGATCCTGCGCGATCGCGCCGGTCTGCGTGACGGCGTAGCGGATCTGCGGAAGCGCGTCTAAAATGTACCAGCACTCTCCCGGCGCGCGTCCGGTACACAGAACGAGCTGGATGCCGTGCTCCAGCGCACGCTGCGCCGCGGCCTGCACCCGCGGCAGAACGCGCTGGTCGGCAGTGACGAGCGTGCCGTCGACATCGACGGCCACAAGACGGATAGCCATACGCAAAGTACCTCGATACCATAAAAATCAAACTCATTTTACCAGCCCCCTCCGGGTAAATCAAGCCGCCGAAATTCACAATTTCTTCTTTTTTTGCCGCCATATATGTGGTATAATCTCACTTTAGAATACGTACCGCAGCGCGTACCGCGCGGCGCAGAAAGGGTTTTTACCATGGGACTGTTTACAAAACTATTCGGCACCCGCTCTGAGCGAGAGGTCAAAAAGCTCGAGCCGCAGGTCGAGGCCGTCATGGCGCTCGAGGAGCCGTATAAAAAGCTGACCGATCAGGAGCTTCGCGCAAAGACGCAGGAATTCAAGGATCGCTACGCATCCGGTGAGACGCTCGACGCGCTGCTGCCGGAGGCGTTCGCCGTCTGCCGCGAGGCAGCCGACCGCGTGCTCGGTATGCGCCCGTACCGGGTGCAGGTCGTGGGCGGCATCGTGCTGCATCAGGGCCGCATCGCCGAAATGAAGACCGGCGAGGGCAAGACGCTCGTCGCGATCCTGCCCGCATACTTGAATGCGCTGGCCGGACGGGGCGTGCACATCGTCACGGTCAACGATTATCTTGCCAAGCGCGACTCGGAGTGGATGGGCAAGGTCTACCGTTTTCTGGGGCTGTCCGTCGGCCTCATCGTCCACGATCTGACCGCGGAGCAGCGCCGCGCGGCCTATGCCGCCGATATCACCTACGGCACAAATAACGAGCTGGGCTTCGATTACCTGCGCGACAATATGGCGATTTACAAACAGGAGATGGTGCAGCGCGGCCACGCGTTCGCCATCGTCGACGAGGTCGACTCCATCCTCATCGACGAGGCGCGCACCCCGCTCATTATTTCCGGCAAGGGCGAGGAATCGTCCAAGCTGTATGAAATGGCGGATTATTTCGTCTCCCGCCTGAAAAAGCAGGTCTTCTCCACGACGGACAACAAGGAACTGCAGGATCAGTATGACTGCGATTACATCGTCGATGAAAAGGACCGCTCCGTGTCGCTCACGCAGAAGGGCATTGAAAAGGCCGAGCAGTTCTTCAACGTGGAAAATCTGGCCGACCCAGAAAACGCCACGCTCTCGCACCACATCAATCAGGCCATGAAAGCAAGGGGCCTCATGAAGCGCGACATCGACTACGTCGTCAAGGACGGCGAGGTCATCATCGTCGATGAATTCACCGGCCGACTCATGTACGGCCGCCGTTATAACGAGGGTCTGCATCAGGCCATCGAGGCCAAGGAGGGCGTCAAGGTCGCAAGCGAAAACAAGACGCTCGCCACCATCACATTCCAGAACTTCTTCCGTCTGTACGACAAGCTCTCCGGCATGACCGGCACGGCGCTGACCGAGGAGGAGGAATTCTCCGGCATCTACAATCTCGACGTCGTCGAGATCCCGACGAACAAACCGGTCATCCGTATCGACGACCCCGATGTTGTTTATAAGACCGAGGCAGGCAAATACCGTGCCGTCATCGCGCAGATCAAGGAATGCCACGCCAAGGGCCAGCCGGTGCTGGTCGGCACGATCTCCATTGAAAAATCCGAGCTTCTTTCGCAGATGCTGAAGCGCGAGGGCATCCCGCACAACGTCCTGAACGCCAAGCACCATGAAAAGGAGGCCGAGATCGTCGCGCAGGCGGGCCATCTGGGCGCCGTGACCATTGCGACGAACATGGCGGGCCGCGGCACCGATATCATGCTGGGCGGCAACGCCGAATACATGGCAAAGAACGAACTGCGCAAGCAGGGCCTGTCCGACGAACTGATCGCCGAGTCCAATTCCTTCGCCGAGACGGAGGATCCCGAAATTCTGGCCGCACGCGCGGCCTATACCGAAGCGTATAAGCGCTTCAAGGTCGAGACGGACAAGCAGGCAGAGCTTGTCCGGCAGGCAGGAGGCCTTTTCATCATCGGCACCGAGCGGCACGAGTCGCGCCGCATCGACAACCAGCTGCGCGGCCGTTCCGGCCGTCAGGGCGACCCCGGCGAGACGCGGTTTTATCTGTCCATGCAGGACGATATCATGCGTCTGTTCGGCTCCGAGCGCATTATGAACATGATGGAGACGCTCGGCATCGACGAGGATACGCCTATCGACGCCAAAATTCTCTCCGGCGCGATCGAGAACGCGCAGAAGACCGTCGAGGGCCGCAACTTCCAGTCCAGAAAGAACGTGCTGGAATACGACGACGTGATGAATGTCCAGCGTAAGATCATTTACGAGCAGCGCCGCCAGGTGCTCGACGGCGAGGATCTGCGGAAGAACATCCAGTCCATGATGCGGTTCTATGTGGATACCTACGTTGCCAGCGCCTTCGGCGAGCAGCCGAAGCTGGCCGACAAGCAGCATTTCTTCGAGATGATGACGCATTTCGAGCCCATCTTCTTCCCCACGGGCACATGGCTTCTCTCCGACGAGGAGTTGGCCGCGCTCACGCGGGAGCAGGCGGAAGAGAAGATTTTGTCTCTCATGCAGCGCGCCTATGCCAAGCGGGAAGAGCAGTTCACGTCTCCCGTCATGCGTGAGATTGAGCGCGTCGTGACGCTGCGCGTGGTCGATGAATTCTGGATGGATCACATCGATGCCATGGACGATCTGCGGCAGGGCATCCGCCTGCGCGCCTACGCGCAGACAGACCCCGTCATCGAGTATAAGCGCGAGGGCTTTGATATGTTCGAGGCCATGAACGACGCGATCAAAGAAGAGATCGTCCGCCGCGTTTTCCTTGTCCGGATCAAGACGAACGAGGAGATCAAGCGCCAGCGCGTGGCGAAGGTCACCGGCGAAGGCGCTGGCGGCGACAAGACCGTCAAGCGTCAGCCCGTCGTCAAGAAGATCAAGGTCGGCCCGAACGACCCGTGCCCGTGCGGCAGCGGAAAAAAATACAAAAAATGCTGCCGCGACAAGGATCTCGCCGCCGAACGCGGCCAGAACGCGAATTAAGCCCATGTTTCACACCATTCACCACGGAACACTTGAATATCTGACCGCCGACGCGCTTTCCGGGAGCGTGCACTGCTTCTCCACGCGCTTCGGCGGCGTGAGCGAGGGGGCGCTGTCCTCCCTCAATCTCGGCACGCACCGGGGAGACAGGCCGGAAAACGTGCGGGAGAATTACCGCATTCTCGGCACCGCCGTTGGCTTTTCGCCGGAGGAAACGATCTTTACCAGGCAGGAGCATACCGATCTTCTGCTGTGCGTCGGCAAGCAGGACTGCGGCACAGGGCTGGAGCGGGAGCAGACCGCCGTCTGCGACGGGCTTTTGACCGACGAGCCCGGCGCGGCGCTCGTCTGCTTCGGCGCGGACTGCACGACGCTGCTGCTGTTTGACCCCGTGCGGCAGGCCATCGCCGCCGTCCACGCCGGGTGGCGCGGAACGGCGCAGGGCATCGCGTACAAGGCCGTCCTTCGGATGCAGGCGGAATTCGGCTGCGCGCCGGAGCACATTCGCGCGGCCATCGGCCCGTGCATCGGCCGCTGCTGCTTTGAGGTCGGGCCGGAGGTGCCGGAGGCCATGCGGCGATCGCTCGGCCCGGACGCGGAAGCGGCAATTGAACTGCACGGCGAAAAGGCGCACGTCGATCTGAAGCGCCTGAACCGCATCTGGCTGGAAAGAGCGGGCGTGCAGGTGATCGACATCTGCCCGGACTGCACCAAATGCCAGCCGGAGCGCTTCTGGTCGCATCGCGTGACCGGCGGGAACCGCGGGTCGCATGCCGCCATCATCCGGCTGAAAGGAGGCGCACCGGCATGAAACGAAAACTTTTGATGCTCACAGCGCTTGCGCTGTGTCTGGCCCTTCTTTGCGGCTGCACGACGATCGCGACGAGCGAATGGATGCAGAATCTTTTCCCCGTCGGCGACGAGGCCGTCGCCGCCCAGCAGACCGGCTCGGTCAACGGCTCGGAGGATAAGCAGGAGGTCAAGCAGGTCGTCACCGAGACGTATACGGCGCTTGAGTCCTTCGGCCTGGCCTACCAGCCGGATTACGGCCTGCAGCCCTATAACTGCCAGAGTCTCAACAACCGCATCATCTTTTCCTTCCTCTACGAGCCGCTGTTCGCCGTGACAAGCAGCTACGAGGCAGAACCGATTCTCGCCGAGAGCTATTTTGTCACTGACGACGGACGCACGACCACGGTGAAGCTCCGCTCCGGCGTGACCTTCCACGACGGCAGCGCCCTTACCGCGGCGGACGCGGTATATTCCATCGAATCCGCCGCAGGCTCGGAATATTACGGTTCGCGCCTGCGCTTCATCACTTCCGCCGAGGCGCAGGACGATCTGACGCTCGTGCTCTCGACGAGCGAGGCATATGAGTGCCTGCCGCTGCTGCTGGATATTCCCATCATCAAGTCCGGCACGAAGGACGAGGTCAGCCCGCCGGGCACAGGCCCGTATGAATTTGCCGAGACGAAGCTCACGCGCTGTGAAAACTGGTGGCGCGATACCGCGCCGCTGGTCGATTTTGACGAGATCGCGCTGACTGTCTCGTCCACTGCCGCCGACGTGCGTGATAATTTTGAGTATCAGAAGGTCAACATGGTCCTGACGGACCCGAACTCCTCCGCGTTCGCAGGCTTCCACAACGACTACGAGCTGTGGAACGAGGAGACGACCATCATGCAGTACATCGGCTACAACATGAACTCGCCCGTCTTCTCCAACTACGGCCTGCGCGGCGCGATCACCTTCGCCATCGACCGCGAGCAGCTGGTCGAGCAGACGCTGGGCGGCTTTGCCGTCGCGTCGACGCTGCCGTGCTCACCCAATTCCCGGTATTACGACGTGAAGCTGGCCAACAGCTTCGCCTATGACACCGGCTCATACTACGACCAGCTGGCCAGCGCCTCCGTCGAGGACGCGACCGGCGACGGCATCCTCGACCTCTACGTCCCCTCCAAGGGCTATTCCGTCCCGGTCGAGGGCACGATGCTCGTCTGCTCGTCGAGCTACATCCGCGTACAGGCGGCAAACGAGGCCGCGAAAATGCTCAATTCTCTGGGCTTCAACATCACGGTCAAGTCCATGGAATATACCGAGTACAAGCAGGCGCTTTTACAGGGGAATTTCGACCTGTACTACGGCGAGGTGCGTTTGTCTCCAAACTTTGACCTCTCGCCGTTTTTCGGCGCGACCGGCACACTCAACTACGGCAACCTGTCCGACAGCACCATGATGAACCTGTGCAGCATGGCCCTCGTCAACAGCGGCAACACGTATAATCTCTACAAGCGCGTGTGCGAACGCGGATACATCACGCCTATCCTGTTCAAAAGCTACGCGCTCTACACCACGCGCGGCGCCGTAACAGAGCCGACACGCTACCTCGACTGGTTCCTGCCGTATACGGTGCAGACGGAAGAATAATGAAAAAACGCGGGAGGATACGCCCATGAAACGAATCCTGATGATCGGCACCGGGGGGACGATCGCGTCCGGGAAGACGGCGGAGGGCCTTATGCCGGAGCTGACGAGCGAACAGCTTTTGTCCTTCGTCCCGGCGGTATCGGCGCTTTGCCGGGCGGAATGCTTACAGCTTTTGTCGCTGGACAGCACGAATCTTGCCCCGTCGCACTGGCTGCTGATCGCGAAGGCCATCCGGGAGCGGTATGACCGCTACGACGGCTTCGTCATCAGCCACGGCACGGACACCATGGCCTATACCGCTGCGGCCCTCAGCTATCTCATTCAGGGGGCGCGCAAGCCCATCATCCTGACTGGGGCGCAGAAGCCCATCAGCTTTGACTCGACTGATTCCAAGGTCAATCTGACCGACGCGTTTTTATGCGCGTGCAGTGACACCCTGCACGGCGTCATGATCGTCTTCAACGGCAAGGTCATTCAGGGCACCCGCGCCTGCAAAACGCGCACGAAGAGCTACGAGGCCTTTTCCAGCATCAATTATCCGTATCTGGCCGTCTTGCAGGACGGCTGCATTCTGCAGTATATCGAAAACGCCTGCCTGCCCGAGCCGGTCTTCTATGACACGCTCGACGAGCGCGTTGCGCTCCTGAAGCTCATTCCCGGCGCGCGGGCGGAGCTTGCGGGCTGGATGCTCCGGCACAACGATGCGCTGATCCTGGAAAGCTTCGGCGTGGGCGGCATCCCGTCGTATGACGGGAATGACTTCCTGTCCGTGCTGGAGGAGGGCATTCAGGGCGGCAAGACCGTCGTTCTGACCACGCAGGTGCAGAACGAGGGCAGCAACGTCGGCGTTTATCAGGTCGGGCACAAGATCCGCGAATGCCCGCAGGTGCTTGAGGCGTTCGACATGACGACCGAGGCCATCACGGGAAAGCTCATGTGGATCCTCGGCCAGACCAGGGCCCCCGCCCAGATCCACCGCCTGTTCTACACCCCGGTCGCGAACGACATTCTGAATTACCGCACATGAAAAACCGCCCGGCGCGGTGAAAACCCCCATTTGTTAGCCAGGTATGGGAAAAACCTGATACTAGGGTGTATCTGAAAACTCCCAACGCACCCGGACAGCGGATCTTTTCACGCTGCGCTGCACCATTTTTCCTTGAAATACGTCAGTATTCCTGCGAAAAAATGTCTTGCTCAGCGCAAAAATTTCTCGCTGCCGGTCACATTGGGAGTTTTCAGATACACCCTAAGAAATGGGGGTTCACTATGTCAAGGGAGAATACACCGGAGTTCGGGAAGCTGGCTGCGGGAACGACTGAAGGGCCTGCCGCCTGCGATTCACAGACGGCAAGCCCTTTTGGCGGCTTGATTCTTTGTTGTTCGAAATTTTGCCTGACCTTTTGGGGACGCTTCCCGTGCGCGGCGGCCCGGTTTTTTTCAGTCGCCCATCAGCAGGTCCATGACGTACATTTCGAGCTTTTCGAAGTTCTGCTCCTTGACGCAGGCGGCCTGGAATTCGTAGTCGAATCTCTTGACCTTGGCCAGCAGCTTCTCGAAGATCTTCTTGGAGTTGATCAGATGGCGGTAGCAGTCCTCATCGGGCTGGGTGCGCATGGCCTTGACGTCGAGGCCGACGCATTCAAAATTGCCGCGGTCGCCGAAGTTGTTCTCGTACAGGACCTTGACCTGGTTGAATGCGTTGCGCAGGTTGTCGACGCCGAACGCCTTGTCCTGGTCGTAGCGGCAGCCGTTCTGGTCGTTCAGATGCACGCCCCACAGCTTGTTGAGCGCCAGCGCGAAGCCCATGTCGTTCGCGGGATCAAGACCGGCGAGGATGGAGTGCGCGGATTCGATGCACAGGCCGACGCGGCTCGGATCGACGGTGTATGCGCCGACGGCCAGCGCGTGACCGGCAGTGCCGCAGATGGAGCGGTCGATGGGCTCATTGGGCTTCGGCTCGACAAGGATGAGCGCGTCGTCGCGGTAGGTCAGGATGTCGTTGAACGCGTCGCGCAGCTGGAGGGTCATTTCAACGGGGTTCTTGCCCTCGGCGCAGAGCGTGCCCTCGCGGGCCAGCCACAGCTGGATCTTCTTGGTGCCGAGCGCCTTGGCAATGTCGCAGGAGCGGCGGGCGCGCCACTGGGCAAATTCACGGTCTTCCTTGCGGGAGGCGGTGAAGCCGCCGTCATTCGTGCGCTTGTCGAACCACAGACGCGGTGCGACAAACTCTGCGAACAGGCCGTATTTGTCGAGCATCGCCTTGACGTCCTTCGCGTAGTCGATGATCTGCTTCTCGGTCATGTTGTTCATGTCGGGAACGGCGTCGTCGTCATGGAACTGCATGCCGGCCAGACCGATCTCGGCGTACTTCTTCATTTTCTCTTCCAGCGGAATGCTCTTGCGGTGGCCGGGGCCAAAGGTTTCGTTGCCCTCGTGGACGTTCCACGGGCCTGCGGTAAATCTGAATGTTGCCATGTCTGCATCCTCCTGTATCAATTGTCTGGTTTCATACAAATATGTGCTTGAGGGGCGGGCGGCTTTTACCGAAAGCCGCCTCCGGATAGCTCCATCATAGCGGAACAGGATGTTTGTTCAATGTTAGACTTGCTTTTTTTATCCGACAATCTTGCGATTTTAAATTTTTCGGTAGACTTCCACAAATTTCTTTGCCGCAATTTGTCATGATGCACAAGGACTTTTTTATCCGAAATATCCCCAGGGGAGCTTGTGCGCGGCGGTCAGACTTCTTATAATAAGCAAAAAAGTTCGGAGGAACAGACCATGCATATGGCAGACGCACTTTTATCTCCTGCTGTCGCCGTTACGATGTACGCAGCCTCTGCTGCTGCGGCGGGCGTTTCGCTCGTGCAGCTGCGCAGGGAGGAGCTTGCCGCACCGGAGACGGCAAAAAAGAAGCTTCCGACAATGGCGGTCATGTCCGCGCTCGTCTTCGCCGGACAGATGATCAACTATACCATCCCCGGCACAGGCTCGTCCGGGCATCTGTGCGGCGGTATGCTGCTGTCCGCCATGCTGGGGCCGTGGGCAGGCTTTTTGTCCATGATCGTCATTCTTGCCATTCAGGCGCTGTTCTTTGCTGACGGAGGGCTGCTTGCGCTGGGCGCGAATGTCTGGAACATGGCGTTCTACGGCTGCTTCGTGGGATATTTCCTTATCTACCGGCCCCTGATGCGCGGAAATCTTTCCGCGGGCAAGGCCCGGCTGCGCCTGACGCTTGCGTCGGTGCTCGGCTGCGTTGCAACGCTGCAGCTCGGCGCATTCTCCGTCGTGCTGGAAATGACGCTCTCCGGCATCACGGCGCTGCCGCTCGGCGCGTTCGCGGTGCTCATGCAGCCGATCCATCTGGCGATCGGTCTGGTCGAGGGGCTGATCACGGCGGCGGTGCTGCCGCTGTGCCTCGCGGGTGTGCCGGAATTGTGAATCTTGCATTGCCGGGCGGCATACAGTATAATGGGAGTGTCCGGGAAAAAGAAAGAAATAAGAGGATTCAGAAAGGACTGTGTAATTTATGGATCGTGCAGAATTAAAGGCCCGCGCAAGAGCGCAGCTCGGCGGCGGTATTTTTCAGAATCTCTGGATGATGGGTCTGGCCGTGTGCCTACTGATCGGCCTGCTGGAGTCGGCTGCCGCCGGGATCATCCCCGGCATCGGCGCGCTGCTCGTGGTCGGCCCGCTGGAATACGGCATGGCGTATATCTTCCTCAAGCAGGCGCGTGACCATCAGCCCGTGCAGCTGGGCGATATGTTCCGCGGCTTTCAGGATGATTTCGGCGGAACGTTCCTCATCGGTCTTATGACGTCGCTGTTCACGTTCCTGTGGTCGCTGCTGTTCGTCATCCCCGGCATTGTCAAGGCGTATGCCTATTCTATGGCATACTATATCAAGCTTGATCATCCCGACTACGGCTGGAACGCCTGCATCACCGCAAGCCGTCAGATGATGGACGGCCACAAGTGGGAAAAGTTTGTGCTTGACCTGAGCTTCCTCGGCTGGATCATCGTCGGCTCTTTGTGCCTCGGCGTCGGCACGCTCTGGGTCACGCCGTACATGGAAGCGGCAAACGCGCAGTTCTACGAATACGTCCGCACCTGCCCGTCCGTGGCGGAGGGCTGACCGGCGCTGCGCAATATGGCAAGAACGGGACTCCGCTGCCTGCGGAGCCCCGTTCTTTTTTGCATTTTTATCCGTCAGCCCTTGTATTTCAGCGCCCGGATCGCGTTCAGGACGGCGAGGACCATCACACCGACGTCGGCGAAGATGGCGGCCCACATATTCGCGACGCCGAAGGCGACGAGCGCGAGGCAGCCGAACTTCACGACCAGAGAGAACACAATGTTCTGCCGGACGATGCCGATGCACTTGCGGGAAATTTTGATGGCCTTTGCGATCTGCAGCGGGTCGTCGTCCATGAGGACGATGTCGGCGGCCTCGATGGCTGCATCGGAACCCATCGCGCCCATTGCAATGCCGATGTCCGCCCGCGTGAGGACCGGGGCGTCGTTGATGCCGTCGCCGACGAAGGCCAGCATATCGTTTTTGCCCTTCGCGGCCAGCAGCTTCTCGACCTCCGCGACCTTGTCGCCCGGCAGAAGCTCACTGCGCACCTCGTCGACGCCGAGTTCGGCGGCCACGCTGTCCGCTACGCGCTTCGCATCGCCCGTCAGCATGACGGTCTTCTGGACGCCCGCGCGCTTGAGTTGCTCGATGGCTTCCTTCGAGTGCGGCTTGACGACGTCGGAAATGACGATATGTCCCGCGTACTGGCCGTCAACGGCCATGTGGATGATCGTGCCGGTGCTGTGGCAGTCGCAGTACTGAACGCCCAGCTTTTTCATCAGCTTGCTGTTGCCTGCGGCGACCGCGTGCCCGTCGACCGTGGCGGTGATGCCGTGGCCGCTGAGCTCTTCGATGTCCGTCACGCGGCTGCGGTCAATTTCCTTGCCATAGGCCTTCTGCAGACTCTTGCTGATGGGGTGCGAGGAGGCGCATTCGGCCAGCGCCGCGTATTCCAGCAGCTGCTCCTCCGCCAGCGGGCTGTGGTGGACAGCCGTGACCTCAAACACGCCGCGCGTCAGCGTCCCGGTCTTGTCGAACACGACGACCTTCGCTGCGGACAGGGCCTCCAGATAGTTTGAACCCTTGATCAGCACGCCCTCCCGGCTTGCACCGCCGATGCCCGCGAAGAAGCTCAGGGGAATGCTGATGACCAGCGCGCACGGGCAGCTGACGACAAGGAAGGACAGCGCGCGGTAAACCCAGTCGGTCCAGTTCGCGTCAGCCCCCGCAAGCATCCGGCCCAGCGGGACCAGCACAGCCAGCGCCAGCGCCGCAATGCACACGGCAGGCGTATAGACCCTGGCAAAGCGGGAAATAAACGTTTCGGAGCGCGACTTGCGGGAGCTTGCGTTCTCGACGAGATCGAGGATCTTCGAAACGGTGGACTCGCCGAATGCCTTTGTCGTGCGGATCTTCAGCACGCCGGACAGATCGATGCAGCCGCTGATGATCTCGTCGCCTGCCTTGACGTCGCGCGGCAGGCTTTCGCCGGTCAGCGCGCTGGTGTTGAGACTGGATGTGCCCTCGACGACCACGCCGTCGAGCGGCACCTTTTCGCCCGGCTGGACGACGATGATGCTGCCGACCGCGACCACGTCCGGGTCGACCTGCGTCAGCTGACCATCCGCCTCAATATTCGCATAATCCGGGCGGATATCCATCAGTGCGGAGATATTCTTCCGGCTCCTGCCGACGGCGTAGCTCTGGAACAGCTCGCCGATCTGGTAGAACAGCATAACGGCGATGCCCTCGACATAGTCGCCGCTCTTCGTCCAGATGGCGAGGAAGAACGCGCCGAGCGTGGCCAGCGTCATAAGGAAGTTTTCGTCAAACGCGCGTCCGTTGAGAATGCCCTTTCCGGCCTTGCGCAGAATGTCATAGCCGATGACCAGATACGCGGCCACATAGGCAAGCAGCTGCGGGATGCCGGTGATGGGGATAAATTTCAGCGCAATGAGCATCACGGCGGTGATGAGGATGCGCACGAACATTTTTTTCTGTTTCTTTGTCATAGCAAATACTCCGTTCCGCGCTGCCGGAGCAGCAATTGCAGCTTAAAGCTCGATCTCGCAGTCAGGCTCGACCTTTTTGCAGGCCTTGAGCACGGCCTTCATGGTCTTCTTCTCGTCTGCGCCCTCGGCGAATTCCACGATCATCTTCTGCGTCATGAAGTTGACGGTCGCGTTCGCAACGCCCTCGGTCTTCTTCGCGGCTTCCTCCATCAGGTTTGCGCAGTTTGCGCAGTCGACTTCGATCTGGTATGTCTTTTTCATGGTCAGTCCCTCCGTTTGAAATTTTGAATTAAACGCTTGCTTAATCATTACATCCGCAGTATACTGAGAAAAACGCCGGAAATCAAGCCCTCCGGGGCGCTTGCTTCCAAACGGGCGAACGGAATGTCCAAAACGGACAAAGGAGATGGGACAAATGCCGGAATTCTCTCTTCCGCACGACCACGGCGCGCACGGACACACGGAGGATCTGTACCGGGAGCTGAAAAACGTGGAGCACTTCGGCGCGGTGTGCGATATCTTCAAACAGCTGAGCGACCCGACCCGCGTGCGCATTTTCTGGCTGCTCAGCCACCGGGAGGAGTGCGTCATCAACATCGCGGCGCTGCTCGATATGTCCAGCCCCGCCGTCTCGCACCATCTGCGTTCACTTGCGCAGAGCGGGCTGATCGAAAGCCGCCGGTGCGGCAAGGAGGTCTATTACAAGGCGGGCGACACCATGCAGATCAAGCTCCTGCACGAGATCGTCGAGCAGGTCATGCAGATCGCCTGCCCGGAAAAGGCCGTCGACTATCAGGACTCGCAGGAGCAGATCATCCGCCATGTCCACAACGAGCTGACGGCCAATCTCGCCGAGCGCGTCACCATTGAGGAGCTGTCGCGGAAGTATCTGATGAACACGACGACGCTCAAGCGCTGCTTCAAGCAGGTCTACGGCGAGACGATCGCCGCACACATGAAAAAGCACCGCATGGAGCAGGCCGCGTCGCTGCTTCTGAAAACGCAGAATGACATTGCCGCCATCGCGCAGGCCGTCGGCTACGAGAGCCAGAGCCGGTTCACGGCCGCGTTCAAGGAGACATACGGCGAGCTGCCGACAGAATACCGCCGGAGGCGGTCATAAAAATCAGAACCGGCCCGCAGGACACGCCTGCGGGCCGGTTGCCTTATTTCTGTGTATTTTATACGTACTGCTGGGTGTCGACGTCGACGACGCCTCTGGTGGTGATGCGGAGCTTGGGGATGACGGGCAGGGCCATAAAGCTGAGCGTCATGAACGGGTCGATGCCCCGGCTGACGCCGAGCGTGAAGGCTGCGTCCTTGGCTGCCTCAAGCTGGTCGTTGACCTCGGTCAGCGGACGGTCGGACATGATGCCCGCGATCTCCAGCACGACCGAACCCTTTACCGTTCCGTTTTCGACCACGACGATGCCGCCGTGGTGCTCGACGATGTAATTCGCGGCGAACGCCATATCGGCGGAGTTCGTGCCGACGACGATGATGTTGTGCGAGTCATGCGAAATGCTGGTCGCGACCGCGCCGGATTTCAGGCCGTAGCCCTGAATGTAGCCGAGGCCGAGGTGATGCGTGCCCTTGTGGCGCTCGACGACGGCGATCTTCAGAATGTCCTTTTCCAGATCGACGTGGTCGGCATAGCCGTTGTCGGTCGTGATGATCTCACCCGGGACCATGCCCAGAACGCCTCTCTGGCGGGTGTCGCGGAAATCGTCGGGCGTGAGCGTCGAGACGTGGAAGGTGTCGTGGGCGCGCTTGTCGAGATATTCCTCGATCTTCGGCGCTTCAAAGTCGCGCAGCTCGCCGTTGTTCCAGTACAGAACGCCCTTCTTGAAGACCATTTCGACGTTGAAGTCCTTGAAATTGTCGATCACGGCGAAGTCGGCCAGATAGCCGGGCGCGATCGCGCCGCGGTTATTGAGCAGGAAATAGCGCGAGGCGTGGTGGCAGGCGGCCTTGACGGCGATGATGGGATCGACGCCGTATTTGTTGATGGCCTCACGGGCGATATAATCAATGTGACCCTTTTCCAGCAGATCGCTCGGATGCTTGTCGTCGGTGCAGAACATACAGCGCTCGGCGTACTGCGGCGTGAGCAGGGGAGCAAGCGCTTCCAGATTGCGCGCGGCGGTGCCCTCGCGGATCATGATGAACTGGCCGCGCTGTAGCTTTGCCAGCGCGTCCTCCATCGTGGCGCATTCGTGGTCGGAATAGACGCCTGCGGCGACGTAGGTGTCGAGATCCTTGCCCTGCAGGCCCGGCGCGTGGCCGTCGATCTTCTTGTGGTGCGCCTGCGAGGCGACGATCTTCGAGACGACCTCGGCGTCATTGTGGATCACGCCGTAGGAGTTCATCATCTCGGCCAGACCCTGTACTCTGGGATAGTCGTAGAACGAGTCGATGGCGCGGTAGTCCAAATTCGCGCCGGATTCGTCCATCGGCGTGGCCGGGACGCAGGACGGCAGCATGAACCGCACGTCGATGGGCAGCCCCTCGGTCGCCTGGAACATATAGTCAATGCCGTCGGTGCCCATGACGTTGGTGATCTCATGGGGGTCGGTGATGACGGTGGTCGTGCCGTGCGGCAGCGTCGCGCGGACGAATTCCTTCGGCGTGACGAGACTGGATTCCAGATGGATGTGCGCGTCGACGAAGCCGGGGCAGACGATCTTGCCGGTCATATCGTATTCGACCTCGCCCTCATAGCTGCCAAGACCCACGATCAGGCCGTTCGCCACGGCGATATCGCACGTCAGCAGCTCATTGGAGAATACGTTGACATACGTCGCGTTTTTCAGCACCAGATCGGCCTTCTGCCGGCCGGAGGCGGCCTCGATCACACGCTGCTTCTTTAACAGCTTCCGCTGGATCTTCGCTGCGTAGCTCTCAATGGGAAAAGCCATGGAACATCTTCCTTTCTGCGTTCAGTTTTGCTTGTATCTGATATTAGATGGAATTATAGCACTGCTCCTGCCGCTTGTCCATGTTCATTTTCTACGGAATGTCGCAGATTCTTTTTTGCAATCTGTACAGAAACCGGGAAATGTGGTATGCTTATTGCACAATGGGAGGCGAACGCCATGAAACTGCTGATGCACATCTGCTGCGCGCCCTGCGCGAATATGCCGATCGACGCGCTGCGCGCGGATGGGATCGACCTGACCGGCTACTGGTACAATCCCAACATCCATCCCTTTACCGAATACCGCGCCCGGCGGAACTGCCTGCAGGAATACGCGAAGACCATCGAGCTGCCCCTTCTCATGCGCGACGATTACGGCCTGCGGCCATTCGTGCGCGAGGTAGCCGGCGATATCGCGGGCCGGTGCGTCAAATGCTACGAAATGCGCCTTTTTGAGGCGGCACGGGCCGCGAAGGAGGGCGGGTTCGACGCGTTTACGTCGTCTCTGTTCATCAGCCCCTATCAGAAGCACGAGCTGATGCGCGACGTGGCCTACCGCGCGGCGGAGGAATACGGCGTGGAATTTTATTATCAGGATTTCCGCCCCATGTTCCGCGACGGCCAGGCCCGTGCGCGGGAGCTGGGCTTTTATATGCAGAAATACTGCGGCTGCGTCTTCTCCGAGCAGGAGCGCTATCAAAAGCCCAGCCGGATCATCCCGTGAGGCAAATCAGCACCTGCCTGCCTTATGGAGCTTCCGAATGAGCACAACGGCCAGCGCAATGACAAGCGCGCTGAACGCGCCCACGCAGGTAAGCCGGATGACCAGCCTGCGGTGCGCGGCCTGACGGGCGGCCTCGCGGGCGGCTTCCTCGGCGGCCTTTTGCGCTGCCTCCTGCGCGGCCTGCTCCTCGGCCTGCCGCTGGAGCTCGGCCTGCCGTTCTTCCTCGGCCTTCTTTTCCTCTGCGGCTTTCGCTTCGGCGGCAAGCCGCTCTTTTTCTGCCTGCTCGGCCTTCGCCTGCTCTTCGGCGAGGCGGGCTTCTTCGGCTTCCTTTTCGGCCTGCTCGCGTTCGGCTTGTACCTGCTCGTCGAGATAGGCTTTCAACAGCACTGCCAGCTGGCCGCAGATCACAGAGCCTGCGCTCTGCCCATCGGCATACGCCATGTCCACGTTGCCGCCCGGCCCATAGGACAGGCCGCTCGTATACACGGCCAGCAGAAACGGCCGCTCGGCCCAGATGATGCCGACGTCGTTCTCCGCGCCCTCGTAGCTGCCGTATTTGTGCGCGATGGGCGTTTCATCCACGTCGAGATACGTCTTGAAATATGCGTCCGGGCAGGCAATTTTCAGGTAGTCGATCAGCTCGGGATACTGCTCCTGCCCGTCCCAGACGACCTTCAGCGTGTCCATCATCATGCGCGTGCAGAACAGGTGGTCATAATAGTAATTCTGCGGGATCTCGTCGTCGGTCATGGTGAAATATTTGCGCATGGCCATCTTGTATTCCGGCCAGTCGCCAATGCGCCGCCAGAGGGAATACGAAAGCTCATTGTTGGAATAGACCAGCGACTGATAGTGCGCCTCGTCCAGCGAAGCGCCCTGCGTGATCATCGTGTCCCCGGTGATCTCACCCGCGAGCTGCATATCATAATAATACAGGTTCAGCGGCAGCTTGTAGGTGCTTGCGCCGTAAAGCATTTTCGTCTCGTTGAAGTCATACTGTTCGCCGGTTTCCGGCACGTAAAAGCTGATCTCGAAATTATCCCCGGTCAGCGCGTGCTCAGCGCGGAAGTCGTCCATCAGCTGCTCCAGTGTCTTCCCCGTCACATCGGGGGCCGTATATACCTCTGCTGCCAGCGCGGGAACCGCCGTCTGCGCAAGACACGCCGCACAGAGCAGCGCCGCCGCTGCCGCTCGGGCTTTTTCCATTCTCATATCCGCTTCTCCTTCTGCGTTTTCAAGTATCTGCATCATACCGCAACGCGGCCGGATTTGCAACCATGCACCAAACGGGCAGGCCCGGCATATGGTAGGGAAGACAGAAAACATTCTTGTCTTTGAAGGAGGGGTTTTATGAATCAACCCTGCAATTATACCTGTCTCTTATACACATCTCCGAGCCCACGAGACTAGGCATGATCTC
>ENA-OZAB01000323-OZAB01000323.1-human-gut-metagenome-genome-assembly--contig:-NODE-323-length-30486-cov-7.201045_pt1 | contig 30486 bp, 24 predicted proteins | sample MGYA00243297_ERZ653491 | MGnify/ENA primary metagenome ERZ653491 (study PRJEB26926, sample SAMN06165154) | human gut metagenome | biome: ENVO:00009003; feature: ENVO:2100002; material: ENVO:00002003... | reverse complement strand
AAAACGAGCTTATCCCTGACCTGAACGATGAGGGCACGGCTCCGGAAGAGATGAAATTCTATCCCGACAACGCCGTAAGCAAGATCGATGTGCTGAATGCATGGCAGAAAGCACAGGAGCTCAAGCAGAATGCCTGAGCAGCCCTAAACCAACCCCCACTTGGCCTGTAAACCGCAATGCGGGCTGAGTGTTCCAAAATTCCCAAAGTACAGAAGCGCTTCATCCTCTCCCGGATGAGGCGCTTCTGTGCTTTCCGGAACTTTTTTTCCCGGCACCCCTTGCATCCCGCCCGCCGGTGCGGTATGCTTAACCAATAGAGCATTGCAGAGGGAGGGAGACCCCGGATGGACATGGAAGAGATCCGCTACCTGTTGGGCGGCACGGTATTCGCGCGGGCCAAGGCCTACACGGACCGGATACAGGATCTGAACTGCGAAGTGGCCGGGAACGGCGTGCGCCACCTGAGCGCCGACGTGCGCGGCGGCGGGCGGAGCCTGTACCAGACCCAGGTCTGGCTGCGGGAAAATGGCAGCTTTGTCAGTGCCAGCTGCTCCTGCCCTTACAACGAAAACGGCGAGGGGCCCTGCTGCAAGCACATCGGCGCGCTGCTGATGTGGGACAGCGAGAGTCAGGGCCTTTCCGGCAGAGCGCCGCAGAAGCCCTCGGAGAGCCCGGAGAGCATCCCGGGCGTGGTGCGGGGCACGGCCAACCTGCAAACGCCCCAGCCTGAGGAGCCGCCCCGCAGGGACAGCTATGCCTCCAGCCTGGAAATGCTGTTCGGCAAGAAGTGGCGGGGCGAGGAACCGGAATCTGACTACGAGGCGCGGCGGCTGCTCCGGGCCTATCAGGAGGGAGCGCTGGCCGAGGTGGACGGCGTGACCGGCCACGCGGAGCTGCGCCCCCATTCCGCAGAGCTGGAACCGGAGCTGACCCTGCTGCCCGGGGAGCTGCCCTGGCTGCGGCTGCGCATCTCGGCAGACGGCGGGCGGCAGTATGTGGTAAAGAGCATCCCGGACCTGCTGCGGGCCGTGGAGAAGCACGGTTTCATCAGTTACGGCAAGGCGCTGGAATTCCAGCACAGCTGGGAGGCCTTTGCCCCGGAGGCACAGCAGCTGCTCCGCCTGCTGCGGCGGCAGCTCAGCGCAAAGGAAGGAGCCGAGGCGGCCCTGCGCAGCTACGGCAATGCGCCCCGCAGCGGGCCTGCCGGGGGCATCCCGCTGAACGGCGAGATCTTTGACGGTCTGGTGGCCCTCTATGCCCCCACCGGCAATCTGGGCGGCTACACCCTCAAGACCGGCATCCCGGCCCTGACCATGCGGGTGGAAAAGCGCCGGGGCGGCGTGGAGGTGTCCGTGACCCCCGCGTTGGGATGGAAAACGGGTTTAGACAACGACTATTTATACAGTGAGGATACGATCTGGCAGCTGGACCGGGCCGAAAGCGCCCGGATGCGCCCCGCCCTTGAGGCGCTGTGCGGCAAGAGCCTGTTCTTTACCACCGGGGATGCCACCGCCTTTTGCAGCTACGTTCTGCCGGAGCTGGGCAGCAGGGTGACCATTGAGGACCCCGAACGCCTGCTGCTGAATCAGATCCCGCTGGAGCCGGTGGTGCAGTTTTATCTCGACGCGCCCACGCGGGAAACGGTGCGGGCGCACCTTGAATTTTTGTACGGCGAGGACCGCGTTACACCGGAGGAACCGGGGCCTGCCGGTCTGCTGCGGGATGCCCGTGCCGAACAGCGGGCCGGGCGGCTGCTGGGGCGGTATCTGGAGCCGGGGCTGGAAACCATGGGCAACGGCCTTGCCGCCCACTACGATGCCTATGAGGAGGATGAAGTCTACCGTTTCCTCGATGAGGGCATCCCGGCCCTGCTGGCTGAGGGCGAGGTCTACCTGACCGATGCCTTCCGCAGTATGCAGGCCGCACCGCCGAAGATCTCGGTGGGGGTGTCGGTGCACGGCAGCGTGCTCGACCTGGAGGTGGACACGGGGGAGTTCCCGGTGGGAGAGCTGAAAGCCCTGCTGAAATCGCTCCACCAGAAAAAGCGCTACCACCGCCTGCGCGATGGCCGTCTGCTCCGGCTGGACGATTCCATGGAGGTGCTGGACGAGCTGAACGAGACGCTGGAGCTTTCCGGGGCCAAACTGGGCCAGGCCCACGCCCGGCTGCCCCTGTACCGGGCCCCCAGTCTGGACTGGGCGCTCTCGGGGCAGAACGGCATCCGCTTCAACCGGGACGATGCCTTCCGCCAGCTCAGCCGGAGCTTCCATGCGGTAAAGGACAGCGAGTATACACCGCCCGCGTCTCTACAAAAAGTTTTGCGCAAATACCAGCGGGACGGCTACCGCTGGCTCCGCACGCTGGATGGCTACGGCATGGGCGGCATCCTTGCGGATGATATGGGTCTGGGCAAGACGGTGCAGGTGCTCAGCTATCTGCTGGCCCTCCGGGAGCAGGGCGGGAACCCCCTGCCCAGCCTCATCGTCTGCCCGGCCTCGCTGGTGCTGAACTGGGCCGAGGAATGCCAAAAGTTCACGCCGGAGCTGAACTGCGTTGTGGTGGACGGGGATGCCGCCCACCGGGCCCAGCTGGCCGAGCAGTGGGACGGGGCCGACGTGGTGGTGACCAGCTACGACCTGCTCCGCCGCGACGAGACCCTGTACGAGAACCAGAAATTCTACGCCTGCATCCTGGACGAGGCCCAGGCCATCAAGAACCATACCACCCAGAAATACAAGGCGGTGTGCGGGGTGAACAGCCGTGTCCGCTTTGCACTGACCGGCACCCCCGTGGAGAACCGCCTGGGCGAGCTGTGGAGCATCTTTTCCTTCCTGATGCCGGGCTACCTGCCGCCCTACAAGAGCTTCTGCAGCCGGTTTGAAAAGCCCATCACGCAGGAAAATGACCCGGCGGCGGTGCGTCGGCTGAACCAGCTCACCGGGCCGTTCATCCTGCGCCGGATGAAGTCCGAGGTGCTGAAGGAGCTGCCCCCCAAAACAGAGAATGTCTACCGCATCGAGCTGGAGGAGGAGCAGCGCAAGCTCTACCTTGCCGCCGTGGTGGATGCCCGGGAGAAGCTGCGGGCCGCCAAGCCCGAGGACAAGATGGCGGTGTTTGCCGTCCTCATGCGGCTGCGGGAGATCTGCTGCGACCCCCGGCTCATTGCCGACAACTGGACAGGCGGCAGCGCCAAGCTGGATGCCTGCATCGAGCTGGTTACCAGTGCCGTGGAGGGCGGGCACCGCATCCTGCTGTTCAGCCAGTTCACCTCCATGCTGGAGCTGCTGGCCAAGCGGCTGGACGCGGAGGGCGTGAGCCACTTCACCCTGCAGGGCTCCACCCCCAAGCCGGTGCGTGCCGAGCTGGTGCGCCGCTTCAACGGCGGCGAGGCCAGCGTGTTCCTGATCTCCCTGCGGGCAGGCGGCACCGGCCTGAACCTGACCGCCGCCGATATCGTCATCCACTACGACCCGTGGTGGAACGTGGCGGCTCAGAATCAGGCCACCGACCGTGCCTACCGCATCGGCCAGCAGAACCCGGTGCAGGTGTACAAGCTCATCGCCCAGGACACCATTGAGGAAAAGATCGTGGAGCTGCAGCAGGCCAAGCAGGATCTGGCCGAGACCGTCACCGGCAGCGCGGATGGTGCCATCCTGCGCATGAAGCCGGAGGAGCTGCTGAATTTGTTGGAGGGAACCGAATGATGCAATACGCCCTATTTGCCCGGCCTGTCGTGACCATTTACGACCTGCCCCAGACCACCAAACAGAGCGAGGCGGGCCTTGTTTCCACCATCGGGGACGAGGGCCTGTACGGTCAGGCCTGTCAGGTGCGCACCGCCCCCGGCGGCATGACTGCCGAGGGAGTGCCCCTCTCCCCGGAGGTGGCCGAGGTGGCCACCTTTTACGGCTACCACGGCTTTGTCCGGCAGGATGCGCTGAAATTTGTCAGCGAGGGTGCGCTGCGGGCCTACCTGCCCCAGCCGCTGGTGCTGGTGGGCCGTGCCACCGATGTGCTCAGCCTGCCCAAGGTGCAGGGGGTGCGGATGCTGGAGCTGGAGCGGGGCTGCCTGCTCTGCCGCCTGCCCGAACCGCCCGAGGAAGCCTTGGCCCACACCGGCTGGGCCAAGGTGGCCCTGCTGGATGGCCGCACCGGCTATGTCCGGGACGTGGCGCTGGAGCCGGTGCGGTTTGAGATGACCGCCGTATTCTCCCAGCGGGAGGGGCTGGCCTTTGACGACGCGCTGGCCGAGGCCCGGAATATTACCGCCGGGGAGCTGGTGCCGCAGGCACTGCAGGCGTGGTACGACGGCAGCGAGGAAGCGTTCCGGGATGCCGTCTGCGCGCAGGCGAAAAAGTATCTGGGCACCGAGTACCGCTGGGGCGGCAAATCGGGCCGGGGCATTGATTGTTCCGGCCTTGTCAGCAGCGCCTATATGCAGTGCGGCGTGCTCATCTACCGGGATGCCAGGATCGTGGAGGGCTGGCCCATGCACCAGATCCCCTTTGCAGACAAAAAGCGGGGCGATGCCCTCTATTTCCCCGGCCATATCGCCCTTTACCTTGGCGAGGGCCGCTACATCCACTCCACCGGCGCGTCCGCCAGCGGCGGCGTGGTCATCAACAGCCTTGACCCCGCCGACCCGCTGTACCGGGAAGATCTGGTCAAGAGTCTGTATGCGGTGGGGAGTGTGTTCTGATAAAGTAACTCACCCTCTCAGTCAAAGCCGTCAGGCTTTGACTGAGAGGGCGAGGATGTTATAGGAGGAAGAACAATCCATGAAAGTCTTTGATCTACATTGTGACACCCTGAGCGAGCTGCGGCGCGCGGAGATGCGGGGCGACGGGCAGACCTTTGCCCACAACAACGGCCACATCGATCTGGAAAAGCTGGAGAAGGGCGACTACATGCTCCAGTGCTTTGCCGCCTTTGTGAATCTGGCCGACCCCACCCCGGGCGCGGACCCGCTGGTGACGGCGCTGGAGGAGATCGACGTGTTCAAGCGGATGATGGAGCAGTATTCCGACAGGATCGCCCCTGTCTACCGCCCCGAGGATATCCGCAAAAACGCCGAGGCGGGCAAGATCAGCGGAATGCTGACCATTGAGGAGGCCGGCTGCTGCAAGGGCAGTCTGGGCGTGCTGCGCCGGATGTACGAGCTGGGCGTGCGGATGATGACCCTGACCTGGAACCACGAAAACGAGCTGGCCAGCCCCAACGTGGTGCCCGGCAACGGCCCCATCTGGCCCTGTATGCCCAACACCGAGACCGGCCTGAAGGAGAAGGGCTTCGAGTTTCTGGCCGAGATGGAGCGCCTGCACATCATTGCCGATGTGAGCCACCTGTCCGATAAAGGCTTCTGGGACATTGCGGAGCACAGCACCCGCCCCTTTGCAGCCAGCCACTCCAACTGCCGCGCCCTGGCCCCCCACTGCCGCAATCTGACCGATGAGATGATCCGGGTCATGGCGGAAAAAGGCGGTTTGGTGGGCCTGAACTACTGCGCGGGCTTTCTGGATGACCAGCCCAGCCCCGACCTGTGCCGCAGCACCACGGCCCTGATGGCCAAACACGCCGCCCATTTCAAGCAGGTGGGCGGCATTGAGATCATCGGTCTGGGCAGTGACTTTGACGGCATCGGCGGCAAGCTGGAACTGAGCGACTGCTCCAAAATGCCCCTGCTGGCCGATGCCCTGCGGAAAGAGGGCTTCACCGAGGATGAGGTGGAAGCCATCTTCTTCCGCAACGCACAGCGTTTCTTTGAAAACAACCTGTAATCACCGTTGGTATCTCAAATTTCGTCAATTTCGGCCAATTCGTCATTGAGGATATCATTTTGTGACGAAAATGACGAAAGTGACGAAAATAATGTCTTAACGGTAAGGATAAAGTATAACGGAAAGTATAGAAAAGTTGAGGGATTCCAGATGGATCAGAATATGACATTGGAAAAGCGCATTGCCGCCGAGCTCTATTCCTATCAGGGCAGGATGAGCGTTTTTGTGGATGACCTGCGCGGCAGCACGGTGGAGATCGGTGCCGACGAGGAATTCGAGACGGCCTCCACCATCAAGGCGTTCATTCTGGCGGTGCTGTATCTGCAGGCCAGCCGGGGCAGGGCTGACCTGGAGGAGGAGATCACCTACGAGGCCAGCCAGTTCGTGGACGGCTCCGGGATGCTCCGGGCCCTGGGTGTGGGGGCAAAGCTCAAGGTGAAGGACACCGCCACCATGATGATCATCTGCTCGGACAACATCGCCACCAATATGATCATCGATTACCTGGGGCTGGACACCATCAATGCCTGCATCCGGGAATTGGGCTTTGGGCACACCGTCCTGCACAACCCCCTCCACTTTGACCGCTACGACAAGCTGGGCACCACCACGCCCCGGGACTACGCCGCCCTGTTTGCGCAGGTGGCAAAGGGTACGCTGGTCAGCAAAGAAGCCAGCGCCGCCATGCTGGGCATCTTCCGCCAGCAGCACTACAACACCATGCTGACCCACGATTTCCCCCAGTTCTATCTGGACTGCGAGGAGACCGGCGAGCCGGAGCTTATCTGGGTGGCTAGCAAGAGCGGCAGCATGAACGCCTGCCGCAACGACGGCGGCATCATCCACACCCCCTACGGCGAGTATGTGATCGTTCTGATGAACAAGGAGTTCCATGACATCATCGAGTACAACGACCACCCCGCCATGGTCTATGGTGCCCGGGTGTCCCGGATGATCCTGGATCAGATCCTGGCCTGCGAGGGAAAGCTGTATCTGAAGTAAACGAAAGAGTTGGAAAGTAGAACGAATGGAAATTACATTATCATTGCCAATGCTGCTGTTTTTGATGCTGATGACCGGGTTTGCGGGCTTTGTGGACTCGGCGGCGGGCGGCGGCGGCCTGATCAGCCTGCCCGCCTACCTGTTTGCGGGCCTGCCGGTGCATTACACCTACGGCACCAATAAATTCAGCGCGGCCTGCGGCACCACCTTTGCCACGGCGCAGTTCTTCCAGAAGGGAGCCATGAACATCCGGGTCGGCCTGCTGGCGGCTGTGGGCAGCTTTGTGGGCAGCGCACTGGGCTCCCACATCGTGCTCCTGCTCAGCGATCAGGTGCTGCGCACCATGATGCTCATCATCCTGCCGGTGGCGGCGGTGCTCATCCTCTGGCGGCGGGACCTGCCCGACGAGAACCGGGACGACGGCACCCTGAACGCCAAAAAGGCGGTGCTGGCCCTTGCCATCGGGCTGGGCATCGGCCTGTACGACGGCATCTTTGGCCCGGGCACCGGCACCTTTGCCATCATTGCCTTTACCACCCTGATGGGCTTTGACCTGCGCACGGCGGGCGGCAACGCCAAGGTGCTCAACCTTGCCAGCAACTACGCCAGCCTGGTAACGTATCTTTCCAGCGGGCTGGTGGTGTTCTCCATCGGCATCCCCTGTGCCATCAGCGGCATTGTGGGCAACCTGCTGGGCTCCCACTTCGCCCTCAAGAACGGCGCAAAGTTCATCCGCCCCATGATGCTTGTGGTGCTGGTGCTCCTGCTGGGCAAGATCGTTTCGGACGCGGTGCTGTAATGAACGGATCTTCGGCAAAAAACAATTGACGTTTGCAGGAGAATGGACTATAATAGGGCCAGAGGCCCGCAGAAAAAACGAGCGCTGAGGATGATGTTATGAAGATCCGCTACTCGAAGAACGCCATGAAGTTCCTGAATAAGCTGGACAAAAGGTCCGTGCTTCGCATCGTTGCAGGCATTGAGGGGCTGACCCTGAAACCGCCAGCAGGTGATATCAAGGTGATGCAGGGACTGAAGGATGGAACAATGCGGCTCCGGGTCGGAAGCTGGCGCGTGCTTTACCGGTACGGAGAGGAAAACGCGCTGGAGATTCTGTTGGTGCTGGATATCGGGAATCGTGGCGATATCTATAAATAAGGAGGTGGCAGGATGTCTGAAATTGCAATGAATGCAGCACACATGATCGATATGCTGCCGGACCCGGACAAGAACCTTGCCTACGAGCTGATCAAAAAGCTGGTACTGGCATGGGACCCGGATTTCACCAAGCTGACCACAGAGGAAGCAAAGCAGCTGGAGGAAGCGAAGGACAGCGGCTTTGTAGATGCCGAAGAGATCGACTGGTCGAAGATCGGACACGAATGAACCAACAAAAAAGAGGAACTGCCGGGAAAGCAGTTCCTCTTTTTGATTGGGTAAGATCAGAAGGCGAAGCCCTCATCGAGGAAGGCCAGGCCGAACGCGCCGGGGCCGGCGTGGGTGCCGATGACGCAGCCGATCTGGCGCACAAGGGCCTCGTTCCGGCCCAGATTCTCCTGCAGGTAGGTCTGGATGGGCTGCACCTCGCGGGGGGCGAGGGTGTAACCGGCCAGCGCGTCGGCGCAGGTGCTGATGCCGCCCAGCTCCTCGATCTTCTTGAACAGGGCAACGTAAGCGCCGGGCAGGCCCCGGGCCTTGCCCGCCATAACGACCTTGCCCTCCTTGATGGTGATGAGGGGCTTGATGCCCAGCATCCCACCGGCCACGGCCACGGCGGCGGGCAGGCGGCCGCCCTTGCGCAGATACTTCAGGTCGTCGATGACAGCCACCAGATGCAGATGCTCCTTGGCGTGCTCAAGGGTGGCGGCGATCTGCCCGGCAGTCTTTCCGGCATCCCGCAGCTGAACAGCCAGCCGCACCAGCAGGCTCTCGCCCAGGCAGACGTTCTCGGAATCCACAAAGAGGACATTGTCCACATTGGCCATGTCTGCGGCCAGCCGGGCGCACTGGCAGGTGCCGGACAACTCATGGGAGAGGAAGATGCCCACCACTTCGTCCCCGGCGGCAGCCGCCTCAAGGAAGAAGCGCTGGAACAGCTCGGGGCTGGGCTGGCTGGTGGTGGGCAGCTTGCGGCAGCGGGCCATCACGCCGTAATACACGGTGGGGGTCATGTCCACGCCGTCCCGGAGCACGGTGCCGTCCTCCAGGGTGACGTTCAGGGGGATGACGGTCACGCCCAGCTGCTCGGCTTCAGCGGGCAGGATGTCGGATGCGGAATCGGTAAGAATGCGGATCATAGTAATACCTCCAACGGGGCCAAGAACGGATAACCCGACCAAATCAATCAAAAAGTCGTATAGGAATATACCAGAGACGACGGGAAATGTCAATTGTTTGAATCAATATTTCTTCGTATTTTCGCAATTCCGCTCCGTTTTCTTGCACAAACGGGCCGGAACATGATACAATGGGCATCAGGCATTGCGGGGCGGTGCGCTGTGCGCCCGAAGCAGCGGAACAGCGCACCCCCAAACGGAGAGGGGACGGAGAAGATGTCAGAACAGAACCGCCGCCTGCGGGCGGCAGGCATCGCGGCACTGGCCTGGGCCGGGCTGGCGGCGGTCTGGTGTGTGCTGGTCCCCGGCGGGGCGGCAGAGCTGCCGCAGGGCGTGCCCGGCACGCTGCGCAGCCTGCTGGTGCTGCCGCTGGCCGAGGAGCTGGTGTTCCGGGGGGCGCTGCTGCGCCTGCTGCGGCCGCTGGGGGAGCACCCGGCAAACCTCTGCCAGGCTGTGCTCTTTGCGGCCCTGCACGGAACGCTGACCGAAAAGTGCTACGCGCTGGGCATGGGGCTCATTTTCGGGTGGGCCGCAGAGCAGACCGACAGTCCTGCACCCGGGGTGGTGCTGCATATCCTGAACAATGGGCTGGTGCTGGCCCGGGCGCTGGCAGAAAGGGGAATGGGATGACCGACTATGAGCTGATGGGCGCTGCGCTGGAGGAGGCCGCACGGGCCGCCGCGCTGGGCGAGGAGCCCGTGGGCGCGGTGGTGGCCCGGAACGGCGAGATCATCGCCGCCGCCCACAACACCCGCGAGACCGAGAAAAACGCCCTCCACCACGCCGAGCTGCTGGCCATTGACGCGGCCTGCAAAAAGCTGGGCGGCTGGCGGCTGTGGCAGTGTGAGCTGTTCGTTACGCTGGAGCCCTGCCCCATGTGCAGCGGCGGCATCATCAACAGCCGGATCAGGCGGGTGGTGTACGGCGCGGCGGATACCAAGGCCGGGTGCTGCGGCAGCGTGACCGACCTGTTCGCCCTGCCCTTCAACCACCATCCGGTGGTGGAACGCGGCCTGCGGGCGGAGGAGGCGCAGGCGCTGCTGCAGGCGTTTTTCCTCCGGCTGCGGGAGCAGCGGGCCGCAAAGCCCCGCTGGAAACCGCCCGTGACCCCCTGAGAACGTGAAAAAAAGTGGGAACTGCGTGAAAAGACGGCGGTTCCCACTTTCTTTTTTCGTCGAATTGTGTTATATTATTTAATGGTAACTTGTCGAAACCACTCGCACAGACCAGCGGGCTCGCCGCAGGACCGGCCTTGACCGGAAAGAGGAGCAGAGCGCAGCCCATGGGTGCGGTGGAGGGCGGGACCTTCCTGCCTGCGGGATTTTTTGCAGGCAGAGAACAAACGGCAGGAGGGCTGACTCTTGTACGATGATGAATTTGAATTGACCTTTGACCTGAGCGATGAGGACAAGGCATCCCGGGCCCCTGAGCCGGAACAGGAGCCGGTGCAGGAAGCTGCGCCGGAACCGGCAGCGGAAACGGAACCGCCGGTGGAGCCTGTGCCGGGACCGGCAGTCCCTGCGGCCAACGGGCGCTGCGTGCTGATCTCGGGCGGCGACCGGGGCATCGGAGCCGCGGCGGCCCGCGCCTTCTGGCAGGCGGGCTACCGGGTGGCGGTGCTCTACCACACCCACGCCGAGGCGGCGGCGGCGCTGGAAAAGGCGCTGCCAGGCCTGCTGGCGGTCCAGTGCGACGTGGCCTCCCGTGCCAGCTGTGAGGTGGCGTTCCACACTGTGGAGCAGGCCGTGGGCCATGTGGATGTGCTGGTGAGCAACGCGGGCATTGCCCAGCAGAAGCTGTTCACCGATATCACCCCGGAGGAGTGGCAGCACATGCTGGACGTGAACCTGAGCGGCGCGTTCCACCTGTGCCAGCTGGCCCTGCCGGGCATGATCCGCCGCAAGGCGGGCCGCATCCTGACCGTGAGCAGCATGTGGGGCCAGACCGGCGGCAGCTGCGAGGTGCATTACTCCGCTGCCAAGGCGGGCCTGATCGGCCTGACCAAGGCCCTTGCCAAAGAGGAGGGGCCCAGCGGCATCACCGTGAACTGCGTGGCTCCGGGTGTCATCGACACCGATATGATGGCTGCCTTTACGGCAGAGGATAAGGCTGCGCTGGCCGAGGAGACCCCCGTGGGCCGCCTGGGCAGCGCGGATGAGGTGGCGCAGCTGCTGGTGTTCCTGGCAGGCGAAAGCGCCGGTTACATCACCGGGCAGGTGTTCGGTGTGAACGGCGGCCTGGTGATTTGAACCATCCCGCAGCGGCAAAACTTATGATACGATATCACTTACGGCGCAGCCAGCGCCGCGGTGAAAAGGAGAGAGCGAAATGGGCATGACTTTGAAGGAACTGTTGACGAAGGGCGAAGGCACCCTGACGGCGGGCGAGGCCAAGACACTGGCTTCCCAGTGCCGGATGGATGTGGAAACGCTTTACACGCTTCTGGAGGAGCGCGGCATCAAAATTCTGGATGACGAGGCCGACGGTGACACCAGCCTGGATGTGGAAGGCATCATGGCAGAGGTGGAAAGTGCCGAGGCAAACAGCGATGAGCTGGGCCTGGGCGATGAAAATGAGGACGACCCGGCAGAGGAGAACCCCGCAGACCTGAAGGCTGCCATGGATGAGCTGCTGGATGACCCTGTGAAGAACTACCTCAAGCAGATCGGCCAGATCCCGCTGCTGAGCGCGGAGCAGGAAGTGGACCTGAGCAAGCGCATCCACGCCGGTGCCGAGGCTGCCCACATCCTTCAGGCCGACCGCCAGAAGTACGGCGCGCCTGAGTACATCAAAAAGAACAGTGCCCGCTTCTCGTTCGAGGAGGACGAGAACAGCCGGAGCTATACCGAGGATCTGGACGAGGACGGCAACACCAAGTCCAGCGAGGATGACGAGGAAAAGGCTGCCGAAGAGGAGGCCATGGAGGCCGTGGAGAACGGCCCCCTGACGGAGGAGCGCCGCCAGGAGCTGCTTAAGATCCGCCGCGACGGCCTGAACGCCCGCCGCAGCCTGAGCGAGGCCAACCTGCGTCTGGTGGTCTCCATCGCCAAGAAGCATGTCGGCCACAACCTGGCGTTCCTGGACCTGATCCAGGAGGGCAACATCGGCCTGATCAAGGCCGCCGAGAAGTTTGACTGTGACCGTGGCTTCCGCTTCTCCACCTACGCCACCTGGTGGATCCGTCAGGCCATCACCCGCGCCATTGCGGATCAGGCCCGCACCATCCGCATCCCGGTGCACATGGTCGAGACCATCAACCGGATGCGTCAGGCCACCAATCAGCTGGTCTACCAGAACGGCCACGAGCCCACCCCCGAGGAGCTGGCAAAGGCCATGGATATGAGCGTGGAACGCGTGCGCGAGATCCAGCGCATGGCGCAGGAACCCGCCAGCCTGGAAAGCCCCGTGGGCGAGGAAGAAGATTCCTCCCTGGGCGATTTCGTGGCCGACGAGAACGCCGAGGCCCCCGGCAAGGCAGCGGACCGCGCCATGGTGGCCCAGCAGATCAATCAGGCCCTCAAGAGCCTGACCCCCCGTGAGGAAAAGGTCATCCGCCTGCGCTTTGGTCTGGACGATGGCCGCCCCCGCACGCTGGAGGAGGTGGGCCGCGACTTCGGTGTCACCCGTGAGCGTGTCCGCCAGATCGAGGCCAAGGCAATCCGCAAGCTGCACAGCCGCAAGTGCCTGGCCCTGCTGAACGGCCTGATCGAGTGATCCTGAACTTACCGCTATGAGAAAGAGCCCCCGCCGGTCTATCCCGGCGGGGGCTCTTTTGGTGCTGTACAGGTCAGCAGCTGCGCAGCAGAAAGGCCATATAGAGGGGAAGGGTCAGGAGCGGCCCGTTTTTCCCGATATTATAGTCTCCGAGCTTGATCGCATGGGATACATGATATTTTTCAGGGTGGTTGAGGATCGTCTTTGTGCTTTTGACATTTCCGGAGCGGGCCTTTACCTCTACAAGGGTGCATTCCCCCTGATAGCGGATCACAAAATCCACCTCGAGGCCGGAATCCTTGTGGAAATAGTAGAGCTTGCGCCCCATCTTGGTGAAGATATCGGCGATTAGGTTTTCAAAGATAGCACCTTTGTAGCCATAGAGGTCGCCTTGCAGGATGTCAAACTGCGTTCCGTCCTCCAGCATGCTGACGAACAGGCCGGTGTCGCACATATAGACCTTAAAGGTATCCTCTTCCGCATTCCCGTCCAGAGGCAGCTCGGTAATGGACAGATTGTGGCACCGTGTGATGATGCCAGCATCCTCGATCCATTGCAGGCTTCCAGCATATTTTGCGGAGGTGGAGCCTTTTTTTACAACGGAATACTGGAATTTCTTGTTTTCCTTGGCAAGCTGGCGGGGAATGGACTGGAAACATTCCTTGATGCGGGACTTATCCTTTTTCTCCGCGTACTTTACCATGTCGTCCTCATAGGAACGAACGATGTCCCGCTGGATACGCAGGACCTCATCCATCTGCCTGCTGGTCACAAAGGTCTGGACAGCATCCGGCATTCCTCCCACAACGGTATATTGGAGCAAAAGCTGCCGCATCCGATTGTGAAGCGCTTCCGGCACAGGGGAACCGGAGTCCAGAGAACTTTGCAGCAGCGCAATGACAGGTTCGGTGATGTCATTGGCCCATAAGAATTCTTCAAAATCCAGTGGGTACATTTCAAGAACCGTCTCCGATCCGACAGGAACGGATCTTGGCTCCTTGCCGTAGCCCTTTACGCCCAACAGGGAGCCGGTGCCGATCACGTCATAGCGGCCGTCGATGCGGAAAAATTTCAGGGCCGTTCGGGCTTCCGGGCAATCCTGGATCTCGTCCAAGATCAGGATCGTCTGGCCCGGCTCAAAAACGGCATCCTTACCAAGAAGGGCAGAGAGCATCATCACGATGTTGTCGATCTCCAGAGAACCGGAAAAGACAGAAGCATAATCTGGATTCTCGAAGAAGTTGAGGTACACTGTGTGTTTGTAATTCTTTCTGGCAAATTCCAATACAGAAAAGGTCTTGCCGCACTGACGGCAGCCCTTGATGATAAGCGGCTTCCGGCCGGGCGTGTTTTTCCATGCAAGCAGCTGGTCTGTGATCTTTCGCCTTAACATACCGTTTCACTCTCCCGAAAATAAATGATCCTGCATCCATTATAAAAGAAAAAGATAACTTTTTCAAGGGACTTCTTTGCGATAACTGAAACTTTTCCGAGCGACTTTTTAACAGAAAAAACAACTTTTTCAAATGACTTCTGCGCAGGAAAGTGGATCTGCCGCGGCGTGGTTATAATTCCTCTGCCCGCCCCATATATTCTTTTCAGAACAAAATGGGTGGGAGGGAACGGCATGTTTGTGGTAACGCTGAACAAGACGAGCTTGAAAAAGGTGGGGGCCGGTGCGCTCTGCTGTGCGCTGGTGATCTTCAGCGCCTTTCTGGGGCGGTACATCAGCACCCGCACGGTGGCGGCAGCGGCCGGGGTGAACCGGATCGAGAGCGCGCAGGACATCCAGACCTGGTTCACGGGCTACGGGCTGGATGTGGACGGCACGTCCATCACGGCGGATAAGGTCAAGATCCCTCGCAAGTGGGACGACAGCTTTTCGGCCTTCAACGGGGTGGTACAGCAAAGCGGAATGGATCTTACCCGCTACAAAGGGAAAACCGTGGAAAAGTGGACCGCCCTGATCCCGGCGGCCAGCAGCGGAGAGACCAGCCGCTACGGTGTGCTGCTGGTCTACCGCAAAAAGGCTGTGGGGGCCTACCTGCTGGAAAAGCCGTCGGGCACGGTGATCGGCCTGAAGGATGCCCAGACCGCAATGGCGCAGGCCGAGCAGCAGGATGCCCAGCAGGTGTCCGGTGAGGATTACAGCGGCGACTGGGGAGAGCGCCATGATGAGGAGTTGGGCGCGGCCGGGCAGAGCCAGCAGACCAGCGGGGAGCCGGACTCCGTGGTGCCCGAGGAGGCGCAGTACACCGACCTGCCCCTGGATGCCGAGGGGTATCCTGTCGAATGAATCCGGTGGAAAAATGGGGGCAAAACTTCTGTTCAATAGCACCAAAATTTCTGGCTAAAAATCAGCAATATGGAATGATGAAAAAATAACGAAGCGGGTTTATAATAATAGTAGCATCCCGCAGCAAAATCGGCTGCGTCCGGAGTGGCAGGACCGTCCGGATCTGAAACGGGATGAAGTAAGGAGAAAATGATTATGAAGGAATTCCAGTATACTGTTAAGGATGCATGCGGCATCCACGCTCGTCCGGCCGGTCTGCTCGTGAAGGTGGCCAAGGGCTTTGCCAGCACCGCTACCCTGGAAAAGGACGGCAAGAGCTGCGACCTGCGCAAACTGATGGCTCTGATGGGCATGGGTGTCAAGCAGGGCGACACCGTGACCGTGAAGGTGGAGGGCGACGATGAGGCCGCCGCTGCCGAGGCCATTCAGAAGTTCCTGACCGAGAACGTCTGATCTTTGAATCTGCGGACAAAAGCCCTTGCGGGAGACCCTGCGGGGGCTTTTTCGCACTAAATTCTCAACAAAGGAGAGAGAACGATGCAGGTAGGAACCGGTAAAAGCATCCTGAACGGCATTGCCATCGGCAAGCTGAAAATTTACAAGAAAAAAGATACCGTGATTTCCACCGCCCAGGTCGCGGACACGGCGGCAGAGGAAGCCCGCTTTGAAGAGGCCCGGGCCAAGGCCATTGACCAGCAGACTGCCCTGTATGAAAAGGCACTGGCCGAGGCAGGCGAGGACATTGCCGAGGTGTTCAACATCCATGCCATGATGCTGGATGATGACGATTTTGTGGATGCCATCAAGGAGATCATCAACGGCCAGCACATGTGTGCGGAGTATGCCGTCAAGAAAGCGGGCGACAACCAGGCCGCCGTGTTTGCCGCCATGGACGACCCCTATTTACAGGCCCGCAGCGCCGATGTCATCGACATTGCCCAGGCCATGCTGGACATCCTGCAGGGCGTGGACAATGCCACCCTGCAGGGCACGGAGCCCAGCATTCTGGTGGCGGAGGATCTGGCACCCTCGGAGACGGTGCGGATGGACAAGAGCCTGCTGCTGGGCTTCATCACCCGGGAGGGCAGCTCCAACAGCCACACCGCCATTCTGGCCCGCAGCATGAACATCCCCGCCCTGATCCAGTGCAAGGAGATCCAGGAAGATTGGGACGGCAAGATGGCTGTGGTGGATGGCTACAACGCCTGCGTGTATGTGGACCCCACCCCCGATCTGCTGGAGAGCCTGAAAAAACGCCAGCAGGAGGACCAGAAGAAGCTGGCCCTGCTGGCCGAGCTCAAGGGCAAGCCCAACACCACGCTGGACGGCAAGACCGTGCAGGTCTTTGCCAACATCGGCGGCATGAGCGATGTGGGCGCGGTCCAGCAGAACGACGCGGGCGGCGTGGGCCTGTTCCGCACCGAATTCGTCTACCTGAACTGCACGGATTACCCCACCGAGGAATACCAGTTCGAGGCCTACAAGCAGGTGCTGGAAAGCCTGGCCCCCAAAAAGGTGGTCGTGCGCACCTGTGATATCGGCGCGGACAAGACCGTGGACTACATGAAGCTCGACCACGAGGACAACCCCGCGCTGGGCTACCGCGCCATCCGCATCTGCCTGACCCGCAGGGATTTCTTCAAGACCCAGCTGCGGGCCCTGCTGCGCGCTTCTGCCTACGGCAACATGAGCATTATGTTCCCCATGATCACCAGTCTGCGGGAGCTGCAGGATGCCAAGGCCGTGCTGGAGGAGTGCAAGGCAGAGCTGACCGCCGAGGGCAAGAAGTTCAGCGACAAGATCGAGGTGGGCACCATGATCGAGACCCCCGCCGCGGTTCTGGTGGCGGACGATCTGGCCCAGGAGTGCGATTTCTTCTCCATCGGCACCAACGACCTGACTCAGTACACCTGCGCGCTGGACCGCCAGAACGCCAAGCTGGAGCCCTTCTTTGATCCCCACCACCCCGCTGTGCTGAAGGCCATCCGGATGACCATTGAGGCGGGCCACCGCCACGGCATCTGGGTGGGCATCTGCGGTGAGCTGGGCGCGGATACCGCCCTCACCGAGACCTTCCTGCGGATGGGTGTGGACGAGCTGTCCATGAACGCCAAGAGCATCCTGCCCGTGCGCAAGATCATCCGCGGCGTGGATCTGAGCAAGCCCTCTGCCAAGAATGTCTGAGTTCCCCTGACGGAACCGTAAAAGGGGCTGCTGCGGCGCTCTCTGCCAACCAGAGTGTTGGCAAAGGGGCGCGCGGCAGCTCTTTTTTGATTGCAACAAGAAGCAAATTCACAAAACTGCCGCCTGACAAGCCGCAGTTTCATGGGTGAACGCTTCACAACGGTAAAGCTGGGTGCTATACTATACCTAAGTCGTATTTTTTGAACGTACCTCTGGAGATGAAAGATAGATATGACGCAATTTCTGATCCGCCGGTTCATCCGGCATCCCAATGACCCTCAGGACCCTGCTACCCGCACGGCCTACGGCAACCTTGCCAGTGGTGTGGGCATGGCCTGCAACCTGATGCTCTGCCTGGGTAAGCTGCTGGCAGGCACCCTGTTCGGCTCCATCGCCATCATGGCGGATGCTTTGAACAACCTCTCGGACGCTTCGTCCAACGTGGTCAGCCTCATCGGTTTCCGGCTGGCCGCCAAGGCCCCGGATGCCGAGCATCCCTACGGCCACGCCCGCTATGAATATCTGGCCGGTCTGGTGGTCAGTGTGACCATCCTGGGCATCGGCTTTTCCCTGCTCAAGGAATCGGTGGTCAAGGTGTTCCACCCCACCCCCGTGGCGTTCAGCTGGCTGAGCGTGGGCGTGCTGGCCGCATCCATCCTCGTCAAGCTCTGGATGAGCGGTTTCAACCGCACCATCGGCCGCACCATCGGCTCCGAGACCCTGATGGCCACCGCCGCCGACAGCCGCAATGACGTGCTGACCACCGGCGCGGTGCTGGTCTCCACCGTGGTCTGCAGCCTGACGGGCTGGGCGCGGCTGGACGGCATCATGGGCGTGGCCGTGGCAGCCTTTATCCTCTGGTCGGGCTGGGGGCTGGTCATGGACACCCTGAGCCCCCTGCTGGGCGAGAGCCCCAGTCCGGAGCTGGTGGAGCACATTGAGCAGACGGTCATGGGCTACCCCGGCGTGCTGGGGATGCACGACCTCATGGTGCACGATTACGGCCCGGGGCATCAGTTCGCATCCCTCCACATCGAGTTCCCGGCAGAGACCGACCCGCTCAAGGCCCACGATGTCATCGACAACATCGAGAACGATTTTATAAAGCGGGACGGCCTGCAGGTGACCATTCACTATGACCCCATCGTCACCACCGATGCGGCGGTGGGCGTGCTGCGCACCCGCCTGATGGAAAAGGCCCGCCAGCTCGACCCCTGCCTTTCGATCCACGACCTGCGCATCGTGCCGGGTGATACCCATACGAATGTCCTGTTCGATCTGGAGTTCCCGGCGGGCTATACCGGGAACAAGGACGAGATGCTGGCCGCCATGTGCCAGTTCGTCCATGAGCAGGACCCGAAATACAGCTGTGTGGTGAAAGTAGAGCAGAGCTATGCGTCTGCTGCCCACGAAAAATAAATTTGTGTTTTAGAGGGGAAGGAACTTATGCTGAACGAGACTTACCGCGGGATGCTGGCCCACAAGAGCGTCATCCGCGAGACCTTTATGTACGGCAAGCAGCGCGCGGCCCAGATCGGTTACGAGAACGTGTTTGATTACTCGCTGGGCAACCCCAGCGTGCCCTGTCCGGAGCAGTTCACCGCCGCCATGCAGGAGCTGTTGGCACAGGAGGACCCGGTGGCCCTGCATGGCTACTGCCCCAGCCAGGGCGACCCGGAGTTCCGCACCGCCGTGGCGGCCCACCTGAACAGGACCTTCGGCCTGCCCTATGCGCAGAAGGATATCTTTCCCACCACGGGTGCGGCGGGTGCCATTGCCCACGCTGTGCGCGCCGTGACCCAGCCCGGGGATGAGGTGCTGACCTTTGCCCCCTACTTTCCGGAGTACGGCCCCTATGTGGAGGGCACCGGTGCCCATCTCAGGGTGGTGCCGCCCCAGGCCCCGGCCTTCCAGCCCAATCTGGAGGCCTTTGAGCAGATGCTGACCGAGAAGGTCACCTGCGTCCTCATCAACACCCCCAACAACCCCACCGGTGTGGTCTACTCTGCCGACACCCTGACCCGGCTGGCGGAGATCCTGACCGAGAAGAGCCGGGCCTACGGCCACAACATCTTCCTTGTCAGCGACGAGCCCTACCGGGATATCGCCTTTGATGGCAGGGCTGTGCCCTACCCGGCGGCGTTCTATCCCCACACCCTGACCTGCTTCTCCTTCTCCAAGAGCCTGAGCCTGCCCGGTGAGCGCCTGGGCTACGTGGCCGTGCGCCCCGGCTGCGAGGGCGAGGAGGTGCTGGTGGATATGATGGCCCAGATCTCCCGCTTTACCGGCCACAACTGCCCGCCCAGCATCATCCAGCGCGCCGTGAGCCGCTGCCTGGATGTGACCAGCGACCTGAGCGTCTACGAGACCAATATGGATCTGCTTTACAACAAGCTGAAAGCGCTGGGCTTTGAGGTGGAGCGGCCCGGCGGCACCTTCTATCTCTTCCCCAAGGCGCTGGAGGAGGATGCCAACGCCTTCTGCCGCAGGGCCCGGGAATTTGACCTGCTGCTGGTGCCCAGCGATACCTTTGGCGTAACGGGCTATGTCCGCCTTGCCTACTGCATCGACACCGAAAAGGTAAAGCGCAGCCTGCCCGCGCTGGAAAAGCTGGCGGCCGCGTATCAATAAAGCCGAACCTCCCGGCAGAGCATCTGGCAGTGCCGCCGGGGGTCACAGTATTTTTTGAAACAGAGGAAAGGGAAACTGTTATGGAAAAGATCAAGATGACCACGCCGCTGGTGGAGATGGATGGCGACGAGATGACCCGTGTGCTCTGGAAGATCATCAAGGAGGAGCTGATCCTGCCCTTTGTGGATCTGAAGACCGAGTACTACGATCTGGGCCTGCCCAACCGGGATGCCACCCAGGATCAGGTGACCATGGATGCCGCCCTTGCCAACAAGAAGTATGGCGTGGCAGTCAAGTGCGCCACCATCACCCCCAACGCCCAGCGCGTGGAGGAATACCACCTGCACCAGATGTGGAAAAGCCCCAACGGCACCATCCGCGCCGTGCTGGACGGCACCGTGTTCCGCGCGCCGATCATGATCGACAGCATCAAACCGGTGGTCAAGAACTGGACAAAGCCCATCACCATTGCCCGCCACGCCTACGGCGACGTGTACAAGTGCACCGAGTTCCGCATCCCCGGCCCCGGCAGGGCTGAGCTGATCTACACCGGCGACGACGGCTCCCGGCAGGCCGCCACGGTCTACAACTTCGAGTGTGCCGGTGTCCTGCAGGGGCAGTACAACAAGGACACCTCCATCTACAGCTTTGCCCGCAGCTGCTTCAACTACGCGCTGGAAAGCAAACAGGATCTCTGGTTCGGTGCCAAGGACACCATTTCCAAGAAGTATGACCACACCTTCAAGGACATCTTCCAGGAGGTGTACGATGCCGAGTATCGGGAAAAGTTCGAGGCCGCAGGCATCACCTATTTCTACAGCCTGATCGATGACATCGTGGCCCGTGTCATCCGCAGCGAGGGCGGATTTGTCTGGGCCTGCAAAAACTACGACGGCGACGTGATGAGTGATATGGTCTCCACCGCCTTTGGCTCGCTGGCCATGATGACCAGCGTTCTGGTCAGCCCGGACGGCAACTATGAGTACGAGGCCGCCCACGGCACCGTGACCCGCCACTACTACAAGTACCTCAAGGGCGAGGCCACCTCCACCAACCCCATGGCCACCATCTTTGCCTGGAGCGGTGCCCTGAAAAAGCGCGGCGAGCTGGACAGCCTGCCCGCGCTGGTCCGGTTTGGTGAGGCGCTGGAGGCCGCCAGCCTGCAGACCCTCAACGACGGCATTATGACCAAAGACCTCTGCGGCCTGGCGGAGGGCATCACCCCCACCCAGGTGAACAGCGAGGAATTCATCCAGGCCATCCGCACCCGGCTGGAAGCAAAACTGGCATAAGCGCTGCATCACGGCCCCTGCCCCGGAACCCCGGCGGCGGGGGCTTTTTGCGCCTATACAAGGCGGTTGGCCTGTGCTACAATGGGAGCAGAAAAGGCGGTGACAGTATGCAGCATCATCCTCTGCCCGAATACCCCCGCCCGGCCCTGCGGCGGGACAGCTACGAGAACCTGAACGGCCTGTGGCAGTACGCCGTCACCGGCTCTGCCGGGCTGCCCGCAAAGTGGGACGGCGATATTCTGGTGCCCTACTCCCCGGAGACGAAAGCCTCCGGCGTGGGGCGCACCCTGCAGCCCGGGGCGTGGCTCCACTACCACCGGAGCTTTGTGCCCCCGGCGGGCACCGGCGGGCGGGTGCTGCTCCACTTTGGGGCCGTGGACTATGCCTGCGCCGTGCAGGTCAACGGCCATCTGGTGGGGGGCCACCGGGGCGGCTACTGGCCCTTTGCGCTGGATATCACCGATGCGCTGAATCCTGCCGGCCATGACCGGCTCTGGGTGGCCGTGCAGGACCCCACCGGCACCGGCGTGCAGGCCCGGGGCAAGCAGACCCTCCGGCCCGGCGGGATGTTCTACCCGGCCCAGAGCGGCATCTGGCAGACCGTCTGGCTGGAGCGGGTGCCGGAAAATTACATCACGGAGCTGGCCGTCACCCCGGATTATGATGCCCGCACCGTGACCGTGAAAGCCCATACTTCCCTGCCCGGCGGGACGGCGAACCTGTGGGCCGTGGTGCGGGCCGGGGGCGTGACCGTTGCCGAGGACTGGGGCAGCGACGAGGCCGACCGGGACGGTGCGGTGACCCTGCACATCCCGGAGGAGCATTTCTTCCCGTGGAGCCCGGACAGCCCGTTTTTGTACGACCTGACCGTGGGCACCACGCAGGGAGAAGAGGAGCAGCGCGACACCGTGCACAGCTACTTTGCCCTGCGCAAGTGGAGCTGTGCGCCGGATGCCCACGGGATCATGCGCTTCTGCCTGAATGGCAAGCCCATCCTGCTCAACGGCCTGCTGGATCAGGGCTACTGGCCCGAGGGCCTGTACACCCCGCCCAGTGATGGGGCAGTGGTGCGGGAACTGCAGACCATAAAAGAGCTGGGGTTCAACCTCCTGCGCAAGCACGCCAAGATCGAGCCGCAGCGCTGGTATTACCACTGCGATAAGCTGGGCCTCATCGTCTGGCAGGACATGGTGAACGGCGGCGGGCCCTACAAACTCTGGTTCGTGACCTACCTGACCAACGTGTTCCAGCCGCTGCTCCGCCGCCTGCCCGATGCAAGGCCCCTCTGGGGCCTGCTGGGCCGCGAAACGGAAGCGGGCAGGGAAGAATATGCCCGGGAGCTGGAAGCCACGGTAAAGGTCCTGCAGTGCCACCCCTGCGTGGGCTGCTGGGTGCCCTTCAATGAGGGCTGGGGGCAGTTCGATGCCGCCGGGGCCGTGGAGGCCGTCCGCAGGCTGGACGATACCCGCCTTGTGGACGAGGCCAGCGGCTGGTACGATCAGGGCGGGGGAGATGTGGATTCCCTGCACAACTATTTCTACCCGCTCCGGGTCAGGCCCCGGAGCCGGGTGGTGGCCCTGAGCGAATACGGCGGCATTGCCTGGCCCATGCCCGGCCATGAGCCGCCCCGCAGGGCGTATGGCTACGGCACGGCAAAGAGCCGGGCCGAGCTGACCGCCCGCTGGAAAAAGCTGCAATTGGAAACGGTGCTCCCCCAGCTGAAAAAGGGGCTTTCGGCCCTGGTGTACACCCAGGTGAGCGATGTGGAGGACGAGGTGAACGGCCTGTTTACCTACGACCGCGCCGCCATCAAGCCCGACCCCGCCGCTGTGCGTGCCGTGAACCAGGCGCTGGAAGCGGCGTTTGAGAAGATTGTAGAATAAAAAAAGAAGGCTGTTACCCTGTAACTCCCTCAGTCACGGCTTCGCCGTGCCAGCTCCCTCTCGGAGGGAGCCTTGGCGTAACGGTGAACGGTGAAAGCCTCCCTCTCAGAGGGAGGTGGCATCGCGTCAGCGATGACGGAAGGAGTTTAGGCAACAGCCTTTTTGCATATCAATAAAAACTTAGTTGGTGCTGCTGTTCACGATCTTGGAAGCGGGCATCCTGTTCATGGCGGAGCTGCTCAGGTTGTGCTCCAGAGAAGCGCCGTAGGCGGTCAGCGCCTCGGAGAGCTCCTCCCCCTTCATATCGTTGAGCACCTGTCCGCGCAGGTCATCCAGCGCCTTCAGGCTCAGCGGGTCGAGCCGCAGGGCGGCCATCAGGGCGTAGCTGTTGTACTTCACAGCCGCTGCCTGCCCGATGGACAGGCCCCGGATGGTGTCGGCGGCACCCTCTGCGGTAAAGGCAGAGGTCACGGTGCTGTCCCCGATCAGTTCCAGAGAAGGTGCATTGGAATCGGAGGAATAGGTGGAGCCCAGCACGGCGTAGACCTCCGGCAGGGCGGAGGTGACCACGCTGGAGAAGTAGCCCAGCAGGGCGCTGCTGAAATCGGAATCGCTCAGGCCGGTCAAGGAAGCAGCGTAGGCATTGGTCTGATCCACGGCATCCTGTACCAAATCCAACATCTCGCTGGTCTGGTCCTCATCGGCAGAGGCATAGGTGCTGGTGTTGTAGAGCGGGATGGTGTAATAGGCCAGCTCATACATGTTGTTCTCCAGATGGCTGGTCAGGTCGGCATCCGACACCGGGGTCTCGCCGTCCACGCCGTAGACCAGCTCCAGCAGGTCGCTGCTCTTGATGAGGATGCGCTCAAACCGCTGGACGGTGTTCAGGCCGATGCCGTTGGCCTTGTAGGTGTCGCCGTACTGCTCCATCAGCTGGGAGGCGTAGCTGTCGGCCTGTGCTTCCTCTTCTGCGGTCAGCTGGCCGCCCAGCTCCTCAAAGCGGGTCTCGATGGCGGCGTAGGTCTCAAGGTTCTCCATGGTTTTCTGGCTCACATAGTCGCTGACAGTGGCGGTCTCGCCGCTGTCGGCATCCACGGTGATGGTCTGCTTCAGGAAGGCCTTCACATCGGTGGCATCCTGCTCCGAGGTAGCCAGATCAGCGGCCTTCTGGTAAGCGTCGTACTGGGCCAGCAGATACAGGCCCGAGGTGATGTCCACCGTGCCGATGGTGCCCACCGAATCCGGGGTGGAGCCGCAGGCGGCAAGGGAAAATACCATTGCCACGGCGGCAAGAAGTGCGATCAGTTTCTTTTTCATTGTTATGCTCCTGTCGTTCGGATCGCCCGCCCTCTCCGTCAGCGCAAGCGCGCTGCCACCTCTCCCAAGGGGGAGAGGCTTTGGCAATTCCCCGCAAGGTCTTGGGGGAGCTGGCAAAGCCTATTGGCTTTGACTGAGAGGGTGAGGCCGTTAATCTTTCAAAATATCCTGCATCGCCCGGAGGATGCTCTGCAGCAGCTCCAGCGGCTTTTCCTCTTTTTGCAGGGTGACGGAGAGGTAGGGCTTTGCTCCGGCCCCGGTGACAACGCGGCCGTTGAAGGCCACCAGCAGGCCCTGGATCATCCGGAGGTCCAGCTGCTCCACCTGCAGCACCAGAGTGTCCTTCTTCTGGGTCACCTCGTACACGCCCACGGCGGTGGCCTGCACCCGCGCCAGCGAGACATTGACCAGATCGCTGACCGAGGGCGGCGGGTCGCCGTACCGGTCGATGAGCTCGTCCAGCACATCGGCGGCATCCTCAGGGGTCTGGATGGCGGCGATCCGCTTGTAGGCTTCAATGCGGCCCGGCCCGTCGGCAATGTACGTTTCGGGGATGTAGGCATCCACCCGCAGGTCGATCAGGCACTCGCTCTTGTCGCGCTGCACCGGCTCGCCCTTGGCCCGGGCGATGGCTTGCCCCAGCATCTTCACATAGAGGTCGTAGCCCACGGCCTCCATGTGGCCGTGCTGGCTGTGGCCCAGCAGACTGCCCGCGCCGCGGATCTGGAGATCGCGCATGGCGATGCGGAAGCCGGAGCCGAAGGCCGTGAACTCCCGGATGGCGGAAAGCCGCTTCTGGGCGATGTCGGTCAGGGTCTTGTCCCGCCGGAAGGTGAAGTAGGCATAGGCCTTGCGGCCGGAGCGGCCCACCCGGCCCCGGATCTGGTACAGCTGGGCAAGGCCCATCCGGTCGGCATCCTCAATGATGAGGGTGTTGCAGTTGCGCACATCGATGCCCGTTTCGATCAGGGTGGTGCAGACCAGAATATCGATCTCGCCGTTGAGCAGATGCTGCCAGACCGGGTTCAGCTCCTCCTCGGTCATCTTGCCGTGGGCAATGCCCACCCGGGCACCGGGAACCAGCTGGCTGACATGGGCGGCGGTGGACTCGATGTTGTCCACCCGGTTGTGCAGGTAGTACACCTGACCGCCCCGGGCCAGCTCCTTCTTCATGGCTTCGGCAAGGATGACATCGTTGTACTCCAGCACAAAGGTCTCCACGGGCTGGCGCTCAATGGGCGGCTGCTCGATGGTGGACAGGTCGCGGATGCCGCTCATGGCCATGTTCAGGGTGCGGGGGATGGGCGTGGCCGAGAGGGTCAGCATATCCACGCCGATGAAGTTTTCCTTCAGCTTCTCCTTGTGCTTCACGCCGAACCGCTGCTCCTCATCGATGATGACAAGGCCCAGGTCGTGGAAGCGCACATCCTTGGAGAGCAGGCGGTGGGTGCCCACCACGATGTCCACGCTGCCGGACTGCAGGCCCCGCAGGGTCTCCTTTTGCTGTTTTGCGGTGCGGAAGCGGGAGAGCATCCCCACCTTGACCGGGAAGGCCTCCATCCGGGAGAGCAGGGTGTTGTAGTGCTGCCAGGCCAGCAGGGTGGTGGGGGCCAGAAGGGCGCACTGCTTGCCGCCCATCACGCACTTGAAGGCCGCGCGCAGGGCAACTTCGGTCTTGCCCACGCCCACGTCGCCGCAGAGCAGGCGGTCCATCGGGTAGGGCTTTTCCATGTCCTGCTTGATCTCGGCGGTGGCGTGGAGCTGGTCGTCGGTCTCGTCGTACTCAAAGCGGGTCTCGAAATCGTTCTGCCAGTCGCCGTCGGGCGGGAAGGCGTATCCCTGGGCCTGCCTGCGCCGGGCGTACAGCTCAATGAGCTCCTGGGCCATCTCCTCGGTGGCTTTTTTCACCTTGGCGCGGGTGCGCTGCCATTCGGTGCCGCCCAGCTTGGCCAGCTTCACCTTTTCCTCGTCGCCGGGGGCGGTGTAGCGGCTGAGCAGATCCAGCTGGGTGACGGGCACATAGAGCACATCGGAGCCGGAATATTGGATCTTCAGGTAATCCTTGATGGCACCCTGTACTTCCAGCCGCTGGATGCCCGCGTACATGCCGATGCCGTGGCTCTGGTGCACCACATAGTCCCCGGGCTTGATGTCCGAAAGGCTGGACAGGGCGTTTTTGTTCTTTTTGCGCTTTTTGTTCTCGGCGGCGGCTTCTTCATCCAGCCCGTGCCGCCGGGAGGAGATGACCGCCGCGTGGGCAAAGGGGAAGGTGCAGCCTGCGGTCAGGTGGCCGGGCAGCACCTGCACGATGCCCTTGGCCGGGCGCACGTCCCGGCTCATGCTCACGGAGTAGCCCTTGTCCGTCAGGTCCCGGGTCAGGGCGGCGGCACCCTTGGGGGTGCCGGAGAAGAGGGTAACGGCATAGCCCTGGGCGATCAGCGGGTCAAGATCCTCCCGCAGGGAGGCCAGGTCGCCGCCCCAGTTGGGGGCCGCAAAGGCCTCCACGTTGATGAGGTCCTTCAGCTTGAATTCGTTCATCCCCCGCAGGAAGTTCTCACACAGCAAGGTGCTCTGTTTCTGGGCCGCAATGGCAAGGTCGTCCATGGTCTGGTAGAGCACGTCCAGCCCGGGGCAGAGCACACCCTCCTCCAGCAGGCCGGTCAGCTCCTCGCCCCGGCGGTACTCGGTGGCCTTCTGGGCATCCCGGATGCCGCCCACCTCGTCCAGCACGAAGATGGGGCTGTCCAGATGGTCCAGCAGGGTGGCGGGCTGCGGGTAGCGGATGCCGTAATACTTGTCCATGGCTTCGGGCATCAGGCCGGAATCCAGCTGAGCAAGGTCGGCCTCTGTGGCCTTTTCCATGGCGGTACGCTTTTTGCCCCGCGCCTTTTTGATGGCTCCGCGCAGGGCCTCGGCCGTCTCGGCGGTGCTGCCGAACAGCACCTCGCGGGCGGGGGAGAGGTAGATCTTTTCCAGACTGCCGTCCCGGCGCTGGGTCAGCAGGTCGAAGGAGGCCAGCGAATCGATCTCATCGTCCCAGTATTCCACACGGGCTGGCTGGTGCATGTCCGGCGCGTAGATGTCCACGATATCGCCGCGCACGCTGAACTGGCCCGGGCCGTCCACCTGACTGCGCCGGACGTACCCGGCGGCAAAGAGCCGCGCCACCAGCGCTTCCCGGTTGTAGACCATGCCGGGCTTGAGGGTGAGGGTGTTCCGCAGGAACTCATCCCGGGGCACCGTGTATTGCAGCAGCGCCTCGGCGGGCACGCAGACGGCGTTCAGCCGCCCGCCCGCCAGCGCGCCCAGCACCGACAGGCGGCGGTACTCGTATTCGCGGCCCGCGCCCTCCACCGGCCGCAGCATGAAGTCCCGGGGCGGGAACACCGCCGCGGTCAGGCCCAGCGCCTTGAGGTCGTCTGCAAAGTGGGTGGCCTCGGCCTCGCCGGGGGTCACGATGCAGACCAGCCGTCCCAGATCCTTCTGCAAAGCGGCGTACAGCAGGGCACGGCCCGCAGGCGGCAGGCCGAACAGCGCCGCCGGGCCCGGGGTGCGCAGGCTCTCCGCGATCTTCTGATATTCCGGTGTGGCCTTGAGTAAGGCTTCGTACATGGGAAAACCTCCTTTCTCAAAACCCTCTCAGTCATCGCTGGCGCGATGCCAGCTCCCCCGAAAGGGGGAGCTTTTGACAAAGAGATTTTGTTTATCGTTTAAGGGAAAGTTTATGGGGTGATGCGGAAAAGCTCCCCCCTCGGGGGAGCTGTCGCCGTCAGGCGACTGAGAGGGTTCGTTCCGCTCACCCATTATACTTACTCTGTGCCAGCCCCAGCTTACCGTCCATGATAAGCTTTGCAGCGGCTTCAAGGTCGGGGTAGCGGTCGGCCATGGCCTTTGCGTCCTCCGGCGGGAACTTGCCCAGCACCCAGTCGGCAAGGTCATAGTCCGGGCGGGGCTTGGCACCCACGCCGATGCGGATGCGGGGGAAGTTCTCCCCGCCCAGCCGGGCAATGATACTCTTCAGGCCGTTGTGCCCGCCTGCCGAGCCGGAGGGCCGGATGCGCAGCTTGCCGGGGGCCTGGGTGATATCGTCGCACAGGACGATGACGTGGTCGGCGGGGATCTTGAAAAAGCCCGCCATCGGGGCGATGGAATCGCCGGAAAGGTTCATGTAGGTCAGGGGTTTCAGCAGCACAACCTTATGGCCGTCCACCTCGCCCTGGCCCCACAGGCCCTGAAACTTGGTTTTGCTGACGCTGATGCCCCATTTGCCCGCCAGAGAGTCCAGCGCGGCAAAGCCCGCGTTGTGGCGGGTGCCCTCGTATTTTGCTTCCGGGTTGCCAAGGCCCGCAATCAGCCAGATGTCGTTTGCATTCATAGTTGTTGTTTTGCCTTTTCTTTTTTGCTTAAAATAATGTGTAGTACAGTTCTTTAGTATAACATACGCGCGAAGAAAAAGAAATCTGTTTTGCGGGAAAAACACAAAGCCGCCCTATATCGGTACAGATACAGGGCGGTGCTTTTTGTATAATACCTTATAAGGTGGCGGAAGAGTTACTTGTTCTGCTCCTCCTCCAGCTTCTGCTTTTTGGCGATGTAGGCCTCCATCTTGGGGGCGGCCCAGCCCTCAAGATTGGTCTGGCGGTCGCGGGCGATGCCTAGCGCCTGGGCAGGCACATCCTTGGTGATGGTGCTGCCTGCGGCGGTGTAAGCACCGTCGCCTACCTTGACCGGGGCCACAAGGTTGGTGTTGCAGCCGATGAAGCAGTAATCGCCGATCTGGGTGCGGAACTTGTCCTTGCCGTCGTAGTTGCAGGTGACGGTGCCGCAGCCGAAGTTGCAGTACTTGCCCACATCGCTGTCGCCGATGTAGGTCAGGTGGCTCACGGTGTTGCCCCGGGCAAAGTTGGAGTTCTTGGTCTCCACATAGGCACCCAGATGCACGCCGTAGTCGGTGACAGTGTTCAACCGCACATGGGTGAAGGGGCCGATGTTGTTGTGGGGGCCCAGATGGCTGCCGTAAACCTGGCTGGCGTTGACGGTGGTGCCCTCGTCCACGGTGCTGTCCTCGATCAGGCTGTTGGGGCCGATGACGCAGCCTGCGCCGATGACCGTCTTGCCGCGCAGGATGGTGCCCGCCAGAATGGTGGCTCCCGGGGCGATGACAACGCCTTCGTCGATCTGGACGGTGCGGCTCTCAATGTTCACGCCGTTGGCGATGTGAAAAAGCAGGATGTTCTCGCGCCGGCTTTCGGCAGCGTCCAGTTTGGCGCGTGCTGCGGCCAGAGCTTCGTTGGAAATGGTTTCCATAAATAGTGTCCCTCCTTGGGAAGGTGTGGTATTTTGTTGTATCCATGAGGGAGAAATTCCGGCCCGTTCCGCAGGTGGAATTCCACCGGAAATTTTAATGGATAACAGCATGTATCCAAGACACGGAAAAATAGCTCTGCAAAACAAAAAACCTCTCGAACTTTCTCCCATTTTATAATAGCGGAAAATTGAGTAAATTTCAAGGGAATTGCACAAAATTTATCAAACAAATTCGGTGTTTTGCCCGGTGGCAACGTGGGAATTTTCTGGTATAATAGTTTAGCATTCACAAAACAATGTTCATCAGCTTTGAGAAAAAAGTGCGATGAGACCGCCGGGCGTGGCACCGGGGGTCACCAAATGGGAGGTAAACACGCATGAGCAAAAAGTATCTGTACTACTTCAGCGAGGGCAACGATGCCTTCGGCGGCGACAAGGTCACCATGAAAAATACTCTGGGCGGCAAGGGTGCCGGTCTGGCAGAGATGACTGCTGCCGGTATGCCGGTTCCCCAGGGCTTCACCATCACCACGGATGCCTGCACCCAGTACTATGCAGACGGCCGTCAGATCAATGACGATATCACCGCTGACATCTTCGAGCATCTCAAGGGTCTGGAAGAGATCACCGGCAAGAAGTTTGGCGACAACACCAACCCCCTGCTGGTCTCTGTCCGTTCCGGTGCCCGTCAGTCCATGCCCGGCATGATGGACACCATCCTGAACCTGTCTCTTATACACATCTGAC
>ENA-OZAB01000321-OZAB01000321.1-human-gut-metagenome-genome-assembly--contig:-NODE-321-length-30692-cov-5.211150_pt1 | contig 30692 bp, 29 predicted proteins | sample MGYA00243297_ERZ653491 | MGnify/ENA primary metagenome ERZ653491 (study PRJEB26926, sample SAMN06165154) | human gut metagenome | biome: ENVO:00009003; feature: ENVO:2100002; material: ENVO:00002003... | reverse complement strand
GTCGGCAGCGTCAGATGTGTATAAGAGACAGATTATTTTCAAGTAAAATTCTCGTTTGCTTCGCAAATTCTTCTAAAACTTCCGTCGGTTTTCGTTTTCCATTTACAGCTTCCTCCGGATTTGTAGGAAATTTTACTTTATCGACAATTGTAAGCTCTGTTTCTTCATTTCCAGTAAATTTACCTAACGTCACGGCGCACTTCGTGCCTCCGATATCTAAGCCGATGTAATATTCCTGTCGTTCCGCCATTGCGGCAACCTCCCGTTATAAAAAATGCCGGTAGACCATAAGCCGGGTTCTGTCGTGGACGGTCATCTATCTACGCATACGCATTACTGCGCAGCTTTAGCCACCTTCGGAGCTGTCGGACAAACATAGCGCTCCCTATGCGGTGTTGCTTCGGGTGGGGTTTACACAGCCGCCCGGTTACCCGGACGCCGGTGAGCTCTTACCTCGCCTTTTCATCCTTACCCGCACTGCGGGCGGTTCTTTTCTGTTGCACTTTCCTTGGAGTCGCCTCCACCGGCAGTTAACCGGCACCCTGCCCTGCGGTGCTCGGACTTTCCTCCCCGCCGTATGGAGGGGCGGCCGTCTGTCTTACTCGCAAAGGTCCGGCGTCACTGCTGCTGAGCGTACAGCAGCCTGCCGCAGTTTTCACATTCCAGGAGCGTGCCGGGCGCGGACAGGCGTTTGAGCAGCGCCATCGGCAGCGACATGTTGCACCCGGAGCACTTCCCGTTCTCCACCTTGACCACCGGCGCGCTGTGGTGCTGCCGCGCGCGGCGGTAGCGCTGCATCGTGGTGGGATCGATGTCCCGCTCGATGCGGCTGAGCTTGAGGTCGAACGCCGCGAGCTCCTCCGCGCTGTCGGCGCGCTCCTGCTCGCACACGGCGCGCAGCTGGTCGTATTCCTTCTTGGCCTTGCCGGCGGTCTGCCGCGTGGTCTGGTATTCCTCTGCCGCGGCGGCCATCTCGGTGAGCATCGTCTTTGCCTCGCGCGCGGCGGCGGCCATCTCGCGGCTGAGCTTTTCGATGTCGCCGCGCAGCTCCGTCATCTCCTCGGCGGTGCTCTCCTCGTCCTGGCGGATGGTATCGAACTCGCCGCTCTCGAGCGAGAGCTGCTTTTCCAGCTGGTCGGCCCGCTCGCCCAGGCGCTTGGCCTGCGCGGCGCGCGCTTCAAGCTCCTCGTTGAGCCGCGCGATGGTCGCCTGCTGGGTCTTGAGCAGCCGGTGCAGCTTGCTCAGCCGCACGCGCGCGGGCGTGGAGCGGACGGCCGCCTCCGCGCGCTCCTTTTCGAGCTCCGTTTGCTGATAGGCCAGCAGCGCTTCCAGTCTTGTCATGGTCATCCCTCCTGCATCCGGCGCAGCGGGTCGCTCTCCGCCTGCGCCACCTGATATTGTACATCATTCTCCACGGCCTGTAAACGGGCAATCAGCGCCTCGAGCACGACGCGCTCGGTGGCATAGTGCCCGCAGGCGAGCAGCGCCACGCCGCGCACGCGCGCCTCCAGCGCCTGATGGTGGCGGCATTCGCCCGTGACAAAGGCGTCCGCGCCGGCCTCGGAACAGAGCTTGGCGGAGCGCTCGGTCTCGGCAATGAGGCGCTGTATCTCCTCAATGGTAAGTTCGTGGCACTTTACGCTCGGCGCGTGGAGCCAGCTGCAGGCGGAGGCACTTATCGGGACGGGATACAGCTTGCTGGGGCCAGCCATGCGCCCGTTGCCCGGCATGAGCTGGACGCAGACCTTGCAGCCGAACTCGTGGGCGCGGTCGCAGATCTCTTTGAAATACTTGAAGTTGTCCTCGTTGATGACAAGTGAAGCGCTGGTGTCCTCGAAGTAGTCGGTGACGGTCATGTTGACCAGTATCATGGCTGCGCCTCCGCGGGCGCGCGCCGCAAAGTATTCCACAGCCTTCCGGTTTATGTCACCGAAATGAGGTCCCATGGGTGCCATGATTATGCGGTTTTTGAGCTTAAGCGAGCCGATCTCACCCGAGGTCATAAGATTTAGCATCATTTATCTCTCCTTACAAATGTATAAACTGGATCAAGCGCGGAGCTTTTTGGCCGAGGAAAGCGCCAGAAAGGTGCTCACGGCTATGACGGCATAGGCGGCCATGCAGACGTACCAGGCTAGCTGATAGCTGCCAAGGTTATCGCGCAGGCCGGAGGTGAGCATGGGACCGACCATGCATCCAGCCATGAAAGCCGTGTTGCCAAGTCCGTAGATCGGACCGAAATCCTTGCGGCCAAAGCAGGTGCCGGTGAGCAGCGGGGGAGCTAGGGAGGCTATAGCCGCGCCGAAGGGCAGGAGCACCATTGATGCATAGCTGGACCATTCACCGAGGTTTGGTACCAGCACCAGAAACACAAGGGCGCCTATACCGAGAATTGAGGTGATGAGCGAGCCGCGGCCGAGGCCCAGTTTGTCTATTATCGGACCTACGATGAGCTTCGCTGCGATGCCGACGCCGCTGTATACGGCAAACACGGGCGCGTAGTTGATACCGTTTTCAGTTAGGTAGGTGGGTATCTGCGTGGCGACGCCCGCGGCGACGACGCCACAGCACACCAGGCAGAGCACGTAAAGCCAGAAAGCGCCGGTCTTGACAGCCTCTCCGCGGCTCAGACCGGCCCAACTGGAAGCCTGGGCGGTGCCTTTGGCGGAGCCTTCCAAAGAGGCGCCCGACTTCCTGTAGGGCTCGAGCCCGAGGTCCTCGGGGGCCTTGCGCACAAACAACAGGACGAGCAGCGCGGTGCCGAAAACTATGGCAGCGGTTACGCGGAACCCGCTGCGCCAGCCCATATCCGTGATAATCCCAGAGGCCAAGTCGGAGAAGAGCACGCCGCCAAGGCCGGAGCCCGTAAACACTATGCTGGTCACCAGCGCCTTCATGTCCACGAACCAGCGGGAAATTATGTAGTTGATCGGCACATAGGTCATGGCCGAGAGCGAGAAGTTAACAATGAAGAAGGTTATATACAGCTGCCAAAGGCTCGTGATATAGCTCTGGGCCAGCATAGCCAGCGCCGAAACCACGCCGCCGATGAACATCCAAAGCCTGGTGTTGCCCTTGGTTATAAACCCCGCAGCAAACAGACTAAAGACCATACCGGCTACGGTGGAGGCTATGTTGGAGATGTTGAACTCCAAGTAGCTGCTCCCGAACTCTGTGCAGATGGGTAACTGATAGTAAGAATAGAAGTTGCTGATAAAGACCATCGGCAGCATAGTGACCAAAAATAGCGTCACAACGACGACCCAGCCGTAGAAGAATTTCCCGCCTCTTTTTGCTTGCATTTTTTATCCTCCTTGCGCGGAGCGGTATACACGCCGCAGCAGCATATTACGACCTCGGGTCGTGCCGGCTCATACCCTGCGGTCCTTGTCTGTTAAAAGGTTATCAGATCAAACGCCTTGCCACAAATGAAATAGAATGACAAAAGATGCTGCCATTGCCGGCAAGTGCTTAATATTGCCTCAACATGATTCATCGTAAATAGCCTAATTCATGTCAAAGTATCCGGCAATACGCCCTCACAGGGGCTTGTAATATGCGGAGCTAATATTTATAATCTATAAATGGTTAAACAATTGGCACATAACCTGTCGGGAGGTCAAAGAAGAGCATGACGTTTGGTCAAACATTGAAGCAACTATTGACTCTGAGCGGCATGAAGTCTGCGCACCTGGCAGACGCGCTCGGCTATGACACGAGTTATATTAGCCGCTGGGTAAACGATATCAAGCTACCATCGCTCAAGAACAATGACGACCTGTTTTTGAAAATATCTCGCACGATAGTGGGCGGTAGCGACGAGGCCGCGATAGAGCGGCTCTGTCAGGCTTACGGCTCCGAGTATGCCTGGCTGGAGGAGACGCTGGAATCGACGCTGAAAACCGCATATGACAATGCGAGCAAGCAGGCCCAGGGTCCAAGTCTGAGCCACAACGCCTCGCTGCTTTTGGGCGGACACCTGCCCGACCTCTCTTCAGTGTTTGCAGACGCCATCATACGCTCCGCGGAGGAGAAGGGCAGCGGGACCGTGAACGTAACGGTCACGATCCCGCTGAACATATACAGCAACAGAAACATGGACTTTTGGCGTGACATCCTGGCTAATCCGGCTGTAGGCGGCAGCCTGTCGATAACCGTCGAGCAGGTCATAGAAATGTCGTCGTTCGAGGCGAATATAGACAGCTATTGCGCCGCTATTATGACGCTGCTGCGTTTTGACAAGGGCGTGCGCTACGAGTTTCTGCTTGGTGACTCCGCGGCGGGGTCGGGCTGTAGCTTTATATCTATAGAAAACAGCCTCATGTGCTGCGTCCTTGAGAACTGGCTGACGCATGAGGATGCCCTCATGCTTTGTTCGGATCAGGGCGTCATGCGCCAGATTAGCTCAAAGCTGAGCAGCTCGCTTAAATATTGCCAGCCGCTCATAAGCTATTCCTACAAGAACGAGCTGGAGGCCAGCCATTTCCTGTACGACTTTGTCATGTCCGGCTCCCTGCGATACCTGCTCACAGTGATGCACCCCATATATATCGACGAGGGCTTCCTTTCCGAGCTGGCCGCGCGTTACAATTCGGAGCTCCCGGACAATGAATTTCACATGTATTACAACAACCTATGCTCAAACACGGAGCGCGAGGTCATACTCTACCGGACGGCTTTGCTTGAATACATCTACAGCGGGCGGATATATCTTTTCGGGCGCGAGATACAGCTCGACAAGGCGGACCGAGCGGAACATCTGAAACAGCTGCTGGAAAACATGCGCTCCGGGGCCTGCACCCTCAAAATTTTGAACGACGAAAATCCGCTGCTCTGCCGCAAGGACACGCGGCTGTCGGTCTATCTCAGCCGCAGTACCGGCTTCATGGCTTCGAACGAGAGCGGCTGGTATTCCTCCTTCAGGTTCTGCTCCCACAGGATAGTGGAGCTGTTCAACACCTTTTTCACACATCTGTGGCAGCTGGACGGAGAATACCTGCTCACGGGTTCAGACGCGGAGGAATTCATCCGGCGCGGCCTTATGCTGATGTAGGGTGTGTCCGCCATATAAATGGAGAAAGCGCCGGCTCCAGGCCGGCGCTTTTTGCGGACCTGCCTAGCTGTCGAAGGCAGGGTTTATGGCGTAGACGTTTTTCTGGTCCAGCTTTTCCGAGGCCAGGCGCAGGGCCTCGCCAAAGCGCTGGTAGTGGATGATCTCCCGCTCGCGCAGGAAGCGTATGACATCGCTTACGTCGGGGTCATCGCAGAGGCGAAGAATGTTGTCATAGGTCACACGGGCCTTCTGCTCCGCGGCCATGTCCTCCGTGAGGTCGGCAATCACGTCGCCTTTGACCCCTATTCCGCCCGCGCTCCATGGCGTGCCGGAGGCCGCGGTGGGGTAGATACCCGCCGTGTGGTCCACAAAATATGCGTCGTATCCAGCCTTCTTAATCTGCTCCGGGGTCATGCTTCGCGTAAGCTGATGAACTATGGTGCCTATCATTTCGAGATGGCCCAGTTCCTCGGTACCGATGTCGGTCAGCAGACCTTTGATCTCGGGGCTGGGCATGGAATAACGCTGGCTCAGATATCTCAGAGATGCGCCAAGCTCACCGTCCGGGCCCCCGTATTGCAGTTTGCTGCGATTCTTCTACGTCGAAGCGGTACACCACCTTCATGCTCAGCGAGGCTTTATCAAATATACAGCTCTCAATCACTGAGCGCATGGCTGTATTAATCTGTTTCGCTTCAGCTGATATTGAACTGAGGTCTGATAATGCGTTTGACGCATCGTCAATTGTGGCCTGCCTTCCGACTTTAACACCGACTGAGGTGGGCTTCAGCTTGGCCTCCGCCCTCCTCAGGGCGGCCTCCAACTCCTTATTGGCTGCTGAGAATGCTGACAGTTCAATGTCTCCTTCCAGGTACGCCTCTAACAGCCTGGATTTCCTCACAGACAATTTGTGAACCGCATCATTCGCGCGCGCGATGTCGTCTGCCTGAGTATTACGCGGGGTGCAATCAAAGCTCAAAGTGTCAGACTCTGAGCAATCCAGCTTAAAACGTGAAAAAAGCGCGTTTTCAAGCAGATCAGCTCGTATGTGCTGCGAATATCGGCAGCGTCCGCGCGAGTAGTTGTTGCACTTGTAATAGCCTGGCTTTGAAAAAATCAATGTTGCTCCACAGGCGCTGCACCTTACAAGCCCGGATATCCAGCATTTTAGTTCACCTGTGGAACATGTGCGGCCCATCTGCTTCGTTTTTGCTCGATTCAGTATGCTCTGAACCGTCCAAAATGTTTCGTCGCTTATGATGGGTTTGTGTCCGCCGTCAGAAACAATTATGTTTGCATTTGAAAAATCCCGTCTGGTGTGCCCGGAGGGATTCCAGCGCAGCTTGCCGATATAGACAGGATTTCGGAGTATGTATTCCACCGTTCGGCTTTCAAACTTGTTGCCGCGATGCGTCCTGACGCCCAAATCGTTCAGCTCCCTTGCAATGGCATATGTGCCGGAGCCAGAGATAAAGGCCTCGAATATTCTTTGTACATATTCAGCCTCGTCTGCCTTAGGAAACAACACTCCTTCGCGTACCTCATAGCCGAAGGACGCTGAACACTGGAGCTTGCCATGCTCGGCATTTACCCGCATGCTCCTTTTAACCTCCTGGCTCAGACGAATTGAGTAGAACTCATCCATCCACTCTATTATGCGCTCGATAAGGCTGCCAAAAGGTCCCTCAATCAGCGGCTCAGTCACGCTTATGACGTCTATGCCGCAGCGTGTTCTCAGTATGGACTTATAAAATATGCTCTCCTCCTGGTTGCGCGCAAATCTTGAGTATTTCCACAGAAGTATGACCGAAAATGGGCAGCCGTTTGACTTCGCGGCTGCTATCATACGCATGAACTCCGGACGGTTTTCAGCACGTTTTCCTGAAATGCCCGTGTCAATGTAAATGCTGTCATTAAGCAGCTCAATGCTTTCACGTGCCGCAAATTTACGTATCTCCTCCAGCTGACTCTCCGGCGAAAGTTCTGCTTGTTCGTCGGTCGAAACTCTTATATACGCAGCAGCGCGGCGAACCTCCACGCACTCACCTCCATATACTGCCGGTCTATAGAATCCTATTCTGGTATATGTGGTTTGAGCAGCAGAAGTATTTGCAAATACTTGACGGAAAATAAAAATAGTTGTAGAATACAAGCAAGAACGTGAAAAAAATTGAAAGAGGCGGGTATATGGAAACATTTGAGAGAAACACTACCGGCTTTACCGCCGATGTAGAGCTTTACGATGATGACAACATAATTAAGATATACCGTGACTATGTACCGCAGGAGGACATAGACAGGGAAATACTCTGTACACGTGTTGTACAGAACTGCGGTTTACTTGTTCCTGAGTACAGGGGCTATATCGCGGATTACCAAGGCAAGCGCGCCATGCTACAGGAGTATATCAGCGGCGAGAGCATGATGAAGCTGTTGATAACCGGTCAGGTTGAGCCAGAGGAAGTGGCTGCGGGTTTTGCAAAAATACACTATGACATGCATCAGTGCACAGCGGACGGGCTTGAAGACAGTAAGGTTAGATATGAGCGGCTGCTTAAGCTGTCTGAGTATAATTTGGGCTCAGATCTTACCAACAGGATGCTCCGTCTGCTTGAGACGCTGCCGGACGACAACAAGCTCTGTCACAATGACTACCATCCGGGAAATCTGCTTTCCAATGCCAAAGGTATGGTTACGATCGATTGGAGCGATGCCAGCTCGGGTGACCCATTTGCCGACGTAGCGAGAACCATACAGATGTTTGACTTTGGCGGTAACGCACAGCCCGGCAAGGTGGACCCTGAACGTGCAGCAGTGATGCAGAAAGCTCGTGGAAATATAAGGCGCTTTGTGAGAGCCTATGAACGTGACTATGCCGAACTGTGTGGAATGAGCGTTGAGGAACTCAGGGAGACCTGCGGCGGGTGGATGGTAGTTGTACCCGCTTCACGATTCAACATCGAGTGGGATGTCAACAAACCGGCACTTCTTAAGCTGTTCTACGAGTATTTTGCGTTGCATCCGCTCAAAAGTTGACAATTTCTGTGGACATTTTCAAAAAACCGTAGTAGTTTTTTAAGTACACAAAAATGTGGAGGGGGGGGGCACAGGGTGCTTGCTTCAGAAAGAACGCGATACATTATTTCACAGCTTAATGAAAAGGGAATAATTAACCTTAAGGATGTTGCCAAAGAGTTGGGGATCTCTGAAGCAACTGTGAGGCGCGACTTTGAGAAACTCGAGAACGAGGGCAGGCTCAAGCGTGTTACAGGAGGCGCAAAGCTTACCGAGTCAACTAACGACTTCAGTAATAACGCTGAACTTACCATGCGTTCAAAAAAGTCTCTAAACTATGATGGCAAACTTCGAGTTGCAAAAAAGGCCTGTGAGTACATTCAGGACGGAGAGTGCATTTTCGTTGACGGCGGCACCAGTGCGGCCGCACTCGCAAAATTTCTCGAAAAACGAGCTGTAAAGATAGTCACACACAGTGAGCTTTTTGTTCGCTCAATGAATAATCCGGCAGCCGAGATAGTACTGATTGGTGGAACATATCTTACTCACTACGCTATGAGCGTAGGTACGCTGACCCAGCAGGCTTTGTCCCAGTTTCACTTTGACCGTGTTTTTATCAGCTGCACCTGCGCCGATTTGGAAGAAGGACTGGCTTACACGAACGAGCTTGACACACTGGCCATCAAAAATGTTGCAAGGCAAAATGGCGACCATAGTTACCTGCTTCTTGACTCAGGCAAGATAAACAGACGCAGTTTTTGCAAACTTGATTCTCTGAGCAACTTTGAGCAAGTTTTCTGTGACGACTGCCCAAAACTGAGCAATGCGCCAGACAATTTTATAATAGTATAAGGGCAGTACAACAATAAAAGGACAGGCAGTGCAATATTGCACTGCCTGTCCTTCTTTTGCATTTTTAAATAACAATAGGAAATATTACCATATTACATCGCTAAACATTAGAATTTTAAGAATAAAATCTGTTGAATTATCACAAAATTGCAAATACGGCGCAAAGAATCGCAAATAATTGTTGATAATTGCAAATATCTCAGGTATTATGTCGTTAACGAGCAAACCTTGCAAAAGCATTTTGCAAGTATTTGAAACCCAATGGAGAGAAAATATTAAAAACAGGAGGATGACTAAATGAAAAGAAAACTGTCAATGCTGCTCGCCATCGCCATGCTGTTCTGCTTTGTGCTTTCCGGATGCGGAGAGCAAGCTGAGGATCCTGTAGATAGCAGCGCACCGTCTGAATCCGGAGATGCCGCCGATGGCAGCTTCAAGATCGGCTACATAACCTCCGACCCGTCCGACGGCTTCTGGAAAGAGGTCCTTGAGAGCTTCACCGCCGCCTGCGAAGAGCAGGGTGTCGAGATGATCTATCAGATCGCCGAGGACAGCGCCGGCATGCGTTCGGCTTATGACTCCCTCATAACCCAGCAGGTTGACATCATTGTTGACGGCTACTCCATCGAGGAAGTTGCAAACGCCTACGCTGAAGAGGCTGTCGAGTCCGGAATGCCCTTCATGGCCGTTGCGTTCAACTGCCCCGTCGAAGGTGCTTACAGCTACGGCACTTCCAATGACGGCCTGGGCGAGTTCTTCGGGAACTTCGCTGCCGAGGCAGTACAGGAAGAGTGGGGCGGCAAGATTGACCTCATCGTCACTGCCAACGCCTATAACGCCGTTCCTGCCATGGCCTCCCGCACCGACAACGCTGTGACCACCCTTATGAACACTCCGGGCTATGAGTACCTTGCCGACGTTGAGTGGGTTAAGATTGACACCGGTCTGGACACCAGCACAATAGGCGCAAATACTGCCAGTGTGCTTACCTCTCACCCCGATGCGCAGAATATCCTCTACATCACCTGCACCGATACCTTCGCCCCAGTCATTGTGAACGCCTGCGCCGACGCCGGTTTCTCCGACAAGGTCATGCTGCTTTCCTGCGACTGCACCGAGACCTTCATTAACCACATCAAGCAGTATGCCGACTCCGGAGAGTACAGCACCTGGTACGGCTCTATTGACCTTCAGACCTCTACCTATGGGTACAAGCTCCTCGACAAGGTCAATGCCATCATGGCCGGCGAAAATCCTGAGGCCTTCACGGAGCACAGCGGCGTCATGGTCACTGCGGCCAACGTGTACGAATACTACCCCGACTAATCACGACAAATCAATAACCACCATATAACTACAGCAAACTTGGAGGTGTTGCAATATTGAGCAATACCCTGCTCGAAATGAAGGGAATCACTAAACGATTCCCAGGCGTTATTGCACTTAACAACGTCAGTCTCAGAATAAACGCAGGAGAAGTGCTTACCGTTGTCGGTGAAAACGGCGCTGGCAAGTCCACGCTCATAAAGATCATGTCCGGCGCCTATCAGCAGGATGAAGGACAGGTGTTTTTCGAGGGAAAAGACGAAGGTAAAATGGTTCCCTCGAGAGCTCTGGCGCTAGGCATAACCGCAATATATCAGGAGCTCACAAACGTCAAGGGCCTCTCGATAGCAGAAAACATCTATCTCGGCGCTCAGCCGACCCGCAATGGTTTCGTTGACTACGGCAAACTATATGCGGACAGCAGGAATATTCAGGAGCAGGTTGGCTTGGGGCATCTTAGCCCCGCCACCCTCCTGGGGCAACTATCCACCGCGGAACAGCAGCTTGTGGAAATAGGCCGCGCCTATTCCAAGGACCTCAAGGTCATAATCATGGATGAGCCGACATCGGCGCTCAACCAGGAGGAGACCGACAAGCTCATGGACATAATCCGCAAGCTCAAGTCCGAGGGCAAGGGCATCATATACATCTCCCATAAGTTGGACGAGGTCTTCACCATAGCTGACCGTGTGCAGGTCCTTCGAAACGGCGAAAGCGTCTATGAGGGCGATATTAAGGACACTACTAAAGACGCCATCATAAACAGCATGTGCGGCCGTGAGCTCAAGGACATGTACCCCGTGTCCAAGCGCGAACTTGGGGAAGTGGTATTTGAGATCAAGAACCTGGACGACGGGTTCCTTCACGACATTTCTTTAAACGTGCGCAAGCACGAGATTGTCGGCCTGTACGGACTAATGGGTTCCGGTTGCTCTGAGATCATCCAGTGCGCCTTCGGTGTGCGAAAATACAAGACGGGCGAGTTCTATGTCCAGGGCAAAAAGATTCAAATTCACCAGCCCATGGATGCAAAGAATGCCGGTCTTGCCTATGTTCCCGCCGAACGCAAGCGTGAGGGCCTGATGCTTGGTCATCCGGTGCTCAACAATCTGACCATCGTAACTCTGAAGGACTTTGTAAACGGATTGTTTATTAATCTGAAGAAGGAAAAAGAAACCGCTCTCAAATGGATAAACAACTACCGGATCAAAACGCCCTCTCCCTATACACCAGTATCCTCGCTTTCCGGCGGCAATCAGCAGAAAATTGTTATCTCGAAGTGGGTTGCCACTAAGCCGAAGGTATTTATGCTCAATGACCCGACAAAGGGCATAGACGTCGGCGCTAAAGTTGAGATATACAAGGATATCGAAGCCCTGTGCAAGGCCGGCTGCGGTGTTATTTACGTCGCGGCGGAGCTGCCTGAACTTATAGGCATAGCAGACAGGGTCTATGTCATACACGAGGGAAGGCTTGTAGCCGAGTACGAGGGAGATGACATCACTCAGAAGAATATAGTAAAGAGCGCAATAGGAGAGTAACAGATGGAAAACACCGGAATTGGATTTGGCAACCGCCTCAAGGGAGCAGGCAAAAATGCGTTCAACTCATACGGCAGCGTTCTTATCGCTGTTGTGGCGCTGTCCATAGTTTGGGCCTTTGCATCGCCGTACTTCCTCACGACGGCTAACATTAAAAACATCGGAGTGTACATGTCGGCATCCGGCATCATCGCGGCCGGCGTAACGGTGTCCATGCTGCTCGGCGGTCTCGACCTCTCGCAGATGTCGATCATGGCTTTCAGCGGCATGGTAGTTGGTGTGGCCTACAGGGCTGGCATCACGGGTCCCGTGCTTCTGCTGGTCGCAATAGCGGTCGGCGTACTCTGCGGCATCTGCAACGGGCTTGTCATGAACTACATGCACATCTCCCCGATCATTACGACCCTCGGCACGCAGCTTGTGTTCCGTGCCCTTGCATACATCGTGTCCGACGGTGAGATGATCCAGATCAGCGACGACTTCATCAAGTGGATCGGCCGCGGAGACATTTTCAGCATCCCCACCATGATCGTAATAGCAGCCATAGTTTATATCGTCATTGGCATAGTATTGAAGTACACACGCTTCGGTCGAAACGTCATATCTGTCGGCGGCAGTGAGGAAGCGGCCTATCTTTCTGGCATCAACGTCAAAAAGACCAGGGCCATCGCCTTCATGATCTCCGGCGGATGTGCGGGTCTGGCTACGATGCTCTACATTGCTCAGGGCTATGTTGCCGTCCCGAACCAGGGCACCGGCGCTGACATGGACGCCATCGCAGCTGTCATTATCGGCGGCCTGTCTGTTGCGGGCGGCAAGGGCAACATCGTCGGCACTCTGCTCGGCATGCTGTTCTTCTCGATACTGGCCAACGGCATGAACCTGCTGAGCATGAACACCTATGCGCAGTCCCTCGTCAAAGGCGCGCTGCTGCTCATCGCTGTTTATATTGACGTCGTCAGGAGCAAAAAGGGCAGCAAATAATAGAACGGAAAACCTCCGAATTTCTTTTGAAAGGAGCCAGGCGCACTAAGCGCCGCGATTTAGTATGAAACCGACTAAGAAAGCTTGCGAAATGAGTGTTGAGGAACTTGGAAGGTATATTGACCAGTCCGTCCTCAAGCCGGAGTTTACTCAGGATGATATTCGTAGATACATTCAGGAGGGCATTGACTATCATTGCGCCACAGTCTGCATCAATCCCGCGTCGCTGCCCATAGCTCGTGAGCTCACCAAGGGCACTGAGACGGGCATCTGCGTGGTCTGCGATTTCCCCTTCGGTCTGTCCAGCACCGAGTCCAAGGTAGCGCAGGCCGAGATCATTTGCCGCGACGGCGACATTGAGGATCTCGACATCGTCGCAAACTACGGTTGGATTCGCAGCGGCAAGTGGGATGACGTTCAGGCTGATATCAAGGCTGTCTGCGACGTCTGCCACAAGTACGGCACCAATGTGAAGGTCATTTTCGAAGTTGATGCTCTCACTATAGACGAAGTAAAGAAGGCCACCGAGGTTGCTATAGCGGCGGGAGCTGACTTCGTCAAGACCTCCACCGGCTTCTTCACCGGCGGCAAAAACGAGGGTGCTACATATGAGGTCATCGAGGCCATGATGGAGGCCGCCCAGGGGCGCTGCAAGGTTAAGGGCGCCGGCGGCATACGCGACAGGGAGAAGTTCCTGAAGCTCATTGACATGGGAATAGACAGGATGGGCATCGGCTATAAGTCCACCCCGATAGTCCTTGGCCTTAAGTGACAGAGCTAATCTGAGGAGTGCCGATGGGAAACACATATGATTTCAGGGTTGGTTTTCAACCGTTCAACTTAATGCCTCCTGCCGGCACTCCTGCCGGCATGGAGTCATATATATGGACTCTTGAGGAGTGCTCGCGCCTTGGCGCCCGTGCCGTGTCGCTGTTCCCGCACATGATCCCCAAGGAGCTGACGACCGACACTTTAAGTGAGATGGCGGGCATGGCCAGGGAACGTGATGTTGAGCTTCTGCTCTACCCGTTCACGGTATGGGGCCTTGCCGGCCTGCCCCTGCGTGTGGATGCATGGGGCGCAACCGGTGCCATGATGGGCGTTTCCGCACCTGACGATGCGCCGGACAGCTCGGTTGCAGCCAAGGGCGTCGAAAAGACGATAACCATGGCTAAGGCACTGAACAGCCGTATTCTGTGCGGCGGCTACGGGCACAATAATGTTGCCACAAGCCGCTATAACAAGGAATTCCCCTTCTCAGAGCAAAAGAAGTTCATTGTTGCGAACCTCAAGGTCATGGCCGATATGCTTGAAGGCACTGGCCTGGTTTTTGCCTATGAGAATCACTGCGATTTCAACGGCCGCGAGATAGCCTCCGTTATTGAGGAAGTCGGCTCGAAGAACGTCATGGCGCTTTATGACTTCGGCAACGGCGCCGTTGCCTGCTGCGATCCCATGGAGGATGCCGAGTACCTGGCTCCATACGCCGTAGCGGCACATTTTAAAGATTTTGCCGTCGTTGACAATCCACTGCGCACAAAACTGTATCCGGACATGCCCTTGGTGACTACCGGCTGCTATCTGGGCGACGGCTATATGGATTTTGAACGCATACTTAAGCTTATAATTGAGAAGTCTCCTAATCCGAAGGGCATGCCTCTGCTGGCTGAGCCCGCTTTCAAGCTCCCGACCAACGACGAGGAGCGCGATGACCGCGTGGAGTATAACCGCAAGATCTCCCGGCAGTACGTGGCCAAAATGTTGGAGATAGTGGAAGGCTTCTGAGAAAAGAAAGACAGGAGGATGCAGATTTGAAACCGTTGGGACTTGGGGCCATTGGCTCAGGAGAAATTGCTATAAATTCTATCTTCAAGCACCTTGAGCTTGGGGATTCCACGGATAAGGTGTTTATGGCCGCGGTATGCGACCCCGTTCCGGGGCGTGCAGAGGCCATGGCAAAGCAGTATGGGATAAAGAAGTGGTACATGACCGACGATGAGCTTCTGGCCGACCCCGACGTTGACGCGGTCTCTATCTGTTCCCCGATACGCTTCCACTATGAGCAGGGCCTCAAGGCTATACGCGCCGGCAAGCATGTGCACTTTAACAAAACCATGTCCATGACCAGCGCCGAAGCCGCCGAACTCATTGAGGAGGCCAAGCGTATGAACGTCAAGATCAGCGCCTCTCCCGGCATGATGGCAATGCCTATAAACCGCATCTCCCGCCGCATGGTGCTGGAGAACAAGCTGGGCAGGCTTACCTACGCCATAGGCGGCGTGCGCGGTGTTCTGCTCTACCACCTGCGCGAGGGCTACAGGCATGAGAACTATGGCTCTGAGCCGCTCATCCCCACTTGGTACTATAAGAAACCCGACGGCGGCCCGCAGTATGACCACGCAGTTTATGGCCTGACTTCCATGACCGGCATCTTGGGTCCTGTTAAGCGCGTATCCTGCATGGGCGGCCAGATAATGAAGGAGTTCAAGTTTGGCGAGCAGATAATTGAGAGCGAAGTTGACGACAACTTTGCCTTCCTGCTTGACTTTGGCGACAACGTCTACGGCATGTTCTATTCTGCCCTTGCAGGCGGAGAGAACATGATGTCCCCCTCCATATACGGAACTGAGGGCAAGATTGAGAAAGGCAAGTTCAATGACGCCGCACTTTTTGAGAACCCCATAATGGGAATGGCTGCGAAGAGCATACCCCCGGTACACCTGAAGATGCACGAGCCTTTTGTGTACAGGGATGTCATGGAGCTCATTGACTATGTGCGTGAAGACAAGGCCCCGCTCGGCTCCGCGGAGCAGGCCTGCCATGTCATCGAGATAATCGAGGCAGGCTTCGAGTCCATGCGGACTGGAAAGACGATCGAACTTAAGACGAGCTTCACCCCGCTTGGGCTGGAGCAGCTGGCGGACTGACGAGCGGTAAGGAGACAGACTATGAAAGTTATTCAGGTAGGTAGCAGCGGCTGGGCGGCAGGCTGGCTGGAGTATATACATAACGAGCCGGACTGCGAGATGGTCGCATTGGTGAGCCGCGGCGGAGCAAGTTTGCAGGCAGCCAAAGAGAAGTGGGGTATTCCCGATGAGATCTGCTACACGGATTACGACGAGGCGCTCAAGTGCGAGGCCGATCTTGTCATCGTGGCGCTTCCGCATAAATTCCACGTGGAGTATGCGCGGAAGGCCGTGCTCGCCGGGAAGAATGTTCTGATTGAAAAGCCCCTATGCGATGATCTTGCGGAGGCTAAAGCGTTCTGTGCTTTCATGGAGGGACGCACCGAAAGGGCGTGGGTGAGCCAGAACTACCGCTTCCGCCCCCAGTTGTGGCAGATGAAGGCCTCCTTTGGAGAAAATGGCATAGGAGAGCCCGCCTGGGCCAATGTGGTTTTCCGCCACGGCATTTCTAATGAGAAGAACACCGAAAAGACCGCATGGCAGCGCAAGGACTGGCGTAAGGAGCAGACGAGCCTGCTCATGCTTGAGGTGGCCATTCACCACTTTGACATGCTCCGCTTCATAAGCGGTTCAAACGTCAAGTCCATATATGCCCGCGGCTGGAATCCCGAATGGAGCGACATTAACGGTCTGGGCGCCGCTTTTGCGCTGATCGAGTTTGAAAACGGCTTTAAAGCCTGCTATTCTGTCGCTGAGAAGTCTATCGGGTTCCCGACCGGCTATCAGTGCGACTGGATACTTCAGACCGATAAGGGCGCAGTGAAGTGGGAGAATGATGAGCCCAACCGCCTTGATATGTCTGTAGGTGTTGACGGGAAACTGAGCGAGGAGTTCTATTTCCCCGGCAAGGACAGGGCCGGCGTGCTGCACGACATAAAGGGCCAGCTCGAGGGCAAGGCCGGATGTGTGCCCAGCGTTTCTGACAACCTCAACAGCTTGGCCGTCAGCTTTGCCGCTCTCAAGTCCATTGCAGAGGACAGGCCCGTCGCCATTAGCGAAGTGCTTTGATGGAGGCGCACATGTCTGATAAGAAGCTGAGAATTGCAATAATTGGCGCCGGTACGGTCGCAAGAGATAATCAGATACCTGCGTTTCTCAAATGTGAGAGGGCGGAGGTAGCGGCCGTCTTTGACCGGCACATAGAACGCGCGCAGGCACTCTGTGACAGATATGGTATTCAGAAGGCCTACAGCAGCTATGATGATGTCCTCGGTGACCCTGATATAGACGGAGTCAGCATTTGTACCGGCAACGTATCTCATGAAAGCCTTGCCGTCGCTGCCGCAAACGCAGGAAAGCACATACTTTGCGAGAAGCCCATGGCGATAAGCGTTCAGGAGGCTGAGAACATGAAAAGAGCCGTTGAGGAAAACGGCGTAACTTTCATGATGGCCTTCGTAAACCGCTTCCGTCAGGAGAGCATACTCCTTGCAGAGCAGCTGGAGGCCGGTCGCTTCGGTGACATTTATCACGCACGCTGCGGCTGGGTACGCCGCCGCGGAACGCCCAGCGGCTGGTTCACTGACAGATCAAAGTCCGGCGGCGGCGCCGTCCTTGACATCGGCGTCCACGTCATTGACCTCACATGGTATCTCATGGGCCGTCCGAAGCCCGTCCTAGTAACGGGCGTAACGCACAGGCACATTGGCAGCTACGAAACTCGCAGCGTAAAGGGTTGGGCGGCCGCCGGCGCGAAAAACGGCGTTTTTGACAATGAAGAGGCAGCCACTGCGCTTATCCGCTTTGAAAACGGCGCTTCGATGAGCGTGGACATAAGCTGGGCAATAAACGGACGTGAGGAAAAGATGTTCTCCAAGATATACGGCACAAAGGGCGGCGCCAGCTTCAAGCCCCTTGAGCTCTATGGCGAGGAGAACGGATTTTTGACCGACACCGTGCCTGTGCTTGTGCCGGAGGACACGTGGCAGCCGGCCTTTGAGCGGGAGACCGCACATTTCGTGGACTGTGTGCTGGATGGCAAAAGGCCGATCTCCTCCGTGTACGATGGTCTGACCGTGCAGCGCATGCTGAACGCAATATACGACTCCGACAGGCTTGGCACAGCCATAGCCCTGTAAGAAAGGTACTGCACATATGTCAAAGCTGACTTTCCCTGAAGGTTTTATGTGGGGCGCTTCGGCATCGTCTTACCAATCGGAAGGCGCCTGGAACGAGGACGGCAAAGGTGAAAGCATATGGGATCGCTTTTGCCGTACGCCGGGCAATATCGACAATGGTGATACCGGCGATGTAGCCTGCGATTTTTACCACTTCTATGCCCAGGACGCGCAGCTTATGCGCGCCCTGGGCCTGCACAACCAGCGGATCTCTATCTCCTGGCCGCGCATATACCCGGAAGGTACCGGCAAAATCAACCAAAAGGGCCTGGATTTTTACAGGCGCGTGGTTGATTCTATGCTGGAGAACGGGGTGGATCCATTTATAATGCTCTACCACTGGGATCTTCCCCAGAAGCTCCAGGAAAAGGGCGGCTGGCTCAACCGCGATACTTCAGACTACCTTGCTGAACTCTCTGAAAAGGTGTTTGCAGCTTTCCCGAAGGAAGTGCCGTACTGGGGCACGATCCTTGAACCGCAGATAATTTCCTATCATGGCTTTTGGGACGGTAAGCATGCTCCCGGCATAAGGGACTTTTCGTCCGCGCTCCTGGCAGCTCATAATCTGCTGCTGGCCCACGGCAAAATGGTGAAGGCTTTCCGTGCGTCCGGCACGGCGGGGGAGATAGGCATAACCAATTATCTGCCTCATCATTATCCGCTTTCGTCCGATCCGGCGGATATTGCCGCTTGCACTCGTTGGGACGGCTGCTGGGACCGCTGGTTCCTCGACGCAGTGTATACGGGGAAATACCCTGAGGACATGGTGGCCTGGTACCGCCACATGGGCATAGTCCTGCCCGAGATCGCGGCTGGGGACATGGAGCTGATCTCTACGCCCACTGATTTCTTTGGGCTCAACTATTATTACAGCTACTTTATCGGCAGCGGAAACGACCGCTGGCCGCTAATGGTTCGCTCTGTAAAACCTGACGACAGGAAGTACACGGCCATGAACTGGCCTATTTGTCCAGACGGTTTTTACGATACCATTATGCGCTGCTGGCGTGACTACGGCAAGCCGATAATAGTCACTGAAAACGGCGCCGCTTTTGACGACACTGTGTCTCCGGACGGGAGAGTGGCCGACGAGGAACGTACTGCTTTTCTCAAAGACCACCTTGCTGCTCTGCATCGTGCTATATCCGACGGAGCCGAGGTCAGGGGATACATGGTCTGGTCATCCTTCGATAACTTTGAGTGGGCGCTCGGCTATGCCAAACGTTTCGGTCTTATTTATGTGGATTACGAAAATCAAAAGCGCATAATGAAAGACAGCGGCAAATGGTATGCCGAGACAGTAAAACACAACGGATTCGAGCTTGATTGACCCAATGATGGAGGAATTATGGTCAAAATTGTAGTCAAGTTTAAGATCCTTGAGGGCCAGGAGGAGAATTATCTCCGCGACATCAAGCTTTGCATCCTGGCCACAAGACAGGAGCCGGGCTGCCTGGAATACACGGCTTTCTGGAACGCTGAGGAGCGTGTGCTCACGCTGTTCGAGTGCTTCAAGGACAGCGACGCCGCGGCGAAGCACCTCGAGTATCCTCATTATGCCGTTGATTTCAGGGCTCTAAAGAAATACTATGACGGCAAGGCCGTGGCGCAGAGATACGAGGACCCGATCATCTGACTGCCTGACACCGCCGCCGGAAACGGAGAAAACTTAAAATGATCCTGGATACTGCCAAGTACGCCGGTCCATGTGACTGCGGGCGCGTACACGAGCTTAGAACGAAGCTGGTAGTCTGCGAATACGGCGCAATGGACAAATTTGATGATTACATGGCCGAATGTGGGCTCTCCGGTTTCAGGACAGTGATTTACGACACAAATACATATGCACTGCCAGCTCTGCGCCACATAAGCGCGGGGCAGGAGATCGTGCTCAAGGCCGAAGGCCTGCACAGTGAAAAGGGCATGATCGAGGATATGATGAAGCAGCTCGAAAGGACGCCGGACTACATAGTGGTCGTTGGCAGCGGTACGCTGATGGACTTTGGCCGCTATTCCGCCTTCAAGCTGGGCATACCCTTTGTCGCCGTGCCTACACTGGTCTCAGCAGACGGCTTCACGGCAAACATCTGCTCCATAATAATTGACGGTCAGAAACAGTCGATACCCATGCAGGCCCCGGACGCCGTCATCTGCGATCTGAACGTCGTCTCAGGCGCCCCGCGCTTTCTGACCGTTGCCGGAGTACAGGACATATTGGCAAAGCATATTTCAATTGCCGACTGGAAAATTGCCCACCTTGTGTCCGGAGAATACTTCTGTGAACGTGTGTGCAACATGGCGCAAGAATCGCTTGACCTCATGACTCGCTGCGCGCTGGAGCTTGCTGAGGGCAAGGAACCTGACTTTGAAGCCATGGCCTACGCCCAGATGCTGTCCGGTCTGACAATGCAAATGCTTTCGCACAGCAGAGCTGCCTCTGGAGCAGAGCATCTTATAGCGCATCTTGTGGAAATGAAGCCGCGCGGCTTTGAAAACGCTCACGGTATTCACGGCGAGTGTGTAGGCGTCGGCACTATAATCTGTGCCAGAGAGTACCATGAGCTTGCGAAACGCGAAAGCGTGGAGACGCTGCCGTTTAAGCCCCTGGGTGAGGACTGGGTGCGAGAGATCTTCGGGCCGCTCGCTGATGGAGTGCTGGCTGAAAACAGAAATGACGTGCTCAGCACCTTTGACCCTGCTGAAATTGAACGCCGCTGGCCTGAGATTCGGGAAATAATTTCAAAGATACCCGATGCCGACGAACTTACTGATCTGTTTGTCGCAATAGGCGCAAAGCACAGCTTGGAGGAGCTGGGCATCGACGCGAGCCTTGGGAGGGAAGTGCTCGCGATCTCTGCGGCAATTAGAAACCGGCTTACGCTCTGCCGCATGGAGCGTCTGATATCCGGCTGCGGCATATAAGATCCGGCATATCCCGGTCAATGCCGAATAGGCTATACCGGTGGTGTTTTGCCATGTCCAATCAGACGGATATCAAAGCAGTGTCCTACGTGCACATGGGAGACAAACTCGTAAGTACTGACGAGTTGAGCCCGGACCAGAGGAGGGCTTTTGCCACATGGCTGAAAAGCTCCTACCTTAACAGCCTGTTTAGAGGCAGAGCAAGCTTTTACAGCAAAACGAAAAATGAAAAGCGGGAACGCCGCGGCTGACAACATGGTCTGCCGCGGCGACTTTTTTGCAGTATACCGGAATTCGGTCCCCCGTATTGGCTGATAATAAACTTCGCCAGGGCGGGATTGGTGTTCTTTATCCTGACGGGGTATTGCAGCTTTTTCTCATATACAAACATGTTCAGCCCTCCTCAGCGTTTGCATAATCCCAGGGCCAGGGGTCCTTAAGCCAGGTATAGCTCTTTGCCGAGGCCAGATCCGAGCGGCAGAGCGGTCCAAAGCGCGCTACATATTCCTTTCTGCCCTCGTCATAGAGCTTGAGGAAGGACTGGAAGGTCGCAAAGGCCTGTGCGTCATCCGCGTGTGTATCCAAATACAGTCCCAGTTCCGCCGTAACAAAGTCCAGGGCCATGAGTTCGCGCAGCTCCGTCGTGTCGGCGGGCATCTGATTCACAATGTTTTTGAAGGGCAGATCAAGCCCGGGGAAAAGCGTGCCTCTGGAGAGCGCTTCTGCGCTCTTGTAAGCCGGTTCGCTGCTCTGCTGCGGCGGGATCTGAGACAGAGCCAGCGGCGCGCATTCCGGCAGTGACCCCTGCTTATAGGTGCAGGAGCCTTGAGAATCGGTTTTTTCCATGTAAGTGCCTCCTAAGCGTCGTCGAATGGGGTAGTGACCCTCAAGCCATGTTATGCGCAGCCGCGACAGCGTGTGCGGGTATAAAGAGCCGCCGCCCGGATGGGCGGCGGCTCTTTGCCTGTGCGATCATTTATTTTGCAAGGACCTTTTTGAGCCTGGCATAGCGCGGCAGAGAATTCTCCGTCGGACGCTCCGGCTCGCCCTGGATAAGGGGAAGCGCGTAGTCGATAAAGTCCTGCGTAACGCCGCAGCCGTCGGGAGTTATCCACTCGACGGGGACCTTCTTTTCGAAGTTTGCCACACTGGTCAGCGGGACGAGCTTCGGCACGCAGGTATATTTTCCGTCAACATACTCGCGCGAGAACGCGACCATCTTGCCGGTCTCGCCGCCGACGGCGGAGAGGACGGCGACTTCGCCGGCCATGAATGCCTCGCTGACATCCGTCGCGGAAGCAATGTGAGCTCCGCAGCGCTGCAGCAGTGAAAGCTCGATGCCGCGCACCTTAGCGCCTGTCTTCTCCTTGATTACGGAGGAGAGCAGGGAGGCCAGGCCGCCCAGCTGGGCGTGACCGAAGCCGTCGGTCGCGCTGGTCTTCGCCTCGGAGACAAAGCTGCCATCGGCGTAGTGAATGCCCTCGGACACGACCGCGATGCAGTTGCCCTTTTCCTTGTAGATCCTGGAGGCGTCGGAGATGAACTTGTCCATGTCGAAATCCGTCTCAGGCAGGTAGATGAGGTCGGGGCCGCAGCCGGTGAGGTTGGCCAGAGCCGCGCTCGCCGCGAGCCAGCCCGCATGACGGCCCATGATCTCCATAACGACGATCATGCCGGTGTCGTACACGTGCGCGTCCTTATACACCTCGGCGCAGGAGGTGGCGATATACTTCGCCGCGCTGCCGAAGCCGGGGCAGTGGTCGGTGTTGTAAAGGTCGTTGTCGATGGTCTTGGGAACACCCATGACCCTGCACTCGTAGCCAGACTTCTCCATAAAGCGGCTGATCTTGTCACAGGTATCCATCGAGTCGTTGCCGCCGTTGTAGAAGAAGTAGCGGACGTCGTACTTCTTGAATATCTCCAGAATGCGCTTGTAGTCCGTATCGTTCTTCTCCGGGTCAGCCATTTTGTAGCGGCAAGAACCCAGCTCAGACGACGGAGTGTTCATGAGCAGGCTAAGCTCGTAAGCGTCCTCCTCACCCATGTCGTAGAGCTTGTCCTCCAGCACACCTTTGATCCCGTGCGCTGCACCGTAGACCTTTGTGATGCAGTCCGAATCCAGCGCAGTCCTGATAACGCCGTAGGCGCTGGAGTTGATAACTGAGGTCGGTCCGCCCGACTGACCTATGATGCAGGCTCCCCTGAGTGTCTTTTCCATGTTGTACCCCCTAAATTCTTAAAAAGGTTGTATTGATTATATCATACGTTTGAGATATAATAAATAAGCAATAGCATAAATTTACCGCAGATAAAGGAGATAATTTTTATGAGCATCGTAACATCCAAGGAAATGTTCCGCAAGGCCTACGACGGCGGGTACGCCATTGGCGCATTCAACGTGAACAACATGGAGATTGTCCAGGGCATCACCGAGGCCGCTGCTGAGCTGCGCGCTCCGCTGATCCTGCAGGTCTCCAAGGGCGCCCGCGCCTACGCGAACCACACCTATCTTATGAAGCTCGTCGAGGCCGCTGTAATCGAGACCGGCCTGCCCATCTGCCTGCACCTCGACCATGGCGACAGTTTTGAGCTGTGCAAGAGCTGCATAGACGGCGGATTCACCTCCGTTATGATAGACGCCAGCTCCAAGCCTTTTGAAGAGAACATCGCAATCACCCGCCAGGTCGTCGAGTACGCCCACGACCACGGCGTCGTCGTAGAGGCCGAGCTCGGCACTCTCGCCGGCATAGAGGACGAGGTCAAGGTCGAAGAGGGCCACGCCTCCTATACCAGGCCCGAAGAGGTCCAGGAGTTCGTTGAGCGCACCGGCTGCGACTCCCTGGCCATCGCCATCGGCACCAGCCACGGCGCCTATAAGTTCAAGCCCGGCACCAAGCCGCAGCTTCGTTTCGACGTGCTCGAGGCCGTTGAAAAGAACCTTCCCGGCTTCCCGATAGTTCTGCACGGTGCTTCCTCCGTGCCTCAGGAGTTCGTCGCAGAGATCAATAAGTACGGCGGCAATATGCCCGGCGCCATCGGCGTGCCTGAGGACCAGCTCCGTCAGGCTGCCCGCAGCGCCGTCTGCAAGATCAACATCGACTCTGACCTTCGCCTCGCAATGACCGCCTCCATCAGGAAGTATTTTGCCGAGCATCCCGCCGATTTCGACCCGCGTCAGTACCTGAAGCCCGCCCGTGCCGCCATTAAGGCCATGGTCGCGCACAAGATAGTTGACGTCCTGGGCTGCGACGGCAAGGCCGACTGAACGCGGCCAACTACCCTGAGTCTTTAAGGAGGGGTTCGATGACCTTTAAGGAGTTACTCGAGAGAATCGTCGGCGGGCGTTTCAGCTGCTCCGGCGGCTGCTGCGGCGCGGCATACACCAAACCGCATTGCGGCTCGGAGGAGCTTGAATTCGACGTCCTGTTCATCGTAAGGCTCATCGTCTCCTGTGCCGCATTTGCAGTGTCTCTGCTTGTCAAGAGCATACCGGAGCCGTGGCCGCTTGTCCTTCTCATCGTATCTGCCATCGTAGCCGGCTACGACATTCTTGCCGGCGCCGTGCTCAGCATTATCGACGGCAAGTACCTGGATAAAGCTGTTCTTCTCACGCTCTCTGCGGTCCTTGCCATGGCATTCGGCGCGATGATTGAGGGAACGGCGCTGTTGCTGCTGTATCAGATAGGCAATATCTTCATTGAATACGCCTATGCGCGGACGCAGCGCACTGTTCTCGACACAATCTATTGCGAGCAGGATCACGCCAACGTGCTACACGAAAGCGGGGAAGAGGAACGTGTCCCTGCGGAAAGCGTGCAGGTCGGCGAACAAATCATCATCAAGTCCGGCGAGCGCGTCCCATGCGACTGCATAGTGCTCGAGGGCCAGTCCAGCCTTGACAGAAGTGCCCTGGGAGATTTCGGCGGCGAGCTGCTGGCCAAAGAAGGGGACGAGCTGCTTTCCGGCAGCCTCAACCGTGGCGGCCAGCTCCGGTGTGAGGTCACGTCCACGGCGGCGGACTCTGCGGCGCGCGCTCTCTATAACAGCGTTGAACACGGCGCCGCCAGGGGAGAGGTGATCCCCAAGTCTCTCTCCTCACTCCAGATGTATTTTGCTCCTGCCGTCACCGTGCTGGCAATATTTATGATTGTCCTTCTGCCTCTCCTGACAGAACTCAGCATAGGTGAATCCGTGCGCAGGGCGGCAATGTTCCTGGTGATAGCAAACCCCTGTTCGCTCTTTATAGCCATCCCGCTCATCAGGCTTAGCGCCATGGGCGGGGCGGCAAAGGCCGGGATCCTGTTTGACGGGTGCAACGCAATGGACAGCGTCTCCACTACCGGCGTGGTTGCCTTCGACAAGGCCGGTACCCTCTCCGAGGGCAGCCCCAAGGTCGTGGCCATCAAGTCCCAGAGGATGGAGCCGGAGGTGCTGCTGAAGATCGCCGCTCACGCCCTGGCGTACTCCAATACGGCGCAGGCCAGGTCCATAATTGCAGCTTACGGCGAAACCATCTACATTGACCTCATCGAAAACTTCGTCGAGATCCCCGGCAGCGGGGTGGAGGTCAGGGTAGACGGTATCAGGATCTGTGTCGGAAGTAAGGACCTCATGACCATCAAGGGAATATCTGTCCCAGATTCTGACGTCAGCGATGACCTTTCTCTCTACATATCCATCGGTGACGAATACGCGGGAAGGATAGTCCTGAGCGATACGCTCAAACAGGACGCAGAAACCGGCGTTGCCGAGCTCAAGAGCAGCGGTATGGACAGCGTTATCCTGTTCACCGCTGAGAGCCGGGATTCCGCCGCCAGAACCGCCTCCGCACTTGGCATTGCTGAGTACTATTCCGAGTGCGACCGCGAGAAGGTGCGCTCGCTGCTTGCGGACATCAAGCAGGGCTGCATCAAGGGACATGGGCTGATGTATGTAGGCAGCGGCGAGAGCTTTGCCGGTTCTCATACCGCAGCGGATATAGACGTCGCCATGACAAGTATCGAGGCACTGACCATGCCTGTCGGTACGGACATAACAATCTTCGGCGGAAACGTGGATAGAATATCCCTGGCCATTGCAATTTCAAGATACGCAAAGATGCTGACCGGTGCAACCTTGACGGGTGTCGGCGTTATGAAGCTGATACTTCTCGTTATTGCCGGTTTCGGCTTCTCTACTCTCTGGTTCTCCGCGTTCATTGATGCAATAGTAGCTGTTGCCGCTTCGCTGGTTTCCATCATGGCATACAACGGGGAAATCCGGCAGCCGAAAAAGGGCAAGCACGAAAACTGAAACAAGTCAAAATTCAAAAGGCACGACCCATAGGGTCGTGCCTTTTTACATGCTATCTTTCACTGTCAGCGAGTAATCACAGCCCCAGAAGGAAAATATTCGCGTCTGTGCTGAAATTGGAGACGCTGTAGCAGACGAGCACCTGGTCAAAGTCGTACTGTTCAATGTAGGCCTTGAGACTGGCGCGGTAATAGCGAAGGTCAAGGACGTGTATCTCGGAGTAGTCCTCGAGCAGGAATGGGATAAGGCTGTCTGTATAGGAATCGCGGATGATGAGCAGGCTAGGCTTGCCTTCGGCGCCTGTTACTATCTCGTGCAAGGGGCAGTTGCCGCCCATGAACATGGAGTATTTGTCCTTCTTCTCGAGGTAGCTAAAATCGTATAGCTTGCCGTCCACGGGACTGCCTTCGGGGTAACTCGTGACCTTAAGGGCTTCCGGGGCGTTCACAAATATCTCCATGCTGTCCGGCTTTACCCATGAGAAGCCGGAGGAGGACCAGGTAGTACCGTAGAACTCCTCGGATACGACATGCCTGTCGGTATAAGAATCCAGCGCAGGGCAGGGGAGGCCCATGCTCTCCGCCAGCGCCGTCAGACCGTAGTAGGCGCCGAGGCTGGTCCAGTGGTGGTCTGTGCGATAGAAGATGTATTCATCCTTGTGTCCGTCCAGAGCTGAGTACATATCCACGTTTGTGGCGTTGGACTGGCCGTAGCAATAGTCGATGACGTCTTTTTCGCTATCGTTCGGCGCGTTAGCGGGCAGCATGGAGGCGTAGAGGTCGGACTTATCCGGAATGAGCGCAAAATAGACCTCGGCGTCCACGTTTGACACCAACGTGTTAAGCGCGGACATGTTGTCGTCCAGCTTGGAATCTTCAGGGCGCTCATAACCCTTTATCAGCGTGCCGTTCTCGCAGAGGTGGACGTCGTTGTTCTCTTTTTTGCCGAGCGCCAGCTCGCTGGCGGCCTTGAGGGTTATCCACTCGTCGCGGAAGGTGAATTGGTCTGTTGTATAGCTCTCAAATTTGGAGGTATAGTCGCCCTCGAAGAGACTTTTGAAGCTGAACTCTGGCATGGTCTGCAGGTTGCGATTCTCCTGTTCCGAAAATTGACGGTCCGGCAAAACCAGGTTCAGGACGAAAAACACGCCTATAAATGCTAGGAAAATGAGGGCTTCGGCCCACATAGCTCTTTTGTTCATGCCGGCCCCTCCTCAGAAATTGAAGTAGATGAACGGATTGTAGGTCGCGTCCACCAGATACGCAGTGCAGATAACCAAGGCCGCAACAATGAGCGCCGGAGCTGCAAACCTCTTGGCTTTTCCCGGCAGCTTGGAATATAGCCGGCTTCCAAGCGGCGTAGCGGCCAGAATAGCTATAACAAAGGTGATGGCGTAGCTGCCAAGATAATAAATATCTGCGGATTCCGCAAAGCCGGAGGCTCCAAAACCCAACATTGCGCTGGTATAGCTCCCTATAGCGGATAGGCTGTTGAGCTGGAACATCACCCATCCAAACATGACGATTACGATTGTATAAATGTGTCCCAGTATGCGGCATTTGTCCAGTGCCTTGAGCAAAAAGAGCTTTTCGACCATAAGGAACACCGCATAGTAAAGGCCCCAGAGCAGGAAAGTCCAGTTTGCGCCGTGCCAGATGCCCGTTGCAGCCCAGACGACTGTGATATTGAAAAGCTGCCGTGCTTTGCCGCAGCGGTTCCCGCCAAGCGGGATATACACATAGTCGCGGAACCAGGTACCGAGCGACATATGCCACCTGCGCCAGAACTCCGTTACGCTCTTGGAGATATACGGGTAGTTGAAGTTCTCTTTGAACTCAAATCCTATCATGCGCCCAAGTCCGATAGCCATATCGGAATAACCCGAGAAGTCAAAGTATATTTGCAGAGTAAAGGCCGCTATCCCGAGCCAGGAACCTAGGAAGGTGAGTTCACCGGCAGGTATGGCAGCGTAGTAGTCCCAGAGCTTGCCCAAGTTGTTGGCAACAAGCACCTTTTTCGCCAAGCCGACCATGAACCGTTCGACGCCGGAGGAAAACTGGTCTATGCTGCTGGCCCGAAAACCGAGCTGATTGGCAACGTCCTTATACCTGACGATGGGACCGGCTATGAGCTGCGGAAACAACGCCACAAAGGTACCGAAGCTGATATAGTTCCTCTGAACATCCGCATCGCCTCGATAGACGTCTATGGGGTAGCTCATCGTCTGGAAGGTATAGAACGAGATCCCTATAGGCAGAGCTATGCCCAGCGGCTTGATATCTATAAACGGCAAAAGGCTGAGCGTTTCGGCAATGAGGTCGTAGTACTTGAAAAAGCCGAGCAGCGCAAGGTTTATGACTACATTTATCACCAACACGGCCTTGGCTTTTTTCTGCTTTTCGATCCTCCAACGCCCGATAAGCATACCGTTTATATAGTTAACTGTTATCGAAAGCAGCATCAGGACGATAAAAACGGGCTCGCCCCAGCCGTAGAAAACAAGGTTTGCTACAAAAAGTATGGGATTGCGCCATCTGACCGGGGAGATATAGTACAGAAACAGCACCACGGGCAGATATATGAACATGAAAAGTATGCTCGAAAAAACCATTACAGACCCCCCGGTCAGCTAGATATTATCAGGCAAAGAGCGCGTAGAAGCTATCGGCTATGTCGGCAGCGTTATCATGGCTGACAAGCATGAGGTAGCAGCCTGAAACGCAGATCTGCGCGGACTCCCAGAGCTCAACAGTGGCAGGGTAGAAGGCGCCGCCGTCTATCTGGCTCTGCTTGCGGGCCTCGAGTATGCTCTGCACCGTGGCTACGTCGTCCTCATTCTCGCACTGGATAAGGATGATCTCATGGCCGGAGGCTGTGATCATCGGCGCCTTGGCTATGAGCTGAAGGGTGCTGATGGCGGTCAGGCCGGGGTAGTAGCCGTCCAGCATCTCGCTATTGAGGTCAGTGAGCGAGGCAAACTCATAGGTGGAGCTAATGGTGCTGAAAAATGCGGAGAGGTCCACACTCTCTCCGGAAGGTTCGTCGCTGGACTCTACAGGAGGCTCGGTGGCAACAGGCTGCTCCGTCGGCTGGACAGGCGGCTCAGTCGGTTTGACAGGCGCCTGGGTGGGCTCGGGAGTAGGTTCAGCAGTCGGCTCCGGAGTCTCGCTGACCTCCGGTTTTTCAGTAGCCTCGGGCGTCTCTTCAGGAACGTGGGTAGATGAGATGTCCCCGATCTCGTCGCTCGGAGTTACATCCTCGGGAGGATTGCTTCCGCAGGCTGCAAGAGCCGTGAGCAGTGAAAGCGCCAGGAGCAGTGCTACAATCTTGTTGCTAAGTTTCATCTTTTTCTCTCCTAAATTATAGTTTGGTCACGCAATACCAAAAGACGAAATATACTCGGAAATGTTCTCAAAAATCGTCCATAAATTTTGTATAAAAAGCTGGAAATCACGACTTATCCGGCACGTAGCTGGATAGGGGATTGGCCTCTGCGGCAATGTGCAGCTCAGAATTATCCACGTGCGTATATATCTGAGTCGTATTCAGGTGCTCGTGGCCCAGAACCTCCTGTACCGTGCGCACATCCACGCCGTTTTGCAGCATAAGCGTAGCCGCAGTGTGCCTCAGCTTGTGAGATGAATACTTCTCCGGGCCCAGCCCAGCCTTGAGCAGGGTGCGCTTTACCATTGCATGAACGGTTTGCCTGTCCATCCTGTGACGCCTATTCGACACAAAAAAGGCTCGCTCTGAGCTGTCCACCATCTTTGAACGAACCGGCCTGTACGCCTCAATGGCAGCAATACAGGCTTCGTTCAGATACACGATGCGTTCTTTGTTTCCCTTGCCAAGTATGCGAAGGTTGTCCGGCCTGATGTCGCCGACATTCAATCCAACGATTTCGGAAATGCGCAGTCCGCAGTTTAAAAACAGACAGATGATGCAGTAGTCCCGCTCACGGTTGACGCCGTCCACTGCATCCAGAAGATTGCGCGATTCCTCCAGAGTAAGATAGCGGGGAAGGGACTTTGTGGTCTTGGGCGTGTCCAGGCCCTCGACAGGGTTTGTCTCAAGCTGTTTGGTTTTAACCGTAAGATATTTGTAAAAACTGCGAATAGTGGCGATTTTTCTGGCTCTAGACGATGCCATAAGACCGTACTCAGGCTCACGGCTTCGCTCGTTTTTGACCTTGTCACGTGAGAGAAAGGCCATGTAGTCGTATACCTCGTTGAGCGTGACTGAGCCTATAAATGCTAGGTCAATGTCCATGATCGAGATCTCGTCAAGCTCAGTGGTGCGCGGCACAAGTCCGCGTTCGATTTTAAGGTAGCGGAAGAAATTTCTCAGGTCAAGAAAATACTCGTCGACCGTGGCCCTGGAGTGGCCTTTGATGGTCTCGTGGTAAGACAGGAAATCTCTAAGCACTGCCGGCGCTTCGCTGCGATAATCCAAACCGATTCACCTCCAGCCGTTCTATTGTAAGGCAAGGGGAGCCAAATGTAAACATCAAATCCACACAAAATTAAACAAAATATATTAGTTTTGTTTAATTTTGGCTTCCGCACGGTGTGAATTCTGTCTCTTATACACATCTCCGAGCCCACGAGACTAGGCATGATCTCGT
>ENA-OZAB01000298-OZAB01000298.1-human-gut-metagenome-genome-assembly--contig:-NODE-298-length-31504-cov-10.588604_pt1 | contig 31504 bp, 30 predicted proteins | sample MGYA00243297_ERZ653491 | MGnify/ENA primary metagenome ERZ653491 (study PRJEB26926, sample SAMN06165154) | human gut metagenome | biome: ENVO:00009003; feature: ENVO:2100002; material: ENVO:00002003... | reverse complement strand
GAGATCATGCCTAGTCTCGTGGGCTCGGAGATGTGTATAAGAGACAGGTTTTCAGTTATGTAAACCGGCGCACTGTATTCCTTCCACATTGAGACGCAGAGCTCCGCGAGACCTTCGGGGTATATCTCCCAGCCGAGGTCGTTGCGCGGAGAGTTCTTGCGCACGCCGTCCGCGAGACCGGAGCAGGTGGAGCGGGTGTAGTAGTTTATTGCGATGTAGTCGTAGAACCTGCCCCGTCCGGAGGGGCCGCGCATCATGGCGCGGGTCATGGCGGTCTGGAACAGGAATTCAGCCGTCTTTGCCGCGGCCCTGTGCGCGGGGTTCTTCGGGTCCTCGGGCGCGAACACGCGCAGGTGGTTCGCAAAGCTGACGCGCGCGTCGGGGACGAGGCGGTGTATGAGTTCATAGGCCTCGATATGGCAGGGCGTGAGCGCGGCCATGACGCGCAGGGCCGCGGGTATAGAGCGCTGACCCGGCGGCCAGTCGCCGCTCATGTAGCCGTTCACGGCGTAGACGTTCGGCTCGTTCAGCGTTATCCAGCAGTCCACATACGGCGCGAGCCTCGGGACGATATATTCAACGTACTCAAGAAAGGCCAGCTTCGCCCCGCGCGCGAGAAAGCCGCCCGAGCGCTCAAACCACAGGGGGTTCGAGAAATGCCAGAGCGTGACCATGGGCTTTATGCCGCGCTCGCCGAGGTATTTGAGCTCCTCGACATAGTGCTGCACGGCGCTCTCGTCGAACACGCCGCGCTCGGGCTCTATGCGGCTCCACTCGAGGCCCAGGCGCGCGCATTGCAGGCCCATTGCGGCCATCAGCTCCGCGTCCTCCTGCCAGTGCTCCCAGTGCATGGTGGCAACGGAGGGGTCCGAGCCGTCCTTGATATTCCCGCGCCGGTACCAGTCGTACCAGTTGTTGTTCCTGTCGCCGCCCTCGACCTGCGTGGCCGCGCTGGACGCGCCCAGCAGCATGCCGCCGAGCGAAAAAGTGTCTCCCATAGCGCACCTCCTGTTTTAGCAATAATAGCACATTTCGGCAGGATACAAAAGACAAATAATAAAACCGCGCGCGCAAAAAAGCCTCCCCTTTGCAAAAGGGAGGCTTTGTCTCATTTAATCCACATGAGCAGCAGCGTGGTCACCGCCACAAAGATAACTGTGGCTGTGAATATAAAGAATATGTATCTCGCTCTTATCTCTCTCGGGTCGAAGCCCCGGTCCAGCTCGCCTGCTTCCAGCCGCTTTGCCGTTCTGTTCGTGCGCACGGCAGAATATATCAGGCAGCCCAGAAGCAGAGGCACGCATATGAGCAGCGGCAGCGTCAGCGCTACGCTCGTGTTTTCGAGCAGTCCCCAGCCGAAGTCCGCGTACTTCTGCCGTTCTTCCTTGAATCCAGCATCCGTACCCGTCTCCGCCGCACAGAAGCGGTAGCGCGTATCTCGCGGCGCGCCGTCCTCGAGCACAGCAAACTGACCCTTGAACCTCACCAGCCTCAGCCCGCGCCGCTCCATCTCCTCGCACCAGCCCTCAACGCGGTCAAACTCCCATCGCGTGTACGGGCAAAGCACCGTTTTCCGCACAGACATCCCCCCTTCTATCTGCGTCCTCCACGCATTGCCGCAGTCTTGCCAGCTCCGCCTCGTAACGTTCCCGGCCCAGCTCCGTCATGTCATACGTCCTCCGACGGCCCTCAGTCTCCGTCTCAACGATCAGCCCGGCCTTCTGGAAGCTGCCCAGTATCGTATACAGCGTCCCCGGACCTATTCTCACCCGGCCGCAGCTGTGCTGCGATATCCAGGCCGCTATCTCCGTGCCGCACTTCGCGCCGCCGGTCAGCGCCATAAGAATATAAAACATCGGCTCAGTAAGCGCCTCCAGCGCCCTTCTAGGCATCGCCGCACCTCCCAAATATCGTTTTTCGATATCGTATATCGATATTGTAATACAGCGCTCGGCCTTTGTCAAGGGAGGCATTGACAGTCTTGGATAGTGAGGTTATCATATTTTCAAAAAGCGGAAGCGGGGTATTGGTAATGAACTGGGCGGCGTTTTGCTCATATGTGCTCTTGACGGCTATAACGCCTGGGCCAAACACGATCATGTCGATGTCGAATGCAGCAAAGTACGGCTTCAAAAAGGCATTCCCGTTCAACGTAGGAGTATTGCTGGGCTTCTTGGTAGTCATGGGTCTGTGCGCGGCGTTTTCGTCGCTGCTGTATGAGTTCATACCCGCGGTGAAGCCCTACATGCTGGTCCTGGGCGCGGCGTACATACTCTGGCTGGCCTGGGGCATCTGGCGCGACAAGCCGCACGCGCAGAAGAAGAGCCGCTTCACGCGGACGAACACCATCGCTGCCGGCGCGGCACTGCAGTTTGTGAACGTGAAGGTCATACTCTACGGCATAACCTCGCTCAGCTCGTTCGTCCTGCCGCACTATGACAGCGTGGCCGTGCTGGCGCTCTTCTGCGTCATACTGTCTGTGACGGGCTTTCTGTGTACCCTGCTATGGGCGCTTTTCGGCGCAGTGTTTGAGCGGTTTTTCAAGAACTACGCCAAGATCGTTAACGCGGTGATGGCGCTGCTGCTGGTCTACTGCGCCGTTACCATGCTCCTGGAGCTGCGCGCTTGAGCTTTCAGACTATAAATTTGCAAAGGAGATGTCATCAATGGCCAAGAAGAAAATGACCGTACTCGATTTCAAGAAGTTTAAGCAGGAGGGGCGCAAGTTCACCTATGTAACGGCCTATGACTACACGATGGCCTCCATCATCAACGAGAGCGAGACCGAGGTCATCCTCGTGGGCGACTCGCTGGGCATGGTTATGCTCGGCTACAGCACCACAGTCGGCGTTACGCTCGACGACATGATACACCACATTCGCCCGGTGGTGAAGGGCGCGCCGGACACCTTCGTAGTGGGCGACATGCCCTTCGGCAGCTATCAGGAGAGCCCGGAGCAGGCCATACGCAGCGCCTGCCGGATCCTCATGGAGACAAACTGCGACTGCGTCAAACTCGAGGGCGGACGCAGCATGGCGGAAACCATCCGCCGCATGGTCGATGTAGGTATCCCCGTCATGGGCCACATCGGCCTGACACCGCAGAGCGCTACCAGCTTCGGCGGCTTCAAGGTACAGGGCGGCACACCCGAGGCGGCGGCCAGGCTCGTTGAGGACGCAAAGACCCTCGAGGCCGCGGGCGTCTTTTCCATAGTGGTCGAGTGTGTACCCAACGGCGTGGCCAAGGCCATCACCGAAGCCGTAAGCGTCCCCATTCTCGGCATCGGCGCCGGTCCCTATGTTGATTGTCAGGTGCTTATTACCCAGGACATGCTCGATATGTACGGCGACTTCAAACCCAAGTTCGTCAAGCACTTTGCCCATGTGCGCCGCGACATGGTCGAGGGCCTCAACACCTTCCACCGGGAGACGCTGGAAGGCAGCTTCCCCACGCCGGAATACTGCTTCAACAAGGTCGTCGAGGGCTTCGAGGTCTGACTGCGTCTGTAATTTAGGACATACAAGGCTGCTCCAGGCGCATGGCTTATCCCCGAATTTTCTGGATCAGCGCCTTGGCCTCGTCCTTTTTCAAAACCTTGCCGTAGGACACAACCCTGCCGTCAACCACCAGCGCCGGGGTCGTCATCACACCATAAGCGGCGATCTGCGCAAAATCCGTCACATGGTCGATCTCAGCGGCCATGCCCAGTTCTGCCAACGCCTCACGGACCGCATGCTCCAAAGCATTGCATTTGGAGCAGCCGGAGCCGAGTACTTTTATGCCGGCGGAAGTCTTGCCGGCTTCCGCCCTGGCCATTGTCTCTGGTGTGCAGCTGCCCCCGAAGCAGCAGGATGTCGTTTTCTCTTTTTTGCTGAAAAGTCCCATACTTCTAACCTCCAAATTAAATAAAAATGAATTGGAACGCATTGAACAAATAGCCTACCACGATGATGCCGGCTGTGCATACGCCGATAAACAAAGCCAGCAGTTTCGGCTTTACGGCCTTGCGCAGCATAATGATGGAGGGCAAACTCAGCGTTGTGACTGCCATCATGAAGGCCAGTATCGTGCCAAGCTGTGCGCCTTTTGCCAGCAGCGCCTCAGCCACCGGAATAGTGCCGAATATATCCGCATACATAGGAACGCCCACCAGCGTTGCCAGGATCACCCCGAAGGGATTGCTGCTGCCCAGGACCGACTCTATCCAACTTTCCGGTATCCAGTTGTGGATTATTGCACCAATTCCCACGCCTATAAGAATATAGGGGAAAACCTTTTTGAATGTTGAAAAGACCTGCTCTTTTGCATACTTCAAACGCTCCGTCCTGGTCAGGGTGGGAGATTCAATATCTACGCTCCCGGCGGAAAGGATGAAGCTCTCCACGTACTTCTCCATGTGCAGCTTTTCAATGACCGTGCCTCCCACAACAGCAATAGCCAATCCAACCAGCACATAGATAACCGCGACTTTCGCTCCAAATATACTCATCAGCAACACGAGGCTCCCAAGGTCCACCATTGGTGAGGAGATCAAAAAAGAAAAAGTCACACCCAGAGGAAGTCCCGCGCTGGTGAAGCCGATAAACAGCGGAATGGATGAACAGGAACAGAACGGCGTCACCGTCCCCAGCAGGGCAGAGATTGTGTTTGCCCCGACGCCATGAAAACGACCCAAAATCTTCTTGCTGCGCTCAGGCGGAAAGTAGCTTTGGATATAGGAAATGACAAATATCAGAAAGCACAGCAAAACAGTTATCTTGAGCACGTCATAGACAAAAAATTGAACGCTGCCGCCAAGCCGTCCACCCGTGTCCAAGCCCAACTTAGAAAGGCCGCTGCCTATAAGCCCATTCAGCCATTTCATCCCCAGCACCTGGTCTTGTATGAATTGCCATATGCCCATGATGGAAACCTCGCTTTGCTCAAAATTAACAACATATCAAAAATTTTTGATATTTCAGTTCAAGATAAACGCCATCAATATATGATGGCGTTTATCTGCCGCAGGAAGGACAGCTGTCGTCTTGTTCTGTATTTGGTGTAAGAATGGCCCGCAATCTTTCCAGCGCCCATTCCCCGCCAGGCGCACTTAGGCGGTAATGCGTCCATTTTCCCTCCTGCCGGCTGGTCACGATGCTGGAATCGCACAGGATCTTCATGTGATAGGACAGACCGGATTGAGTCAGATCCATCGGTTCCTGCAAGACGCAGGCGCATTTCTCGCCGCTGCGCAATTGCTCCAAAATGGCAAGGCGCTTCGGGTCACACAGTGCCTTGAACACCTTGGCGTCCTCTTGGTGTGTCCCCATTCGCTCACCTCACATCAAAATATTTTGATGTATTTAGTATATGCTGCAAAGCTTCGTTTGTCAATACCAAATCCAGCCTCACAGTTCAATGTTTATCTCATACTTATCGTCGATAAGCACATAATTTACATTGTGCTCTTGTGCAAGCTCCAAAAACCGTACATTATCTCTAAGCAGGGTCTCCATGGTGCAGCTGTCGTCATCAAGACGCTTTTCTATCACATTCGAGCAGCCCTTTATATCTGAATAATGGTTTATTATGTAATCGCGACTCATGGCGAGACAGTAGTATCTGATGTGTTCAAGGTATTTGCTTTCAAAGTCCTTCTGCCAGTCAAACGGGATGTAGCAGCCTTCGATAATTAGACTTTGCCCGTTTTCGACGACTGTTTTTATCATCTCTCTCACGATGGGCCACAAATAATTCGTGAGCGCATCGTCATCTTCTGGCGTCAGCACGGTACGGCCGCTGCGTATGAGCCCCATCTTCAAGTGGTCTATTGAAAAATAAGGAATCTTATATTTTTCCAGCAGCCTCTGTGCCAGCGCAGTCTTACCTGTGTGTGATGCGCCTGTTATTAAGACAATCATGGTTCATCCACCTTTTCAAAACCGCTCAAATCAAGACGTGCAAAATCGTTATCGGACCCGTCTTCCCAGTCACCCAAACGCCGCAGCTCTTCCCCGAACTGCTTTGAGAGGATATGCGCGTAGCACATTCTTTCGTGGGTCACTGTTCCTAAAAACAACTCATCTCCCTTGAAAAAGCACAGGTCCATCAGTTTTGCAAACTGTTTCCCGGAGATCGTCAGTTCAACATTCGTGCCATTTTCGTTCCATTCTACACTCTTAAAGCGCCAAACAGGATTCATTGGAGAAGCCCCTCTCTATCATTTAGTCAAAGTATACCATGCCGTCCGCGCAGCGCTCCCTCTCGAAATTGCAACTCGCCGGGATGAGGCAGCGGCGCAGCTGCGCGCTCTCGCGGAAAAGCTGCTTCTCCCCCGCCGTCTCGCTCCGCGCATTTATGACGAGGCCGCCGCCTTTTCGCTCAAAGCCCCAGCGCATGGGGAACACCGCCGGCTTCAGCTGTCGGCTGTTCGCAATGACCGCCGCCGTGTCCGAGGGGAAGACCTCGCCGGTCTTGACCTCCTCACCCGCGCTCTCCGCCTTGCGCCTCGCCTCGGCTATCAGCTCCGCCAGCTCCTCCATGTCGCTCTCAGGCTCCACATAGTATCTCCCGCACATCAGCTCTCCCGCCTTTCCACAAACCAGCGCCCGTCCTCGTTGAACAAATACGTCTCGCTGCGGCCTATCCTCACCGTGTACCTCGTCCCGGCCCCGCCCGCCTTGAGGCTTGCGGCCCGGCGCATATCCAGCACGCGGTCTATGCCGTAGACCCGCCCGTCCTCCCAGGTTATTGACAGCGGCATGATGCGCCCCTCCGTGTCGAAGCGCGCGTCCACGCCCACATATACCTTTGCCCTGTTTTCGGACATTATACCTCACCTCAGACCGCTTTGAAATACCCGACCGGGTGTATGACGTGGTCGTCCTTCGGGCTGATGTTCCGCAGCGTGGGGTCGCTCACGCACACCGCCCGGCCCACGCAGTAATGCCCGAAGCGTCGGCGCAGGTCGTCCACCGAGCGTTCCAGCCGCTCCCGCTTTTCCTGGCGCTCGCTGTCCTCGAAGATGCTGCACTGCACCGGCGTCGAGGCCGGGAGCAGGTCCGTCGCCCTCATGCCGATGGAGCGCAGGGGCTTGTGCCAGTCCCAATTCTCACGCAGCAGCCGCATCGCCGCCTCGTGCAATACCGACGCGAGGCAGGTAGGTGATTCGAGTTTGAGTTGCCGCTCGAATGACGCGAGCTCGTTGTCCCGGATGTGCACCTGCACGCCCCGGCAGAGGAAGCCCGACTCCCTCATGCGCTCGGCCACGCTCTCGCAGAGCATCCAGTAGACGATGCCCGCGTCCTCGTCGCAGCAGAGGTCGCGCGGCGTGGTCGTGCTGTTGCCTATGCTTTTGATGACCGCCTCGTCCCCGGCGCGGGCGACGGGAGAAGTGTCATATCCAGTGGCGAAGTCGTGGAGGATGAGGCCCCACTTGCCGAGGAAACCGCGCAGCATCGAGGGCGGGGCCGCGGCGATGTCGCCTATGGTGCGGATACCGCGCAAGGCCAGCTTGCGCTCCGTCGCACGGCCCACGCCGAGCAAATCTGAGGCGGGCAGCGGCCAGACCTTGTCGCGGTAGTTCTCCGGCGTGAACACGGTGACGGCGTCGGGCTTTTTGTAGTCCGAGCCGAGCTTGGCGAAGATCTTGTTCCAGGACGCGCCGACGGAGACGGTGATGCCCAGCTCGAACTTGACGCGCTCGCGTATCTCATTTGCAAGCATCTCCATCCCGCGCTCGCGGAGTTTCTGCGTCCCGGTGACGTCGCACCAGACTTCGTCGAGGCCGAAGGGCTCAACGAGGTCGGTGTAGTCGGCATAGATCTCGCGGGCCATGCGGGAGAAGCGCAGGTAGCGGTCAAAGTGCGGCGGCACAATGTGCAGCTCCGGGCATTTCTGTTTTGCCTGCCAGAGCGCCTCGCCGGTTTTGACGCCGAAGCGCTTGGCGATCTGGTTTTTCGCCAGTATTATCCCGTGCCTCGCCTCCACGTCCCCGCCCACCGCTACCGGCAGGTTTCGTATGGACGGGTCGTACAGGCACTCAATGGAGGCATAGCAGGCGTTCATGTCAATGTGCAGCACCGAGCGCACGAGCTCACATCCTTACGAGATAGTAATTGCATTATATCTCTCTTATGCAGAGATGTAAAGAGGAAATAATATCTCATCAAGATATTGTTGAGAGCGAAAAGAGCCGGGACAGATGATCTGTTCCGGCTCAAAACCAAGCATCCGCAGGATGCGCCGCCGCACAGAATGTGCGTTCTCCGGAGTTTGTCCCGGCAAGTGTTTTTCGGGAGTGTCCGGACACTCCCATTGCTTGCTACAATATGCTTGACCCAAAAAAGCGGCATATAAAGAATGTGCTGTTCAGCGGTTCTTACCCAAGCTACAATGAGAGGGTAATCGGCCTTTCGAAGCATTGCTTGAGCTAACCACGCTCGATTGTGCAAACTGTCAGCCGGCCCTTTCATTGCAGCGTTCGATTGATGCAGGTTGAGTTATCGGAGTGATCCGTACATTCGTGTAACAAAGCAAGCTGAACAGGTAATGAACTGCGGCGGTCGCCGATTATGAATCTGCTTAGGAGGACTGCCTATGAACACAGGAACGATAACTGCCGTTGGAATCGATGTATCAAAGCACAAAAGCACGGTCTCTGCCCGCCGTCCGGGAGGGGAAGTCGTTCTTCTGCCGTTTGATGTTGAGCATACTGCAGAAGGCCTTAAAAAGCTGGTCGCGAAGCTCAGACAACTTGACGGAGAGATCAGGATCGTTATGGAACACACCGGGATGTACTGGCGGCCAATTGCGATGACTCTGAAAGAAGCCGGGTTCTATGTAAGTGTTGTGAACGCAATTCTAATCCACAATTTTAGTGACAACTCTATTCGTAAGGTCAAAACAGACCGTGCGGACGCGATGAAAATTGCGAACTACGGTCTTACCTTCTGGATCGACTTACAGGAATACGCTGGCGAGGACGAGAACCGTCAGCTGTTAAAAATCCAGAGCCGACTCTATGAAAGGACCGCAACAACTGCAGGAATGCTGCGAAACGGATTGATCTCACTTCTGGACCAGACCTTTCCCGGAGCCAACAAACTGTTTCGGGATGACAGCCGTAACTCCAGGGGCCATGTGAAGTGGATAGATTTTGTTCTTCGCTTCTGGCATAAAGAATGCGTGGCAGCTTTGTCCCTGGCGACTTTTACAGACACCTTCCAAAAATGGTGTAAAAGAACCGGCTACAAGTTCAGCGCTTCCGACGCCGAACGGATCCATGCCATTGCCAGGAACGCAGTTGCCACGCTACCCAAAAATGATAGTACAAAGCTTCTCATAACGCAAGCGACAAATAGCCTGAATGCGATTTATGACTCCCTCCAAGCGATTAGAACGGAGATGGATCGCCTTGCTTCAATGCTGCCCGAATATGAACTGGTAATGGGCATGGAGGGCATCGGAAAGGTTACAGGCCCTCAGCTTATGGCAGAGGTCGGTGATGTGCGTCGATTCTCGCACAAAGGGGCGCTGGTTGCATACGCAGGCGTTGACGCTTCTCCATACCAGTCAGGAAGCTTCGATTCGAAAAGCTGTCATGTGTCCAAACGCGGCTCTCCACATCTTAGAAGAGTGTTGTTTGTGATCATGTCAATGACGCTCATTCGTGCGAATACTGCTAATCCAGTGTTTTGTTTTATGGATAAGAAGCGAGCCGAAGGAAAGCACTTTTACGTTTATACTGTTGCCGGCTCCGCCAAATTTCTGCGCATATATTATGCAAAGGTCAAAGAATACCTGAACGCTTTAGAAGAGACCGCCTGATACATAACAACGATGGCCATGCTGCTCCGCAGCACAGCCATCATTATATTTACTGCGTCATCGACGGGTCATATCCTCTCAGACCTGCAGACAGAAAATGCTGCAGGTCCTTTTGCTATGCCTATTTCTTATCCTGTACTTCTCGCCTTTTGTGCTTGACACACATTAGCAGGTTTGCGCCTTCACGCCTCAGCCTTGGCGTTTATTCTGTCGAAGGCGCTCTTTATACCCTGCCCACAGGGGCAGGTCGGTGAACACCTCCACGATGCTGCCTTTGTCTGTGAACGGCGGCTCCAGCAGGATAGGGAAAGGGAAGCGTATTATAGCCGCCGATATTATGGCACTTCAAACAGGCTGATTTTGATGTGTGCATTGATTTCGTAAGCAATAAAATGGCCTGATTCTATTTCCAAACGGTACTCTAACAGATCCGGTTCGCGCAGCTTTAGCTTTCTAATTTCTCGTCGAATTTCTTTCTCTTTCTTGTTCAGCTCTAACTCCCAAGCAGTCAAATTATTGAAAATACGGTTTACTTTCATCACAGCCATGCTGCTATCTCCAGATGTGGCAACACCCAAGCGGGTCGGGAATATGCATCCTCCTCTAAACGGTAATGCTAATACCATCTTCTTAAGCGCATCATGTACATTCTCGTCAGGAACAGTAACCGTTGGTTTCATGTCAGGCCTATAATTCAGAAGGAACGGCCAGTTGTCATATATGATATCAAATAGCTCTCGATCAAACCATGCACTTCCCTTGGGATGTGGACGCACATCAATAAAGTGAACAATGCGCCCTTGCGGTTGAAAGAACAGCAGATTACCATTGCTGCGCCCGTCAGTATCCTTTTCCAGATGCAGATGATATATATTCCAATTTCTTAATAGAAAATCCGACTTGCTCACAGATATAGCTCGAATTTGCTTGCTCATGTATGGGACAATTGATTTTCGGGTTTTTAGTCTTTCTTCAATATCTTTAATTGCGTCCTGCTCTTTCGACGTGAGAGTTGGCAGCTTTTTCTTGAGCTCTTTTGAATATGCCACCATATAAGAAACACTCGAGTCAAAGAATCTATGGTGAATATCCAGATATTTTACGCAAACAGTATGGTCATCCCAGTCCCTTGGGACCACTATTCCGGCTTGGTTGAGCTCTTTCCTTGATATTTCAGCTAAGTCATGTTTAAAGTTCATGTAAATGTCCTTTCGGCTTGTTACGGCAATTTATCTATTTTGTGGCTGTTTGATAGGCCTCAAGAAGCTCTTTGTTGCCATTATTCAAGGACGACGCGGCTTCATTAGCGGCGTCCAAGAATATTTCTACTGGGCTTTTTGTTTTATCTGCCACACCATTGAGTTTACCAAAAGGATTTTCGCCGGTGACATGAATCCTTGGGCCTAAGCTCTTTAATTGATCTTTTGTATATGCAGAATAATCCATAATCTCATTGCGTGTTTTTCTTTCACAAATTAAGTGTTCCGTTCCAAGTAATCTGAAGTGTGGCATACTATGTTTATATATAATCAAGTGATGATAAGAATTAGCGGCTAGCCATTCACATATCCTTTCCCACCAGAGGCTATCCGTTTCTCCAATTGACATACCATATACATAAATCAGCTGGCTGCTTTTGAGTAGGTTATAAGCCTTACTGTCGGTATTTTCTCTGTAGTTTTCGTTAGCTTGCTTCTTTATAAATGAAGCTTCGTATATGTCACCAAAATCGCACTCGAATATGTCGGGTTTAGCAATCTGCGACTCGTCATTTACACCGAACACCATCTGAGATTCTAGAGTACCGTGTACGTGCTGCACTTCTCCTATCCTGTGGTTGTATATTGTGCTGCCGCTTCTGTGGCTTCCCAGCACCGACTGATTGCTTTTAATTAAGGCAATACACTTATCAAGCGTATCGGTATAGTTAAAATTGATAAAATTAAAGGTTGTACGCTCTGACGCGTATCGGGAATAAATGCCCTCGATTACACTGCGCTCCCGTTCAGGATAAGGCTTTGCAAGAGCATTGATATTTGCGAAAGCTTGCTCAATTTGTTTGGCAATGTAATCATAGTCGATGCGGTCTTGCTGTTGTTTCAAATAGGCAGCAAGGTGTTTACAAAAATCGGTGTGGCACTCTGAAAACGCCTCGCCTTGGCCTGTTTTGAACGTTCCCGTATACCGACCCATTTCAATTTCTGCCGCCGACCAGTGGGCTTCATTATCGCTGATATCCTGGCGGAATTTTATCAACACATTTTTTTCTGCGTCTGTCTCTTTATAGTATTTTACGAAGTCGGAATAAGCTGTTGCCAAGCCCAGATTTAGGTCAAACCCATTGCCAATCAAAAATGTAATGTTCATATCTCTATTCCCTGCTTCTGCAATTACCCAAAATACTCCTTCATTAGCTATTTATTCTATTTATAGTTTATCAAGTCATTGCGAAATCGTCAATTCTAAATAATTTCACATGGCAGGTATGCCCCCCAGGTAAATGCCTTCCATCGAGTGTGCTTAACTTTAGGGTGCGCCGAGCAAAAAGGACGTGTTTTCGACCCTTCTTGCTTTTATAGTGGCGCCAAGTTGTCGATAGTGGTATAATTTGCACATCCCCATCGAATTGAGGTGCAGACATGACCGAAACAGTCTCATCCATTATCTGGGACGTTGGGAAGCTCTCGATATGCCAGCGGACGGCGCATAAGGCGCGGTGGCTGCTGCGGGAGTTTGTGGGAGGCAAGGTCGAACCGGGCGAGACGAAGAAACAGGCCCTCGTGCGCGAGTGCCGTGGGGAAGTTGGCATCAACGTCGCCGTCGGGGACGTATTCACCGATGTCACCCACGTCTACCCCGACCTCATCGTGCACCTCACGCTGTATAGCGCCCGCAAAGCCGAGGGCGCTTTACAGCGTGAGGGCACAACGACCTGCGCTGAATAACGCTGGGCAAGACTGACGGCTACAACTTCTGCCCGGCGGACGAGGCGATACTTGCTCGGATAAAGGAAAAAACTCAACATTTGCAACATGGTCGTTGAGATCAATCAGACATAGAAAAAAATACTAAACTGGAGGGCTGTGCAGTGACCGGCGAAAAATTTACACTTATGCAATACACCATCAGCTCGATTCTCGGCATGATAGACGCCGAGGACTTTGTCATACCCGAAATCCAGCGCCCATTTGTCTGGAAACGCAGCCAGGTGCGCGATTTGATCGATTCTCTGTATCAGGGTTATCCAACGGGCTACATCATCACCTGGAAGAACCCGGACGTCAAAACGAAAGACGGCGGGCGTGCTAATGGCAAAAAAGTGCTGATCGACGGCCAGCAGCGCATTACCGCGCTCATGGCTGCCATATCCGGCGAAGAAGTTCTAGATGAGGACTTCAACAAGGACCGGATAAAAATTGCTTTCAACCCGCTTGCAACCGACGAGAATAAACGTTTTGCCGTACAGGACGCCTCGCATTTGAAGGACAAGCGCTGGATACCGGATATATCCGTCCTGTTTAAGCCGGACTTTAAACAGCGCGCGTTTGAAAACGAATATGCTCAAAATAACCCTGATATCGACCTGGACGAACTGTCTGAGACGCTCACCAGGCTGAAAGGCATAGCTAATCGCCAAATCGGTGTCATTGAACTCGCCCACACGCTTGACATAGACGAGGTGACGGAGATATTCATCCGCATCAACTCCAAAGGTACGGCGCTGAGCCAATCCGATTTCGTCATGTCCAAGATGGCCGCAGACACTGCTCACGGCGGCAGCCTCATGCGAAAGGCGGTGGACTACTTCTGCCATCTTGCCGTGAGGCCGGAGTTTTACGGCAACATGATAAGGGACAAGGAGTTCGGAGAGTCCAAGTATGCAGCCAAGATAGGCTGGCTCGCGAAGGACAACGGCGACATATATGACCCGGACTACGGCGATATGCTACGTGTCTCCTTTATGCACCAGTTTCGACGCGGCAAACTGGCAGATCTGGTCAGCCTGCTCTCGGGCAGAGATTTTGAGACAAAGGAATTTCGTGAGGACATCATAGCCGACTCGTATGACCGGATGGATAAGGGCATCCTGAACTTCGCCAATGAGTATAACTTCAATCAGTTCGTGCTGGCTATCAAGGGCGCCGGATTTGTTTCTCACAAACTGCTGAACTCTGCAATGACGCTGGACTTTGCATACACGCTTTATCTCATACTGCTTGATGCGCCGGAGATCCCGAATGACCAGATAAAGCACTACGTCCAGAAGTGGTTCGTGCTCTCAACGCTCACCTCGCGCTATATCGGCTCGCCGGAATCACAGATGGACAGGGATATGCGCAGCATACAGGATAAGGGCTTTTTGAGCTTTCTGGCCGACACGGAGGCTTCGGCTCTATCTGAGACGTTCTGGACGGTCACTCTGCCGCAGAATTTGGAGACCTCGTCCGTGAACAGCCCGGCCTTCAACGTGTTTTTGGCGGCGCAGGAACATCTGAATTGCAATTCGCTGTTCATGAACGGCCTCAAGGTAGGAGACCTGATCACCATATCCGGCGACATACATCACATTTTCCCTCGCGCATATCTCAGGGACAAAGGCGTCAACAGCAAGACAAAATACAACCAGGTGGCGAATTACATATATCTCGACCCACAGGTCAACAAGGCGATAAGCGACGCTGCCCCCTGCGAGTATTTTGGCCGTGCGCTGCGCCAGTGCGAGACAAAGGAGCTGAAACTCGGCAATATAACTGAGCTGACCTTGTTGAAAGAAAACCTCGCTGAAAATTGTATTCCCGAGACCGTCATTGAAATGGACGCCTCACGTTACGACGAGTTCCTCATAGAGAGGCGAAAACTGATGGCAGCGATGATGAGGCGGTATTATATGAGCCTGTGATGGTGCAGGCGAAAGGGTGGCCTGTTTGAAACATGAAAAGGATGAGCGCTCGATTTTATATGGGTATTTAGACAATAACCATTGCATATATAGTTATGGTGAAGCGCAAAATGAGGCTAATGAGCTTGAGGCGATTTTAGCAAACCTGCAAAGTTGCGATTTTCCTGATATGTATGCCATTGTCGGCCGTACGCTTGTAATAATCGAGCACTTCGCCTTTGATGCGTCGCGCGAAACAAAACGTGGCGGCATGGAACAGATCAGGAAAGACCGTAGAGCAAAGGCAGAAATGGAGGAAGAAATCAAATCGGGAAAAACTGAGGCGATGGTCGTCGAGCGAGTTGGTGCCGAGCTAACTTTTTTTGACTGGAAGCTAAATTTTGAAAACCACTTTGACAGCCACTACGCCAAAATTGACCGCTATATAGAAAATGCAAAAAATGAAGTCTGCAAGAATCAACTGGTTAAAGCGGGAACGCTAGATAGTTATAGAGTTGGTTTTTTCATTGAAGAAGAGTTTCCACCGATAGTTGAAATAGGCGAAAAGCAGCATGAGCTACATTACTCAGAGACAAAGCAGTTCCTGGACTTCTATTCCGGCAAATCGCGGGTCGATTTCATTTTGTTTGGGACATATCACGGTGGATGTCCACGACTCATATACGTAGATCACAGCCATACTGTAGATACTTGTAAGGCTGTTGATTTGCAAGCGGATGATGTGAGGATGTCACGAATAAACAAAAACGAGGTTGTGGTAAGATTCGTCGTTAAGATATGAAATAAGTGACAATTGACTACTGCCAACCAAAAAGAAAAAAGGTCGCAAAACGCGGCCTTTTCTCTTTGTTCGATTCAGGCTTCAATTCTCTTACCAGTGCGTTTCTTCCGTTTTGCGCAGGCATAGTTCCAGCGTTCCGTCGAGCTCCATTCGCAGCTCAATACAGGCTGTGTCGATGTTGAATTTGCAGGATATCAGCTTTCTCACGATTTCTCCCTTCTCCCGGCACGTAAGCAAGGTCGGGGTGTACAATAATATGTACAATAATTCGTTCAAGAATAAGGTTCGAATCCGGCGTATCTATTGTTACAAAGTATTTTAAATTCTTTTATATTCGTTCGATTACGTCTATAATGTACGATTATATGTTTAGAAGATCTTGAAGGCAACTATGGAGTTGAAAAGCCGCGAAACACATAGAAGCATCCGAATCTGCCAAGTCATTGGTGTCAGGTCTGCGACCAACGCTAGCTTTATCAAATCATCTAGAAGTTGCTTGCAACCATACAGCACGTTGAGAGCGGAATAAAGGCGTTGGTTAAGCATGACCCACGCTTTGGCGAAGACGTAAAGCTTCTTTGCAGCATTTCAGCATCTGTTTCAACTCTGCGATGGTCATAGTGGCAGAGATGAGAGACATATCTCTGTTCAGGAAGCCTAAGCGGCTAGCAACATACTTTGACATTGCCCGTGCAAGGCGGCACGCGTAGCGGTTATGCGCAGGCCCTCGAATATCATCTACGCAGTTCTCTGTAATTGCAGGCTCTTTTTACTCCGCACGTCTCAGGAGCTCATGAAGCGGCTCGCTGCTGCTTAAAGAGTCGCAATATTACGCCCAGACTCACAGCGTTCGCCGTGAGTCTGGGCGTTGTGTGCTTTTGGGCGTGAGCTAGTTTTAATTTTGCTCATAACTTTGCTTAACTATGTTTGACCCCAAAAATGGCATTGCAAGGGTAGGGCAATTCAACTATTCCTGTCTAAGCTACAATCAATGGGTAATCGGCCGCCTTACGGAACATTGCTCAAACTAAGCAGAAAGCCCATTTGGATTTAGGGCTTTCTGCTTATTACTACATGAATTTGGATTTTGCTAGTAGTCACTGTCTATATTATTACGTTAGAAAGTGTTCGCGTGCTCCTTTTCTGTTTACTCTTTAGAGGAATCAATTGTTGGGTGTAAGATATGGTTCGGCCACGTAACCGCTTTTTCCCGCATTCGCTCCGGTAGTCATTACTCCAAATGCCCATATGTAAAAGTTATCGATTCCATGGGACCACGTTGTGACTGTCATTATCTCTCCATTTTGAACTAGTCCCAACACATTATTATCCCCATACATTATAGGCGAAGTACGGAGGCAAACATTACTACCATTGATTCTATAGCTGGAGGTATTTGACTGATCCGCAAGCGCACCAATTGAAAGCAACACAGCGATAACGAGAACAATAACGACTAACGAAGCGATCGCTTTTTTGGTTTTCATGCGTTTTCCTCCTTAATTTTTTAAAGTATGCTAACCCAAATTCATGTATAACCCCATGCTAGCATAGTTCAAATCATTGAGTTACCCCTGTTCAGCCAACCAGGTGCTCACGCGATTTTGGGTGTAGGCCGCGGCCTGCTCTGCAGTTATCTGACCGGCAAAAAACTGCGCCGCGTCCTCGGCCATGATGTTCAGCACAGCGGGATAGGCATCCTGCACCGTCTGCGTTTCCGATATCAGCCCGCGCAGCTTTGCCGCGTCGGCCTCATCCAGCTCGTACTCGTACTCGTAATAGTGAACTCCGTTTTCGACAGCGTCGTTTATCATTGCGTCCAGCACACAGGCAGAGGTGGGAAAGCTGGTGATGTTCATCTGCTGGTGCTCGTCGCTCAGGCAGGAGCGCACGAGCTGCCATGCGGCATCCTTTTTTCCGCTCGCGCTCGAGATGGCAAAGCAGAGGTCGGGGCTGAACATGCTGCCGTTAGTCGTCTCGTTCGGCACGCCGACAAAGGCGTAGGCCCCGCCGTAATTGTCACTGATCGTCGAGACCCGTATCAGGTTCTGCAGCAGCTCGAACTGCAGCAGGCTGTTGTACAGCGCTGCCGAATCGCTTCCAAACTCGGAAGCAGCCGCGGCACATTCCTCGAGCAGGCTTATGTAATCCTCGTTGTCAAAGCTGCATGTCCCGGCCTCTAAGTCCATGTACTGACCGACGGCAAAATCGCTCAACCAGCCCCAGAGTATGTCCCGTGTCATCCAGCCGGGAAAGAGCGGCAGGCCCGTCTTCGCCGCCGCCTGCTTCGCCTCGCCAAAGCTGAATCCCGGCTCGGACAGGTACGCAGACGGGGCCGTGAAGGTCGATATTCCGAAAGAATAGGGCAGCCAGTCCAGCTTATCTTGCACGCACATTGCTTCGAGCAGCTCCGGGACGAGCGTGTCGCGCCCATACTCCTCGTCCGCGTCGAGGTAGATAAGCAGGTCCTCAAAACTGTTTGCACCCAAGTCTGCCAATGAGCTACGGTCATAGAAAGCGAAGATATCAGGCCCTTCTCCGGCGATTAGCTGTGTGCGCAGCAGCTCAGCTGTCAGGCCGCCATCGCCCAGTAGCTGCACCTCTACCCTGTAGCCCTCGCTCGTGCGGTTGAAGTCGTTCACAATCGTGTACAGCTCGGCGCGCGGGTAATCCGTGAGCAGCGTGAGCGTAGTCTTTGGAGGCAGGAGCTTTTCCTCAAGCAGTTCAAGGCTGGTCTGGCCCCGGTAAAACAGCAGCCAGCTGCCGTCGCCGAGCTCGTACAGGTTCGTGTATCCCGGAGACACGATGCCCGGCTCCGACCAGTCAAAGAGATCCGCCTCGTCCGCCGTTTTCACGAATTCCCGCCCATCGGACGTACAGCTCACAAGGACATCGCCATCTGCTGTCGTGCCGAGTCCGTAGATGCCGACCCCGCCCACATCCGCCGGCTCCAGCGCAAAGGTATCGGCATTGAGCTTTAATAGCTGCGTTGTGAGGTCAAGGCCGCTGAACTGGACAATATATAGCCCATCTTGCGCTGCCTGCATCGCAGTAAAGAGCAGATAAGCCGCTTCTGCCTCCATGCCGCGCGTGAGTTGGCCGTCTTTAACCTCCGCGATGGTGTTGCTGTCCATTACATAAGCCGTACCGCCGAACTCGGCATAATACAGGTCCCTGCCAAGAGCAGACAAGTCGCCGTTAAGCTCTGTGGTGAGCACGCCGCTGTCCTCATAGTGCAGGATCTGTATGGCGTCGCCCGCTCGTGCGAGCACCGACAGGGCGTCACCGAAAAAGACAGACTCGATTTCCGTGATGCCGTCAGAAAGGTCGAGCGGCTCGTAGACCCCATCCGCCCAAAGTCCGAGCATCGGCGCTCCATCAGCGCCCGCCCCGGCGAGGTACACGCCGTTCTCTGCCGCGCAGGCGGATGCGAGAGAGGCGAGCCCGCAGGGCAACTCCGTCTGCGTCACGGTGAGGCTGTATTCGCCCAGGGCGGCGACAGGTTCAGACTCTATAGCGTCGGCTTCGGGTATGTCGAGCTCTGGGGCGTCAGTCCCCATACCCCCGCAGGCCGAAAGTATGCAGAGGAGAACTGAAAGAATCAGAGCAATTTGCCTTTTCATATAATAAATACCTCTTTTAAATGGCAGAGAATCATTTTACCGATTCATTATCTACTTATTTGCCCTGGTTAATAATGAAAGTTGCTCTACAATAAGTGTTTGTACTCGGACGGCAAACCCGCCGTCCGAATACAAACGCGATGCGTTAAATCGCAGGTTCAATAATAGCGCCGTCAAGCACACTTATAAAGACTATTCCGTCAGTGGTAGTTAGTTCATAGCATAGTTGGTATACATTGTCACCAACAGGGACATAGGATAAATCTCCATTTACTTCCGGCTCTATATCAGCATAGTTAAAGGATTCTGCATGCTGCAATGCAACTTCGGAAGCTGCACTAGCCGAAATCATATTTTCGCGGGTCACCATACTGGCTGGGATTGCTGAAATGGTTCTTTCTTTCCAACTATCGACTATTCCTGTTATCCCATCAGCATCGACGCTAATGCTGATGAAAGAGTCTCTAAGCTTAATTCCATTATAGGTATCGTAGTATGTGTATCCTTTTTCAATCGTTGTGGCTGTGCCATCAACAATGCCTATTTCAGTATCCACTAGCTCTTTAATCACCGAAGATTCAACACATATGGCATTCTGAAGGTCAGCTTCAGTTATGCGCTCTTCTGCCTCATCTCTGCTATCTGAACGGTCTCATTTTCATTAACTGCGGTCCCTACAGAATCCCTATAAAGTATATTTTCAGTATCGTTTTCTGAAATATCTTCAAATACTAGAGTCGTTGGTATAGCAGAAGCATTAGATGCGCTGGTTGACACAGGCTGCCCAGTATTTCCTGTATTATCTATGAAGTTAGCATATCGATAAATCGGAGTTGAACTTGAAGGAGCAGAATATGTATTACCAGGGAATCCAGGAAGCCGATAATACTGGTTAGCGCCATCTTCGTATACTAGCACGGCCCAGTTTTGTCCGTTGTTAGCCTGTCGCCATGAGCTCTTAATGCTCTCGCCAGATTCAGCAAAATTTATAAAACTTGCAGCTATAGTGTGGTCACCATAGGAGGGAGCCTGTTCATGATACCCGGCTATTGCTCTAATACCGGAGGCTTTCATAATTTTAGCGTATGTGCTTATGCAATTCGAATCAAGCTGATAGCAAGATGCCAAGATTAGCACGCGTATTGGATCATTCTTTTGCCAAGCACATGTAGTCGCCCATTGCGTTCCTGCAACATTCAAAGCAGAAGCAATTGATATGGTTCTGTTTGCCCAGGTATATACACTTCCGTGCTAGAATTATTAGTCCGCACATTAATAGTTGGGTTATTAGGACTTCTTGCGCCATGTCCAGAGTAATAGGCAACTGTATAATTTTTTGCATTTACAAACTCACTGGTAGTTACAGGCGTTATATATGCCTGTCCAGTATTACCAAGTGTCCATCCAATGCTTGTAGATGAGTAGTTATTATCCTGCAAATCATAGTATATAGTCTCACAGTCCAATGCGTCTTTGGTATTGCCCTGCATAATATACGCCGTGTAAGGATAAACTTTTGCTCTGACCGTATACTGAATGGTGCTGCTAGAAACCGTGCTAGAAACTCGGATATAGTAAGTGCCTCCGGTTTGGTCATATACTACGAGCTTACGGGCATTGCTAGACGCGCCTATAAGAGTGCCGGCGCTGTTATACACACTATAATTGTAATAGGGGGTAGCAGATGAGGACGTTGTTTCTATCCAAAAATTTATGGTCCCTCCCGACGCATTTCTGAGAACGAAAAAATCGACGTCGCCACTTGGCGTTATTTTTCCTTTCATATCTTGTCCACTGTAAATAGTATCAGCGGTGGCCATGGTGTTGTTTGATTCAGACTCATAATACGTTGCAAGCGGAGCTATGCTGGTAGAATTCTCGAAAAAATCGTCAGGTATAAACGAGTCCTCGAAGGCATTTAGTCCAACGCTATGGTCTGCTTCTTCAAGAGATGCTGTAATGTCGTTGTCTGCGTAGACTCCTGTAATATTCAGTACTATCAGCATGATGATAAGCAAGATGGAAAGAAGTCTCCTTTGTTTCATATGGCACATCCTTTCTATTTTTTAAAAATCTTCTAGGCTCAAATTTAAAATGCAGCTTACACCTCCAGTACACTTTGTATTCTGAATCATTGTTGACTTGCGCTTTACGTTCTTAACTGTATTGACGCTCTATATATAAAAAGTGCAACAAGCGGCAGTTAAAAAGCACTGTGGCTTGTTGCATTTCGCTAATATATTTGCTCTGCCAGGTTTAGTCCGCTTCGTCGTAGGCACCATATGTAGCCACCTTGCTTCCCTTCTCGCAAAAACTCCGCGAATGAAGACATCTTCTCCGTAGTTAAATAACGGTATTCCCATGGTAACCCTCCAATTAGCTGATCTATATGACATTTTGTCGCGAAGCCTGCAACGTATTACACGCCACCCGTTGCATGACCAGAAAATGAAAAGAAAAAGGGCATGGAGAGCTTAAAGCAGTCCATGCCCTTTATCAATTGTCGCCGCGCTAAGCGCTCTGCTCCGCCACATAGATCTCCGCACTTGACTGGATGGCGGCGGTGTCCTCGGCCAGCTAGTATATCTATAGAATACACGGCTTCAAAGCCACAGGACCCGTTCTCCCAGTCAATGAGTCTGTCTCCTGACCAAAACACGGCGAGGCGCAGGTAGTCCATGCCCCGGTACTCGTAAACAAGCGAGCCGTATCTGTCACTTGCCTCCACTGCCGCCCTCAGTCCAGCGTCGGGCCCGAGCCGAGCTTGGCGAAGATCTTGTTCCAGGACGCGCCGACGGAGACGGTGATGCCCAGCTCGAACTTGACGCGCTCGCGTATCTCATTTGCAAGCATCTCCATCCCGCGCTCGCGGAGTTTCTGCGTCCCGGTGACGTCGCACCAGACTTCGTCGAGGCCGAAGGGCTCAACGAGGTCGCTGTAATCGGCGTAGATTTCGCGTGCCATGCGAGAGAAGCGCAGATAGCGGTCAAAGCGCGGCAGCACGATGTGCAGTTGCGGGTGCGAAAAGAGCCGGGGCAGATGATCTGTCCCGGCTTAAAACCAAGCGTCCGAAGGATGCGCCGCCGCGCGGGATGTGCGTTCTCCATGGCACACTTCGGAGGGCGTTTTTCGTGAGTGGCCGAATGCGGGCATTGCCGGTCTACTCCAGAATAACAAAGCTTGTATTAGAGCTGCCTGTGTCAGGGCAATATTCGCTCCAGCACAAAAACGGACTGTTAAAATGTACGCCTCCGGCATACATATTGTCCGATTTCGCAGATATTATTTCCACGGCTTTGTTGTTGGAGATGTCGTAGATATAGTATCCGTCATCTAATAAATTCCGCCAACTAACATAGTTTCCCCAGGTCTCCAGAGTTTCAAAATTTACATATTCCTCTCCGATTGAAGAATACATGGGAGATGAGTGGTCTATTATTGTCTGCCACTCATCTCCGTTATACATGACGATCGCTTTCCTTGACCTGGTTCCATGTTCATCCATTCTCTGCTCCAAGGCGAAAATGTGCTCGTCTGATGCTGCGAGGGAGGATATATTTCCGTCACTTTGGAGTTCTGTAAGTTCATGTGTATTCAAATCAAAATAATAGACATTGGTCGTAAAATCTCCATGGCCTATATTGAAGTATGCAGCATATGCCACGAATCCATCACCCAGGCAGGGGTCGCCAAACACCTGAAAACCGCTGTATGGATATGATGTTATGGTTATAAGCTCGTGACTGTCAAGGCCATAAGCTTTAACAACACAGCATACATTTCCGTCTTCGTCAGTGTCATACCCGCAGTAAGCTGCATATTCACCGTTGCAGCTTATTCCCCAGGGCGTAGCAAATACGCAGGACGGAAAACTCTCATCCGCCCCGTCGATATCTACGACCTCTCCGGTATTAATATTTGCGGCCCGAATTTTCCAATTGGCGCCGGTTGACGCTCCGACATAGACGTCTCTGTCCGCGTGTTCAGTCCAAACTATCCAGCATTCAGAATAGATAATACCAAAATAATATTGCCCGTCTTCAATTGGCAGCTCAATCAGCTTAACAATATCCTTGCTGTCAACATTTATTCCCCATATGGTGTTTTCATTATCTCCGCGAACAAAATAAACTATTGAATTCATTTCGGCATCATAGCCTATGCAAAAAGTCTCTTCGGTATCAATGTATTCCTCCAGGCTATGGACCTTATAACCGGCTTCTGAAACAGATATGACTTGAATATCTGCTTTTCCCTCTTCCCGATTTGGCGTTTCAGCGGTATGGTCAGGTGCGGCTACAGGCTCAGGAACACCTGAGCCTGTAGGGATGCCGCAAGCCGAAATGGAAAACAACATCGCGGCCGCTATCATTATACTGATCGCTTGAACTTTCTTCATTAAAACACCAGCCCACGATCTTTCATCAGAGTACACATCAGCCTGAATCCAATTTCTTGCTCTCCATATGCATCAGGTCTCCCCGCGTTTGGGTCATTGTAGTAGCAAATGCGATCTTCTGGCTGATTATTGTTATACCCAGTTCCAGCTACATAATGGTATATGTTGTTGGGTAGATAATTACTATAACCAACAAGACGATTTGTTGAGGTCCCTGCATATTGAATTGTATCATAGATTACTCCGTATCCTCTAGCCAAGGTTCCAATTGCTGAATCTGTCATAAGGATTGCTCGGTCTGTAGGATCGCTAGGAGAGCCCCAAAGTATCTGGTAATCATTATCGCTGTATTCATTTAGCGCAGATTCCCAGTTTGAACCGAAACTAGTTCCTTCACTATTAGTTCCCAAATCTTCTGCCAGATCGTCTTGAGTAACGTACACATCTTCACCTCTCAAAATCATTTGTGCACTTGCTGGGCCACAATAGTAACCATTTTCCTGGCTTAAAGCGGGTATGTCAAGCCTCTTGATTTGTCTTGTTACACTATTGGTAGATAGAGGAAGCACGCTCGAGTATTCGTTTGTGCCATATTCTTCTAGTATGGCCTGTAGTTCAGACATTTCTTCATTTGACAATGCACTACCACCAACTCGTGAGGCTGATTGAATTTCAGAGCAGTTGCCGTAACCGAGCCCCAGCAACTCAACCAGTCTGTGCATGTCAGCTGCTTTTTGTTCACCGGCAAGAATTTCTTCCTCGGTTGGTGGAATAACACCCTGCGATGACGGTAGCTCATATGCCCGGCCAGTGTCTTCATTGGCAAATGCTCCAAATAAACAAAGAACTGCCATGGCAAGTGCAAGCAATATACTGAATACCTTTTTCATATAAACCTCCTTAATTATAATAGCTTAATTACTTTTGTTACATTCATAACACCCTTGATTCATGCATGGGGTCTTTTGCTTCTAGAGTTTGCCAATTCTTATTCATTACAATAGCCTATAGAAACCACCTGCCTCTTGAAAGCACAAAATATGATGGTTCTGCCGTCAATGCCTCAAACTATTCCGGCAAAAGCATGTAATCAGAAAACGATAATGAATCCCAAATACTAATAAGTAACTATGGGTCACTTTTGTATAAGTGATGTTATTTTCATTCGATACTGCCGTTCATTCCGTTATTGATTTTCTTCTACATTCAGTAAATTCTTACTGTGTATGAGTTGCTAACCGACACGCTGTCGGAATAAACATCCGGGTTTTTATCGCGTGCGTAAGTTGTAATAGTATAGAGGCCACGCTCCTCAAATGTAAAAGTATTACTTGTACTTGGTGAGTCTATGGTTTGATTTAGCCAGATTATTTGACCGCTCGGAGTTTCTACACTGGTTGCGAACCTGTATATCCTGCCCGTCGCAGTTGCTGTTAGGTTAGCTGTCGTTCCCAAAGCCAGCGGGGCATGCATGTTGTTAGTAATAAACAATCTATTATAGCCGCAACTATTACATACGGCATCGAACCCATTTCCACCCGATACACTCGAATAAGTATGAGAACCATTGGGACAATTAGTAACTATTGTAAACAGCATAGGTTTAATCAGTCTTAGTTCCCCGTATGTACCCACGGGATAATAGTCACTTACTTTGAGATCTTTTCTATCCGTGGTATGAGCGCAAAAGTATATGTCATTTCGATTTGCTGAGAAGACATCTGTTATTACAATTGCGTGGTCATAAGATCTATGAGTAGACGAATTGTATACATGCATAACATCGCCGACTTCCACACCACTTATCTCATTGTCAGTGCTTTCGAAGTCCAGTATTATTGCTGACATACGAGTGTCTTGAGCAGAAGAAGAATTATTAATATAGTTTTCAAAAGATGATGTACTAATCCATGTATTGTATAGCACCGAGTTTCCTGTCCAGTTTGTAGTTGAAGTTGATCCGACATTGTCCATTGGGAATTCTTTGTTACTAATAGCTTCCGCATCATTGCTGCCACCGAAACCAGCCCAAATACTCTGCGATGCGAAGTTCTGACAGTCACCACCATTTCCTGCCCAAGATGTGAACAGCGAATTATAGAAGTTGTGATAAGGGTCATAACCTTGCGTCGTATAGGTGTAAGCATAGGCTCTGGCATTTGTACGATTATATGTACGAGTCGATACGACATTTGAGCGCAAAGCATTATTTGCGTCGTTCAAATTACTCACAATGCTGCCTTGACTGTTTGAAGGGTTATCCTTCGCATAATAGTATCCTTCTATTGCTTCAGTAGCATCAAAACCATAGGCTCTAAAATTTCTGTCGAACTCATCATCAGCAATTACATTTGCAATTAGCCACTCGCCATTATATTGGTATAGGTATACTTCATAATCTGTTGACACATACGACGGTGTATTACGATTTTCATATTGGAAGCTTATAAATTCATTTATATAGATAGTGCAAAAATCTCCTTCTTGCACAGCCTTTTTAACTGTGTATTGCGTTTCAAAGTTCTTGCGAGTAATATTCTGGTCTGCACGGATGGTTTTGAAATAGCTAACTTTGTTAAGGACAAAGTCCATAGATGACTCCAAACTGTTTTGGAAATTAACTGAAGATATGCTCCAGTAGTCGAAAGATGCTGGCCTGTTTGCGAATTCTGATAGAAATCTTGCATTGGCAGTTACAAGGTCATTATTTGAAAGCATAAGAACTGTTTTATTTGAAAGGCCTTTAGATTCGTACATAAACATTTCGTATGCGCAATCATTAAGAAACGAAATTGCGACATCACGTGGAGAATCATACATGGCTTCGTTTTCTGACAGCGTATTGGGTGTATCAGAAGCTAATGCAGCACAGGGAGCCATCACAAACAATACAATACAAATAATAGCAGCTGCAATTCGTTTCATATGCATTCTCCTTTTCATTAAACTGTTTAACTAATGTAATAGTCGTCAAACCATGAGGCTGTTAATCCGCTATATCCACGCTATCCATTAACGTATCATACTGCGTAGCCATATCAGCTAAAAGCGACTCATTATTTTCCCAGACATCCTTATACCAGAGCTCGGAGGCTTTTATTCGGCCATAAGCGTTACTGTAGTAATAGACTAAATCGCCGCGTTCACCGAGGAAGGTAAAACACTCAGGGTCGTCGAAACGCCGGAGCGCAGCTAAGTCGTTCTTGTCGGCTGACAACACGGCGAAAATTATCGAGTACTCTGGCGTGAGCTCATTTTCAAGCAATTCGCGGCAGCAGACGGTGACTGACGGCTCCGCACCGTACTGCTCAAGCAGCGCCAGGTGCCCGGTCCAAGCCTCCGGGAAGTCTATCGCGATGTTCAGTTCGGTGTTGCTGTAGGCGGCCGACTCGGGATACACCCAGACCTCATCCTGACTCTCGCCAGATTGCGTTTGAAGCTCATACGCCCACACGCGCAGCGCGTCGTCCACGCCGTTTGCGCCGTTGCCGAGGGCGAAGGTGCCGTTGTCGAACCAGCTTATCTCCGGGGAGGCGTGCTCGTACGCGGATACGGCAAAGTCCCCGGGGACGGGGTAGTCAGCCAGGGTCTGAGCCGCAAAGTCCACGACGGAGAGTCCGCTCACCGTATCGCCGTCGGAGAACATGAGCAGCGCCTTTGTCCCGTCCGGGCTGTATTGGACCAAGCCCGGCTTGGCCGGGACCGCTCCGACATCCATGACGCCGCCGCCTGCAACATCCACCACTGACAGCTCGCCCGCGCTGTAGAGCAGGATATAACGGCTCGCCGTCATGTCATACAATATCTCGGCGCCTTCATCCGACGTCTTCACGTTGTAAACCTCGTCGAGCTCCTCTGCATCCAGGTCACAGCGCCTGATCACGCCTTCAGGGTCATAGGCGCAGATAACGCTCTCGCCGGCGAAGAACCCGCCCATGCTGCTTGGCGATATGTCCGTAATATCGCTGAGGGCTTTTGCGGCGATATCATACAGCCACACCGTTGTGTCTTCGTAATTCTCCTCACTCCGGCATACGATAAGCAGCCTGCTTCCGTCCGGGGAAACGTCCACATTTGACATGTTTTCGAGCTCGACGTCCGACAGCACGTCTTCCATCTCACCGGTCAGAAGGTTGATACTGAGCGGGTAAGCAAAGGTCGTATCGTCATGACTCACCATCACGAACACGCGCTCGGGAGCGGCTCTGTATGTGTACCAGGCGTATGGCCTGCAATTCTCACCGCAGTAGGGGATCTCGAGCAGCCCATCATTCATGCACCATTCAAAATCCATGGGGTATGTAATTCCATCCAGCTCATAGACCTGCGAAAACGTATGCCTCTCCAGCTCTACAAGTTCGCCGTTCTCGACCGTGTACGCGGCGTAGTGCGTGCCCTGATTCATCGCCTGCTCGTCAAGGCACTTCATGATGGGCCCGTGGGAGATATAGGTATACGCGCCGGAGATCTCAACACTGCTGAGCGTATAGTCCTCTCCCACGACCGGTATCGTCGTTGCAAATTCCTCAGTCTCAGGCGCTTCCGAGAACGGCGCGGGCGCATCCGTCGCCGTGGCCGGTGTCTGCTCAACGCCGCAGGCTGACAGCACAGCCAAGGTGATCAAGCTTGCGAACAAAATTACATATAAGCGTTTCATAATATTGTTCCTCTACTATAAGTCTGTTGGTATCAGGGCGGCTGAATCGCCGTCCCAATACAAGAGAGACGCATTAAAGCGCTGCCTTATACTTTTCGCTCTTAACTGTATTGACGCTTCACACACAAAAAGTGCAACAAGTCGCAGTTAAAAAGCACTGTGGCTTGTTGCACTCTTATAAATATCCGCTATGCCAGGCTTAGTCCGCTTCGTCGTATTTAGCCCTGGCATTATAGTCGGCTCGAAACTTCATGTCTCCAATTATAATCATTGCCGCTTCTTTCTGCTTGTTTGAAAGCGCTATGACATCGTTAACGAGATCGCCCAGCGTCTTCTTGCCGCATATGGTTACATGGAATACAGCCGGGTCTATATCATACTTAGTCCGTCCGAGCAGATAGTCTGTTGTGACTTGAAAATAATCTGCCAGGGATATGAGCTTATCAGGGGGCGGCTGAATCTTGCCTGTCTCATATGACGAGATCGTCGTAGGCGCCATATGGAGCTCTCTTGCAAGCTGCGTTTGCGTGAGCCTCCTGTCTTCCCTTAGTTCGCACAATATTTCACCAAAGCTTGGCATCCCCTGACCACCTGTCTGAAGAATTTGAACAAATTATATCTCAAATCATGATTGTTACTTAGATTATCCAGTATCAATCGTACACATCCGCAATTAAATCTGATATAATACAGCGTAGATGGATTTTTCAGCATTGATAATGTTTGCTTTGCCTGTTGAATAACAAAAAGAGCTGCATGCTGATGTTGCATTTTGGCTGATAGTTCGTCTTTTATTTAAGAAGTATAGGAAGTATAGTATATTACAAACTACTAGAATTAGAACATAATGACTCGGGGTGGTGGGAAATAATGCTTTGCCTGATGGCAATGTGTGATGGTGAGGACAGCCTGCAATTTTTTACCGAACTCTATATGCGCTATAAGCCGGTTTTGTTCAGGGAGGCTTCAAAATTTACCGACGACTTCAACATCGTTGAGGATCTGATCCATGACTCCTTTGTAAAGCTGATTGAAAAAGAGGACCTGCTCCGGACGTTTAATGGTTGCACTTTGAGAACATATATCGTCTATACTGTTAGAAATACATCTATTAGTTTCATACGCAAAAAGGCCAGGGAGAGCGGCAGGCTGGTAAGTATGGACGAAAGCTATGAAGCCGCTTGCGTCACTGATAATGCACCACTGCCGGAAGAGGTGGTTATAATGGACGAAAAGAAGAGGGATTTTTTAAAGGTATGGGATACCCTGCCTGATGATACGCGAGAGCTGCTGGCGGGCAAGTACATACTCCGCATGAGCGACGCGGAGCTGGCCGAAGAGTTCGGCTGCAGCCCCGACAGCATTCGAATGAAATTGACCCGCGCCAGGCGCAAAGCGCTTGAAATGATTAAGGAAGGAGGCTTTTGCTTTGACCCGGCATGAACAGCTCGTTGAAAATTATGAAAACGCCCTCTTTGAGCTGCTCATGGAAGGGGTGATAGAGCGCGAAGGAGAGCAGATTGAAAAGGAAAACGAGCAGTTGAAAAACGGTCCTGGTTTCTCCGTTCCTCCGGAGCTGGACAAGCGATGCATGGCATCAATTAAGAAAGCCTGCCGCAGGCGCAGGAGCGGACAGCTTGGCAGAAAAGCATACGGCGTTTTGAGCAAGGTTGCCGTTGTCGTCCTTGTGGTCTTGGTTTTGTTCACATCGGCATATGCGGCGTTTCCAAATGTCAGAGCCTCAACGCTGAATCTACTGGTTCAGATTTCTGACGTTTCAGCCGAGATAATTTTCGAAAACGCTAACGAAGATAGTTCTAAAAACGGAGATAGCAATGGGCTCATAAGCGATGGTACTATAGAGCTTAATGGTGTTATTCTGCCTGAGTTGATAACCGACGAATACCAAGTCGCTGATATGGGCAGCGATAGACTTTCGTCATGGGTGTCACTTTCAAGTCATGGTGACGGATTGATATCAATTGACGTCCGAAACGGAGCTGACAGTGTGCTGGACATCAATACTGAGAACGCTTTGCAGATAAACGAAATAAAACGCGATGATTTTAGCGGGATAATTGTCTTTTTTGATGGAGGCTATATAACCGCCGGCATTGCAGACCAAGCTAATGGAAAATTCATTATACTTAATTTCGATGGAATATCATATGACTCTGCTGAGCTTATAATAGATGAATTAATTAATGTAAATATGGGGGGTCAAAAATGAAAAAGTTTTTCTCCGCAATTCTGGCTATTTGTATGCTTATATCAGCAAATATTGCCTTTGCTGACAATATAGTGTCTAGTGACGAGCCGGTTATCATAAAGCCGGAATATGTAATCATCAGTTCAATTCAGACTACTTTTACTATTTCGTCTTCTGGAAGAGCCGATTGCTACGCCGTCGTTACTGTACCAAATGGCTACAAAGTTGACTTGAAAGTTGAACTGCAACGAATTTCCGGCGGTTTAGAAATAATAAAAACATGGGAGACAAGCGGTGAGTCTAGGATATCTTTGGACGAGCCATGGTACGTACTCCCTGGTCATTCCTATCGTTTAAGGGTAACAGCTACTACATATGATTCCAATGGCAATTATGTGGAAAGCCCCACAGAGTACTCAGTGATCCAAGAGTACTAATCAATCCGCACCCTCTTTCTCTATATTATTACTGCTCTACTTAGACTATAGGCTTATGAGCAGCAATGCGCCCTAGGCGCTGGCAGTGCTACGTAGCCAAATACCCCTGACCTCCTGTTTTGATCCCATCCAAATCAAAGCAGGAGGTCATTTTAATGTCATACAACTACGCCAGAGAGAAGCGAAGGTTTGACGCCGAGTGGAAGCGCAAGGAACTTTGGTATAGGAAAGAGGGCATGAGCGAGGACGACATCGAGGAGATGCGTCGCTTCGACCTCGAACAATTCAACCGCGACAGAGCGTATGAGAGCCGCAGGCGTCCGTTGGAGACGGCCTGCGGCTCTTGCTATGTTCAGGCATTTGAACCGCCCGCAGAGCGCTATAGCTGGCTCGATGAGATAAGCGACCCGCAGTTAGTCGAGCGGCTGCATGGGCTTTCAGACGCAGACTTGGAGCTGCTTACGCAAATTGTGATTGACGGCAAGTCTTATAGGGAGGCAGCCAAAGTTTTTTCGTGCTCACATCAGAATATCAGTCGTCATATTGCACGAATTAGAAAAAATTTGAGTTAAGCGTTGCCAAATCGTCTTTCCCACTGCCTGTATAGTGAGAAGCAATACTTCTTGAGAGTCTTTTACAACTTAATACACGGTACAGCGAGCACAGAACCTGCGTGACCGGAGACGGTCAG